>Ga0209611_10000056_pt1 | contig 113098 bp, 72 predicted proteins | sample S1TSphgellanicum_3_FD_187693 | JGI IMG/M metagenome (GOLD analysis project Ga0209611, IMG submission 187693) | Host-associated microbial communities from peat moss isolated from Minnesota, USA - S1T2_Fc - Sphagnum magellanicum MG (SPAdes) (version 2) | ecosystem: Host-associated > Plants >... | reverse complement strand
GTGACAAAGAGGAAAAAGGAAAAAAAAAAAAAATTGGGGGGGGGGGGGAGAATAGGTACCTGAAAAGGTGAGCAATTTGGCAACAAGGCCCAACAACCGAGAAGGCAAAGCAACAAGGTGTGATGACAGTGCAACAAGGCACGATGACAGGGCAACGATGGCAAGGAGCAAGGTGTGAGTAGCAAGTCATGAGTAGTAAGGTGCAATGCAAAAAGAACAAGGTGTGATGGTGAAGTGTAGCAAGGCAACGATCACCAAGGCACAAAAGCACCAAGGTGCGAGAAGAATGATGGTAGGGCAACAAGGCATGAATAGCCAGGTGTGATTTCGAGAGCAACAAGGTGCAAACAACAAAGTGGCACAAGTAGCAAAACATGACATAAGAAGAGAAAGGCACAATAGTGAGGTGCAACATGGCACAAGAGCAACAAGGCAATAAACAATAAGGCATAACAAGAAAACTCAAACAACAACAAAAATAATAATGTTAAAAAAAATAAAATAAACAACAACAAACTTTAATTAAAATTAAAATGCATAATGAACATGACCTTTTTATGCAAATTTTTACAAGAAGGAGCCATTGCAATGTGACAACTCCAACCAAGTTTTCATGGCAACTAAACCCTAAGACCCGGACCTAGGTAAAGGGTTAAACCTTTCTCAGTTTTCAATTTTTGTTTTTTAAAATCCGATTCTCACATGTAGTTGGCACATAAGTGAAAACTAGTCGCCTAATTTTCAGTCAAGGCATCACTCAAGGTGATACCTTGAGGGGATTATATTAGGATGCCTAGGTGATGCCCGTGGGTATTTGTGATACATGCCAACATTGGTTTACACCTTTATTAGAACATTAATTTTCACTTTTTGAACAACTTTAAAACATTTGTTGAAGAATTCTTTATAGAAATTCAGATTTAAAGCAAACATCAACAAACAAATTATGTTCATTTCACTAAAGATCATGCTAGTATGGCCTTTTAGTTCAAGCTTCCAAATTCCATGTAAACACATCTTATATTTTATGTTCCATTGTTAAAGCCCTACCATGCATCCACCATCCCATGAAAAATCCATGAGTTGTTTCCACCTGTTGAAATTAATGACAAATAAAAGTACAAAGTGGAATAATTTTTTGATTCTAGGATATCAAATCGTCAATTGCAATGCTTCATCCATTAACAAGCTATGACATTGGTGAATCAACATGGGAGTAAGTTTGACATCTTTTAAATGTTTTTGAAAAAGTGAAAGAATTTCATTGATGATATCCAAGCAAACTTAAGATTGTTCCTTATGAAATTTATCATTAAAGGAGGAAGTGATGTTGTGAATGCCATCATGAACGAGCATTTCCAACCTAATTTGTAGTTTAATCATAATTCATTCATCATTCATTTGTAGTTTTTTTTTAATTCATTCATAATTGACATTTAATTCACTCATAATTCATTTGTAGGTCATTCTTAATTCATTCATAGTTCATTCATAATTCATTTTTAGTTAAGAAGGTTTTCAAAAAGGTTCTTTGGACAATGGGCATATAAAAACTTTTGTGAAAACTCGTTCAAACTAAGTTTTCAAAAAGGTATAAATAAAAGTAAGATCTTTTAATTATTTAAAATTTTGTTTAACATTAGTTTGAGGTATGACCTCACACCAAGCCCTATTCATTTTATTTCATATTCAAAATTTTATATGTTATTTGAAATTGTTTTTGGAATTTTTATCTTGCATACTTTGTGTTGTTATGTTTTATTTTCAAGTAATGAATTTGGAATTAGATTTGGGACTACTTTTGCCACAAATTATCTTAGTTTTTGTGTATTTTGGAAATCCTTTTGTTTTCATAGTTTTTATGCATGTGACAATCAAAAGGATAGGAACATTAATTTCATGGGGGCCAATACCCAATGAACATCATCTCTAGGTGGTAATGAAAAGTGAAAAAAGAACATTCAATCAACCAATTGTAACTTGACAATGTGCACATTTTCACCCAAAGTTTTATGCACATCTCTATATTTTTCACATTAATAAAATTGTTCCTAAAATATTCCAAATTGAGGGTATTAGATTTTAATTTGTCAAAGATCTAGGACCAAATCGAAGTCAAGATGAAAACAATGCATAAGGAAAAAAAGAAAAAGAAAAGAGGTAACCAAACTAGTTATTTCCTCTAAATTGGTTCTCACATGACTTCCAACCCCAATTTTAGATTTGCCGTACCACCTTCATTTCATTGCTAGCTTATATTTTTATAAAATTAAGTCTTAGTAAAATCTTGTAAATTTTGTGACCTAATATTTAATTTCAATAAATGTAACCCAACTTCATTCATCTTTATAGCTTCATTCAAATTGGGGATGAAACAAAGATTACATGATCAAATTAGGGCCTAAAAATGGTGACTTTACATTGATATTGTTTCAATTGTATTAGGTATGAACATCTTTGAAGAAAAGTTTATCACAATACAAGATTTTTGTCCCATAAAAGAAGTCTTCTCATGAGTCAAAGTCAAGATTCACTAGCAATAGATGAGATGGACATGATTATGGAAATAATGTATTTCTTATAATATCAATATAGGCTAGGAATTATTTGATGGCATTTGGAAATTTTACAGGGGGTCAAGAACTTTAAAAAACAAGCCACTCAATTCTACATAGGCTAGTTCTTGAACACCCAAAAGATTCTTTTGCATGTTGCTTTCTTGCTATTAGAGTTGAAAGATGATTTGTAGAACTTCAGGTGGCACTCCTCTCGCACTTTAAATCATTTAAGATGAATAAGAAATAAGAAAGTTATGAGGTTTGAAAGTAGGAAGGGTCAAAAGGAAGAAAAATGAAAAAAATGTGGTTTTGCGATTTGAAAAAACATATTTTCTTTATTGCTCTTTTTTTGGCTGGTGCTTTGGGTTTGCATTCAAAGATGATTTGTAGAGCTTGAGAAGGCGCTCCTATAACATTTTAAATCACTCAAAATGGAGAAGAATTGAGAAAGATTTGCCAAAGCGTTTGATCATAGGTAGATGATCAATGATGGGCCAGTTTACTCTAAGTCAAAACACTATGAAACCAACTCAGTGCATCGATATAATCCACAACCCTTGATACCCAAAATAACAGTTCATCAAGAACTACATTTTCAAGTCTCAAGATCTCATTTCAAATCTCAAATATGAAATGAGCAATGTGATCTCACCAGCATCCAATATTGCTGAAAATTCCACAAAAAAGCTTCCTCCTCAATTATTAAGGACCTTGAAACCAACCTAACAACTTGTAGAAACATTTCATTAACATAAATAAATGAAGAAATATATAATTTTTATTATCTCAAATGTTCACTTCCCTGTTTATAACTGGATTGATTATCAACACTTATAGAGACTATTTGCTCATGGAATCACAAATCAAAAGCCTTCATTTTCCTTTACACACTCTCATCTTCAATGCTCTCAACCATGATTTGGCATTCTTTCATGTGAGGATCATGTTGAACATGAGTTGCAATAGAGTTATACGTAAAGTAACCGTGTCTTCACCCTGTCTTTGGGCCTCCTTTCACCCCCTATCCCCTCTTTCAGTGGCATCCGCAAAGTAAATATATTTCAATAAATCTCAGTATGAAATGCTGATATTCAGCATTTAATGCACAAGGTTTGAGACTAATTATATAGTAGTTGTACAGTTGGGAGCAGTGAAAATATATGTAGCAGCAGTGGAGCGGCTCAGGAAGAAGAAAGACAGGATGAAACTCAGTTTACCACCAATTTGAGGGTTTTCTGAGTTTCATCCCTTGTTGAATGCTAATGTACTTTTTTGCAGGTTTTTTTTTAATCTCACCCTGTATATGACCAAACTCAGGGTTCTGGTGTTCTGTTTTTCTTACTTTACGAATAACTCTAATGTGATTCATTTTAATTAGGTCGGAGTGCCTTCCTTCCAAGTTCAGAATTTTTTTTACACAATTAGCCTCTTTTTTATTCATGAAAAAAAAATTCTGAAACTTTAGAGACTCCCCAATGTAGAAATTTTCGCCCCAAGAATAGTTATAAGCTCCAATAATGGCTCAGCCACATAGGTTCCTAGACATTGGGCAAAAGCATATGGGACAAATTGAGGTGCTCTTGAGAACATGTTGAGGAACACGTTGGGAATTTGGGGAATATATCGGAAACGTGATGAGAAAACACCATGAGAACTTGCTGGGAACACACTTGGAACAAATTTTGGCTAAAGGTGAGAGAGGAAAGGAAAAAAGTTTAGGAATCATGCCATATTTTGGCAACATGCTAAAACCTTTTGTCTAAATATGGCAACTTCAATTTTTTACCTGCATACTGTGGTGACTTTGGGATATTTTTTGGGGAAAAACTGCCTTTATATTTGTCACACTGGCTTTTTTTTTTTTTAAAAATGTCGCCAGGATGCCAAAACTCGCCAAAAACATAAACACTATTCCCAACTACTAATCAACTTAAAATTAATACTTTAATTATTAAATAATAATTTCTAACTAAATTAATAAATCGTGAAATATGAATTTTTTTCTCCTATTCTTTTTACCCAACATGATGAATATGAAATTATTTACTTTAAATACTTTGTCTTGATTTTCTATTTAGTTGTGAATTATCGTTACTAAATTTCTTGTGGACACAACTTTTTAGCTTGTTTCACACTCTGGTCTCTCCCTGTTGGGATTCACTACAGGCCTTGTCCTCTTGAGATTTCACACCTGGCCATCTTTTAGGGGGGAGAACTCCAGTTTGTCCACTCACTCTCGGCCAGGATTGGTTGTCCCTCCAGCCTTACCCACAGGTCATTCCTCTCTTCTCCATGAATTCCGTGCTTTCTACTGTTGCCAGGTTTCCGTCACATTTTTCAAGAGAATGCGAAGAAAAATCCAAAGAGACAAAGAGATTCCTCCCGAATCGGTTGCGTAAATGCAAGATCGATTCCTTTTTCGCGCACCCATCAATCAGGCAGCAAGTTCAGGTGAGATTTGATCATAGTTTCTTTGATACCCACTCAGGGTTTTATTTTGGTTTTGAGCTTCTATTTTGGTTTGCGAAGAATTTGGGTTTTGAATTTTGTGGCCTAATGATACTTATGTAAGCTCCAGGTATCTGTGAAGCTTCTCCAGAAAGAAATCGGAGTTGGGTCTGTGAAGAAGACACGAGACTGTCGAGTTCCTGTCATTTCAGTCTCTTGATGACAGTGAGTTTTCTTTAGAAACATCCTCATATTGTGTACAATTGTGGGTCGGTTCATGGAGGTGAAAAGCTCTAATCATATTTTAGGGTTTACAGTTTGCTATAATTCGTGCACAATCTTATGTTTTTTCCTTCATGGTTTTATCAAAATCTTCCTGTGTATTGGTTTTGGTTTTGGTGGCCAAGTTGTTTGTTACCTGTTTTGATGATATGGTTTTCATGTATGTGCTTTCTTTATTCTGTTTCTTACTTTTGTCATTTCTGGTCTATAGAAATTTGCTTCCAAGGACAGTCAATTTTTCCATTTCATGACAAAATCGAATCTAGCTCAGAGATTTTTCTAGGGTTTATATGTCAGTTCAAAATTCCATCACGATGTAAGTTGATGATGGATAGGCCAGCCTCTTTGATGATGTAGTTTGCTATTTCCTGGATCAATTTCCTTAGGGGCACAGAAAGAAACAGTTTGTGAATCTCAGTTTTTATCCTTTGATCTAGAGACACTATGGTTAGAATTTTGTCAGAAAGTTGTTGTACAGGACATTGATTTTTCAATTAGTAAACTCTTTGTTCACACATTGTTTGATGTGCAGGATCACAGTTGTCTGCCCCAGAAATCATGCAAATTGAAGTTGTGGGTTTATAGTGCAATAACCTTAATCTCTGCAGTGGTGCCTTCGACCCAATCTTCTTACTGAGGATAGCATGGGGAATGGCAGTGGCAAAGGCAGCTTGAGCCCTGAGTTCTTAAGCTCTTCCAAGTAAGAATCCTTTGACCATAAACTACACTTCTTAAGATGGCACTTAAATTAGGTCACAGAAATACAATATAGACCACAGAAATTTAAGGATGGGGAGTTGTAGTTTGTGATCACATGTATGAACACATACACAATTCCTTCATGGCTCCATGTGAAGTTGTAATGTTGCATGTGCTTGTGAAATGATTTGGGTTCTAGACGTCTTGCACTTACCAGTTTTTTTTCCTACAGTTCTGTCATCATCTAAACCAAAGAAAACTATTCTTCTCATTCCTAGCTATTAAGGTGCTGAGCAATTTAATGCAACTCTGGTTTCAATTTTTCAGGGTGTGTTGGAAGAAATATTATATTTTCTGTGTTCTATCTATTGCTCTACCAGTCATGATCTGAGAGGAGAATTGTTGCAGGAGGTTTTCAGAAGCAGAATTGCGGGATATAAAGAAGCTGTTTATTTCATTGGCCTATCAATCAAGGAGCCATGGTGAATTTGTGATTGCTTCTGTATTTCAGGTACACAATTGGAAACAATCAATCCCTCCCTGCTGTTTTTGGAGTATTGCAGTGGGATTTGAAGTCAAATTCTATCTTGTTGAATATTGACGTTTTGGAAGCAGGGTGACGTTCAACATGTCTGTAACATGAGTACAATATGTGAGAAGACAGGATTATACTCATTCATGCAATCATACTGCCACAAGTAGCTGCTGCTGGGAATTGGGTCAAAGGAGTCTTGAACTATCTTCTTGTCCAAAGTAGTTGGATATTAAGCTTGAACCAAAAAAAGTGTAAAATGCTGAACCAGGGACAAAACACACTTTGTAAAGTGACCCATCAAATAGAATTCTTACCAGTACTTGGTGACCAAGCAGACACACTATGGGATTCATGGAGCATTAGGAGGACGTTTATTTGATCTTGTGACCCAAAGTCGGGAGGAGAAACACCTCTATTATGAAGACCTTGTCATTGCAAAGGTATTTGTGATGTTGGAGCTGCTATGATACATGATTTCATCTTGCTGAACACATGTATTGAAGCTGATGTAGTTTGTGCAGGGATTGTATCTTTAATAATTTCTCTACCCATTGGCATGTTTTTTGTGCTACTGACCAGTTGGCATTGTTCCCAAAGTTGCCGGGAAATAGAGGTGTGTCAGGTTCTGGCATGGTTTTAGGATGTTTTGTAGGCAGCAAGGACCTGTTAGCGTCAGCAGTAGGAATTGTCACTTGTTTGGTCACTTGTTGATTTAGCACACATATCTCAGAATCATGATGTCCAAAAGGTTTGTGTGTAGGCATTGTATGAGAAAGGGTCACCCGAGGAGATGGATGAATTCATGTATCAGCTTATGGATCTGACTGGGAATGCACACATCCAAAGGTCAATTTTTTTCTCTTGGGCAGTTTTCCCAAGGACACAGTCATTCTTGATTTTTGGAATACATCTGTTACAGACTATTATATTGAGGCAAAGAGCTGTTGATAATTGTTGTCAGCCCATCAGATAATCTATGCAGACTTTGGGATATTTTATAGTGTCAAGTTGTTCACAGCATTTTAGAAGCTATGGGCCAGACCATAGAATGAGAGATGCATTCCTTTTTCATGTGAAGACCTTTGTTTTGTCATATATGTGGTTGTATTCCTGGTCCAGGGGAGGGCCATGAATGATGAGGAATGTGCAGTCCATCATTTGACTTACAATTCAGGATGCTGCAGGGCAGAGATAGAAGCTGTATTGTTGTCAATACTGGAGACAGTCTTGAGCCCCATGGATGCAGTTCCAGATGCAAGCCTGCCAGAGGAGAGTCTCCAGGCCCTCCTCAATGCAGCAAGCTTTACAGATAAGGTGGAGGGTGATGATGGACAATTTATGTCCAGACAAAATTTCCAAAAGTGGTGCACTCTGGTGCCCTCCATCAAAAGATTCTTGGCCACACTGTTGAAAAGCCCAGCTCCTGGTGTGTTGAATACTCACCCCTTCATTCTGTACATATGCTTTCAAGATTACTATAGCAGAACCTATGACTCTGCACTATCACGTACACTTTCAAATGTTGACAATGTTGGGGTCTGGTGGGGTACTTTTAGGGATGGTGGGCCGTCAAGTGCCATCTCTAGTTGTACCACCAGATACAAATCCTAAAGTAGTAGTGTTGAGGAGGGAGCATGCCTGGCATCTTGCGGGAGCTCTTCAGCAGCATGAAGCAGTCACGTGGGTGCTCACTTACCACAGTTCCACTCATGGTCTCAGCTTTAACACATTTCTAGGCAATGTTGCGTAAGCACCTCTCTCTCTCCCCTTTTCCTATCCCAAACCTGATATCTTAATCTCATGTATTTCAACTTCTCTCTTGCCCACACATATCCATGTAACACATATTTCTGGAGCTCCACTCTTTCAAAGTTTCTCTGGATTGCGTTCCAGAACACCCACAACATGGGTTGACTGCAGCTGAGAGGGTTGACACAGGCCCATGAATTGGCAGAGGGGTGAAGGGGTCAACAGTGTTGGTGGTGAGAGACAAGGCTGGGTATGTGTATGGAGGATATGCTACACAACCATGGGAGAGGCACAGTGACTTCTACGGGGACATGAAATCATTTCTCTTTACTCTGCATCCAACAGCCTCCATATTTCGACCAACTGGGGCTAACAACAATTTGCAATGGGTAGGAAAATCCCAACTGTTCCAATGTGTAACACTTTGAACTGAACTTCAATCCAATTACTGTGTCTACAGTAAAGCATGTGTCTCCATTTGGCATTTCTCCTATCCTTTCATTATGCTGTAATTCTGAGTAGTTTCTACTGATGTCTGTATAAATTTGATAGATAAGTTGAGGACTGATAGTACCTCTGGGATAGTACCTCCAGGTGTTCTCATTGTTTTCAAAGTCCTCACAGAGAGGCTTAAGAAAGCTCTTCAAGAGAAAGCAGTTTAAGGAATCAGATGTATTTGCAAAAGCATTGTTTTGAGTCATAACTGAGTTTTGTTGCTTATCTATCTCATTGCATGTTGCAGTGTGCCTCAAATTACACATCAGAGAATATTCCAAATGGAGTTGGGTTTGGTGGGCAAGTCCACCATTTTGGACTCTTGATAAGTTCAAGTTTCGAGCATGGCCACACACGGCATTCTGTCACTTTCAATAACCCAGCTCTTTCAGAGACTGCAGTATTTGAGCCTGATGTCATTGAGTGTTGGGCAGTGGTTGTGAAAGGGGACAATGACCAGGCAACTGATGGGAGCTCTGCACTTAAGGGCACTGTGCTTGAACGGTTTAAAGAGGATCGCACTATGCTAAATATGGTTGGGTTAGCAGCCTCAAGTGACAGTTGATTTCTTATCAGAACTGATGAGGGGCAATGGGAAATTGTGATGTTATCAGGCTGCGGCAGGCTGGTGCAACATTCAAGACTTTAGTCCAGGTACAAGTTTTCAGGTTTCTGTGCAACATAAGCAAGTTATTTGCTGTTGGGTAATTTACACACTTGTGGTTCCAGGTGTTTGCGCATAGCAGAGAGTAAATTATGCTCACAAAAAGAATTTTTGGACTCGACTTTACAGTTGCTTGCCAATTTCATACTCTCTCTAAAGTCACCCGAATTGTAGAAGGAAGATTGATACTTTGACCTTTGGGATAAGATCTGTGAGTTCTACAGCACTAGTTATTTCCATCTTGTGGAGATGCTGAAGCTGTACATTGCTATAGTGGCAATATTTATGCACAACATTGACCAAGATAAATTGTTTCGTCCCATATCACTCAATCATATTTCACTAATTTCTCTCATGGGTTAGCAGCAGTATGAAGAATAATTGAATTTGAATTTGAAATCGTTAAAAAAGATTATCAAATTCAAGAACATTTGAGAGTACAAAACTAAAAGCATCCAATCCATAAATTCTGAAGTGAAATATGTGAAGGTTCATTTTTGAATTCATGGATTTGTATTAGATCATGAAGTATATGTATGTGCTTATGTTCATACATGATGCTATATATTTTAAAACACTTTGGATAACATTTATGGCACTCATCAATTACATGTTCTTCAATTTTTGCAGAGTGCATAGAGCTAATTCCAATTGCTCAAATTTTCCATATGATATAAAATGAGTTAATTTGCTCTCAATCTAGCCACAGAACTATGAAGTAAATGTTTAAAGATTTGGGACGTTCTCACCCTATGTTCTTCTTGACAAGGATAGTGAATATATGGTTTGTTACTCTTGTGTGACATCTAATCCTATAATCAAAGTCCTTTATTTCTTCAATTTATATATGGTTTTTGTGTTGAGATGGGGTTAGTGAATCACACACAATTTGATACATGTATGGACTTAGAGGTGATTGCTTTATCAAGGTGGGTGCAACAAAGTTTTGTTTGAATTTGACCTCGAGATTGCTCCCAATGTTCCCAATGATGAGAGCATTGAAATGTATTGTGATTTGGCTTTGTTCTTACAAGCATGAGGGATTGCAAGTCATTGTCACCCAAAAATCACTTTCATCGTCACTCAAGAATAGTCAATTCTTTCCAAGGCCAATGTTTTTGCATTTAACTTTCAAGGCTAGGTATTTCCAAATCTCTATAGAGATCGCCATTTGAAATGCCAAAATCGTAATTATACCAAATTTGTGTACATACAATAAACCATATTTTGAAGTTTGTACAATTTAAATAAAATATTAAATTAGGGTTTCATGTCTTGCAATGTAAAGTCTTCCAATCAAAATATTTTGAAAGCTTGTTTGAGATAAAGGTTCATACATGTATATGTTATCTACATACATATTTGTCGGATGTAATTGTCGATTGTGTGCAACATCTTATGCAACTATGGGGGTCTAGCATTTGCATATGTTACATGCAATTGAAAATTAGTTGCATATGACAGTTGTCAATAATAGTTTTTTCTTCTAATGGTATAAATATAGGACCCATTATCAAAGAATTGAACTTTAGAGTGGTGCAATAGTCAAGTAATGTGAAAAAGGTTACCAATGAAATTAATGAGATTATCATTAGGACCACCATACACAACAAGGGGACAACTTGGAGGAGGATGACCATCTTTGAATTGTTAAATGAAAATTATATGACGACAATTCACATTGCCCAAATAAGAGCACATACACAAAGAAAGCTAAAATGATAAATCCTCCACCCTCAATTTCAACTACATACTTATAGTCTCCCATTGGTTGTTTGTTTTTAACTTTTCACCCTTGATTGAACATAATGCCCATGTATCCACACCTCAATAGTCCACACCTCTTGGGATGTCAAGTCCTATTTTTTCTCACCCATTCATCATGTTAATGTCAATTCATCCATCTTCATGCCTAGTTGTTTTTCACACATGATTTATTTTCAACCCTATTGCATTTAGTCTTCCTCTTCTTCTAGCATCTAGGCCATTCACTTTCAAGGTCTTGCAATTCTCTGAACATTTTCAAGCTCCAAAATCCCTCTCCATGCCATTGATCATCTCCCAAAATGGACAACCAATCATAGGAGTTGACGGTGAACGAAAAGGAATACCACATTAGGTAGACACTTAGGTACAAAGGTCCGTACCTTCATGAGCTACCAACTCATCCTCCTATGTAGATTGGAACCAACCTCACACAAAAAAAGTCAATGCCCTTATAGGGGTTGAGTTCATATTCATTGGTGTTCATGACTATGCATCAACCAATGACATGTGATGGACTCAATTTTGGGAACCACCACTTGGGAGGTGTTGTTGGCATAAAGAGACGCATTTTTCAACACATGGAATTAACAACCACAACTACTTCTAAATACAACAAACCAAGGATCTTTTTGCCACCATTTTACATTTCGGGGAGTTGGTTCACCCTATTTCAACTAAGTTTACATATTCTAAACAAAATGAGGTGTGTACAATGTTTCCATATCTTAAGAACTAACATGTACATGCCTTTATTGGAATGCTTGTGAATCTTAAACATTACATCATAGATATTCTCCTTGTAATCATGCGTATTAGAATTACAACATTCACCTTTAATAGGACAACAATTATTGTATCCATCAAAGTGCATTTGCAAATATCACTCGGTGGAAAAAATAGAAATCCCATTGTTATATTCTTTGTTTTTACCATCATTTTCTAAGGTTTGTCTTTTCATTGTTTTTTTTTCATAGTTCTCATGCTTGTGAGAAAACTATTTAGTACCTTTACAATGATTGAGAACCTTTTAGCCTTGTAATCTTTGATTATCAATGGAGTGGGTGTAGCTATGTATTCAATCTCATGATTACAACATGCATGAGTTTTCTTGAACTTTATTTTTGTCATAGTAAGAGGAAATGTTTGCCAACCTCATATTGGATTTAATAGATTTGTAACAATCTTTTCATGCGTAACAAATAATCATGCTAAATATGCCTATTATGTTTTTCATTGCACCTGCGATCATATTTTGCATTTCTACACTTTCCTTTGTTTGGACTTTGAAGATAGATTATAAAAAAATTCAAACTTCAAATCTGATGTTTATTCTTCCTTCATTTCAGTAAATAGCTTTGTGCGTTTCAACGTTTTCCATATGGCTTTGCTCACTCTTTTCACTTAAGCTTGGACTATGTGGTGTTATTGATTGATAGACATGGTGATGCAAACATAAACACATAAATCCAAAATTTTCAAAGTTGCGAACATTACCTCCCGTTTCTTGCATAACATAAATGCAATGGGGATTCAATGGGAAACCTACCAACCCAATGGAGTTGAAAACCCTACCATATGTGCTTGTAACATGCACAAGTGGAAGTGTATCCCAAAAGAAATCCAATAAAATCTTACCAACCAATTGAAGTGGGAACTCAACATTGCCTTGAATGCTCGAGATGTGTTTAAATGAAAGCTTCATGTAATACTCATAAATCAACGATGGATAAATTTCTTCCACATGATGTTGTTCAAAATAACACAAAAATTCGTTAAGTAAATCTCCCTATTACATTTTATTTCAAGTGCACTAATGTTCCCATCTCATATGACATCATGTTCTCAAGTGGGTGACATCACATCACATGTAGGTAAAACCTTAAATTCTACCATGTCAACATTATGTCATCCATTGCCACATCAACCTTCAACAATGTTAGCTCCACATCATCAATGTGCCACATTAGTGCCATGACAATAATTGCCGCATTAACGACACATCACCCATTTCCATGTCACCAAATGTGCCATTTTAGTGACATGTCATCACCTTGTCACCCACACCACATCATCAATATGCCACATCAACACCACATATGTTCCATGTCAACTTCACGTTGCTATGTGTGCCAAATTATCTTAAACTTATACACACCCACACACTCACACATTCCATACCACAAATAGTTGCCCTCTTACATATTCGTTTGAAAATCTAATACAAACTTTGCCTATGTTGACATAAAATCTACTTGGTTATGATGTTATTTACATTATAAGGATTCAATCACTATTACATAAACATAATGACTAAGCTCCATTAGAACATGATTTCTTCTTTTTGAAATCCAATGACTTTATAGCCTTAAAATAAAATAGGTTTTCATAAAAAATCTTATGTTACCCATTATGTCATATGCAAGTATCATATCTAAATGTTTAATCATTACATGCCAAAATTTAAGTTCCTCCACATGTGGGTGATTAAGTTAATATCACATCACCATGTTGACAAGGTTTCATTGGAACATGGTTTTTCGTCCTCACCAAAACAAAGAATACTAAACCTTTATCCCTATGGAAGAAACATGTGTCGATTACAACATCCATAAAAACATATCATACATATCCTACATCCTTTCATATGACTTGACACTCTCCCATAACATTACAAAGTTATGCATGTTTAGAAAAAACCTACCTATGATTTACCATGTGTGGGTTTAAGGCATAAATGTCGAAACCTAGGTCAATTTAAGATTTTTCTAAAATGATGTAGGTTTTGTATTACAATTTTGTGATGTACCATGTGCAAGTTTAGGGGGTAAATGTCAAAACCTATGTCAACTAGGACAAAATCTACCTACATATGAAAAAATATTATTGCTGAAAACATTCCCAAAATAAATAATTTTAATTTTTGGAAATTTTTGAAAAAAATATTTTTGCTCCAAAAAATTTCATGCCACAATATTTTTTGGAGGCATTAAATGAAAGATATTGATTATAATGGAACATGCCATGGATTTTGAATTTCAATAGTTACAAAACAACAATAAAAAAAGTAGTAGGATAAATAATGATATGACAATAATGGCGTGTAATATCCTTTTTTATGAAAAGGTTTCATGATTTTAATACTTTGTTGAAAGGTTGTTAAAGTTTTTATTGATCTTATGTTAAAAACAACCTACCATTAAAGCATTAATTTTGACATTGAAAAGGAGCTAACAAAATCATTATCAAAACATATTAAACATAATTAACTTTGTTTGCAAAAAAGTTAAAATATTTGGAATCATCTGATTAATGTAGATTTTACATTTGTTAAATTTCATCACGTGAAATCATTTATATTATTATTAGAAAGTACAAAATAATAAGTTTTTGATTTTATTTTGTTCATTATATTCAACAGAAAAAAGAACAATATTGGACTCTTTTTAAACAATTAAATTTTTTTGCATGCAAACCAAAAGTTACAACAAGATTTGAAACGACAATTATTATTTAATCTAAAGGAATAGACATTCGAATTGGAGGAAAAATTCATCATATATTTAAACCCTTAAATATAACATCATCTACAATGTGATGATCATACCTTTACATGCCAATACATTCAAACAAGATACTCTCCAATATTGGCAATGAAGAAGGCTGTGCACAACAACTACACATGTACTCCGGGATAAACCTCTGTTTTCAGCAGACAAATATCATAAGATAAGAGTCTCCACAATACACAAAAACAAAATATGTAAACAACAATTGAATCTAATGTGACATCAGAAGTTGCAAGAGCCATGAACACAAAAAAACTGCAATTCACTGTTCCTAATTCACTTGACATGATTTTTCACTGGGGCATTTATTTGGGTACACATTTATGAGAGGGACTTGCCCAGATGCAACTCCATTCTTGTCCTCCTCAGTCTCATGAAGGACACTTGGTGCAAACACTGAAACATCACAAACAGACCTGAGTTCAGAAGTCTTGGCACACATGGACAGAGATCCAAAACCAGCTCAAACCCTCACACCTAGCCACATTCTTACTTATGCAAACACTTGCAGGTTAAAGATGAGAGAAACAAAACCTAATAATTTATCAAGTCTATCTAGAATCTGTGGTTCCCTCAGTGTCAGCAAATGCAGAAGGCCAATACACATGTTTCAACAGTGTTGTTAAGGAATCAACTTGCCAACCAGAAGAGGGATCAACAACACCTCATGAAGCACAGGTAAAAAAACATAATGCACAAACACAGAAGCAAGCAGCAAATACTTGAAACCTGGGAAAAAATTAGACAAGCTACTAAAACCAAGAGTGAAGTGTCCTTGTTGCTAACAGTAGCAATCTATGGGACAAGGTACACTAAGTGGCATTAGAATGCCACATGGCTAAAGTTACCTTGTCAAGCCAAGCATCAATGAAGAGAAAAATGAACTCTGGTCCGAGATAGCCACCTCTGACTTCTGTAGAGCAAGGGAATGAGATGGTGGTGAAATCAGTTGTGCAAAGAATGCACAATTTTGTACAAACACACTTGCTAGTACCACTCCTGCTGATGCCCTCACAGGTCAGGTTCTTCCCACCCACTGACCACCAACAGGAGTAGCATCTGTACCCACACAAAAAAAACCAGATCTCATAACTTTCCTGCTCCTTGCACTCAAAAGGACAAATGTTGTGATTCCAAGCATTCATAATCAAGAACAACATCAAGTTTACACAGACTATACAGAACAAGACAACAATACACACACAAAAGACCAAACGGGCCAATATGACAGGATAAAGACAAGAACAAGCAAGCAAGAAGAGCCCATTCATCATGAACTGTTAAAGAAGTGACAGTCCATCACTAGTCCAGGAACCTCATGGATAGTACTGAGTAATCAAATTATTTTGTGGGAACCCACATCAAAAATATAGGCTAATGCAATGAACACAATCTGTGCACTATGATCTTCCACAGGAAGGCAGCAATGCTCGTGGGCACACTATACAGTAAACAAAAGAAAATCAGAACACAAAAAACAAACATGAAACAACATGAACGGAATTGAGAAAAGCAAGAGGATCAAGGTGGAGGTTATAAAGCTGCGGAAGCTGCAGACAAGGGAACTTCCTACATGGAAGAAGAATTCAAAGGTGATGTAGCTGCTGAACTGCAGAACACAAAATGTTCCACAAAATTTGAAAGAAAAGTAAAGACAGTAATGAAAGATGTACCAATAAGGTTTAAGTCACCTGGAAATTGACAAACCTGAATGAGAGCATCAATAAACAGGTGATGTACACATCATCCCCTTTTCCTTGATACTTCTAACAACAATGTCCAATATCTTTTGCCACTCCAGCCCCATGACTTCCCAAAAAATCCAACTTACCAAGAAAAATATAACTCTTTATGATCTTAATGAAAAAGAATACAAGGTTACAACACACAGAAAAGTAATGCATTGGGTACTTAGACTGGAAAAATCCAGTGTGACAAGGACTGCAAACACACCAAATGTTCAGCTCAAAACAGGTCAGAGAAATTCTTTTCTTCTCAGAATCTGATTTCTATCCATAAATGTTCAAAGAAAACTCACCGTGACCATCAATGAAAAGAAAAGCAGCTTACACCTCTGTGTGTGACAGACAGATGAATGCTCAAACAGGTGACAGAATCTATATTGGACTGACAAAGAATCTTGAAGAACTCAATGATGAGCTTTCAGTTCATTACATTTAGCCTAGCAAGCACCTTAATCTGGGAAAAACACTAAAATCACTGAAAATGTGATCCAGAGCACAGGTTACTCCTCAAGCATACAACGCAGGACAATGTAGGACCAGCACATGCCTTGATCACCTGAACAAACATGAATCTGTTGGGACTAATCCCTTCTCATTGCATTCATTGGAAAAACTGCATCACCTTCTCAGGTTGCCCATCCTTCACATATTTTGTGAGCTACTGATTCCATGTAAAAATGTTCAATTGCACTGTGCCTGGTGTCATTGCAGTCATCTCTGCTGCCACCTATGGCAGGGTTTAACTGGTCCTCAAGCAAGAGCGCTTCCTGTGTCCTCTTATATTTGAAACCCAGGTACCTTTCCTTTGTCTACAACCAGAAATCCAGATCAAGCTGATCAGCCATGTATTCTCCACATCCCAGGCATCAAATGGTATCATAAGAACAGAGAAACTGACACTGACCTTTTCCATTAGCAAATTTTGATTTACTTACCTTCTCCCACCTACGACTTCTATCCCACAAGTACAAAGGACCTGCAAAGAATCTCTGCCAAGTTTAGACTAGGGGGGGGCAAAATAGCAACCAAGAGAGGGCAACCAGATTACACCAACAAGAGCCATGGATGGCTCCATTGACATGTGAACTCTGACAGGATTGATGTTCAGTTACAAATGGCCATTGTGCTTGCTGCACTGATGATGAAGACATTGGTGCTTCGCAAAAACCTTGGTAATTGGTCTCTGGCTCTCTGGCTCCTCACAATTCAAGAGCATCCCACGTAGACCCAAATGCAGCAATTATTCCATCTGGAGCAATCTCTCTCCCACCATGTGCATTTCTTCGTGTGACAACTCCAGATTAAATCCGCTTGCAATGGCACTAAACCCCCAAACCCTCAGACCCCTAAAAGACAGGAGCACTAAGGGCCACTTTAAACAAGGGTCCAGGGACCAATTTGAAGCAAATTGAACCTTAAATCAGCAAAAGAAGAATTATGGAAACTCAAATATTTCACCATGCAAAAATACAATCTTCAAAACAATCCTCTAAAAGAAATCAAAATCCTTCAAGATATTATTATAACTCTATAACTAATCTCAAGTTTCAACACAAGCTGTAATATCATGTTTCAAAAATCCTCATATAAAAATACTAGACCTATTACCTAAGGGCCAAAATCCCTTAAGCTACTATATTCTATAATGAATCTAAACACAATATCCTTGCCTTGGTAAGCAAGGCCAGAAACACTTTCTCTTACTTAAGGTATAATGAGTGTGTCTAAAGGCTTGGGGTCGAATTGAGGGTTCAATATCAAAAATGTGTGATTGACATGCAAGAGGATTAGGTTAACCTTTGGTCTTTTCTTTCTTCCTTTCTTCCATTATTTTTTTAGTTTTAGTTTTTTTTTTATTAAAAAATTCTTATTACACACAACGGATGAATGTAGGCACAAGATATTGGTGGCTCTTGTTTTTCTATGGTTGTGCACTGAATGATTGCACAAGTGGTTGCATTGTAGCAAATAGTTATTGAACAACATTGGAGTATGATGAGTGCAATGTTATTTTTCATGGAGTTTGTTGAAATGGCATAAGAGTTCACAATACGTGGAAGTATGAGGGGGCAGTGGGATGCATGAAAAATCAATTTTTGGGGAGCTTTTATGAAAAGATGTCTTTGCAATGAACAAGGTTAAGTTATGACACATTTTGTACATTAATTAAGGTTGTGGGTTCAAGTTTTGAATGAAAAATACACACATGAGAAAAAATGTCCATGTTGAAACTAGAGTAACAATGGTTCTTACACAACTAGGTGGTGAATTTTTTTTGCAAATGTATGGACAAGTCTACGGCATTGCAAAAAGTACAACATGAATTATAATGAGAGAATTTTATTCAACAATTAAAAAGCACTAAAAACCATTGGTGATCTCTAAATTGATTAGAGACAAAATAAAAAAAATCAATGTTGGTTTTGAGAGCTTGCATGAAATTTCATACATTTTAGATGCCATAGATGGTAGTCATATTCCAATTGTTGCACCAAAGGTAGACCCAAAATCATATCATTGTCGGAAAGGGTTTTACTCCACATTGATTCAAGGAATTGTAGATGCAATGTGTAATTTTTGGGATCATGATTATGGGTGGGCAAGAAGTATCCATGATTGGACTAATTTCCAAAAAAATAGATGTAGGAAACCCATGTGATGAGGAACAAATTCTTACCTTATAAATTAATAAGTTATAGGAGATGCCGCTTGTCTAATGCAACCATGGTTTTATTCTTCCTTCAAAGGTGAGAAAGATGGATTATCAAGATACAAACCACATTGGAATTTTATATAATCTAGTACAAGGATGTTAATGAAAAAAAATTTGGAATGTTGAAAGGTAGATTCAAAATTCTATTATAGAAAGTAAACATTCCATTACGCCACATACTAGACTTGGTCACAACCTTATATATTTCCACAACATGTGCATTGCTATTTCGAATGACATGTAATGGGGGTTTGGAGGTTCAAATATATGCACAAATGGAAAAAAAATACAACATTTGGGAATTTAAAAGGAGTTGATGTTTTCAAGGTGGTTGAAAAACCAATCAAACAAATGAAGGGGTTACAAAATCCAGGAATGGTGGTTGGAGACAATAGAAATGACACAAAAGGCATGTAAGACATGGACCATCAAGTTGAATCAAGATAAACATCATGTGTTGACAACCATGGAAATAATCTTGGCAAGAAAGAAAATAAGAAAAAATCAAAAGGATGTTGATAAAAGCTATGGCAATTCATGAGGCTTTAAAAAAAAACTTCTTTGAATCCAATTTGAAAAGAAAACACAACATTGCCTTTTCAAATATATCTGATTTTGCATCAAAATGTAATGAATGACTCATAGGTTGACATCTTGTGTAACCTATAATTTATCTATGAGAGGTCCAATTTGGGCATCCATGTTTTTGAGTAAAACATTGGTTTTAACAAATTATTGTAACATGGACATAACATTTTCAACCATGGTTGAAAAATGATTATAAACATTAAACTTTTTTTGGAGATTCTATTTTTTAATTTCATCCACAACAAGAGGTTTTTCCATTGCCTTTTTATTATTTTCATCCTTTTAAACAATATTCGATTATGCTTGGGATTATGGACTCCCTATAACTTTTTTAGTTTCATCAACATAAATGTTCACATGTTTTACCACATTTTCATTTTGATGCCATCAACTACTAATGCATCATAGAAGGGACATTCATGATGATCATTATTTAAAATTTCATTTGTAATCTTATCATCTTTGTATTGTTTGTAAATTGTGTTAAACTTTTGCTTGCAAACAATTGGAGTTTTCAAGAATTTAGGGATGGTTGACGTGCACAACAAGGATATAAAGTTGAAAAAGAATTTAAAAGACGATGAAAAACATTACCTTGTTTTTTTTCGATCCTCGGAGAGCAATCAAGTGTAATATTTCACCATCCACCCATTCTTTTTAGTTCACCTTCTTCATCTTTATTTTTCACCACAATCGCCCTCTTCCTTGGTGTTTTTTTTTTTGAATGGGAATCGGTTTAAGGATCTTTTGTAAATCCAAATCCCCTCCTTTTGATTCACCTCCATTTCGTGCATTTGGAAGGGCTGAAGATGCACACCTTTTAATAATCACCTTGTGAAGATTCACAAAACCAACCATGTCAATTTTATAATCGGTAAAATTAATGTTGTAGTTGTTGTAATTTCAACAATGTCCTCAATTCATAACATGTCTTCCATTCTCACATAATTTGAACAATAGGGTATAAGAAAACAGTGGAAAGAAGAAATAAATAAATAAAATGAAAAACCTTGGACCTTAGTTTACACTTTGATTTTCCAAACCATGAACTTTTGTTTAAGCTTTTTTTTAAAAAAATCTAGACCAATTGATTTTCCTTCCAAAATGATGCCATGTAAGCTAAATCACAATTTGATTCGTCTTGGTCCTAGACCTTCATTTAAAAGCCCTGGGACTAATTTAAAGTTCTTGACCAATAGGAATGTTTGATTTCATTGGACCCTGCTCATTGGACCCTTGTCTAAAGTGGCCTTAAAAACCTTAACATGTTTGAAGACCAATAATATGTTCCTACTAGGTATGTATTGTTGGTCTCAAAATAGTTCAATTTTTCCTTTTGAGTTTGAGGTGAGAGGGATTTTTTATTGTCCCCCCCAATGTGTTCCCATCAATTTCCCAAGGGGTTTCCATCAAGTTCCCAAAATGTTCCCCATGATATCTCAATAGTATCACAATTTTATCCCATATGTTTCAAAGTTGAACTTTCATGTATTTAAATTATAAAGGGGGTAGCCAAAGGGTAGCACCTTTGTATTTCTCTTTTGGGGATTACCCAATGTTTCAACACAAACGACGATGGGCCAATTAAAGTGCCTCCTTCAAGATTTTTTTTTTTGCATGCACCCTTTACCGAATTCTACTGATAATGGTAACATCAAAGTTGGTTTGGGGTAGATGTGTTTAAGGTCCATTCCTATCAAAATAAATTCTAGTTTGAAATTTGTTCCAAATAAAATTGAAAGGCGTCTTTTCAAATATGTGTTGTGTCATTGTTGGTTTTTTTTCAACACCATAGTCACAAATGATGGAAGTGACAAGCTTATTTCCAATATTGTGTGCATCAATTTGCATCACATTTTTTTGCAATTCAATTTCAATTCAATTTAATTTTAAATTTCATTTCATCCAATGAAATTTGAATTGCTTCAATGTAAAATTTTGAATTTCATTCAATGTATTTAATTCAATTCCATTGAATTTTAAATCAATCGAATTTCAATTCAATTCAAGTTGCACATGATATCATTCAATATGTTCATTCAAATGGAACTTAGTTTCCACAAAGTCAACTCATTTTTTCATCATTCCATCGTCATTGGTAATGCACAACAATGGGGAGCCCAAGCTGTTAAAAAAGAACAAATATGTACCCATGCAATGGTTGGGTACTAGTAACTTCAAAAATAGAACATCAACAATATGTCCTTTGTATTTAATAGGGGGATTATGTTTTGTGGATACCCAATAGAGTTGGAAAATTGTATCCAAGAACTCGAGTCTAGTGAGCCTTAGTTTGGTAGAAAATTGAAATGAAATGAAAAATTCGGAAAAAAAAAGAGACCAAACTAGTTTTATCACCTAAATTGACTCTTAAGGGAATTACACCCCAATTTTTGGATTTGCCTTACATGTGCCTTTATTACCTCTCATATTTTTCATTAAATTCAAGCCTTCTTTTAATAAGGTCATGCAAATCTTGTGAATTAATGTCCAATTTCATGAAACAATACCCAATTTCATTCACTTTACTCTTACATTCAAATGGGGATGATTATACTTGAACATGATTTGTTCAATAGTGTGTACATTTGATCTTTGTTCAAGTGGGGGGATAATACATTAACTAAAGGGTCAAACTAGGCTCAAAATTCAAGGTGAATCAAAAATTTATTCCAACAAATTGTAAAACACAAAATTGTTCAAATTTGAAAAAAAAAGTTGTATAAATAGAAACATTACTATGAATAATAGAGTAGGAGTTGATTTATAATAGGCGTAACATATTTATATTCACTTATTTATAAATGGATGTATTTAAATTAATGGTGCAAACCAAAAAAATTGAGGTCTATGGGTAGAGACCAAAGTTGTTGGGTTTTTGGGTTTGTATTGAATTTTTAAATTTAAATTATGGCTCTTTTAGAAATCTAACATAACATTTGGTATTATCATAAAAACATCCTTTTAGATTTGTAAAAACTTCTATTTTTTGTGTTTTAAAAAATAAAAGAGAACTTGGTTTGGTGTGAAACAAGATCATGTTCCACTTTCATTAAATATAACACAAAAAAAATATAGGTATCCTTGAATTTCACTCCATATTCCATTTCACAATGTTTATAGATATCCAAGGTGTTTTGCCATCATTTTTTTGCTTTGCATTTTGCTCACAAGTTCCATGATGTCTCGATCAAACTACAATAGGTGGTATGGCACAATTTATTAAATTTGATGAATCAAGATGTTGGGTTGTACTATTATCTAAACAATGTCACAACCCAGCTACTTGTGTATGTATGAACAATGTGCAAGATGAAACCAATATTCTCCCCTTAGAAGATGTTGTAAGCATCATTGAAGTAAATTGTCTTCGACTAGATAAGAAGACTTTTCAATTCTTTTTGTGATGGCAAGATTTTCTTTGGACACATACTACTAGTCTATGGCATTTTGTGTTTGTAATTCAATGTCCAATGGAGGTGTTGTGATATTCTATCATTTGCATTAAGAATTTTGGATTGCATTGGAGACATAGATGCAAAGATTTCAAAAGAGGAGTTGTGGAATGAGATGAAGTTGATCCTTTGATTATGTCACTTGATTGTAACTTGACTCATTTTGTGATTCCAAAGTACTTATTGCTAATCTAATTCTTGTATTCTAAAACCATAAACCTTAAATCAATTAGTTGTTAAATAAACATGTGAAAACTTAGTAACATTTTTATTTGATTAAATGCAAAGACTCTAGGACCAAATTCATCTTGTAGATAGAAACCTCAAATCCCCCCCACAAGTAGTGGCAAATAAATTTGACATGCTTTTGTTATATAGACAATCCATAAGAAGTATGCACATGATCCACATTTATGAATCAGTAAACAAATTTGTAAGAATGTGTGGGTCATTGGTTGTATTGAAAATTGATAAGCTTAATATATGATTAGAAGCAATATTAGATAATTAATGTCAATAAAACATATGCCTAACTTTTCTACTCAACAAAGATGTGATCATAATCAAGCAAGCCAAAAATTATGTTGAACAACCAAAAAACTATTAACTTTGTCAAACATATTTATGTGATGCCACTTTAATTTCATGTTGATCAAAGAAATTTGTGCTAAATGATTTATATGAGTGTTGAAGATTTTTTTTAAAAATCATTTAATTTCATAAATTGAATCTTGGTTTTAGTAAAAGATTTTTGAACTTTAACACCCAAAATTAGTTTTATAAAACACTAGGCTAAGGACTATTTTAGTAAATAAAATTTGATGGGAAAAAAATTAAATGATGATAACCTACCATCCACATATGAAAAACATTCATAATTTAAAAATTATGGTACTTGAAATGTTTAGAAATTCAAAATATAATTTCAAAATGTTCAAATTTTAAGAGTCATTTGATAAATGTAAATGGGTCATAATGTGTATGACATCTGAACAAAGTTGTAGCTTATGATATAAAAAACTAAAACTTAAAGTAGTTATTATATTTTAACATAATTCAAAATTATGATCATTTTTCAAAAATGAAACATAGAATTTGACAAAATTTATACATTTTTAAAAAATTCATATTTATTCAAAAAGATTTTTTTAAATAATAAAATTTATTGGGGAAATTTTAAATATTTAAAAAAATATGTTACAAAATAAATCTTTCAAAAAACCTTTTTTATGAAAAAGTTAAAATGTCCAGAGAGGACCCAATTGTGGTTGAATCCTTTGTCATTGTTGGCTCGTTTGATTATGATTTCACCCCAAAATGTAATTTATTAAAACCTTAAAGACTTGTTTCTAAAGGAATTTTTTTTGGTATATTTTACAAAACATGTGAGATAAAAGGGGTTTTTTTTTGGTATGTTATGAAATAATAATTTTTTTTCAAAATATATTAAATTTGAGAATATTCTAAATGTGTTCTCAATTCTAAACATCCTATTTACATTTAAATATATATTTTAAAAGTTCAATAAGTTGCACTTTATATTTTAAATATTGGGAAATGGGTATTTTGGGTATCATCATCATGTAACATGTCCTTAACATAATGATGAAGCTTGCGAAACTTTTAGTTCCAAGATTATTGCACATAATAATTGTTGCATAAATTGAGTGTTGAACTTGCTTTGGAATAACTAATGGATTCCAAATCAACTTCATCAAAAGAACCTAATTTTCCCCAAAACCAAGCACCCCTTGTAAATTTGCTAGAGTTTGAGAGCTCCTTGAATCAAATTGAGATTATAAGATTAAAATTGGATTACTTTTAAAAGAATTGAGAAGGCATCAAAATATTATAGTTTGAGATTGCTTAAATATACTTTTTTTCTACGAAGAACCTATGAAAACTTTGCATTCACTTTGTGTCTAATCCATTATATATATGCCAAATAACACATTTTTGGTTTACTTCTACATTCATTATATATGAACATAAAAGGACATCACATTTGCATGTCCAAGAAGGGAAACACAATTCAAAAAATTATGCCATTCATTCCTCCACTTATAAAACATAGTAAGAAATATGCATTAGTGCATATAGTAGAGACCAAAATAATGATGCATGAAAAAAAACCATTATTGTTGGTAAGAACATCAAGGAGATTAAAAAAAATCGAGATATAAGTTCAATTGATGTAAGTAGCGAAGTGTCAACCAATTTCTTATTGTTGTATTTTGGAGGATTATTTCATGTGAAGAAGAAAATCATTATGGATTTCCAAGTGCATTTAGTATTAGTGAATTAACCAATAGATTGTAAAACAAGGTAGAAAGATGTGGATCGTGAAATATCTTTTGCAAGATTTCACATGCACAAGAAAAACACCATGGATTTTCAATTGTGTTATGCAATAAGTGAAATGGACATATGCAAAGTAGGGTGGAAAGATGTGGATATCAAGAAACATCTTTTGTAATATTTCACATGAAGAGTAAAATCACCATTAAATGTTGTTTGTGCTCAAGTAATTGGCATTGAAGGTGTGAAGGTATGTATCTTTGGCCATTGCCCTTTCTCATGTCCTTTGTCCCAATAGCCACAAGTTGACATTAAAAATTCAACTATGGCATTGTGCCAATAATTGTGAGCATTGATTTTGTCAACAAAGTGAATTGACAATCATATTTATTCTACAAATGAATTATGTTGTTTAAGCCCATCTTAGAATTATTTTGAGAATTCATTTGGGTCCTATTGTTGTGTTGTGCAAAAAAAAATAAATTATAGTTTACTTTCACAAATGGAAGTAATCTTGGAAATTGATGCATTCCTCTTGGAGGCAAATGCACAACAAGATGAATTAGAATATGATGTTATCAACAAAGCCATAGATGAGTAAGACATTTGCATATTAAACAACCTATCCAACATGTTTGGTATGGTATGGATGAATTGTTTATCATTTCAATCCGTTTAGGTGTTAATAGGTGTCACTATTCTCAAAGCATAAACATTTTGTCATTAAAGACATGATTTCAAGGTGAATTGAAAAATACATGCAAGTTTTAATCATCTCCTTGTGTTTGTCCACCACCCTTAAGTTCAAGCCCAACTAAACAATGTCATAAGTCATGTTCACCTTACCTACCTTCATGTCCTTAAGTGATCCCCAACCTCCCCATTCCTCACCAACATTAAGTAAACACCATCAAGTTCACATCAAAACAAATTTTGCCCTGTTAACTTAATGAGGGTAATAGTAATTTGTAATGTTGATTTATTTATAATATTTGAAAGATCAAATCTTATAATGATCAAACGTTATGGAACTGCCTTTAGTTATGATATTTATGTGTTACAAAAATTCCAATGAAAGGCATGGTTTAAGATTGGTTCTTGTTTTCAACTTCATTTCAAGTTGACATCTTTAGATAGAAGTGAAAATCATGCATGTAGATTCATGTGAAAAAACATAAATATTGCACCACCTCAATATTGACAAGTATTTTTGGGTTTGAAGCTTTATTATTCTCCGTTGTATTTTGAAATGTCATAGAAAATATTTTGATGATACTTTTCATTAGTTTCAATTGAAGTCAAATCAAAAATTTCAAAAATAGGCTACCCAATCATAATCACAAATATTATATGGCCTAAGAACGAAAAATAATGTTCATTCATGTGACAAAACAATTCAAGAATAAAAACATGAATACAAACCAAATTAGCAACATGTACATGACAACTTAACATAATGATTGTTGATGGTTTCATATGTATTTTTGCATGAGTTATGGTTTAATTAAAGGTGGACACATGAAATCCCACCTAATTTCCAAAGTTATGATGAAGATCATCATGCTTTGGGTAGCCTATGTCATTAACATTACAAGGATGCATTGAACCCACCTCTCAAAGGTGTCCACACTTTTATGCTACCAAATTGTTAGAATTTAGGATCATGTTTGACAAAGTAAAAGGTTGTTTTTTTTCCCTCACCATTATCTTGCCTTTACATTCAATCAAGTTTTTTGGTCCAAGTTACATTCAATGAAAATGGACAAAATCAAAATCACATGCAAGATTCATGTTAAGTTTCATCATTGCCATCCATTTTTAAAGGTTTGGTGACAACAAAATACCTCTATTGAATTCAAAAAATAAAAGTGAATTAATTTGATTTGATGTTTCAAAATCCAATCTTTAATTCAATAATAATTCTAAACAATTGATATTAATATTTTAATTGCTATAAGGACATGAAACAACTAAACATGATTGGGTGCATGGATTGGTGCACTAAAAGGGAGGTCTCAAATTTTTTTCAAATTAATAATAATGACATTTATGTTCATAATTCAACATTGATATCAATGGTCATTACATATACCATCTGGTATAACACAATGAATCAAAGCACATTTCATGGGATCCTTTTTGTGCATCATTGTATATTGTTTTTCTAGGTGGTGTATTTAAAAATTTCAATGATGCAAAATTATTTTAAAAAAATTTCATGTTTTTGCATACTATGATAACCCATTAAATATACAAGTCAATTATTGAAGAAAAAATATTTTTTGATTTCATATTATGTGATGTTAAAATATATATTTAAAAATGCATGTAAGATTGCATTTAAAAACATAATTTTATTTCAAAAAAATTGAAATGATTTTTAATTCTTATGAAAGTTGAAGATATATTTAACTATTTGATTTCACATAGTTTGAATCGTGTTTGTGAACCACATGAAGAATTTGAGAATTTTCATGTAAATAAAGGTTTTTAAAAAAAGGATGTGATAAATGTGCGATAAATTTGAAATTTGATAAACAATCACATTCACATGGAAGACAATAAGCATAATTAAAATGGTTTTGTTTTAAACTCCATTCCGAATGATTATTTTGGTGACTAATCAAGCTTTAACGTTAATGCAATTTGAAATGAGAAATTGGTTTTGTTATAGGTAGGTTGGTGGGCTAACACTTAAAAAAACAAAGGAGGCCAAATTCTCACACATTGTATCTTTGCTTTTGAAGTTCAAAGAATATTCATAATCTTCCATCTAGCATTTGCCACAAAAATTGCTTAATTTGATAAAGGAATGAAAAAGATATAGGGTGTTTGTTGTACGGGGGTTCAATATTCAGTGATGAGCAAATTAAAATAGATTAAAATTTCGAGTTTCAAATTTTTTATCATTGCATTTTTTTCTTTTAGAATACAAAGAAGTTTTGTAAAGCCCTAGTTGGTGCACCCATCAAGTTTGAAATGATTTGAAATGAACTAAAAATGAGGAAGAGATGAGGTTGGAATTAAAGAAGGGTATAAAGTTTTTTTGTCAATAATTTTGAAGCAAACTATCATTCATCATCTTCCTCTTGTGTTTTCTACATTGCTCTTTTGCTTATGATGATCAAAGAAAATTTGTCAACCTCCAATTTGTGTGTCCAATGACACAAAAATCACTCAATTTGGTTAAAGAATGAGTAAAATATTGGAGAGTGTTCAATGATAGATACATGTTCGATGATGGGCAACTTTACTCTACTTGTGTATACCATAAATATATCTATGGATCCTTGGATTTAGATTATTGAATTTATCTTTAAATTAATATTAGATAACAATAGATTTGTAAAAATAAATATTAAAGGACCCAAACATCAAAATTAAAATCCAAAACTAAATGCATCACATTTTGGAGCAATTATATTGTACATCCTACAATACTAGAATAAAATATCCAAAAAGGGTCCCCTATTGTGCTTTCACCCTAATCATACCTATCTTGACACCATTACATCACCCATTCATAATGTATGTGTTATTTATACCATATTGGTACGTAATTTCTATCAATTTTTTTATAGTTTTATATTGGTATGTCATTGTTGCTAGCATTTAGATATTAAGACCAAATTGGTATTATAAATACTTATACCAAACCAACATTGGTTCACACTTTGTGCATTTTCATTGTCATTTTCAAACAAATTATAATTGCAATGTATTGTGTTTTTTCATTAATTGCTTTTAAATTTCAAATGTCTTAAATCCCTTGTTGTAACCCTCTGCAATAGGTAGTTGCAAGCTTGATCTTCTTACTCGTGTTGAACTTCACATAAATTTGGTACCATTCACATTTCAAAATCCTTTAAAACATAACAATTGACAGTCATTTTAGCACATAATGTAATTAAATTTTTTTCTAATGTAATTATGGTTGGAAATGGACTTATTTTGAGAGCAAATTTCAAGTGAAGAACAAGATGCACTGCATGTTCATGTTGACCCATGTTATGCACATCGTAGAGCCATCATTCACAATGGGCCTAAGTAGCCTAACACACACCAACCCATATTTATTATCCCAACACTTGGCCATAAAATTGAATCGAACAACTTCATGCCTCTTTGAGAACCATGTCACACAATACATGGAGCAACATGATATAAATAAGCCAATTAACAAAGACCTATGATGCTAAGGGGAGATGACATGTAAGTAGGTAAGGGAATCAATGACCCTTAGCCATGGCACCCCGAGTCACTTTCTAGAGGTAAAAAATCAAAACGAACACGAATTGATCATAACTTATTAGGATTTGGTTCAATTCAAATCACCCAATGCAAGCAATTCATGTTCAAACCAATGTTTGGAGGGTAATGATTTTGCCCATCCTCAAGGTAAGCATGCATATGGTTACTTTAAAAATGAACTTTAACGTGAAAGGTATATGTGGTTTTTTGAAAAATTGCCCTCAAGGTAAAGGGCATATGTATGTCACTAAAAACATTTATCCTCATGGCAAACATGTTAGGTGTTGGTTATAGCATGAAGGTAAAGGTATAGAAGGGTAGTAATACTCTGATCTTGGATTTTACCCCATGAATGCCCTAAGCATGGGTCTTTTATTTGGGCAATTTGTTTCCAAATGGCAACTTTTCTTTTTTTTCCAAATTGGTGAAATTTTAGTGTTTTTAAAAAGTATTTCAGTAGCCAAAATTTGAAAAAAAAACATCTTAAAAAATTCAAAAATCACTAAATTCTACCATGGGTTTCAACATGTGGTGAAAATATAGAGGGATGTTTAGAAAATTTCTTATATTCATATTTTCTTATCACCAAATCTAGCTAAAACCATCTTATAGATGATCGTCACTTTGGCTACATTAAAAAAATGAACAAAAAACCTAGCCCTCATGCAAATGTGAAGGTAACCTATATTGATATTAATGGTCAAAATTGAATATTTGAAGTGCACAACAACAATTTTTTATCATCCTCCTCATAAGCTTAGATTTCATTTATGCTTATTGTATGTAGTTCTTGTATGGGTACTACCACTTATAGGGCACATTTAAGCCCTAAAAACTAATTCATAACAACATTCATCATAAATTTCACCTACCTTTTCATCTCATCCAAATCCCTAGGATAATAGAGAGATGGTAGGAATAGCAACAAATAGATGATGAAAGAGAAAAACAAAACAAAAAGAAGAAAAAAAAGTCTTAACCTTAAAATGGTTTCAAATCGAACATGTGCCTTAGGCTAGTTTCCCCCCAACTTTGCAAACTAATCACTGGGGCAAATGAATTCTGCCAAAATTCAAACCTTAGCTCAAACTTAAATAGGATCTAAATTTAAAAGATTTTACCCTAGATTAGGGTATGGTGATGGTATGTTTGATTGTAAAAATGGGTATATATATTGGGTTGTATCCTAAGGTTATGTAAGTGAAAAGAAGAGAGTCTCCTAATATACTAGTTCATATAGCTCCTCAACATGCAAGATTCTAAACACCCTTTAAAACGAGCTCTGTCCAGCCAAAAAAAAAAGTGGTTAACAATGTTCAACTTTGTGCATAGTGGTTTGAATTTGTTGGAGGGTTTGGTTAGTTTGATGTTGATTTTATGTTAAATTAAGCTGAAAATTTATGATGTTGGTTGGTATGCACAGTGTCTATTGAGAGGTGATGAATTTGAATTTGGTATCGACCAGTAGAACTTACAAAACAAAAGAAACAAAATTTTTGTTTTGCAAAACATCCAAAACCAGTAGAACTATATAAAGCAATTCTGTGAAGAAACCATGCAGGGCACAAAAAGGGTGAAAAAAGCAAGCTGAAAAGCGAGTAGAACTACGCAGGGTAGAACTCTGTGAAGAACCATGCAGGGCACAAAAAAAGGTGAAGAAAGACAAGCCCGAAAATGTGAATACCAAGCTCATTACAAAAAGGAAGGGTAGATGAGCTGAAATTTGGCCTGATCAATGAGTCGTTGAGGATTTTTTTGCAATACATTCAATGAACTTGTGCGGAGGACTTGTTGAAAGTCGACACCTATAACTTCCATCTCAACTTCCATGTGAATTCCTTGTACGAATTTTGCAGGAGGCAGCAGGATTGGGCCAAGTACCAGCACGATGAAAAGACAATTGCTAGCTAGCCAGTGGGCCAGTCACTGCTACTGCAAGTCGTCATGTGTAAGTGGAGACTCGTAACTGCAGATTTGGTTTTGAAATCACCTCTGGTTTTCATGTTTCCTCATATCCAAAAGACGCCTCGGTGACTGACTGCTAGTGTTGATCTTGTACAATGTACACCTGGGCCTGGTATTGGCACTGGTAGCAAGGAGCTTACCAGTCTGATGATATGAGCTGAGGCAATACCACCAGCCTTTACTACTCCTATACCAGCAGGCTGCTAGGGACTTGAGGTAATACCAACCTTGTACCAGTTTTATACCAGTCTCAATACCATGCATATTCCATGTTGGGAGGTTATTAGAAACAGCAACAGATCACTGTGATTATCAGGGTGCTGATTTATTGTGCACCTCCAAGCAAGTGCAGTCAGGAAAGAAAGAATCCTCTTTTGTGTCCTTCACAGAATCCCATGAGATAAATTTTTTTGTAATTATCCTGAGTCCTTATCTAAGAATATAACTTATTTCTGTAAAGTATATGACATGGAGAAAGCATGTGTACAATTCCATTGTAGTAAGTACCCTTACTAGATCTTGCAAAGTTTGTAAGGGGCGGGTCCTGTGATCTAATGGAGTTGCAAGGTCAAGAGAGTTGGAAAATTCAGAATTCATTCAATTGGTTGAATCACTCTACACTGAGATAAACCCAATGTTTTTGCTTGATCTTTGCCACAGAATCCTATGAGATAACTGGGGTCTTTTGAGTCATCATATTCCTTTTCACTTTCCCCAGTAGCAGATCAACAAAGAAACGTGCAAATTTCAAGTTGGATGCAATAGGGAGAATTTGAACTCATGGCTATAGCAACAAAAAAATCAGACGTAATCAGTTGGAGCTTTAGATGGATAAATGGAGCACATGGGCTATATGAAAATAAGAATACAAAGGGTACTCATCAGCATGCACAGCTCCCTCCATTCCACAAATCTCAAGTTGAGAGTCCTAGAATCTGCCAATGGGGTTGCCATTGGTTGCAATGAGCAAAGTAATCTTTCAGCTATAGATTAAGGGGAAATGGAATTTTATTAGGCAATTTTTTTAATTTTCAAGGTTACTATTTCTCGCTACAAGGGTCAGATTGTTGAAGAATTTTTGGCTCTTGCCAATTCTCAAAAGGATAAATCTTAGCAACCTTACTAAGGCCCATTTTAGATGGGGTTCCACGGTCCAAATTCCTAAGAATCAATTTGGACTCATTTGAAGCAAATTGAATCCTTGAGTTGGATTGTGCCTAGGACCCTAGCTTGCATCTTGGTTCTTAAATTGCGAGCTCTCCTTTTTAGTTTTTTTCGAGGGCGGTCTGAACCAATGGAATTGCCCTCCAAAATGGTGCCACGCAAGTTTAGCCTCAATTTGTCACTTTTTGGTCTTGGACCTTCACTTAAAGGTTGTGGGTCCAATTTATGACTCTCATCTAAGAAGATTTTTCCATTTCATTGGACCTTGGACCCTCATCTAAAATGACCCTAAATCATGGAGACCCTAGGTCCTTAATCATAATGCTCATTGCTCAAAATTCAACGCAACAAATCACAATGCATGTGCACATAAGTTATAACGCGAGTTCCACAAACTGGAAACAAACAAAAATAGTCACTTGTGAGGGGATTGAACCATTTAGACTGTCCACTCCAACACAAGTGCCCTACAAAACAAGGCTATTTAAATACAAAACCACCTTCAAGCCATAATATAATATCAATTTCCAAACAAAAGGTTGTTATAAATAAGAGGTGGTATCCATTTTGGATCACCAACTTCACTTATACAAACAACCAACCAATAATTGTAACTTGTAATGTTGTTGAAACATTTTAAAGCTGAAATTGGAAAGCCCTATATTTAAGCTCCTACACCATATCGAAGATATTTTGTGTGTCACTATTCATATGGTTTTGCATATGGATATAGAAGTTTTGGGAAAACATTATAACCATTAAACCTAGGTTGGTAATGAACCAGTTGCATAATTTGGATTTGCAAAATGCCAAAGAACTAAAACACCACTCATCTTCTACATTCCTAAAGACTTGTCACATGGCAATTCAAGCCAACTTGAACTACAATGGAAAAAAACAAGCAATCATTTGAATATTAAAAGAGTGCATTAGAAGCATGTAAAAGGATTCACATCAAATGGCTTACCCATTGTGGCACATGCATTTGATTTCATGGCTAACTTGAACATATATTGTTGAATGTCAAAAGAAGTTATTAGCGAAACCTTAAGTACCCATACATCATTATTGTTTGGCTTCTTTGGGTGGCAAAATGTTGTTGTAATCACATTCAAATGTTTGTGGAAACTTTCTTTTGTATCGAACTCCCAACACTATTGTGGGTACACCACACTTAAATTATCCATGATGTCACAAGCAAAGAATTTTCCTTGTAATTTTGCAACAAGGCAATTAATAACCCCTACAACCCACATCCATTTTTTGGTTCGTTTCAATGTAAAATAAAATGAACAAAATCAAAATAAACAAAATGAAACACAAGAGGGTTAAGGCTTAAAGTTAAACCTACCCACTCTACCTCCACTTGTGTGATGGTTGGAACATGAACATCTCTTGTCACATATGAAACTTCATGAATTTGTAAATTGAAATGAATAGCCTATATTTGTTATTAACTCACATCAAATGCCAAATATTCCACACCCATTTTGGGAAGGTATGTAGATCTTAACATACCATATGAGTAAGAATAATAACAATTTTCAAGAAATATATATGAGCCAGCTGAAGGTATATATGGTTTTAAGAATTTCCAATTTGCATAAAAGTAAAGTCACATAGGCTTTGCAAAGATATCAAATTAGGTAAGGCTAAAGGTAAGTGAGAAACATTTTCATAGTGTAAGGCTAAATATCTATTATTACAATATATTGATTCTATGGATACAAGGTAGGATTTTTTTTAAAAAAAAACATGTAAATTACGTACAATTAGGAAACATTGGCAAGCCAGGAAAAACAATAAGTTATGCAAATAGCATTGTGTAAAGACCTACAACAATTTTTCTAGTGTAATTGGACAGCTCCGTATAGAGTATAATTTTTCTTGCACTATTCATGGAGCATTTCAAAAAATAAAATAAAATGCTTGCTGGGGTGAATGTTTCATTTTTCCAAAATGCTTTGCAATTTATAATTTTTTTTGCCCATGATACCCACTGGGTATGAAGGGGGAAAAAAAAGCTGATGGAGGTCTTTATGCTCAATAAAGCCTTTTGGACTGGTGTTTTACCAGGATGGGGCCTGCCTCATGGAGGCCATTATTCAAAGAAACAACGCCCTTTGATAATAAAATCCAAGGTTGAAGGAAAATGTCAAAAGTAAATGAAACTCATCAAAACCCTGCAAAGCTAAGCTTTATTTATAAATTATTGCAAATTATGCAACTTGGGTGCGGTTGAGGATGAGGATCACTCCTTGTTGGTTTGCCCTGCCTATCAAAGTGTTTAAGTGTTTGAGAGAGGTTTAGAGGTTCATTGCCACTAACTGCCATCACACCTTTGGCTGAATTGCTGAGCTGTCAGCAGCAAGGCATCCTTGCTAGATTCTTAGTGCAATGTCAGACGGTTAGATCTGAATTGCTTCATCAGACTTAACATCAATTGGGTTCTGGCCCGGGCGCTGTTTGGCTCACTTAATGACGCTAAATTGTAAGTAAGTATAAACACACAGCCTGATTATCCAAAAATGTACAAAGGTATTAAAAACAAGGGAGAATTTAAAGGATGTCAAGTTTCAAAATTTAAATGAAACCCTTGAGCAACTTTAGTAACACCTTCAAGGCATTCCTGAAAAAGCAACTGGGTGCACAAATTGGAAGAGATTCCAAAAGCATAAGCTGACATTTGGTTGTATATATATTCTCGTGGACGGTTTTGTCCAGAAATTCATGATTGGTAAAACCACACTTGATGAGGGAGGGAGGGAGGGAGTGAGAGAGGGAGGGAGTGAGGGAGCCCCACATCCTTGCCTGGCTTTTTGTCGAGATCTTGTCAACTAAAGTGTTTGTCAACAACAGGTAGCCTGGCTCTTAGGAACTGGCATTACCCAGCCCAGCCCAGGCCAAAAATGGTGATCAAGACTTAAGAATATTAGGAATAAAAATTTCATATATGTAGCCAATGAGATCGCTCAACATGCAGCCCAAAAATGCTACCACCTCTATATTATGCAGACACAAATATATATTATTAATTCTTTCACACCAGTTGGGGGGGGGTCCCATCTTGGCTCCTTATGGGGTACCAATGGAAAAGGGTAAAGTGCATATCAATATATGTATGTCCGTGCCCATTAGCCTTCATTGCAAATGGCCATAAACAAATAAATGGAGGACTATAAATTCTGCTCAGCCAATGAGGCCATGCATGCATGACGCCCAAGCTTTTTTTTTTTGGTTTGGGGAGTATGAGTGAACCGTATTGGGGAGGGCATTTATCAAAGTTTCAGTAAATTTTTTTGTTAATGGGCCAATCAAAATGGCTCATTGAAAAAGACAAAAATGAACATGGGAGGCAACACCCATCCAATTAATGCAAATTCAAATAAATAAATAAATAAATAAATACCCATGCTCTCAGAAAGTGGTATTATTAACCCATGTTAAATATGGTGACAATAAGTTTTAGAAATAGATTTTTCATGCAGCCAATGAGACAGCTCAAAATGCACACAAAGAGCGCCCATCTTTTTTTTCCTTTTGCCCAAAGTTGAACTTGTGTTGTAACCTATAAAACTGGGCCAAAAAGAAGCAGCTCTATACTTCTATTTTGGGTAGTGCCTGACATAATTATTTTTTTTTCCTTTTGGCATTGAGCAAAGGAGGCCAAAACAGAAAACCAAGAACTTTAGGACTATTATTGGGACTAAGGTACTTTGGAAAATCTACCTATTAGGGTGAGAAAGGCCATCCAGTCCTGATGATGTGTTTATCATCCTCTTAGGTTTGCACAAAACATTAGAAAAGAAACCAAGTACTAAACAAAAAGATTTAGGCAGATTCCTTTTCAAATTGTTACAAATCTAACTCATTAAATGTTAACACCTACTATAGTGAAAATATTGCAACTACTAAATCACAAGTGAGCATGGTTAGGGTGGCAGGGTAGGGAAAACATTTCTGTTTTAATTTGTAGCCAAAACAATAATATTTTACTCTTTATGGCATTCCAGGTAATCAACTTTGTGCTAAATACAGATTTCATGACAACATCTTTCACAACTTGCTATGATGGAATTAACAAAAAATAACAATGCAAAAGTTTTCAAAAAAATGGTTAGAAGTTGAAGGTTAATAAATTACTATGTCAAAATGTTTGAACTCCGCCAAGTCCTAACAATTAAAGAAGGTTCATGAATAACTATAATGCAGTTCTATCATCATACTTGAACTCTTTTTTTTGCCTATCTTGAGCTATCTTGAAGGTTAAATCACTAATGACAACTAACCAAAAATGGATACTCACTAACCAAAATTGATGGTTTTCTGAGTTTCATCATCCACAGTTGAATGCTAACGTACTTTTTTGCAGGTTTTTTTTGTTTTTGGGAATCTCACCTTGTGTATGACCGAACTCAGGGTTCTAGTGCTGTGTTTTTCTTACTTGTAGGGATAACTCTAATTTCCTTATTTCCCTTTGACAAATTTTTATTTTTTCTTAATCCATGCTGCCCCCTTTTTTTTTTGAAAAATAATTTAAAAAAAAAAGGGGACAAAAAAACAGTGTTGGAACTGGGTTGCCAGAATTGGCCCTTTTGAAGGCTTGATTTTTTGTGTGGGATTCTTGACTCCCACTTGTGTCGTCATTATTCTCGACAGTGGACAAGATCAAAAATTTGGGGTGCTCCACAAAAAGTGCTACTGACCTTGTACCTTCTTCCACCATCTAAGCCAGCAGGCAGCAGCTGTCGCCCACAAGGGGGGCACCTTGGATGTACGTCGGACGGACAGAGCTCGTTGCGGGGTATTTAGCACCTCACATGTACTACTGTATCACGGAACTGCAACCGAGGTTAACACTTAACACGTGGTTGGTCAGAGCTGCATGGGCCAACTGGGTAAATCTAACCACACAATGAGGGCCTTGCACTGCCAGAGCAAACCAGCACCTACCAGCGCAACATAAAAGGATGGATGTAAAGTGGTCAGGAAACAGTTTTCTGTTGAGTTCTCGTTCACTACTAGCTAACCACGGTGGTTAGCTCAGTTGGTTTTTTTCCAATCAAACTACTTAATTATCTTTTATTGCAGCAAGCGGGCTGTTCAAAGCACGTAGGTACAGTAGTAGAAACAGGGCAGCCCTTACCTATGGTTAAAGTTTGAACCATCTAACTACCCACCTATTTTCCTACCTATGTGCCTATGTATAGCACCGATTTCTTATAGAATGGGTTACCAATGTGAAACTAGATATTAACTCAGTTGAGGTTCATCTACTGGTGGGTGCTGGTGATTCACTGCACTTGCATTTGTGCATGGCCCTCATTCCCAGAACAACCCCCCTTCAAGGAACCCACCTAAAAAGTATTGGTAGAATTTGCTTCCATTCATGAGAGGCACCTTAAGGCGGAAGGTTCCTTAAAAAAAAAAAAAAAGGAACCTTAGAGGTAAGGTGCCATCCTCTCTATCGAGTTAGAAACTTTTCTCAGGGTAAGCTGCCCTAAACATAGGCTAGAAAAATCTGGCCTATTGGTACATGACTTCAAACTCAGGCCAAATTGTTAAAAAATGTTCCAATCGCAATTCAAAGTTCCAAATGTTTTTTTAATCTTAGGTTGAAATGTTAAAAGAGGTTTTAACACTAAGTTGTATTCCCAAAAAAAATTCCAAATTTTTGGCATTTGAAAAGGGTGTGGGTCATTTGGCTTAAGATACAAAGATTTTAATCCTTAAGTCTACGTATATTCTAATCCTTAAGCTAGATTCACATGGAGGTGATGAAATGGATAAACTTAAAGAATAAATTAACCTTAAAATTATCCTATTCACACAAAAGGGGTAAAATCGGAATTGGCAAATGATGTGGTATTGGAGTTAAGAGGGGGGTTACATGTGTTGGGATATTTGAACCTCAAGACTAAATATCTTCATTTTTTCTAGATTTGAGACAGCTAGGGTGGAATAAGGAGTTGTAATTTGACCCCTTGATTTCAATGAGTTAGAATATCCGCCCCCCCTCCCCCTAATGGTGGGCGGAAACAAAAACTTTTTTCAACTTTCATAATATGCCCAAGATTACAGGGCAGCATATCAATTCCCAAAACTGCACCTCTTTTTTCAAGCGTATTTTTCTCAGAATGCAATAAATGAAAACTTTCTTCAACCTTTATGAGGTGCCTGAAATTTTCGGGCAGCATAAAAATTTCAAAAATGCCAATTTCTTTTGAGCATCAGGTTTATGTGGTAAAAATATTTTAATCTAAAACCATAATAATAAAAAGATTTAAACCTTTATGCCTAAATAGATTCTAACCTTAAGTCAAACTTTAAGTCTTGGTGCTAAATTTTTTAAAACCCCTAAGCCAAAATAAAAAAAGATTCTAACCCTAGGCCTAAGTGATAAATTTTTAAAAAACTCCAAGACAAAGTGGTAAAAATATTCTAACTCTAAGTCAAAACAATTAAACAAATTAACCCTAGGCTTAAATAGATTCTAACCTTTAAGCCTAAATAAATTTTTAACCTTAGGCCTAAAAAGATTTTAAACTTTAAGTAAAATTGCTAAAAAGATTCTAACCTTAGGCCACTCACTCACTATGTCTTGGGATGTATAATGTTTAAACTCGGGGGCACTTTTTCAACATATTTTTGTACAATAAAATGATGAGTACATCTTAAAATACATCCTAAGCTTGAACCTTGAGCAAAACAAAACTATCATAAGGTCCAAACTCAAATTGCTTTGATGGGAATAAGGGCCCCATGAGTCATAACTGGATTCTTATGGATTGGAGGTGTATTGTTGGCAGCTGTTGGTTTGTTGGTTCTGTGTGGCCAACAATTGCACTCGGACCACAGAACTTGGCACAACGTAAAGAAAAAAGTACAGAAATGATTCATCAGCAACATGCAGAAACGATTGTAAAGTGTTTATTTGCCCCCCAAAAACACAAAAAAATCAAAAAAGTCGTCACCTATCAACAACCATTTGTGAACAGTGCCTCATGCACCATTATAGGGTGCACATGTACTACCTAGGCCCCCCCCGCCCCCTTTGTAGTAAGTACATGATTCCACATAACATTCAAACCCCAATGACCAAAAAAAAAAACCCTAATATCTTAGGCATTGATTTGGAGCCTTTTAACTTTTTTTAACATGATAGTATATATATATATATATATATATACTTGCATGAATGAATAAATTGTGTTTTTTTTTTGAATCTAAACTTCTTTTCCTAAGTTGGGCTCATTATATTGTTTCTCATTATGAAACAAGTCCCTTTTTTCTTTTTCTTTTTTTTTGCATGGTCAATGGATAGGTGTTGCTATATTTTTGAAGATAAGAAATCCTATTGCATTAACAAGCAAACCAATGCACCAAGGAAAATCCTAAATGGGTTGTAGGTTGTAATTGCCAAGGGCTACGGATGATCATTGGTTGGGTCCATTTATCATCCAAGTTTAATTGATGAATTTAGCCTAAATTCCTTTCTCATGTTCACATTCTCGAGATTCTAAAGATTATGAAAAGAGAAAAAATGTTCCCATTTGGTCACATGCTCAGATTATTCTTTTAAAATAATTTATTTGTGATGAGATAATGTAAAAGTATGAAATTGAAAAGTGGGAAAATTATAATCAACGTAATGCATTGAATGATTTATTCATGCATGAGTTACAACAAATTTGGAATTCCAAATCAAGTTTCACCCTTTACTATCACCCAAATGGCCGAAACCTGCCCATCACGGTTCATTCAATCGAATGAATGATGCCATGTGAACCATAATCTGGCAATCCAAATGGAGCCTAATTTTGCGATTCAATTTATGCAGAAAAATGGCATAGCAAACCATAAAAGTTGATTTACATATAATTTGAAAGGATTGGCCCCAACAACGGTCACAAGAATTAGCTTGTTACTTACTGCATATGAAAATAACAATAAACCAATAGAAGTTGATATTGTATAATTTGAAAGCATTGCCCAATGGTTAATAAATTAGCTATATACAAAATGCACAATAAATTGGTTAAATTTTGATTCCATAGATCCAATTTGAAACGATTAGCCAATGGTTACAAAAATTAGCTATATATATATATATATAAAAGGCATAAGAAATCGATAGTAAGTTGATTCCATATAATTTAGAAGGATTGGCCAAATGGTTACAAAAATTATCTAGTTATTATATTTATGTAGAAAAGGCTTAAGAAACCAAGAAATTTAAGTTTATTTCATGTAATTTGGAAGGATTGTCCAATGGTTGTGTCTAGGCCTCTGCTTTTGTGGGCGGGTATAGGACCATAAAGTGGGGTGGGTTTGGAATCCCTCATGAAATACGCTCAAAAGCGCCAGCTATGCAGGGCGGCAAGGCTGTAAGGTGTTGGTTGCGCGCAGCTGCAGGCAGAAGAGAAGAAGCTTAGGTGTCGCACGACCTTGCAACGCTGCAGCTGCTGCCGCCTTCGTCTTCTTCGTGATCGATCGTTCCCGGTTGTCGTCGTTTTTCTTGCACCGAGAATCGCGCGCGAGCGTCTCGTGCTTGAGCTTTCGTATCTGCAGCAGCGGCGATCTTTTTACAAACTCTGATTCAAAACCTGCGGTTCTACTTCAGATTATTTTACCAAATCCTTTGCTGCGCCAGTAGTATTTGTGTCTTTGCCACCTTTCTAGTCCTGGTGTCCTTCTAGGTTCGGGATCTGGTGTGTGGTTGTTGTGGAGCTGTGAGGAGGTGAGGGGTGAAGGATATGGGAGGGAAGCGAGTAGGAGGAAGGGAGGGGGGAGGAGGAGGGAGAAAGGAGAAGAGAAGGAGAAAAAGTAAATTGGAGCGAGCAAGAATCGAGGCTCCATAGATTCGTGGCACCGGTTTCGCGGAGGTTGGATTTCACTTCTCTCTTCTTTGGCAAATCGGCTTTCCTCGCGGCGTCTGTGAAGAGAGAGAGAGAGAGAGAGGAGGTGCGTTGTAGCCGAGTTTCCAGCTTTCTTGTAGTTTGCTGAAGTTTTCACCTAAAGCTGTCGGAAGCAAAGCTTGGAAGTCAGAGTTACTCACGGAGTTGGGGGAGCTTTGAACATTATTGCAACCGATCTTTCTTTTGCTTCTACCAACAAAAAAAGAAATTTCGATTTTCTGTGCGCTCGGAAGAACTGGGGTCGGCACGCTCTAAACCAGCTGCCGCATTCGAAAGCAGTCGCCAGTGCAAAGAGGAGGGAGGAAAAGTAGCATGTGGGCCAGAGATGGGGGCATTCGGGACTGAGATTGTGAATGTGCGCAGAGGACACCACCAAGATGATCCCAGCGAATTAACAATCAATTGCCCTGACAAGGTCGGCCTGGGTTGTGACTTTGCACGAATTGTTTTCGAATTCGGCCTCAAAGTTGTGAAAGGAGGCAAGCTCTTCAGGACTCCCTCCTTAAGAAAGAATTGGATCTTACTATTGCAAGGTCATTGCAGCTTGAATGAAGATACTCTTGATTTTTTGTATTTGCTACGTCCCTTGATGCTAGCTGATGTTGGGACTCAATCTGTACTCCCATTAGATATATCGATTTTGAGATATGGTCTTTTCTGTATCCAAGCATTAGTCTTGTATTTGTCTTTTTCTGACAGTTCCGAAGAAACTGTAGTTCTCAGCTGAAAGCTGACTCAGAGCTCAAGAAGGCCATCAAACTTAATCGTCAGGAGTAGGAAGTGTCGAACTTACACTGTTCAATTTTTGAACCCTCATACAATCCTGCTGTCCAGAGAACAATCACCTGTGTCAGATTTTGGGAGCATTGCTCTATAGCCAGCCCTAGAAGTTTGACCTGAGCATATTTGGTTATATTGATTTCCTAACTATGCTTTAGCAGATATGTGGTGGTATACTGATGGTGAAATTTGTAATATACTTGATCTGTTAGAGATATGTGTGCTAGTTTTCATGTCATCGGCCAATTTTGATACCTGTATGTCACTGGAAGGCCAGAAATCATATTGATTTCCCAAACCATACTTAGCAGATTTGTGGTATTATGCTGATGGTGAAATTTGTAACGTGTTGATCTGTTTGAGACATATGTGCTCCAATGAGTTTTCATATCAGCTGTCAATTGTATCTGTCACTGGAAGGCGGAATTCATTTTTTCCATTTGAAACTGTCGCAATGTCAATGCAAGTGAGATGCTTGATTCAATCTGGCTAGACTTTTATTTGACAATTAGCTGCAGAATGGTTGGAATTGTGCAGATTTATCAACAGATGGGAGGTGGTGTTTTGTAGTGCTGTGGGTTTTACCTAGAGCAAACCAACTAGTGAAGTGGTCTCTTTTGAAGACACGAATAGAGGAGGTCTGCCCATCTATTGCGGTGCAGTTTGTACCCACATTGATTCCACCTGTCTTATCCCGAAAAGTGTTGCTCCTTCAAGTTTGGTCATTGGATCGCACAGGCCTTCTCAATGGTGACCTTTTGACCATACCCTCCATTCTTTTTCTGTCATCAAGTTTTACAAGGTCATCACTAATACTATCTTTTGTCAAAGCCCTTTTTTCAGATGTTGTACAGAAGCTGTGGGAATTGGAGTTGACTATACACAAAGTGAAAGTGTCAACAAGTCCTGACAACAAATCAATCAATCTTTTTTTTGTCACAGACAACCGGGATACCTGGGATCACCGGTACTGCCATGTTGCTTTCAACATTTCATTCCTCCATGAATGCATGTGCTTTCTGCAGGGGTGACTTCCTTTTGCTCTTAACAGCTCATTTCCCCAAGATATGTGTCCTCTCTGCAGGGGTGAGGTGCCATGTTTCCTTCTAATGGGTGTTGTGTTTATGACAGGGATAAGTTGCCATTGAAGAAGAGGGCTGAAGAAGTTCGTGACCAGCTGAAAGAGTTACTAGGGAGTTCTTTCTCACACAGTGAGTTTAGTGAAGCAAGCCCAGGAATTGGGGACCTGACTTGTGCACCTCTTGCACCCATGGTGGCAAATGATGTATTTGCTGCTGTGCGTGCACCAACAGGGACTGAGATGGACAGAAGTCAGGGTGGACCTCACACAAGCCTAGGTGGAGAAGAAACAGTGGTCACGGTTGATAATTCTATCAGCCCTGTACATACTCTTCTTCAAGTCACTTGTAAAAACCGCAAGGGTTTGGTGTATGATTGTTTGCGCACTCTCAGAGATGTGAACCTGCAGGTTGGTGCTTGATCTTGTGATGTTGGCATTGCAATTCATCTGGTTTACCTCAGTCTGCTACAACCTTGTATTATGACATATATCATTTCCCTCAGTGGTACAGGCACTGGTTCTCCTGATGCAGGAAGAAAGCAAGCCTGTAACCTTTTTTTTGCAGGAGTATTGACAGAACCTGTTCATGCATGTCAAACAGGTGGCACATGGGCGTGTTGCAACACTGGAGAATGGCAGCAGCGAGATCAACATTTTTCTGTTGCGAGCAGGAGGGAGGAAGATTATGGATGTGGAGGAACAAAGACGGTTGTGTCAATGCATGCATGCTGAGGTTCAGCACCCTCTTCGTGTTGTGGTGGTGTCCAGAGGCCCAGACACTGAACTTCTTGTTGCTACGCCAATAGAATTTTGTGGAAGAGGTCGCCCGCGAGTTCTATATGATGTCACTCTTGCTCTTAGAGAGTTGAATATCTGTATTTTCAAGGTCAACTTACACTCTACTGATTCTTGCATTGGTTTTTGTTACAGCTCATATTACTCTTTGTTTGTCATCAGTGGATAGTTTGGAAACATCTACCGCTACCTTCAAAACTTACCCTTATGAAGCTAGGTTAGAAACTTAATGCCATTCAAAGACGTAATGGTGGTTGTGTGATGTTGATTGTAATTGTGCACAGGCCGATATTGGGAGGCATGTTGTGGCTGACCGGCAATGGGAAATTTATCGCTTCTTGCTTGTTGACAGGCCAGAACTGTCTTTGACAAGTAGCAGGATCCGGAGCCTTCTTACAGAAAGGGTCCAATATGTCCTTATGGGTTGAAGGAGGCCTGAATTATCTGCATGAATCAACATGTCATCAAGGCGCCAGTTGATTGTGCACCATGATTTGTGCCCTGTACACAGAGGACCTTATCCAGGCAGGCAAGGAGCATTAGGCTGGATCTAACACTTACTTTGTATATTGTACACTAGTTATAGTCAGAAGATCTCAAGCAGAACACACTGTTGAATGGGCAATCTGTGTTTTGCACCCTCTGATCATTACTCCAAATCATGACCCAGGCAAGCATGAGTGTGATCTTCAGAATTGGATCCAAACCTCATCTTTGTGCAGACTAACCCTTCCAGTACACTATTGAGGTCCCTTCTCCTCCTATCTTGTGTAATTGGTAGTTATAGTTTATCAGCTGAAATTCCTGTGATGTTATTACAGTGGAAGTTGAATGTTTCTGATAGAATTATGATGTGTCAACTATCCTAGATCAGTCAGTTGTCACCATACATTTTTCATTTATGCAAACATCTTGATGAAATAGATTGAGTCATCCTGGTCAGACAAGTTACCTCTCTGATTTGTTAGGCATAATGCTTGTGTCTCCAAATAGAGAGTTGGAAAGCATAGCAGGATTCTTAAATTTTTCTACTTCGCTCTGATCTGTAGCCAAATTTGGCTAATTCCTCTTATGAATGGTCTCTAGTGTGACTACATAACAAAATCAAAAGAAAAAGAACTCTGGCTTTGCTTGGCAAATACCATCAAATTTGACAAGAGAGAGAAAGGTTCTCTGGCATGCTTTTGAAAATCCAAGAACTTCAGTAGAATGAAGAAAATGGACCTCAGTATGTCATTGGCTTTTGAATTTCTTGGACATCATGATCTCTTTTTGCTGTTAAAAAGGTACAGAGAACGCTTCTTCCGGTGAAAAATTAACTCTGCAAGTAGAAGCTGCAAGTGTAAAGCTCAGTTTATCCTCACATCACTCACCCTTCGCTGCTGCTCATTTTGCACATTTTTCCTGTGTCAGACCAGACTGCACTATAATAAAATCTGTTTCTTTCTTTATGCTAACCAAACTTGTGACAAGAACATTTGATGTTTGTAGTTTTCCTTTAGTACTACAGACATTGTGTGTAGGAGCCTTGGACCCTGAATCTCTTTCCTTATGCTGACAAAACTTGTGCAGAAAATCTCTTGGGAACATGTGCTGTGTTTTCCCTGTAGTCATAGTCCAGACATTGATTATAACATTGTGTAATGGTGCCTTGAAGCCTAAATCTGTTTCTATGTTTGTATGAAAACTCAAAGAGCTGCTCCAGCAGCAGAGAAACATAGAAGATGATAAAAAAACCAAAGGTAACACTGACTTCTTCCAAAGGAAATACAATTCTTCGCCTAAACATCACCACAGATGAGATACAAAAAAAGCTCGGAAGGAATTACGCAAGAATGGAGACTGCTAGCTGAGAAGAAGCTCTGCAATCTGCACTGCGTTCAATGCAGCACCCTTGCGGATTTGATCACCACAAACAAACAGATCAAGCCCATAGTTTCCCTCCTGCGAGATATCATGCCTGATTCTTCCCACTGCAACTGCATCCTTGCTTGAGACTTCGAGAGGAGTAGGGAAGTTATTGCCTTCCCTATCATCGATTACAACTAGTCCCTTAGCGCTGGACAGGATTTCTCTCGCCTTGTGCTCATCCACAGGTGTCTCGAACTGCAGATTGATGCTTTCAGCATGAGCTCGCATGACTGGAACCCTGATGCACGTCGCTGTGACCTTCACAGTGTCGTCGTTCCAGATCTTGCGAGTCTCCTTCACCAGTTTCATCTCCTCTTCGTTGTACCCATTTGCAGTTACGGCAGAGTTATGAGAGAAGAGATTGAAAGCATATTGCCTGCTGAAAATGTTGCAAGTCGGTGGTATGCCTTCAAGTACCTCCTTGGTCTGCTGCTGAAGCTCGGCCATGGCGGCTGCTCCGGCTCCACTGGCCGCCTGGTACGTGCTCACCACCATTCTCTTCACCTTAGCATGACGATGAAGCGGAGTTGTGGCCATGAGGCAGATGATGGTGGAGCAATTAGGGTTTGCGATGAGCGCTCCTTGCTTGTTGCTCAGCTTGATGTGTGCCATCGCATCTGCGTTCACCTCAGGCACGACCAGCGGCACTCCCTCGTCCATCCTGAAGGCAGAGCTATTGTCCACCACGATGGTCCCTTGCGCTACAGCTATGGGACCAAACTTCTTGCTGATCGATCCGCCTGCGCTGAACAAAGCGATCTCCACCCCCTTGAAGCTATCTTCCGTGAGCTCCTGGATCTCATACTCCTTGCCCTCGAATGTGATATGTTTGCCTGCAGACCTCTTGCTTGCCAGTAGCTTCAGTTCACGAAAGGGGAAGTTCCTATCAGAGAGTACACTGAGAAACTCCTGTCCTACCGCTCCTGTTACTCCAACCACTGCCACTGTTGGACCTCCTTCCGTCAGCCCCATTCTGATCGCCCCTCCTTCTCCTCTTCTCGAAATCTCTGGACCAGTGGTCACAGACACACTCTTGTTGTTGTCAAATGTCTTTCGAGAATGGGTCCCTCCTCCTCCCCCGCTGCTGCTGCTTCCGGTGAAGGAAGAGGAGAAGTGCACTGTCGACCGAGGACCAACAGACCCGATCGCAGCAGTCGGAGCTCGCAATACAGCTCTGGGAGATGAAAACAAAGCCTTCTGGTGTTGTGCAGAAAGTGCCATGGATGGGTATGGATTGAGGTGTGTGGTGGCGAACTATCTGAGCTTTGCTGATACCTCAAAAACCAGATCAAGCTCACTGAAGCGCTAGCATCAGCAGCGGTAAACACGGAGAAGAAAACTAGTGCCGGGATCGCATTCTATACTGTCTTCTTCTTCTTATCCAACACTACTAAACCCTAAACCCTGTACCCTTACGAGAGAAAAGGATTCTTCGGTCTGTTCTCCAAGAAACCCAAAAACCCTGATTCTCTGAACAGGGTTCTTCGGCTTGTTCTCCAAGAAACCCCTAAAACCCTGATTTCCTGAACAGGATTCTTCGGCTTGTTCAGCAAGAAACCCCCAAAACAAATCCTACCCTGATCTCTGACAACAGATTTTATCAGATTAAGAGGCAGATGTCTTTTCTTGGTGCTTTTGTCTTCTTGATTTGTGCTGCTAATCGCCTTCGGCATGAGCTAATCAGGACTGCTAAAGTGCTAATTACTAATATTGTGTAACTGGCAATTTCATGTGGTACTCCCAGTGTATTAATCAGTATTAGCTAGCTACTCAGCATTTGCAAGTGCTCATACTTATTCGCTTCCGAGCTTCTCCTCAGATGCTGCTAGTGTTTCTTTCTCCCTACATCTCTTTTGAAGTTTGGTTGTGCAGTTTTTACATTGTAGTATCTAGAAGCAAAGCAAACCCTACATCAACTCATAGAGGAACTGGGAAAAGAGACATTTCTCTGCGTCTGTTCTTCTGTGGAAACCTGCAAACTAATCCCTCTGCAACTCAGGATTGATGCAGTATGTGTTCACAAACATGGACTGATGATGATAACTATTTTGATGGGGAGCTTGGGGTTCTTCAGCATTACTGTCTTTTGAAGTAGCTTTGTCTTGGGGGTGCTTGTTTTCTGGGCACCCATTTCTTCTTACTTTGCTCTTCATCCTTTTCTCAGTTGCATTGATCAAAGTCTATGCTTAGACATTTCTAGTGATGGGTTGTGTGCCTGAACTGTTAGATTCTCATTCTAACTTGCAGGAGGATTGAATGGCAATTAATCAAAGATCATTTCAGCCTTGATTGTTGGCCTAAAATCATGCAAGGAAAGAGGCATATTAGACATGAGAATCCTTTTTCTACATGTAGGACAGAAACAATAATTCGAGTCCTTTTTTTGTTAGTATCTTATTTCTTGCTTAAAGTTTTCAGCCGAAGGCAACAAAACCCGCAAGATACGTGACATCCAACATCAAAGATAGTCCATTAAAGTCTGAGTTACTTATCTATCATCACAGAAGTTGGCATCTATTTCAACAGTTCCTGCCTCACAATGCAAAGTGAGTTCATACTTATGGACCCAAATCAGCAGTGATAGATTGAAACTTGCAGAGTTTGCATTTTGCCAAAAAACTTTGTCGATGTGCTCGTACCAATGTCAGAGGGTTATACCACTGTCTGCACAATTGTTACCTCCTTCACAATTTTTCATCTTAGGAGAATACAGCTCTACACAAGAGCAGCACCCAAAGGGTATCATCTTGCCATTTCCTTGTTTGAAACCTTGGATCAATTGCTCTTGTTGTGCTCCAAAGCTGCAAAGATTAGGCAAAATTCTTATCAATGTACAAACCAGTTTTCCAGAGCTCTCTGATTTTGTTAACCACCTACTCTTCCAGTTTTTCGACATTTTCAGAATCAAAGAACCTCTGGTTAGACTGAGTTTTTCTGGAAACATTTTGAGATTCAAACAACTTCTGGATCTGAAACCAGATCTGGTTTCTGTACCTAGTATTTTCAGAAAACAGGTACCTAGTATTTTCAATTATCACATCCAAATTTAATATTAAATGTTTAACCATGATTCCTAACCCGTAATCAACAGAGCATGGGTCACAAGATGGATGGCCTTGCAATGAAAAAATATGAATATTTTAAGCACATATCTAATGAGAGGAGGCACGTACTTATTTATTTATTTATTTATTTGAAGCGCATTTTAGAGATTTTCTCTATGTTGATGAATGAACAGGTTTTGATTTTTTACTTTGGATCCATGAAAGTCATGATCAATTCAGGTGAGGACAACCTTTGCAAGGGCCAAAATCCCCTAGAAGCAAGTGTAACTTTACTCTATAATGAATCTCGACATTTTATCTTTGCTTTGGTATGGAGGTCTAACAAGGGGGTGTGTCACACTATGGCCTTGCCATTTACAATTAAAAAGTATCTTAAGGCAAAAGAAGAAGAATTATGGAAGCTCAAATATTTCACCATGCAAAAATACAATCTTCAAAACAATCCTCTAAAAAGAAACCAAAATCCTTGAAGATATTATAACTCTATAACTAATCTCAAGTTTCAACACAAGCCAAAATATCATCTTTCAAAAAAATCCTCATATAAGAATAGACTTATTACAAAGGGGCTGAAATCCCTTAAGCTACTATACTCTATAATGGATCTAAACACAATATCCTTGCCTACAAAGGCAAGGCCAACAAATATTGAACAGTACGCATTGAGGGACAGGTTAAACATGATCACTGTGGTTGGCCAATGTGAAATAATCATTTTTTTCCTTAGAGTCTTTTGACACTCACAATATCCTACATTTAAGAAATCTGAACCCATTTTCACACACCTAAAATGTTGTTGAAAATCCATCAGAATATCTCTATACATGGTTCAAATAGGTAGCCAAAAATATAGGAGGTATTTAAATAAATTTATTCATATTTAGCTGCTAACCAATGCAAATTTGGTTTAGGGTTGTTGCAATTTGCGGGTGTTTTTGGGTGATTAATTTGTATATATTTCAAAGCTATAACTGGGTAAATAAGGGTAATTGGTATCAAATATTTACTCGCATAAGAGAATGAATGCATAGTTGAGTGATTCATTTTTGTGTCACAGTGGTCATTTTGAAAGGGTGTATTGTGTTTAAATGCTTATGATGAATAATATAATTTTAAATTTATAACTTAACAATTAATGGTACATTAACATGAAGATTGTTAATACACATGTACAAAAAAATAAAATAATATATTCATTATTAGTTGTGAATTTTCTAAGTTCAAAAATATGGATTGATTAGTTAATTGAATTGTTAATAAATTGAAATATTTATATTAATTTTTGTAAGTGATTAAATATGTCTTGAATATTGAAATAATAAAATCAGGTATGAAATTATTATTTTAAAAATTTATAAAATGTTAATTATGAATTTTTGAAAGGTCAAAATTAAATGTTATTTTATAAAAGTCCTTTTGAAATCAATTTCTTTTTGTTTCTCAAATTTTTTTCTGCCTAATGCACATGTTTTAAAAAAAAATTATTTTGATATTCATTCATGTTGATTTTATGATTTTTTTAAAAAAGAATTTTCAATTAGCATTCATTGTAACATATGACATTAGCAAATTTTGATATAGATTTCGATCTAAGTTTAAGAAGTTCCATAAGCAGGTGAGCATTTGGTACTCAAAGATTACAATAATAAAATTTTAAAATTAATAATCATGTTCATTTGACTAAATTGAATAACTTGCTAAACATTTGTACTAAGCATTTATTTGTTGAAAATGAGTCATTCAGTCATGCATTCATCCAAGAGGATACAATAAGCAAGCCGATGACTGAACACAGAATAAGCACTTAAGAGTAAAACCATGATTTCTGTTGGTTTGGAGTCTGAAGATGAAGTGTAAAGTTGTCTCTAGGCACTCTAGAAGCACTTGAGATCACTTGATTTTGTAAAGAAATGAGGTAAATGTGATCTCCCAAAGTGGCAGGGGTCCTTGCCTTTAAAAAAATTTGGATCAAATACTCTTAACACAATGCTTGGTACACCATTTCAACACACTCCAAATCTGAAACATGTGTAACATTTGCCCCATGACCAAAATGCATAAGCCCCAAAACCAACAACTGTTTTTTGTTTAAGTTCACACCATGGATTTCAATGGATTAGTTCGCTTAATTAGTGCAGTGATTAATTAAGATGATACACAAGGTTTCTTCCTGCTAAACTAACCATTTACAAGTTCTAAAATTATTGTAGAAGAGCCACGAAATTTCATGAACACCATAACCAAACACAGAAGTCATCAACTTGGTTAGTAGATGTTGGAAAAATCGCAACGCAATTTTTCCAAACCGAGTGTTCAGTCATAATCAATACCTTTGAGGTTAGACTTGAAACACCCCAACAGAACTTTCATCATCTCCGTCCCGTCGTTGTAGCAACCAGGATCTGGCTGAGATGGAATTTTAAGATAATGATACACCTTCACTCATCCCATGAGAAAGATGGAATTCTTATAGATACTTGTGTTTAAAGGTGAATTAGAAAACCGGATATCTGTACAACACTGGTCCAGAGTCCAGACATCCAGAGATTAACACTCATTCTCTATAACATGTGAATATCCCACTGCATGAAGGATACTCATTTACAACAAATAATGATCCAGGACATTACATAAAGTTGCTGAAACATGCTTCACAGTCTTCACTGAAACATTTGAGGTAAAACTATATGGATGATGAAATTGAAGGTCTTGGCCAGATGCTTCCTTCTTCTAAAGAGGCATTAGTAATGGACAAGGAGGGAGCTGCAAAATTCCCAAGCCAGGATTGACATGTTCAAGCAAATTGGAGTTTGTGCTTACATTGGGCACATGTAGTCACCCTTTAGAGGAGGTTGGTTCCCACCCATGAAAGTAGTGTTCTAGAGTTCACAATCTCCACATCATACAAGCTTCAACATGATTTACAGATGAAAATGCAATCAACTTTTCATGGAAAATTCAAACCCTCCTTTGATCTGTTCATTTAACACATGTTTATGAGAAAAAGGTGTGCAATTAATGTATGCCTTCCAACAAAACCATATAAATTGTCAAACTTTAGAAACTTTTTTTTTGAAGGTCTCTTTTTTTTCACCTCTTAAAACAGTTCAAAAGTAATGAAATTGCCAGCATGCTAATATCATATGAAAAAAAACACCCACTGAACCTGCCGCATCTTTATTTGAGTTTATTCTAGTGGCAAAGCAATTTCCATACAATACCTTCCAAAATACTTCAAACAAATCTTGTATTGAAATCAGATGTTGTCTTTGTTTATTCAATCATCCAATATTACCTACTGATTTAAGCCTGAATTGGTCATGCATCCCATACTACACACAAATATAATTTTCATGATTCACCGTGACATCCAATAATATACTACATTGAGACTATCAAAAAGCTTCACTCTGCCTGTTCCAGTTTTCCACCTAAACTTTCACCAAATAACTGGCTTCCTAAAAGTGAGTCAGGATACTCTTGCCCAAAGGATCAGGGGGTGAAAAACCCCACAAAGAAAGAAAAAGAAAACATCTAACAAAAAGGCAGCTTATTGCATAATAGCTCTGCCCAGTATGACAAGCTCAAAGCAGTAACATTTAAGAATAGGGAATTGTTCCATATAAGTGCCCAAAGAATAAACTCACAAATTTGACAAATAGTACTTGGTGAACATGAAGTTCCTGAAGAATAAATTCACAAATTCACAAGAACATCTGGTGAACATTGCTCAAAATGTGGAACCAAATGGAAAAACTACCTTGTTCCATAGTGTCTCCCCTAACTTACATACAAACCCAACAAACAAACAAAAATCTCATGACCAGAGACATTCACTGTGCACATGCACACACACACACTCTCTCTCTCTCTCTCTCTCTCTCTCTCTCTCTCTTTCACTCCTGCTTGCTCTTCTAAAGAGCTTTAGCTTCAAAGTTTGTTTGTAAATTATTGTGGTAATGGTCTCATGACCACCTTCAGAGTGGTGGTGAGTTCAATTCATAACTAAAGAAAACAGACTAGTGAACATTGTTGAGAATTTCTTTCTTTCTTCTTCCTGCTGCTGAAATTGGGGAGATGAGCAGCAAAGTTTTAGGAGAATTGGTAGCAAATTTGTAGAGAAAGTAGCAAATTCTTCTTGAAGAATTGGGTAGTAGCAAATTTGTAGTGAAAAAGTAAGTCATTTTGGAAGAATAATAGAGTAGCTCAAATTTGTAGAGAAAGTAGCAATGTTTGAAGAATTGGGTAGCAAATTTGTAGAGAAAAGTGGTAAATCTGGGAAGAATAGAGGCAGCTCAAATTTGTAGAAAAGTCACAAAGATTTGAATTGGGTAGCAAATTTGTAGGGAAGAAAAAGTAGGCCATTTTGCAACAATTGAGTAGCTCAAATGTTGTGGAGAGAGTAGGAAACTTTGTTGGAGAATTGTGATGCAAAGGAAGTTTGCAAAAGGTGTGGGGTGTGGCTACTGTGAAGAAGAAGAAGAAGCAGAAGGAGAAGGAGAAGGAGAAGAAGAATAAGAAGGGTTAGGGTTATACAAGTGAAAGGGAAGGCGAGGGCTTGCAACAACGTGCAGTGGAATTGCTTTTGGAGTAGCAAGGCTGAAGTTCTCCAACATATCCAAGTCTTCAGGTTTCTCACCTGCTGGCAGCTGCCATGTGAAGCTCTGAATGAGTCGTGCAAGTTTGAGTTGAACCATGACAAGACCCAAATCCATACCTGGACACATCCTTCGTCCAGAGCCAAAGGGGATCAACTGGAAATCCTTGCCTTTCAAATCGATGTGATCACCACATGATGATCCAGCGGCTGCTTCTTTTCCTTCAGCTTTCATAAATCTACTAGGGTTGAACTCCAAAGGATTGTCATAAGCAGATGGATGTCGGTGAACTGCCCATAAGTTCACCACGATGCGTGTTTTGGCAGGAATGTGATAACCTCCGACAGTGCAATCTGCTATGCTCTCATGTTGGATGAGAGGAGCTGGAGGATGCAGACGGAAAGCTTCTTTGCACACTGCTTGTAGGTATTTCAATGCAGCTAAATCACTTTCCTCCACAAATCGCTCTCGCCCCACTACAGCATCCATCTCCTCTTGGCTCTTCTTCATGGCTTCCGGATGTCTCAGAAGCTCTACCAGTGCCCATTCTACAGTGGTCGCCGAAGTATCAGTCCCTGCACATATCATGTCCTGTACTTGCATACAACACATATCTATATATATTAGATACATTTTCTACAATACATATATGTGTATACTTGGATCTAACATTTGGTTCCCAAGATGCAAAAATGTTAGATCGTGTATCATCAGATGCAAGTTGCTCCCTTCCAACACAAAGTATAACTGAACACAGGTCACAGTATGTACTTACTACTAAACTCGAAACAAGCTGTCACGGGAGCAACTCCACTGGTGCAGCAAATTTAGGATGAAGAAAAGTCAAAACGTGTCAGTTTGGTTCAGCATTTCTGCCCAGGATGCTGAAGCATAACACATGCTATTGGTTGGCTACATTGTTTGATTGCTGGCTCCAGGTGGGTTGCTATTAGTACTAGTTAGTCTGCCACCTTTGGCAGTCGCAGTTTCAGTTTAGGGTGAAGGTTGGGAAGAAGTAAATAACTAAATCTTGGATGTAAGAAATACTATTGTTGCAGGGCCACATTCTGAGCATGGGTGGTGCTACAAGCTCATGTCATGCATCAGATTCCTAAGAAGTCCTTAAGAAAACTATAAGAAACATGAAGAGAGGGAGAGAGAGAGAGAGTGTGTGTGTGTGTGGGGTTTTTACCGTGATCACAGCCTTGATGGTGCTGTTCTCCAGCCTGCTAGAACGATTATTAGTTCCACGAAGCGATAACATGACATCGACAAAGTCCTTGGATTCTGCATCAGCTTTGTTTTCAGATGGATGTTCACTACTCATAATATTATTCTGCTGGCCTTGAAGTTCTTCCAAGTGATCTGCAACAATTTTGCTGAGGAAGCGATCCCACCTCGCACTCACGGCTTTCATGATGGGTACATAGCCTTGCACATCAAAGGGCTTCAAGCATGGAACATAGTCACTGATATTCACCACGCCGGCTATCTTCCCCATCTCCAGAGCCACTTCCTGAAACTCTTGAGCTTCAGCCGTGTAGTGGGCTTTGTTGCAATAGCTTCGCTTGAACAGCATGCGCGTGATCTCATTCATGGACGTCTCGTGTAACATGGATTGCATGTTCAGAGCTCCTTTCCCTTCCTGCATGAAAGAAAGAAAGAAAGAAAGTTCGAGCCATGATCAGTCCATCCGTAGCTACAACATCATGTAAACTAGTTTAAAGGCAAAAGACCAAGAATCTGAACTAGAAGTTGATCGATCCCACCACCACGTTGACGTACTTGATATTATGCATGCAGCGGCCGCCAGAAGATGCGTCAACTGCAGAAGTCTAGATCTCGAAGTTCTTGTATTGCAAGTCTAAGCCTGCAGTAAGAGAAAGAGAGAGAGAAGCTGCAGCAGCTCAAAAGATATTCATCTAGAGAACATCATACTTCAAGCAAGACAGGAGGTCGGTGTATCTTCTATTGCATGAGACTGACTTGGGTGGGGCCAACCTTGGAATGTTTGAAGATGTCATTCACGAAGAAAGAGACTTCCTGGGTTCTTATGTTCTGAGAAGCTGCGACTCTGCTAGGAGAGAGGAGCTCCAACGCACACACTTTCCGCATGGCACGCCAGTGGTCTCCATAAGGAGCACAAATCACATCCTTCCTGCCATAAACCAAGATATGGGCGGAGACGTCGTCGGGACGAGAGGCGCATACTCGATCATTGGTCTTGAGTACCTCCTTGGCGAATTCTGGAGAAGAAATGACGACGACTCGAACCGCACCCAGCTTCAACTGCATCACATCTCCATACTTCTTCGACAGGTAGTAGTAAGTTCGATGCGGAAGTTTGCCAACGCTAGGAAGGCTTCCGAGCAAAGGCCAGATGGGAAATGGACCAGGCGGTCGTCGTCTCGTCCTCCTCCGTAATATTTTCTGCCCAAACCATGGACCTACAAGATTACGAAGCAATACCAAAACTGCAACGGCTACCACCATCGCTCTCGCTGATGTTCCTAGCTTAAGATCAAAACTCATGGCCATCGAATCCTCAAACATTGGAGTTGCCATCATCAACTGCTGCTAGCTCCTACTGCTGCTGCCGCCGAGCTGCTACTAGTATTGCTCCTCCTGCAGCTGCTGCATTTACTCAGTAGTAGTACGCAGCAGCCAAAAATAAAATAAAAATGAAGAAACTCTTGTTCTCGAACCGATTTCAGCTACTTAAAAACCATAACTAGAGCTTTCCATCCACCATCTTGGACTCATTCGAGTCCTGTCCTGGGGCTGCTGCTGCAGCAATCCTGGCAAGTGCACACAACCAAAGACAACAAGAGGAAGAAGAGAAGAAGGTTTTGGGCAATGCTCACAACTCTTGCTTTGATTGCAAACCCCCCAGAAAACAACAAAAGGGAAAGGAAATCCCAACTAGTAGTGAGATTTTAGGTTACTTACTTCCTACTGAGAACAACAAATTTTCTCAGCAGCTAGCTGCCCATCAACCTAAAATCTCTATAGACCTAACAAAATTAATTGAGCCTGGTTGTCTGTCTGTCTCAAGCCTTGCCTTCTTCAGAGCCCAGACTCCAGAGCTAGCCATAATTATGTACTTACCTAAACCTTAACAAAATTTTGTTTTCACATCTCCCTCCATCAATCCAAATCTCTCTCTCTCTCTCTCTCTCTCTCTCTATATATATATAATATAACAATAATTGTGTGTGTGTCTCTGTGTGTGTGTGTGAATGCCTCCTTCAGAGTCCAGACCTACCCATAATTATGTACTTACCTACCTTAACAAGTTTTGCATGTCCCCTCTCTCCTCCCCCCATCAATGCAAATCTATAAACTAACAATAATTGTGTCTGTTTGTGTGAAGTTTTCATACCCATGGCAAATCAATTGGCCCAGCACCAATTGCCTACCTCTGGCCATAGGCCGAACATTGTGACAAATCTTTCTCAATTCTTCTTCATTCATTTTGAGTGATTTAAAATGTTATAGGAGCGAGCGCCTTCTCAAGCTTTACAAATCATCTTTGAAATGCAAAGCCAAAGGACCAGCCTAAAAAGAGCAGTAAAGAAAATATGTTATTTTTTCGAATTGCAAAACATGTTTGTTTTAATTTTTTTTCATTTTGACCCTTTTTACTTTCAAACCTCATAACTTTCTTAGTTTTTATTCATTTTAAACTATGGAATGTTATAGGAGTGCCACCTGAAGTTCTACAAATCATCGTTTTTGAACTCGAATAACAATGAAGCAACATACAAAATTATTTTTGATTATTTAAGAATTGGTCTTTGTAACATTTGGTGATTTGTTTTTTTTTCAGTTGTTGACCCTCTCAAATAACTTTTTCAATTTGTTGATGATTTTTAGTGTGCCATATGCATATCAATAGAAAGGGTTCAAGTTTGGTTTGGACACCAGAAAAAATAGAGCCCTCCCCTTGGATCTGGCTTGCCCCAAGTGCTTAAATGTTTGGTCACCAACCGATTTACCCTACCTATAGTAATATTCTTAACAAATTTTAAACCTCCCCCCCATCAATCCAAGTCTAATATCTAATAACAATAATTGTGTGGTTTGTGTGGTCAAAATAATGAATTCTTTTAGCAAAATCGTTTTGACAGCCCTATTTTTTTTTTTCAAAAAAAATTTTTTTTGGACACAAATGAAAAAAAAAAATCCATTGCAAAAAAGACCAGTACACCATTTATTGTTTTTCAAAATTTTGAGAATGAATCTTCAACTACAATAGATGCACTTGGCTTTCAAAAGAAAAGATGGCAAATTCAAATCCTCAAGTTTCTAGGCAGGACTACTTCTTCATTTCATGTTTTTTTGGCATTCCATTTTGAGAATTATTTAACATCAAACCTTACTTCAGAGGTATGGTAACACATTTTACACTTGCCGATCAACCCAATGAAAAGTTTGTCTCAAATGTTCATACCTACTCATAAACTTAGTTTTGTCCGTCCTCTATGTACCTACTGCCCATGTAGCTACCCTTCCAAACTTAACCCTTGGTTTGTTTGTGCTTATTTAGTGAAAAACCCTTAAAAAAACAAAGAGCAAAAACAATGAAATAGGTTGATTTCAAGGTATGTACCTATTGAAAACAACACATTTTGCACTTGCCGTGCACAACCCAAATCTATATAATAAAGTTAAATTGTGTCTGTTATTCTAAATGATGTATCCTTACCAAATTTTATAGAAAAACAAAACACATGACCATATAGGATGATGAAGAAGTTTTAAAAGGGAGCACCAAGGTCCTAGTTGAATGGCAAATGAGTTAATTTCATGAACAAGGAGTGATATTGGGTATCCTCACTCACCTATCAACTAGGTACTTGCAACAAGATGGGTTGTGGGGATGGCTGGGTGGTCTTGAAGAGAGAGGAGTCAAATGGCAGCTAAACCTATTGTTTGACTTAAAATGGAAGATGTTTGTAAGGTCCAAATAATTAAGGTGTACAAGCCAGGACCAAAATTATATATATTTTTAAATTTTTATTTTAAATTTTGATTCTCATTAATTTTAAAGAATAAAAATATTAAATATATTACAATATTAATAAGTTAGATCATCACATATTTATATCTATGAATATCATTCATTTTGTGTTCATGTGTGTGGTGGAATGGAATTAATAAAGGAGTGTAGGAAAGGGTGACAATTCATGACCATTTGGTACACTTTAACAAGTTTTGACCCTACATCTTTTGAACATAATTGCAAAATTGTTTAGCAAATCAAAATAGAAAGTGAAGGATTTTCAGACCTTTTCATGCTTCAAGAAATGCTAACACATTCATGTAAGAAAATGTTGGTTTGTTTATGCAAACAATCAAAAATATGAATTGTTATATGGAAAACTAATTTGTTGGATGTTAATCAAAATAATTGATTTCATTTGCATGTGCTACTTTTGACGTCGTAAAACCTTGTGTAGAACAAAATTGGGGAAGAAAATATGTTTATTTAGGATCAATTATGACAACATTTGTTAAAATGAAAACCTCATTTCTAGAAAGGACAATGTTGTTCTATTGATGAAAGAAGTTGGCGCTGACTCAAGGAAGGACATGTAATTGTTCACATACCATTTGGAAGGTGACCTCCCAAACAATGAATGTTGTGCATTACATCATGTGTCCTTGTTGGCTCATTACGATGGGCACATCACAAAAAATGGATGCACACACATTGAAAAAGGCCTATAATTGAAGGATGGGATAGTTATCGTGGACAATAACTACAAAAGAAATTTTTATGTGTTTTTAAAAAGATTTTGAAAAATATGTTTAAAGATTTTTTTAATTTCCAAAAATATGTTTAATTTTTCTTTAAATGTAAAAGTGACTGAATCTTTTAGGATAATATTGATAAAATTTTATAAAAGATGTAACTTCTTTCTAAAGAATAATTAATAAATCTTTCTAAAAGATTTGGTTGGTGAATGTTTTTAGAAAATGTGATCAATGAAAGTTTTTAAAAGGTTATTCAATATAAACTTATGTAAGGTTTAATTGATGGAACTTTTTAAAAGATTGATGATTTGCTAAAAGGTTTGAAGATCACCATCTCTCAATTTCATCAATGTAAGTTGTGGCATATATATTTTTAATTAATTTCATGTTTAGTTTGCATCATGTTTTGTTCAAGCAATAAAATTGTTTAATTTTTGTTCATTATCAAATTTCTTATTTAATAAGTTTTTTAGTTTTCTTCAAGTTGCTTTTTTGTTTTGTCCTTGATAATAATATTGAATCTAAAATGTTATGGAAAAAATTACAAACAACAATTGAAACATTGAAAGGATAAGTCATGTTGTAAACCATGCATTTGCTTTGAAATAAAATCATAAAAAAATGTCAACTTAATGTGCATTAGACATCTCCTTAAAAATTTGTGCTAATAAAGGTGTTATGTTGTAAATGTTCTTAGATGGAATCTTGAAATTAATTCCGTTGTTGGTTGATAATTTGTTCAAAAGGAAGAAGACATGTATGTGTTAAGGGTGGTAATAGATGTTGGATACTTTCAAGTGTTGCTAGAAAAAGAAGTTATCATCAATTTCAACCAAGAACTTGGAGGGAATGGTAGCTAATGAAAAGAACCTAATGCTTTCAAGGGATATTGGGAGGGAGCTCCATTTGGAAGGAAATTGATTGGCTATGGATCATAGAGCCTTAAGATGTGTTAAGGCAAATAATGACCCACTTAACGGGCCATCTTGATGGGTACCCATGGTTGATGAGATGACATTAAGATCTTCATCACAATTACAATGCCTGTAATACAAGGGAAAATGCATAGATGAAAAGGATGATTTGGATGACAACACTTTTTGTAACATGAAATTCTTGAAACATTTCTTCTTTTCAAACCAAATTGAAAGCATTTACCAACAATGAAAAAATAAATAAAAAAGTGGGTGTTTTCAATATGTTGAGAAGAAATGTACACCTGCCCATTAATCCAAATCAATACGATAAATAAAATAAAATAAAATAAAATGTGTGCCTAAATAGGCTTCATATGTCTGCCTAAAGCCTTTTACAATTTGATATGCCTATAAACTTGCTTACCTTTCTCCTCTATGTACATACCTAGTACGAACCTACACTTCCCTCTTTAGAGACCTTCTCCTTTACAGACCTACTCCATCCCAAAAATTGAAGTGGGTGGACAAAATACCCATCCATGGCTGGCTTTATTTTTATTTTTTTTGAAAAATTTATTAAATTTTATAATTTTATTTTTTAAATTAAAAAAACCATGCTGACTGGTGAAATAGAGTGTGTGTCAGGTCAGGGCCTGGAAAATATTTGTATCATCATTAACCCCTGCTCAAAGATTTTCAGACCTGAAATCTTTTCTCACCTTTTTTTGAGTGGGTATGCAAAAGGCTTTTATTATTCGCATATGTGCCAGTGCCAAATTGGTTTCAAAGTGGGGGAATTGTGTATTATTGCTCTCTCTATTTCTTCTCTCTTTGTGTGTGTGTGTGTGTTTTTGTTTGGGTTTTAGGGTTTTATTGTGATGCTGGTGTCAAACTGACTCGTACTGAGTTGCTAATGAGTGTGTGTGTGTGTGTGTAAGTAGTAAAAATTAAATACAGGTACTTCATATATGAGTGAAAAATGAACAAAACTCCAATTCCTTACTGGCTTGTCTTCTGTGCTAGAATCGCAAATCCTTGAATGCTCTCCTTTTTTTCTTTTTTTTAAAAAAAACTTTTGGTGTGAAATCCACACATCTTGGGTGGTGCATGAAAGAAGAAGAAGAGAAAACAACTGGAAAACTATGAAAACAAGAAGAAGAGAAAAAACCAACTTGAAAAACTATGCAAACGAGTGTCATGTGAAATCAACAGAGTGGTGGTGCAGAAACAGAGATGGCAAAAAATCAATCATCATCAGATTCATAAGGCGACAACAAGTAGAAGTCAAGTTAAAGTCTAATAAGAAGAGGTAAACGAACTGGGATTTCTGCTGTTCTAAGCTAGTATGAATATCATCGGGGGCCCCCCAACATGACCCATATAGAAGCTCGCACCCATCCAAGCCATCATCCTCCAAAAATTCTCCTTTCCAAGTCACTTGAGATGAACCCAATTCAGTTCTCAATTGGGGTTCACCCTAGTTCCACTCAAACTAGAAGTGACACCCAAATCCTCGGGCCGTGTGTGTGTGTGTGTGTGTGTGTTGCTATAGATACCCGCCGGTCATCAAATTGGGCATGTGTGTGCCCAGTTAACTGACAGAACAGGGTGAACAATCCAAATTTGGTTTTGATTTATAATCACGGATCTCAATTTTTTTGGAGAAATTTGCCTTTGTAATGGTACTTTGATTAGGGAAATTTTAAAGAACCAGAAGTGCGTTGTTATTAACAAAATCAAATAACCGCACAACACTGGTTTTTACCCTGGTATCAGGGTAGGTGCTGGTTGACCCTGGTCAGCCTAACCCAGCCTAACCCTGTGCATTAGTTTGGGGAGCTGCTGCTTTCCCTTTGTACCTATTTGTTCAATGCGAGGCTCTGGAGTGTTTTTTTTTCTGGGGAGGTTTCATCAGTTGACAAAAAAAATTTCAATAGAAAATGAAATAAAAAGTGGTTTTTGGGGTTTTTTGTTTCCAGATTTTTAAAAGAATATCTAAAACAGAAATTGCCAGATTTCTATTTCAAGCTCGCCAGTCAGTGTTTTCCCTTGGGTGACAAATTTTGCCAAAATGCAAAAAAAATGAAAATAACAAGGGAAAGTTCTGTCACAATATTATTCCTTTTTATTAATTTTCTTTGAAAAAGGAAAACATTTCTCCAAAATTGGACTCTGGTTGGAGTTTGGTGGCATTTTTTAAAACTAGTTTTTAAAATGTTTTCACAGATTTTAAAAGCATGTCACCATGTAATAATGCTAAATCCCTCTTGGAACGCTAGCTATGCTGACGATGCAACATCGAAAATTTGAAAAATAATCACCATCCCCACTGCCCAGTAGATATAGCAAACAAAAATGTGAAGAATCCTTCCAAAAAAATTACTTGGGTATCTCATTTGGTAGCCAAATTTGGCTAAATGTAATTATGGATGATCACCAATTCAGCTACATCCCCCCAATAAAATTAAAAGGAAAAAATGAAAAAAAATGAAAAAAAAAAAAAAAAAAAGAAAAAAAAAAAAAAAAAAAAAAAAAAAAAAAAAAAACCACTATTGATGTATGCAAGCAAAAACATGTTGTTAATGGAGTTGGTAAGGTGGTATTAATTACAAGAGGACACATGGAGCTTTCTTAGGACAATGCTTTGACAGCCCAAAAGGATTTTGGGCTGGACATTTATAACATAAATTGTCATAGAGAAGTCCGAAGGAAGCCAAAACATTTATAATTCCACCACAAACCAAACGGCAAAGACAAAAGAGGAGTTGTGAACAATTAATTCAATAGCATTCAATGAATTCCCCAAGACCCATTTCCTCCACTCATGAAGATACTACAGAAGAAGCTCAGCTGCCAAAACATATGATACAACAACAATCGGGGTTTGTTCTGCATCATGCCACTTGTGAAGAAACGGTTGAGCTTGTTGTTGTTCAAGCTCTGTCACCCTTACTACAACCATCTGGATCTGGTGGAGCCCTGTTCAATTTTGCCTTGAAATCAAACCAAACAAGCAGCAGGATCCCAACAACAAAAGGTTCCAAAGCAAAGCAAAAGCAATGGAATAGTGAAGTTTTAATGCCTGAACTCTTTCTAAGTATGTAGTACCAATGTCCCTCATCCTGACAGAACAAAAACTTGAGCTGGAGCTGCTGCCATTATATATATAACATGGACAATATACTAAGTCAACATAAAACTAGCCTATCCTAGTCTGCAAGAAAATTTTCTTCTGTGAAGAGATTTGATAATGTAACCTCGCCATGCAAAGAGAGCGAATGGGCCATGGACAGCCGATTCTGCCATATAAGCGCTCCTTGATTTGGTTTCACACTTGGCAGAATCAGCAGTCCACAGCCCATTCCATAGCATTAAAAGTATCGGCCATGGAGAGTCTATTCTGCCAAGTTTAAAAGCCCTCCTTGATGAGGTCGAACACTTGGCGGAATCAGCAGTCCACAGCCCATTCCATGGCATTAAAAGCAGGGGCCATGGACAGCTTATTCTGCCAGGTAATCCCTCAGTCTATTCTGCCAAGTAGGCCCTCCTTGATGATGAGGTGGCTGACTTGGTGGAATCGGCAGTCCACAGCCCGTCGCCTAGCATTAAAAGTAAGGGCCATGGACAGTCTTTTCTGCCAGGTAAGCCCTTCTTGATGAGGTGGCCGACTTGGCGGAATCAACGGTCCACAGCCCATCCCCTTAGCATTAACAGTAGGGGCCGTGGATAGTCTTTTCCGCCAGGTAAGCCCTCCTTGATGAGGTCACGCACTTGACGGAATCAGCCGTTCCATGGCTCATTCCCTAGCATTAAAAAGAAGCATTCAACTTGGTCATGGTCTGGGGTTGTAGCCTATTCTTTTTTCCTTTGCAATAAGAATTTCTCCTTTGCTTTCAGAAAAATATTAATATTAATATTAATATTAATAATAAAATTTAAAAGAAAATTATTTTTAAAAAAATCTTATTGCAAACCCTAGCCCATTCCCTAGCATTAGAAGTAGGGGTACACAACCCATTCCTTACCATTAAAACACACCCACTTGTGCACCATCCATTTAAATGCACACCTTCTTCCAGTGCACCGTGAGCTGCAAACCAGTTATGACTCGGTTGTGGACAAACTAGGACATGGGTGGGGGCGAGGGTTGGGGACCTTAGTAACGGCTGAAGTGAACCAGCACCCACCAGCACACCATCCACTAGATGCCCGCTAATTACTCAGTTGTGGATGAACCTCAACTGAGTTAATATTTGGTTTCACCTTCGTAACCAATTCTGTACAAAATAGGTCTCATATATAGGTAGATAGGTAAGAAAATAGGTAAACTACTAGGTAAGTAGATGGTTTATACATAGCTAAGGGCTGTTTTTATTACCTACCTACTAAAAATCTGCTTGTGGGTTGTTAGTAGGTAGGTAGGTAGGTAGGTAAGTAGGTAGGTAGGTAGGTAATTCATATCCTTTTCTGCCCAAATAATTGTAGATTGGTAACCAGCACCCTTCACTACAACTAACCCATGTTCTCACTTGTGTTGCTTGCATTCACATGTGAAGAATCTCTTCACCACTGAGAAAGTTGGGCAAAACTTCCTTCAGCATTTTAGGCTGAAAAAGCCTCTCCAAAATAAAAATAGCCTTTTTTTTATATTTAGTTTTTTGTATGGTCTTTACATTTCATTTAAATGATATGATTAAAATTGTGTTTAAAAAGACACTTTTAAAAGTGCATAGAAACCAATGCCTTCTAGAATTACAAAGTAAATTTTTGGCTCCTACGTGAAAATTTTGTGTAAATTGGGAAGATTTCCAACTTCACATGTAATTTTGTTAAACTTTAGGTGTATGATGTTGTATTGAAGTATTCTTCAACTAATATAGTACCTTCTTGTCAAGTCTCGTAGTAATTATTTATATTAAAATGCCAATTTTTTTAATAGAATAACATTGAATAAGAATTTTTTTTTTTCATCATATACTTCATCAACAGATTATGATGGAATTCACAAATAACATCATCATTTGTGATTAGATGTCACATGTGACATGTCTAATGTGATTTCATTTACTTTAATTCATAGGTGTCTTTTATGATTAGTTTTTAATTACAAATTGAAGTCTAAAAAAACATATTTCTTTTATTGATATCAAGTCAAAAAATTCCATAAATTATCATTTTTACAATGTCATTTGAATTGCCATGTACATTACCATTTCCATTTTTATTATCAAATTTGATTTCAAAAAAATAATAATCATCCAACACTTGAATGGATACTATGATATACTAAGTAACTATGATACTAAATTTATTCATTGGGGATTCATAACCCAACTACATAGGTAACCTTGCCCAATGTAAATAAAGTTCCTAAACAAGCCTACATACTTAATTAATTTTGATGCATGAAAAAAATAAGCATGCAAAATTTGACTAGCCACACACCATAACTTTCTACTAAAATGATCAAACCATAACTCTAGAAAAATTCATATCAGACTACACCCATTACTAATAATGGACAAATCTTTGATAAAATAATTATTTATTGAAAACAAAGTCCAACATCCCCAATTTGAATATTATAAAATTCCAATAGCAATGTAATAAATACATTAGGTCTTTTAATTGTTAATAATGATGTTATCGAAATATCTCAATGGCTTGGATTATTATTGATATGGGGAAGGCTTTGGGTTTAATTCCATAAATTTTTGGTCATGTAGGGTCAATAATTTCACTAGCATTTTTTTAAAGTAATTAATGCCAAACATTAATCTTAGGCATAATAATTAAAAACATCATATATGTCAAACATTCATTACAAATATGTTGCAAGTGGCCAATAACCAACTACAAATATATTACATCCATGTAAACTAGCATATGTGTCAACAAGGGAAAATGAAATCCTAAGCAAATATGTGGATGACAATGTTTAAATGCCTACATAAATGGTTTTGAATCTTCAACTTCATGGAAGACAATGTAAATTAGGTATGTTCATCCATATAAACATTCCCAAGGATGCTTTAGCCAACATCTTGTATTGAAATATGTAGTTAAGAACAAGGCTATTTGTCAATAGTTCCTACCAAATTTATTGAATCTAAATTTTGATCATAAGGTTCAAGCATCATTGTTATAGCCCATTTTTTGGGTTAATTTCAAGGAGCAAGATACATATCCAAATGTTCCCCCTTGAATGGTTCATGTATTCAAGTTTTTAAGCGGCCTAAGGCTAACCAGTATTATGGATAAATGATCTCAAGGACAAGCATAAAATCACATGTGATCAACAAACATTTGTTCAAGTCTAGCCATAAGCAAGTTTGTTGCAATTGTAACTACTTACTTTGCCATGATTTCAAGGATAATTTCTTTGGAAACCATCCTTGTTTACCTTCAATTGCTACATCACTATGGGTTGTACAAAATAAACTATGTAAAAATGTCCCATGAGCTTGAATTGCAAGTGCCTTTTGTTAATGTTCAAGTCAATAACTTAATGTTGGGTGTTCATATAAGATGTGTACCTACAACCACAACAAAAGAATTCATGTGGAAGTTTTGAAATTTGAATGAATAATAAGTTAGAGCTTAAAACATCTCCACCACTAGAACGTTTTTTATGTTACCATAATTGTGTAGATCATTTTCAATTAGTGCATATAGTGGCTTTGTGTCGCTTTGCCCTATAGTCAGCCCCACCCATGCTCACCAATTTCACCCATCACATTAGCTCTCTCTTGTTCTTTTCAACAATGCATCTTTCATCTATCTTTAAGATTAAACAACACATGTTTCATCTTTCCAACAACATAATCATCCCTTTGTGAGTTCAAAGTTACAAACAATGGAGAAACCAAATATTTTATTGATTGAGTTCAAATTTGATAAATTATGAAAATGAGGATTTATGGTTAGGGGAGTTTTGCACAATTTTTTGTGAAACTATAATTTATCCTTTTGATGGACCTATGTCCATTCCTTGTCATAGGGTCTTGCATTCACAACATTTTAGTTGCCACAAAACTAATTGGCAATGACATGCTGTGAAATTAATCCCTATTTGGTCTAGAACGACTTTAAAGTGTCAATCTTTCTATGCAACCTTTAGGTTAATTGATGTTGTAACTTGAACAACTAAGTGTCAATTTTTCTATGCAACCTTTTGGTCAATTGATGTTACAGTCAAGCTACATGTTGCCCCAAAAGTGATGGACCAAATGGTTTCATTCTTTGTCACATGGTCTTGTAAAATGGGAAAAAAATTGTAATTCAAAACCTTCCTCAAAATTACAAAATTCTTACCATTTTTTCTATTTTTAGAAATTACAACATTGTCACATTTTGCCAAGGACACTCCCAAGAAGACTAATGAAACATTGGAATTCTACTCGTATTGGATTCAAGATGTCAAAAAACTTGACATGAGCATGCCACAAAGTTTTTGATATCATGTGCAAAATTGGAGGGTGTATATGGATTTGTATCAAGCCTTATAGGCCTAATACTAATTAGAGGAGGCTACCTCCATGTAGTTAATAAAGATGGCAACATAAAATTAATGTTTGCACATGATTTAGGGTATCCAATTGGAAATGCTCTAGGTCATTATACATTTTGTTATAGAATATGATTGGAAGAATGTCACAAATACATTGATCCCTCAAGACTTTGTGAACTTTCAAGAAGAAAATTGATGGCTTCCAATAGTGTTAAAACATAATTTAGGCCTAAAAAGGTTTGGTTGGTCTTAAATACAACCACAACATTAAAGTCAACACCCATTTCTTTCATAACCAAGAAATTATAAATTTTTGGTCTATTTTGTTTAAAAGTTTTTACATGTTAATATGTCTTATCTTCACATTTTGCAATACATTAATTTCTAAATGATTTTTGTTGCAAATTTGAAATTTTGAATATTACAATTTTAGAATTAAAAACAATACCCATAAATTGAGGGAAAAAGGAAATCTAGTTTTGAGACTATTGTCAAACTGAAGAAAATTTAGATAAGATCATATTTGTTTGATGGGGCCATGCATCTCAATAAATTAAAAGCTTGTTAATTACTTGTGTGCAATGTCAATCTAATTCTACATTCTTAATAGGTGGGCATTCCATTAATTCCTAAGAAGATTAAACATGACCAATCTACTCTTTTCATATAACCATTAGATGTTGAACATAAAACAAAATACTACAACAAGAGAATCAATATACCTTCTTTCCACAAGTGATCAATATTGGCATCCATTTCCAAGTCGCCACCATGTAAAATGAGACACTAAAATTCAGCCTTTGGGTAACTAACAAAGTCACCTAACAAAAATTGAGAGGACATTTGAGGCCAACATGAATTTATTTTATGGCATTCATTGAAATTTCATAACATCAACCATGTCATATCTTGAGGGGTCCCCCTTGTGGGTACACTTTTTGTTAATTTTGGATATCATGTGCAACAAAGGAATTCTTTTGGGGAGATATTATCTTCAATGTCCATAATGTTAATTATTTTATATTATCTAATTATTCTATTACACATATTTTAATTTCCTTAATTATATTTTATTTATTAATTAAATTTATTTGATTAGGTCAAGGCAAGAACCTAGTTCTCTCAAAACATGAAAAAAAGACTTTAAATTTATTTTAATTTAAGGCATTAACTATGGTTGGCCTCATCATTTTATTTTTAAATAATCACTAGGTTCAATAATATTTAAACCAAGTAGTAGACCCCTTTAAACCCCAATAAATTTCTTTATAAAAATTAAAATTTGCATGTATATAACATTACTTGAGTTTAGAAACCTTTATAGAATTTTCAACCTATATTATTATGCATCAAGTGTACCCTATGTTATTTTATTTATAATACAAAATGAAATTTAAGACAAAATAATACCCTATGTTAATTAAAACTCCATTTTAAAGGCACATGGTCCTCCATTTAAGTCACTAATTTTATTATTTTTACCTCAAAAACATTTTTTTAAACCATATATTTGGTTTTACATAGTTTTTTAATACATCCCTTGTGTCTCCATTAGTGATTCGTTTTCCTAAAATTTCAAAAGTTGCATCATTGGCTATCATCCCAAGTGGGATTTAACATTAAATGTTGAATTTTTTAAAAACCTATCTAAACATTTTTAAAACTAGTTTTAAAATGCTACCAATCTAAAAGTAAAGTCCAAATGCAGCCAAAAAATTGGGGGATCTTTTTCTCTTTTTTTGGTGATTGAATGTTCCTTTGTAATTTTTATTTTTGTACTTTGGCAAAATTTCACACAAGTTGTTTTTTTGGTTTCCACTAGGGAAATTAACCTAATCTTTAACAAGTTGTTAAGGACATTAATGAAAGAAAACTAGAACTTTGTATTTGTTCAAACTTTGTCACAAATTTACCTCGAGCAAACTACAAGTGAAAGATTTGGGTGAATTGGACAATTTTTTTCTCCTTTCAACTACAACATATTGCATAATCCAATATGCAATAATATTTTTACCATTTTGATTATACAAACATTTTTTGACTCTATCCTAAACTTGACATAAGGGCGTTGTGGGAACTCCTTTTAATTGGTATAAGGTGCAAATAATGTTTAGGTAGGTTGAATGGATAAGGTTTGGAGTAGGACATGGAATCAAGTGGAAAAGATACCAATTAAATTAATGTAATTAAGTTGAAGTTTAAAATAACTAGTTATATATAATGCATTAATCAATTTAAACATGTTGTGCATGTATATATATGAATTGATAAAAAAAATATATAAAATGCAATAATAAACATTTTGATACACAACATGCAATGTGTTATCAATGACTAAACTTATACATGGAAGCATTACCAAAATAATAATTTAAAAAAAATGAAAGTGCAATTAAAAATTTTCATACATGTGACCATTAATATATAACAACCAAAACCTTCATGATCCAAGCATCAAAAGATATAAAGAATTAAATAATGCAAATAGAAAACCAAATAAAATGTGATTAAAACCTCTAAGACATTTTTTCCTTTTTTTTCTTTTCCAATAAAAAAAAAACATTTGTTGGGGCAAAAATGCATAACCAATGCAATTTGGGAAAGAAGTTCCATAGCCAATGAAATCATCTAGCATACACCAAGACATCAAAATCATTTCCTATTGGAAGAGAGCAGGTAAGGGTCTGGGGATAATAATTTTTGGATCTTCTTACTCCCAATTTCTTACATGTATTTCCCAACATTCTCATAATGTGTTTGCACCATCTTCCCACCATCCCAATTCTCAATGGTTCCTAATAGCATCATATTTTATCCATATCCTTTGCCCAAAGTTGAATTTTCAATTATATAACTAAAAATTCCATTTCTTTAGTTTCAAAAATATTAATCCCTTTATATTATGCCTTATACTCATTTCAATAACTTGTAACAATGTTTCCAAAGCTTTTTTAAATGATCTTATTGGGTTTCATATTTGTCCCACATATTCCCAATGATGTTCACAATGTTTTATCCTTTGCAAATTTTGTGAGCTAGATGAGAAATTTCTTTTTTAAATGTGATTGTGAGAAGATCAACCAACTAATTGATATTATTATTGGAGTTTTTTTTTCCCTTTTTCTCTCGTTGTTGGGTAGTCCCAAAATTAGGATTAAAACATTGAAGGTTTGTTGTCTTTCCTTCTTCATTACAATGCATATTGTGGTTGGCATAAACTTTCATGTTGCATATTTTTTTTGGTTGCCTTTGTACTTGTTTGCATTTGTGCAATATATATAAAATTTTCATATTTTTTATACATCAACTCCCATTGTGTGCAAAACAATTTTGTATGAAAAGTTGTTTTTCAACAGTTGTTTTCAATATCTATGTTTATAACTATGTTTGTAATAATTTGTCTGCGTTCATGTGTGTTTAATGTGTGCGGACAATTATATATGTGTGCAAAAAAGTGAAAGTCTAAATGACTATGTGTGTGTGTGTGTGTGTGTGAAAGTGAATTATTGAATTTGTGTTTATGTGATTATGTGGGTGATTTTGTGTGCATGTGTGTGGATGAGGGTGATTTTATCTTATGCATCCATTTATTTATCTTTTCATTTTTTTATAATGGAAACATTTGCATAATTTTTAGTCAATCCATCATTTGAACATGCATTGCATTCACATGACCCCATTCTAATTTCAATATATAAATATGAAACATACTTTTGTTTTTTAATTTTATATCTTATTTATTGGATAATCAATTATCATCTCTTCAAGTGAAGCAAAAACATATGGCACATTTAAGTCAATGTTTATACTAAATACAAAGAAGCTTAAGAATTTTGCATTCAAACATTAAATAGAAGTTTTTTTTTTAAATTTACATTAAGGTATGGTCACAAATGAACATCAATGCATGATAAAAATGGCACAAATTGCTACAATGGGAGGTTTATTATGAGATTTCATTACAATTTTTTGGATAGTAGAATATCTATAAAGTCCACAAGGTATATTAGATCTCAAATTTATTTATTTTTTCAAAAATCCATGGGCAAATGCACATTAGGGTGTTACAATTTTGGCAGGTTAATGTCCATTTTCAAAGTCTATTTGTAACACGAAAGTGGGTTTCCACCCAATGTGAACACCCGGGCATTGAGGGTGTGCTTTGGTATAATTAAGCCGTCCTGATTTTGGCGGCGGATGTTTTTCTCCATGACGGCTGCATGGCTGTGCATGGGACGTTTATGTGAGTGGGTGTGCAAGAGTGAAGGCGGCGCGAATGATGAAGAGGAGTGGAGCTGCATTGATGCGTCGAAAGGTGGAAAAGGAGGAAAAAGCTTGATGGGGAAGCTTGGTGTAGAACAGAACGGGAGGACGCTTGGGTGTGACGGAGTTTTGGAGAGAAGAAGGAGCTTAGTGAAGGAGAGAGGCAGATTTTTGGTGATTAGAGAGCACAAACAGAAAAGGAGGAGGAAGAGGAGGAGCAATCATTGTGAAAAGGTAGAGAAAGCTTTGTGTGTGGGTAGCTTGGTTGAAGGTTAGAAACTTTCGCTGCGCCTGACAAATCAGTCAAGTTACTGCAGGAGAATTAGAGAGAGCTCAGAGAGTGCTAGGAATCTGATGTTTCTGTGAACATCTCAGACGGAAAGCAAGTTTGTGCTTTCGAGGAATGTACAGAGTTTGTAATGAAACAAAAGAGTTTCCCTTGCCAGCATCTGTGGGAATGTGTAAGGCAGGAGATAGATCCATTGAAATCTTGTTTTGCTGTTGTGTAGGAAGAAAATGCTTGCAGGTCTGTGATTTCGTGATGCTCGTCTGAAAGAGCTAGTAGGTAGGTTGTGTGCTGTGTTTTTGGAGGTCTAAGTTGTATGCGAGTGACTCAGGAGAACATGGACGCTTGGTTTCGTTGAAGGCAATCAGTGCGCTGTGTTTTCAGGACCCTCTCTTTTTGGTATCAGAACATGGTTCCGTGTTTCCAACCTTGGTAGAACCTGTAGATGTTTAGATAGAATGATAGTTGAGAATCATGTCTTCGTCCAGTGACGAGGGGATTCCTATCGAGCAGGTGACTCAGGAAATCTGTGAGCAACAGCTTGTTGGTAGATTTGATTTCCTTACTGTTTAGAACAGACCACAGAGAGGAGCTATGATTTTACGCTTTCTAAGTTTTGGAGTGGTGAGACTTGTAGGGATAAACCCTGACGAAGCTCGTGTAGGAAACATCGCTATAGAAGTAACTCATAGTGGTTTCTACACTCGTGCACGAGTTTGGTTGAAGGTCATCAATGGAGCAAAGGGGTGGGCATCAACCTCAGACTTGCAGGCCAACTTTTGCTTCACCTCCTACCTTGCGTAGGGTTGCTCCTACATATGCTAAGAGACAGCGTGCAGTACCAAGACTAGGGGATATTTGGATTCCTAAGTCGGCGGTGTCACCTAACCATTTTGTGAGATTGTACATCCCCGGTATGGAGGATTTATTTTAGGAAGGAGATCGTTTACTTTGGGTGGAGCATGGCGGATCGCGATCCCGCCTCATTAGCTGGAGATTGTGGCGAAACAATGAAGGAGAATTGAGATTCCAGCAAGAGTCTACGTATGAGCAAAACTTCACCACTGTTCCATCCAACATTGCACCTCTGGAACCAATAGCCGAGGGTTCAGTCCGAGTTCGATGAATGATTCGGACAACATTTATTTTTCAAGAATTAGAACTATGTGGTAGTAGCTGAGTTTCTGAGCAATTTTGTTTGCATCTATTTTGAATTAGGCTGAGTATAGAGGAGTGCTACATTTTTGTTGTGTTATTGAACTTTTGTAGAGATGACGAGCCCGTAGGGAATGGATGAGTTATTTTGGGGTCGTGATCATGAAGATGTGAACGATTGGGCGAAGCGACTCACCATGGTTGCCGAAGTGTGCGATCTCACTGCTGATAAACTATTCAAGATCGCCAAGCTAAATTTGTGGGGTCGAGCCAAGGAGTGGTATAGGAGGCTCCAGCCAGTGCCGACCGACTGGACTGAATTACGGACGCTGATGGTGCAGAAGTACGAAAACATAGATGCTGATGACATCCGAATGAGGATGGACATCATCAAGCAAGAGCCCAAAGAAAGGGTTCAAAAATATTTTGAACACTTGGACAAGTTGTTTCGGAAGGGCAAGATACAAGACGTAGAGCAGAGGAGGAGGTTCTTGGCCAGACTAAGGCCAGAGATCCGAAAGTTCTGCGTGGTGAGGACATTCACAGACATCGAAGAACTGGTCGGAGCTGCAACAGAGGTAGAGAGAGTCCTAGGTGAACTCGGGGAAACACCATATGAGTCTCTTCCAGAGGAACAAGAAGAAGAGGCGTCGGAGAGCAATGTAGAGAAGCAGGTTGCTACGTTGAACAACACAATCATCCATTTATTCAAGGGGAATTAGCATGATCCAAAATCATCATCCTCTTCCGTTGTCTTTGGAGCATGTCAGCTCTGTCAAGGTGGGGACCATATGGCCACTGCCTGTCCGAGGCTAAATGAAGCACGGCCGAAATGTGCAAAGTGCCATATGCCGCATAGGACAGAGAACTGTGGAACCAAATGTACCTTCTGTGCGGGACTGGGGCACTCTGAAGACAAATGCTGGAAGAAGCCCAAAGATGGGAAATCACCAGCTGAAGCTACGAATTTCTTAGAAGTGTTGCTTGACAATGGAGCGGCGATCGAGCAGCAGCTCAATGAGCTATGTGGAAATAAAAATCTATTTTCTTACACTCGAGTGCCGAGGAGAAGAACTCCGATTGATGTAAGACCAGGAGGAGTTGCGCCAATCCCTGAAGCTGAAAGAGAGGGAGTTGGTGCGAACAGGGATGCTTCTGTGAGGTCCAAAATTTTGTCACATTTCATAAAGGGAAAGATTCCCCTATCTCCCATGGAAACCATTATCATGATTCCTGGAGAGCTGGAGCACCTTGAAAGCTTGGTAAAGCTGGTAAGAAGGAGAAGGGATTCGGAGACCACCGAAAATCAAGTGTCAGTGGTCTCTGCACTCCCATCACTAAGGAAGATCTGCATCAATAAGACGCATCGGAGCAAAACTCTACATCTGCCTATGGAGATCAGCAACTGCATTGTTGAAAGATTAGTAGACACAGGAGCATCCATGTCTGTACTAGCTGTTGCTGTAGTAAGAGAGTTGGGGATAATGCATCTTGTGACAGGAAATGAGAGTTACAAGACTACATTAAGAGTGATCACTCGGGCGTTGGGTCGGGTTGATGAAATCCAAGTGAGAATTGGGGGCATACAATGTGCCATGACCTTCATGGTAGTAGACACGGATGGGTACGACGTGCTACTTGGTCTGGACTTTCTAATGAAGATTGGAGCGGTGGTTGATGTGGAACGAAGTCTGATCCAAGTAAGACATGGGCCTAGGACCAATGTGGAGGTATTGCCACTAACTGTGGTGAATTTACTGCATAGAATGAGTGTGGGTACGATGGTGCGAGAAACGTCGACCACTTGGAAGGACGCACTTGCCCACCAAGATGGTTGTGCAATACCTGATCAGGATCGAGAGGTGGTCAATGAGGAGGACAATGTATCCACCTCAGATTCCGATGATGATAGCGATACCAGTGAGTACTATGATTCGGAATCTCATCAAATAGAACAGATCGACTCAGAGGATGAATTTGTGGATGCAGAATTTGAGGAGCTGGTCAACTCAGAAGGGCCATAAGAAATGTTGCGACTGATGTTACAGGAGCAGGCTGACGGGATCATGACAGAAGAGATCACAGATGGGGATGATTATGCCGACTAGATCAAATGGGTGGCTGATGCGGAGGAGAGCAAGTAGATTATGCATGAATCCACACATAATGTACCTGTTCCATTGTTGTTGCAACAACACTGTCCCCAACACGACTTTACAATTCCGATGATACTCCAAACCATCTAGGTAAGAGGTGGCGACTCTGATTACGAGCCCAGTGAAAAGTTTATGTCACCCAATCGTCATGAATCGGGAACCAGATGGAAGGAGATTTGTGAGTGAATCAGGATCGACGCCGATTTGGGTGAAATTGGGCAGCAACAACTCTGGGGAATCCTAGAGAGATACCAAGACGTCTTTGCTTGGAGCAAGGGCGAAATGGGTTGCTGCACCATTGGGGAGCATAGCATCGACACGCAAGGATTTCCACCTTGCAAAGCATTTCCTGGTAGACTATCTTACTGGGAGGAAGCTGAAGTAAAAAGACAGATTGATGCATTGGTAGACTTGGGTAAGATGAAGCCCAGTATCTCCGAATATGCCTGTTGGGTGACTCTGCCAGTAAAGAAGGATGGAAGCAGGCGTTTCTGTGGGGACTATCGGCCTCTCAATACTCAAACGCGCAGAGATATGTTCCCAATGCCACTCGTGGAGGATGTGATTGATCAGCTGGGCAAGTCAACGTGGTTTACAAATCTAAACCTGCAGTTTGGGTTTTGGCAAATTCGAATGGCTCCAAAAGACAGCTCTGATCACCAAGACTGGGTTATACGATTGGACAGTGATGCCATTTGGACTCAAGAATGCAACGAGTACATTCACTCGAACCATGTCAGAGGTTTTAAAGGATTTGGGGAGCAAATTCCTGAAGGTGTTCGTTGATGACCTCAATGTGCATAGTGAAAGCTCGGGGGAGCACCTCCAACATCTAGATGCGGTGCTCTGCAAACTTAGGGAAGTGAATTTAAAACTCAACCCAAACAAGTGTTGCTTTGTTGCCAAGACTATCACCTTTCTGGGTCATGTAGTGAGTAAGGAAGGTATCCGACCCGACCCTCGGAAAATAGAAGTGGTGTTGCATTTCCCAACATCGAAGAATGTCCCAAGCGTCAGATCATTCTTAGGTCTGAAAGATTACTACCGCAAGTATGTTAGAGGATACTCGAACTTGGCAGGTCCGTTGTTTGAATTAACGAAGAAGGACGTTGCATTTGTATGGGATATGCGCTGTGAACAAGCATACCAGGCGTTGAAGGCAGCACTAGTGGATGCGCCAGTGCTCACAAGACCGAATTTCAAGCAAACCTTCTGATTGGACGTGGATTGGTCGACCAAGGGAATTGGAGCCATTCTGTCACAAAAGGAAGGGAAGTTCGAAAAAGTCATAGCGTATGCCAGCAAGAGCCTGACTGAGGCTTAGAGGAAATTCCATCCGATGGAAGGAGAATGCTACGCTCTGATCTGGGGCGTGATGCATTTCAAGCAATACTTGCACATGAAGCACTTCATCCTACGCACAGACCACAAACCATTAGAGTGGTTAGAGACTGTATCTGATGCACATGGTAGGAGAGGCAGATGGGTCAGCATGTTGCAAGACTTTAGTTTCAAGATAGTACACTGACTAGGACTCAGGCACACAAATGTGGATGCCTTGAGCAGGAACCCTGTTGGATCAGCTGCAGATGACGATGATTTTGGTGCAGAGATCCAAGACATTGCAGGTATTCCAGCTTATGAGCCTAAGGAAGATGGAGAGCTTCTCTGTGTTAAAGCAGGGGAGGAAACAGACTGGATGTGTGTCGGCAACCATCAATTGTATATGCTCGACTTTGCATCAACAAAAGATCTATTTGAGGAACCTCTTCCAGAAGAGGGAGCAGTGTCAACGGGAGACAAACCTGAGCAGTGCGGAGGAGTGCGAGCGGCACTGAAGAGAAGAGTGCCTAAGTACTTTGACAAGCGACAACAATTGGAGTTGGCTTTGGCAGCTCAGGAATTGTCTGAGTTTGGGGACCATGAATTGAGTCCTACACAATCCGAGGATGAGGAAGATCACGAAGTAAGGTCAAGTTGCGTTGACATATGGGAGGACACAGATTGTTTAATGTTTCTGAAGGAAGGCGCACTGCCTGATGCAATAGACTATGAAGAAGCCAAGAGGATCAAAAAGAGGGCAAGCAACTATTGTTGGAAAGAGCAGAAGCTTTTCTTCAAAGCGTTACTCGTGCCCAAATCTGAGGAGAGGGTGTCTCTAGTGAGACAGATGCATGAAGACCTGGGGCACTTTGGGGAACAACGGACGTTGGCAGAAGTTTGACGAAGGTACTTCTAGCACAATCGAACTGAAGAAGTGAAGGCAGTGGTCAAGGGGTGCCAACAATGCCAATTGGTGAGATGCTCAGGCAACATCCGATCTAGAGATGAACAATTGAAAAGCATTCTGATTTGTGATTTATTCCATCAAGTTACACTGGACACTACAGGGCCATTACCTAAGACTAAGTCGAGCAACAAGTATATTTTGGTGGCCATCGACCACTACTCGAAGTGGTGCGAAGCAAAGGCGGTTGCTGACCATGGAGCAAAGACAGTAGCCAGGTTCTCGGAGGATGAGATAATTTGTAGGTATGGGGTTCCCAAATTCATGTTGACTGACAATGGGGGGAAGTGGGCTGCAGAGTTCGATGTAATGTGTAGGGATTATGCCATTCAGCACCAACACACTGCGCCTCAATGGCCTCAGTGCAATGGGATGGCTAAGCGCATGATCAAGACCATCAAGCATGGTATAACTATGCTTGCTGCTACTCCTGCCAACATGGATTGTTAGGACCAGCAATTAGCCAAGGTTCTGTTTGGGTACCGCTGTGGAATACAAACAAGTACAAAGTTTTCTCCATTCATGATCCTTACTGGTCGAACACCACGATTGAGGGCAGACAACTACTTGCAAGCCCTGACTGCTGAAACTGACGATGGTGTGGATATGGAAACTGCTGCAGCTTAGTTTCTGCAGAAAGTGGAGCTAATTGCGAGTATCCACAACAACAATCTACTCAATGTGGAGCAAGCTCAGCAGCAACAAAAGAAAGTATATGCTGCCAGAAGAGGTAAACATTTGTTTAAGGGCTTGATTGCAAGCCATACGATGGTGAAGATGAAGAAGCCAGGGAAGAGAAGAGCTCTGACTGCAAGTTGGGAGGGACCCTACCAATTCATCGGACATTCAGATCAGAAGGGCAACCTCAATTTTGAGGAAGGCTGTCCATTATGCATCGTCCAAGATGCCGATGGTCACCAATGGGAGAGATCTCGTCAAGACCGCCAAATCTTTTATGCTCCACCAGACTAGATGAAGCTGAGGGACTCAACTGTCTAAGAAGGGAAGGGTTACATATGTAACACGAAAGTGGGTTTCCACCCAATGTGAACACCCGGGCATTGAGGGTGTGCTTTGGTATAATTAAGTCGTCTTGATTTTGGCGGCGGATGTTTTTCTCCATGACGGCTGCATGGCTGTGCATGGGACGTTTATGTGAGTGGGTGTGCAAGAGTGAAGGCGGCGCGAATGATGAAAAGGAGTGGAGCTGCATTGATGCACCGAAAGGTGGAAAAGGAGGAAACAGCTTGATGGGGAAGCTTGGTGTAGAACAGAACGGGAGGACGCTTGGGTGTGACGGAGTTCTGGAGAGAAGAAGGAGCTTAGTGAAGGAGAGAGGCAGATTTTTGGTGATTAGAGAGCACAAACAGAAAAGGAGGAGGAAGAGGAGGAGCAATCATTATGAAAAGGTAGAGAAAGCTTAGTGTGTGGGTAGCTTGGTTGAAGGTTAGAAACTTCCGCTGCGCCTGACAAATCAGTCAAGTTACTGCAGGAGAATTAGAGAGAGCTCAGAGAGTGCTAGGAATCTGATGTTTCTGTGAACATCTCAGACGAAAAGCAAGTTTGTGCTTTCGGGGAATGTACAGAGTTTGTAATGAAACAAGAGAGTTTCCCTTGCCAGCATCTGTGGGAATGTGTAAGGCAAGAGATAGATCCATTGAAATCTTGTTTTGCTGTTGTGTAGGAAGAAAAATGCTTGCAGGTCTGTGATTTCGTGATGCTCGTCTGAAAGAGCTAGTAGGTAGGTTGTGTGTTGTGTTTTTGGAGGTCTGAGTTGTATGCGAGTGACTCAGGAGAACATGGACGCTTGGTTTCATTGAAGGCAATCAGTGCGCTGTGTTTTCAGGACCCTCTCTTTTTGGTTACATATTTACAACGAAGTTGAAAATTGGCTTAAAATATGAATATTTCGATGATATTGAAAGTAACATTTTTTTCCATTTCCATTTTCAAATCATGATGCTACAAGACATATCACAAATATCACAAAAAAAATTTAATAATTATTTTTAGATGTTCAAAATGGTTTTTTAAATTATTACGATTTTTGGGATTTAAAAAAGTCCATAGCATAATAAATTAAAATCACATTCCATTCATTCAATAAATCTTTAGTTTTTTAAACATAATTCATCCAATATCCTAAAGTTTCAAACACATAAAACTAACACATTGTAAAATAAAAGTCCAAATCCATAAGTTTTGCAGGTGTGACGAAAAGTGTGGGCAAAATTCAAAGGTCCATTACTTCTTAGCAGTCAATGATTTTAATTTAACTTTTTCATTCTTGAAAGGTTGATTATGATAGTTTTAAATAAGTGAGTTTTTTTTATTATTTCAATAAATTTTATTTTTATTTTTATTTTGTATCTAAGAAATGCATGAAAAACTACCATTCTGACGTCCATATAAGGTTACCGTAATGTGCAAACACCCCCATTAGTCCAAAATTTAACACAATTAAAAAAGTGTCTTATTTCAATATGTTTTACATTTGTTCAAATTTATGAACTTTACGACTATGGACAATATAAAATGCATGGTAATTTCATTAATGTTTTTGCAAATGTGAATCAAACACAATCAATATAACCACATGTATCTACCAAATCATTAGGTAATAATTGGTGTGTTCCTAAAACAATGGTTTGAATATAAATTGTTTTATATATTAAAAAATGTTAATCATGATCATGTTCAATTTATGACATTTAATTAAAACACCATTATAACAAGATTTGAATGTTGACATTCACTTTCAATCCCAACAAGTTTGTTTGTTTTGTATATAATTATGATAATCAATTATCTAATAACTTTAATTTTTAAAATGAAGAAAAATATTGTAAGCCAACAAATTGAATTAAGTTCCAAAAACAATGGATTAGATGAAAATATTATATACTTTGTTTTTCCAAGTCAAAATTCTCATCCTTTAGTTTAAAAGGTGCAAGTACGCAAATAAGAGCCAACGTGATTACTTTACAAAAGGACTATGAGTCATTTTTAGTCCTTTTTCATTTTTTCATATGAAAGAATTTTTGAATGAAATCTTTTGCAATTTGTTACTTTAAAAAATAGTTTCCCAATAGAACACATGTTTTGTATTAATCATTTTTGAATAAATATGAATTTTTCAAAGTGTGTAAATTTTGCCAAATTTTGCATTTCATTTTGAAAATCTATCATAATTTTGAATCATACTAAAATATGTTAATTACTTTAGGTTTTTGTTTCTTATATCATAAACTACAACTTTATTTTGCATGACATGCACATTACACCCCGTTTACATGTGGTAAAGGACTCTTGAAAATTCAAAATTTTGAAAAATACTTTGAATTTTCACAAATTTAAAATTCCATATTTTTTAAATTGTGAATGTTTTTTGAACTTGGGTAACAAGTTACTATCATCTAAATTTTCTTACCATCAAAATTATGTTATACAATAATCCTTTATCTAGTCCTTTGTAAAATTAACCACAATTTTACGTAGCACCTATTCAAGTTCAAAAATATTTTTTAAAAACCAAAACACAATATTTAATCTAATGAATTTGTAATTTGAATCCCTGAACATTCCTATTAATCATTAGCACAACTTGGATTGATTAATGTAACTTTAAATTGTCAAGAAAAAAACATGTAAAAAAGTTCACAATTTCCACCATTATCTGACATGGTTTTAGGGTCTTATCTCTATACTCACACCCAAAAATAAACACTTAGAGCAACTAAAATTTCCAACATTGTTTTATGGTCAACCTTGACAATTTTCTAAGGTTTTTCATATAACTAAATAAGTCAATGGGAAATTGCTCCATAAATTATAGGTTTTTTCAACTAACTTTTCAAACCTTTTATTTAAAATTCTAAAGTCTCCATAAAAAAATCCATAGGTTCAAATTGGGTGCAAATATGAGATGGAAAATTATGTAATAGACTTCTAAAGCTTATAAAATACATGATAAGCAAAATTGGATAATATTTTAAACCATACATAAGTTGTCATGATATGGAAGGCTTGCACAATTCACCTAATTATTGTGGGAGGTTACACAAAAATTATTTGCAATGATTCAACAATTTGGTCCTCCAACATTCTTATACATTTCTTGAAAGATTGCAGGATCTTCTCATTAAGGTTTGACACACCTTACATGCTACAAGATTGAATGATTTTCCAAACAAAATAAAAGACCTCCAATCCATTCACATATTGATACATATTGACCCTCTTGTCACATTTGCAAGTGATTGCAATCATAAAACATTTTCAATTTGCAAACTTATGACAAAATACAATTTTTTTGGTTCATTTTTAAAAAATTCTTAGTCATATAATTTCAAAATTGTAATAATGAACATGATTATGGACTTTTATGGATTAAAAATGCAAACCTATCTATGAAACAATGTAGTTTGTTTTGTTTTGTTTCGTCAAACTAAAATCTCCTAGACCACAACATTTCATGCCACACTCTTGGTATCTTTGGAAATTTCTCAATGACTAGGGGTGCATTGACTTTGTTTGAGACTTTTTGGAAATTGAACCATTTTCTTTATGAAATTTCAACAAAATTTGTATTGGAATATGGGGGCATTCTTGGTGTTGTTGGAAAGCCTTCGATGACTTAGATTTAATAGAGTTTTGAAGATATTGCTTTATGAGTGCATTTGGTTGTTAGAAATTCAAACAAATTGCAAAAATTGGGTTTGGGAGGAAATTTTGGTTGAGTCTTCAATGTGTTCACACTTGGGCTAATGGTGTAGGCTACACTAGTACATATGGAATGAACATGAACAAAAGAATTGAATAGTTTGTACGTATGTATATTTCTTATGATGTATCACAATAACAAATCAATTGCAAAATGTTCAACAACATTAACATATGCATTCATGTAAGAACAAAAACCATGTTATTTATAAATTTCATTACCCATTGTTTTCCATGTGCATGAAACAAAATTTTTACAACCTATAGAAACAAATGAGAAGAAGATCTATTGATTTTTTTTAATAAAAAATTATTCAAATGAAAATTATATATATATATAACAAAGTTGAACATTTTATTACAAAAAATTCATATAAACATAAAAATTCATGTATATAATGTACATGTTATTCATTTGTGATTTGAAAATATAGATATTTGATTTATCTTGGACCCATATGTAGCTACAACATATTGCACATCATGTATGAAAAAGATAAATAAATAAATAAATAACATCATAATTACATTCTACCCAAAATGATTACAACATTGTTATAAATGGAAAATATTCTTAAGCAATATAATATCATGATTTCAAAAGGTGGATTAAATGTAATAAATTTTGCATGATATTTTATAAGCATTCTATGTTTGTTCAAGCAACACACCTTCTTTAATCCACCATGTGAAAATAATATATTACATACACCACTTAAAGCATAAAATTAGGCCATGTATAGGTAACATTTATGCATATCTTTTAATATGTGTATTGGCCCCAATATAATCAATAACCACCCACTAGGATGTTTACAATTTTATCAAATTGAAAAACATTGTTCACTATTCAAAATATCCTTTTCTTTGTTTATGACATTGTGTCACCTTTTTATCTATTTGAAATGATTTGTACAAGTGGCTTATAAAAATTTCAAGTGAAAATTTTAATGAGCAAATGGAATAATGCCCAATTTGTTGGCTTATGTGTGGCGTTTGCCTTATTCTTCAACAAAAACTATGAAATATTTGTTGGAGATAATAAGAGGCACCATGTCAAAATATGAATAGTTGGTACCACAAAAAATGTCACATTTTCATTTTGCTCGACCCTTCAAACTTTGAAAAAATATAAGAAACACTTTTTAAATGTTTTCATTGATGTCTTTAGTTAATAAATTAACTTAGGTTGTATAGACTTTGAAATTAAAAAATTTTGAATTTTGATATTCCTTCAAGAAAGTAATAGTGGTTATGTTCCTTGAATTTTTTTGTCGATAACACTAAATTGACACATATTTTAGAGGAGGATTTTTATAACACATAAATTTTTAAGTTATTTTAGATGGTATTTTATTTTATTTCTTATTAGATAATTGATTGAGTAATTTTAATTTAGTTATGAATTTCCAAAAATTAGGTTCATGATTCTTAAAAAGGTCATGGAAATTAGTAATACAAATTTTTAACAATTCCCATCTATTTTGGCATATTTTGGGTATACTTTGGCATGTGATAAATAAACACAACAAAAATAATCTAGAATATTAAAAACGCTTAAAGGAAATGCCCAAAAATAATATTTGGCCAATTTTAATTCCTTAACCATTTCTTGACAGGGTTCTTTGGGGTACTTCCCGATCATAGTTTCACCCCATGCCACATGTCCAAGGTTTCGAATTGTGCATATAACTTTCCCCCAATTGATAATTATATAAAATACAAGTATATGTGAATTCGCTATAATGACCTCTTTCCCAATTATGACCTTCATTTTGTAACTAACCCATGAAGATTCCAAAATACACAAACCATTATATATATATATATATATATTGTCCACCCTAAAGAATTGGCACCCTTAGCATTCAAAGTTCAGTTCTTTTTATAACATAAAAAGAATAAAAATTTGAAATGTTACAAACTCAAAATTATTAGGTTTGTAAATTATTATAAATATAAATACATTGAAAATTTGTCAAGAGAACAATTTCTATTGTATTCTCCATTTAAAACTTTACACCTTTACAACTTAAACTAATATCACATGGCATGATACATATTCTCAACTATATGATGGAATTTCTACAATTAAACATGTTTTGAACTACAAAACACCATATTTAAATTACAAATATAAAAGGAATACATTAATGTTGATAGGTTCTTGATTTTATGTAGGTTTAAATCAAGGTTAGAGGTCAAGTTCTAGGGGCTCTAGAATGAAGGTTTCACATTTTATTTGAACCACCATTTAAATTAGATTGGGTAACCAACCATTTTTTAAAAAAAATTATAACCTAAACCAAGGGCATTGTCCCTCATTCAACATTTTTGAATCCTCTCAATACATAAGTATAACTTTAAGAAAAAAAATTTAACCCTAATTTTTATGCAAGCAATTAATGTCAATTAGTTGTACATTTAAAATATATTTTGCATTGCGTGGATTGGTTGAACAAACTAAGAATAAACCCAAGAAAAAGTTTAATTATGTGCAATGGAGATGAAACTGGACCAAACTCCAATTTTATTAAGAAAAAATTGGAATTGGAGGTTTCAAAAACCCAAAGAATTAGTCTTAGAATTAGACTAAAAGGTCTATCAAAAACAAAAAAAAATTCATAATTGGGATCAAAGGTTCTTTTTGTAATAAAAAATCAGACAACATTGAAATAGACATTTAATAAATTCATTTGATCAACATCATCACATCCAATTAATATTCTAAACAACAACACAAACTATGAAATGAATTATTTATATTGTGCAATTCCCATTTCAAATATAATTTTGATATTGAACAATATGATCATAATGCCAAAACTTGTCCTTCATGACTAAAACATTTAACAACAATATATTACTTTTAGTCATGTCATCATACATCCTTAGTTGTAATACTTTTAATCATCATTGTGACTACATTGCAATTACATTGCAAATTGCAATACTACATGACTATTGAATTGCAACTACATGTTAACCTCTATATATATTGGTTAGATTATAGGCTAAGCTACCTAGTCCTGGGCTATGTTATTTTTATTGGTGATATGTAGCCAAATTACACCATAGAAAATAGGCTAGTGAAATGTCTCTAGTAAGATCATAGGCATGACAACTTGAATTTGTCACTACTTCCTCAATAACCTAAATGCTTTATTGCCATGCCCATAACTTAATAGTCATTAGATTTAGGTCTTGTTGTCATATGAACAATCTAGACCCTTCATTTGCTAGACTACTTCTTTTTTTTGCACTTTTTCATCGCCTAAGTCCTAGCTCCTAAGTAGTGGGTTCCATTGCTAAGTGTGTAAATCATGATGGGAAGATTATGATAATTTATGATGATCAAGACTTCCAAAGGAAGTTACCTAAAAAAATGATTCAAAGTAGCGGGCATTGGAGATTCAAAAGAGTGGGGAATCTAGTAATAGGTCACATTCTTTAACTTGGTGGTATAGCATAACACAATGGTGCAACACTTAGAAGTTGGCTTGGTGGCAACTTACGACATCAAATGGAAATTTCTTTTCTTCCAAACCTTGGTTATGATGTTTTGTGGGCACTGGATTTCTTGATGTTTGTGTATTATTTCATTTAATTGTCTACTCCATATTTTAATTTCACAAGAAGTTCTAAGTTTAATTCATTGTTTTTGGGGTTAGTTTAGCATATTCTCCTAATAATCTTGGGTTATGAGTGCAAGGGATCAATTGTCGAAATGTCAAAAAGAAAGACAATACCAACCTTGGAGAAATATTTTCAATCTAGCTTGAATGCTAATGATGAAAACCCAATTTCAGTTCCTTCTCATGTATCACATTCTTTATTGCACTTGTTTTCCGAAACAAGCTCTTTTGACAACAAGGATGATTTGTTATCAACATCTATGCATAGTAATCATGTAGTTACATTGATTTGCCCCAATGGCTTACCATATTATGTTGCCCCACTTCTTGATGTTTGTGAAATTATAGACATTCTCAATGTCGTTGAACCTCCAAAGAAAAAAATCAAGAAAAGTTATGAGGTTTCAAGAAAATGCTAGGATACCTAGACTTCAACTTTTCCTTGGGCTAAAATGCAACGAGGCCAAAATGGGGAATGCACCAAGTGAAGTGCATTGTGTGTTATTCAATTTGAGGGAATGACATGCTTTTGGGTCCCAAGTTTGACACACTTGAGAAGCATGCCAAAAATAGGAAGGCCACAAAGAATTTGCCACATATTGGGGTTATGAAAAATAAATAGTATACTAATAAAAAAATGTCAACATGTGCAAAATTAAGTCATTTTTACAAGCACTCACCGTTTAATAGTGATCAAACAAGTGTAAGGGCACTTCAAGGGTAAGAGGGGTAGGAAGAGGCAACAATTTGCAACAATATTTCATTTGTTTTAAAGCAAGGTAGGTCAATGTTAGAATATGAAAGCTTGAGGCCTTTGTTTTTATTTTTGGGTTTTCCAATGATAGTAAAGAAACATTGGAGCGATTCACTTGGTTGGGGTATGGCAAAATTTATGTATACACAAATGTTTTACAAAACAAAAGAAGTTTTTGCTGATTCATAGTTCCTTGCATTGACATGTAATGAAATCACAACAATTGACAACCAATTGTGGATTTTAGTGCATGCTTATGTTCTATAAGATTAGACTTGGTTGCCAATTTTGATTTCTATTACATGTGTGATTGTGATTGAAGGAGGATTTGCAAATAATTTTATTCAAGTAATAATGGATGCTTCAATACACAATGGCAATGTTGTAAAGGAAATTGCAAACAAGCTCTTGTCATTTAGTGTTGATGGTGTTTTAGTGTTTCAAGTTAGTTCTTGAGCCCAAATACATTAATTCACATTCAAGTTTTTGGTTATTTAGAAAATTATTAAATTTCTTTCCTTCATTGATCTAATTGCAATAGTTTATTTTTCATGGCAAGGGTCTAGGAATGGGGTGACAAAGCAAATACAAGACAAATTTTCTCCTCATTATGAAAGAATTCATTGTATGAACCATTGTACAAACCTTGTTGTACAAACATTATTTCATTTACTAATGGTCTCCCATATCAAAATTTTGTTACAATTTATGTATGTTTTATTTTCTCATAGTCCCAAACAGCACATGGAGTTCACAAAATTGGCCAAATGAATGGGAAACAAGGGTAACAAAATCTTGAAAAATGTCAAAATCTGATGGATAAGAATGTTGAATCATGTGCTAAAAGGGTTTTTTCTTAATACAAACCTTTACTATCAAGGATGGCTCAAAATTGAAAGGAAATTGTAATGGCCTGGACAAATTTTGATTTGTTATTTGACATCTATGTGCTTGTTGGGTTTGCATACTTGTTATTGTTGCTTCAAACAATTCACATTCTCATAAAAGTTTCACAACAAATAGATACATGTTTGTTGTGATTTCGTGGCAACCGTTAAAGTGTGTCAAGGCCAACTTTATGGCCTTTACATTAACCCCAATACATGCTACATTTCAAAAACATTCAAGGACTTCAAAGATGTTTTGGATTGCAAACATGGCATTGTGTCACTAATGCCGATTACTTCCGAACTTGACTTGAATACTCCTAGGGTTGAATATCTGGCATTTCAATGTGCAAAACACATTTTCTACGTTATTTATTTAGATCATCTCACTGGAAGACTTGGGCATGTCAATTTGGATATTTACAACAACATAATGGAGGAGTTGAAATAGTTTTGTGCATGTATGTTCCTCTTTTTTAAACATTCATTCGAAACATTTTTTTAAATTTTTATTTACTAAATTGTTGTGTTGAATTATTTTGCACGTGTTGCAAAATCCTTAACAAAATAACTAATAAATCGATTTCCTACAAATAACCAACAAATGCATTGGGGGTTTTGCTACCTTCAATATTGGTTACATGATGATGTTGAACAAAATTTTGAACGACATTTCTTGTTGATCAAAAGTCATTATTGTTATGAGGGCAATTTGTAAGGTCATTATGTAGTGTCTCCATTGATCTTATCGCTTGGAGTTATGAACTTGCAACAAAGCATTTTCAAATGCACCATGAAAGTTAATGTTGTTGTAGCCATGGAACCTCCATTTCATGTGAACCCCTTTATTCAACTATGACAAAACTTTATCCCTTTTTCAAGTACTAAAAAACTTTTTTCCATAGTTTTTCAAGTTGGTGGAAATTGCTACAATTCAAGTATTAAGGAGTGTTGAGGATGAACACACATTTTCAACCCTTTCATTTCTATATCAAAGTTATGAAATAGGTTGTGTGAACATCTCCCAACTGTTGTGGGCATGTTTTGCCAACCTTTTTTTACACTAAAAAGCTTTCCATATGATGCCACATTTGAAGAATGGAAGGAGGCCAAGGTTTGCCAATTGGAAGCTTAATGGTGAACAACTTATGGAATGCAATTTTGTAGTTGACATTTATTTTGTGACAAATGTTTTCAAATGCAATACATTTTGCCAAATTCTATTTGTTAATTCCTAGGAGTTATGGACGTGTGGCAATGTGGATTTTGGTGGACCATGTTGTTAATTTTTGTTTGTTGATTCCCAAGACTTATGGATGCTAATAACGTGGCTTTTGGTGGAATTTTTTTTGGCAGTCCTCCAAGAATTTACAAGTTGCAAAACATTTTAACGTATGGATGCATTAGTTCAAACACCTAAATGACAATGTTTGTTTCTGGATCTTTATAGATTTTTGTTGTAGTTTGTAATGATTTCTATGTAAATAGCTAGCATTTGAGTTATTTTACTTTTGTTGTGCACACTATGTAAGACTAGTACTTTATAACATGAAAAATGCACATTCTAGGAAATATTGGCAACAAGTGAAATTTGGGTGTAGAGTTGTGTAACCCACACTTTTAATTAAAAAATACCTTGGTTGGTTTCCTTTTCAGAACATTTTTTGGGTTGAAGAAGTATATTCTAAGTTCATTCTATGTGGACCTTATTGCCATTGCTAGAATTCAAGGGTTAAAAAGTTGAACAATTAATTCATTGAATTGGGAGGACATTTCTTCTTCAAAAAAAATTTCTTTGAGTTTTCTTTCCTACTTTGTTTTAGTTCTCGATAAGTTTTTTTAGTTGCCTTGGGGGCTATTTTATTGTTAAATTATTTTCTCTCTTAAATTTTGTTTTTGGTTCAATCAAATAATCATGATCTTATGTGAAAAAAATACCCATCAAGGCCTTGTTTCAAGTTTTCAAAAAAAACATTGGCATTTTGGTGCATTGCTAAAAAGCCTCCTACACTAAAGGCCATGTACATCAAGACTTATATTTTCATTTTGTAGAGGTAACCAACTTTTGCTATTTAAAAAATGGAGTTTTCACCACCTCTCCATGGATTGTTTTTGTTGCATGTAACTAATTTTCAACTTATTTAAACTTTAATTAACCAAAGGCCTCACACTTTGGCATTTATAATATTGTCATAAAAGCACCAAAATTGAACTAATAAAAGCCACCCCTTTGATATTCCAAGATTCCTAAAAAAACAATGGTCCTAGGTTCATCTTAGGTGATTTAGGTTGCCTAGTGGGTCAAAGCAAGATAAAGTATACCAAAAAAGTAGACGTTTCCACTTTAACCCTGCGCCATTCATATAACTATCATAAAATAACATTGAATTAGTTGAAAGTATGTGTCAAGTAGCATTAGTTGGCTCTATTAAGTTTATAAGAATCTAATTTTTAAAAAATTAAGAGAAAATGAATTTAAAAAGTAGATAGAAAGTACATTTGAAACTGACTAAAAAAATATGTGTTCAAACCTACTTTTTAGTTAGAAAAGTTAATGAAATTGATATGTAATAAGTTAGGAAATGAAGATCAATATATGTTTTAGCAAGTCATCAAAAAATATATATCCTTTTTGTAAAAACCTACTTGACACCTACTTGAAACCAAAAGCCCACAATGAAAAGTAAATGTCAAAAGCTACTTGTATTTTGAAAATCCTACGTAAAACTTACTTTTATGGTTTGAAATATGAAAATCAATGCACATTAGAATAAACATATATCATATTTAGTCATTGAAATGAAAACATTCAATGTTCCATAATGGGTTTTGTTGTTATTTTAAATCTACTTGTTCCAATTTTGATATGGTAATTAGTTGTTTAGTTTATTTTGCTTACACCTTAGTCTTAAACCTAGCTTAGGTCACCCAAGGGGCCTTAGGTTGCTTAGGTAGCCTAGGCAATTTAGCCTTCAACTATGATAAATGCCACCTAAAATAAAATAGGCGGCCTAAACTAGGTGTCACATATGGTACATGGCTTTATAGGCTAGGGTAGACATGTGTGGCATCTTATGAACACATTTGCAATTGCACATTTCCACATGACATGGGTCAAAAACATATATAATTTCATATATAACCCATTTGATTCAATGGTAGAATTGTTTGATATTGATGTCCTTCGTGACTATAGTCAAAAAAGTCATAATCATATATCCATGTCCGCAACTACATGACTATATGTTCTATGGGACACATCCTATTCAATCACATAGTCATGTAGTTGCATGTATGTCATATACAATGTTGTGTGCTCATATATCTTTAACCAAATATACCCACTAGGTATGAATAAGGTATATTATTTATCTTAATTTATTTCCATAAATTAACACATCTTAATGAAATGGATACCCAAGGGTATGCAAATTTGAAAAAAATTCCCTATTTATAACCCTATATATGTGTAAAAAATATATGTACCCAAAATTGGATATATTTTGGCATCGAAGAAAAAAAAAGTAGGATAAATATGACTTAAACCCTAAACTTTGTTGGTTTAATTAATTAAATAGGGTGGCTCCCAAGTTCTTTTTTTATTGGAAATTAACCAATTGGATTGGCCCATTACAAGAAAAAACAAAAAAAATTGAAACTTTGAAAGGTCCTCAAAATATAAGTTTATATGTGAGGATGTGATGTCATTCCATTTTGGCCCAAGTATATAAATATGAAAAGGTGAGACCTTTGGGCAAACCACATGGGATAAAATTGAGGACTATTAACATGTTCTAAAAGTGGACATGTTACGAGTGATAGGTGTGTTAAGGATATATTTCAAATGGAAAACCCCCCTTATTTTGGAAGGCCACAACTTCCACGTTACTTAATGGAATTAAATTATTCAAAAGCTACTAAAACACCCAAAGTTGAGTTAAATTTTACTTTTTGGCTCAATCATTGATCAAACATCAACCATGAAACCATTGTTTTGCAATACATTAAGTGTTTATTCATACGCATGTTTATCCTAGTCAAGGATGAATCAATTTGATTCTTACATTTTAACATTGAATTTGACCTCTGAATTCCAAAATATGGATTTTTTTTTCATTTTTAACTAAATAAATAAATATACACATACTTAATTTTTACCCCAAAAAGGAATATTTGATGGGGGGTACCAAGACCCTACCCATCTACTTCAAAAACATTTTTTGTATAGATAGACCCTAACTTGATGGAAACTTTTGAGTGCTAATATACCTTGAGCTAGGTTCCCAAAGGGGTATAAATAAAAGTAAAACCCTTCATTTTCTTTAATTTGTTTAACATTAGTATAGGCATGATCTTATACCATAGCCTTGTCATGTTTTTTTCATGTTCATGTTTACATATGTTAACATAATAAAGATTTGTTTTTATGTTTGTTTTACACATCTTGTGTTTTTGTTCGTAATTCTTGTGTTTTTATTTTTGAATCACATAATCTTGCTTTGTTATTTGTTTGAAAGTAAGATTTAGACCTTTCATTTAGCCTTTGTTCTTGTGGTTCTTCATGTTTTTGATATTTAACATCTTAGGCCTTATTATCATATTAATTATATAGGGATGTTATTTTGTGAACTTGTGAGCGTGAGCATGAACAAATGAGCCCAAGGGAATCTTTTCTAGAATATCATGTTGATGTTGACGGAATATTATTTGACATAGAAGAAAAAATATTTGGTGATGTGGAAGAATATTTTGCCACTTGTCATGGATGAAAAAAATTAGATGAAAAAATGGATAAGAAATAAAATGGATGAACTTTCAAATGAACATTGGCAACAAATCAAATTACATTTTCCCCCCTCTATTGTTAATTTTCCCAATCTATATTTAAAGTTGCATTTACTCCACCTATATTACCTAGCTAAATCCTTTTTACCTTTACCATGTCTTTGCATTTATTCCTCTTATTACCTTATATGCCACTGATTCATGTGGACATTTGATAATAGTTTCTTTGTTCAATTAAACATAAGTATAGAAATCTACCAAGGTTGGTGCGCCATGTGTTGAAGCAAATTGTTTTTTGGCACCTTTATTAAGAATCCTACCCCTTGGTTTCAAACATGTCTTATGTGGTAAAATATTATCTATTAATAAAAGCATATTTTGCATTGCCATGTCATTCATGGCCATTGTCGTCCTAGTCGTTGTAATGGGAGACAAGTTAAACATAATTGTAACATGAACTTGACAACAAAACATAGGTGGTTATATATAATAATTTTCTATATAATACAATTTTTTTTTGATAAAAGATATTTCAACCATTCTAATAACATTCTTGTGAAATACCTATTTTTAAAACACACTATAAAATTGATGCATAGTTTGTAGATGTATCCTACAAAAGGTTAGGTAACTATAGGCATCACTATAAGAATGTAAGAAGAGAATGCGAGAAATTGACAAGTACATTACTATGAATATCTATCTTCAACCTAGCAATGCCACTTTCCATATAAAATATAATTGTCATTGTCATTAAATGCAACAAGTTTGTGGCCGTTGTTACACATGTTAAGATATTATTATAATGTAATGTAAACCACATTCTAATTATTAGAAAGGTGGGTATTTAATTCGTGAGTTTTCATGCACACATGCAAAAAACAACTAATAATATTAGTTGTTTTTTGCGATGTCGTGAGTTTTCTACACAATTTCTTTGCTTTCAATTGCTTTGTTCCATTTTGAAAAAGACAAAAAACATGGCTACTCAAACTCTTCAGGACTTAGATTGTACCTTGTTGTCATGAAGAAAGAAATGAAGTCCATTGATTTAGAATATCAACTACAAGTTGGATATTGGGCATCAAATAACCATTTGTAGGATAGAAAATTTATGTGACAGTGATTTGTATGTTTGATGAGGACTTTTTGAACATTTTAGTATAGCCTCCAAAAGACAATCCATGGCTAACACACCCAACAAATCAAAACTACAGAACTCAATTTTTGAAGCAGTCTGATTATCTATTGGGATTTGTGTCTCCAAATAAATATTCCCTTGAAATTGCCATCAACAAAAAGTGGCCAGAGAACCAAAGCGATTTGGGGGAAAACGAATGCAAATCACTGACACTTGTTTATTGCAAAGAGACAAATGCAATGGTGCCAGTAGTGAAAAAAAACCTTTAGACTCCACCTAGAATGCAAGGATCTTGGAATGATGATGATGTCAGAACGCCAAAAGTTATGGTAAAATCATCTAGGGGAGTGGATGGTGTACTAGGTCCAAATGTCAATGGTTCTCCACAATACTACCATAGATGAGGCCATTGACATCAATGACATTTCAAAACCATGAAAAAATATTAGAGAACTATAGGAGTGTCATTTGTAAGACCTTGAAATGAACCAACATTAAATGATTTAGACGAACTAGTGCATGATGTGTATTTGTCTATGTGTGTTTGGTTATTTGATCATGGTTGCTTATGAGTAATGAAATTTTTAATTTACAAGGAGGTATAGGATTGTTGACAATAATTTGATATAATGTCCTCAAGGCACAATCCTCACCCCAGGGATAGTTGCATATGTAGAAAATGTGGTTCCCGAGGTTTTCATTGTGAAGCAAGAAATGTTAGACAAGGAGGATATCCCAATTTCATCTTCACATTTCCCTTCATCAACCTTTATTGATATCAATGACTCTTTTGATGAGGATGTTTCCCTACTTGTGAGTTTTGACATGAATGTTTTTGGTTCATTTTCGGCCTTGATTTTGGATGTGTACCATGTTGAAGATGTGTCTTCAAATCTAAATTAAGTTTAAGGTCGAAACTTCAAAACCATAATAGATTGTTTGAAAGCAATGTCTATTGCACCATTTTCATCAAATGAGTTGAAGTCATTGGACTACAACAAGATTAAAGTCGAATATGTTTCCTTTTTGCCCATCACATTCAACAAAGACATCATCTTTGAACTGTCGCCCATCCATATTCTAACTAGCCATTATGGACAAATGCAAGGCACGGACCACAAGTACCTAGTTGGTGCAAGGTGAAAACCTCCAACATCAAAAACAATTTTGGTTTGGGATTTAGAAACACCAAGTGCTTGGGGCACTTGCATTGCGATAATGATTCTTGTGAGCATTTTATCTACTTTGTTGTCCAAAACGAAATAAGTTGGACTAGTGATTCTACCCAAATTCCCCTAGCTAGCTAGTTTGCACCAAGACCTCTTATATGTATAATTATGTGCAAGTTTTGTGTTGCAAGTCCTTTGTGTATGAATACTTACCCCTATTAGATGTACTATGTAATCCATAAACTTCAATCCCTTTCAAGAGCTACAATTCACCCTGGCATGCATGAACACCCTATTGCAAAACATATGTGTAGGGATTCTTTGGAAGAAATCAAGGTTTTGGTAAAAGGTCAAGTTTTTCGTACCCTTGACACCAAAATCTCTGCAATTGCTTTGAATGCAAGTAAAGCCTTCTTGGCACATCATTTGTTCAATGAGAATGGCAAGGGACCGATGGGAATTTTTCAAGGTGAGAAATTTAACAAGGTGATCGACAAGTTCTAGCCCTTGTGTTCTCCCAACATTCGAAACTTCATTACATCCTTTAAGCATAGTGCTAATACTAAAGGCCCCATGGAGAACATACTTCTCCTTAAATCGAATAGCCTTAATGACTACATCCAAGATAGTTGTTTCCTTAGACAAATGGCTAGGCAAAAGTTGTTCTTGTTTAAAATGTTGTTCTATGGGTTAATAAGTGGGGTTGATTTGGTGAGGCACATGCAACCTTGTGGTGATTTGCATAATTGTTGGTTGATGTTTGATCATGTCAAGCATGTTTAGGAATGGATCACCATGGTTTGTCATGTTTATGACCCGGTGTACTACAAAGTGTTCACCATTGCAATTTGTGACATGTAATATGAATCCACAAAAGCTTAATGTGTCATATGAACAAAATCGAACCACATGATGCTCATGTTTGGTCTTGTAAACCCCAATTTCAAAAGGTTCATGGCAGATAATGCACAAGTTAATTGGAATCTTGTCCGTTTCATGTACGATTCTGGAAATGCCTCTGTGAAGATGGTTGACAAGGAACAAACCTCCTTGTTCCATTGGATTTAGTTGTTTGATAGACACACAAAACAATTGATTGCACTAGTATTACAAGAACGACACAAGGCCTTGTGTTTTGAATATAAGAACACAACATCTTTGGAAGAAATGGATGTTTGATATGCTGCAATTTGGTCTTAATGGTGTTCTTGAAGGGTTGCTCCCGAATTGTGCAATTCACAAGCTCAATAATTGGTTGGGATTTTGGCACTTATATGTGAGACAATGGGGGGGCTTCATGCTAGATGTGAAACACCTTGACTTTATGTGTGAAACCATTTAATCATTTTCATGATTCTAATATATGATTTGTCTTCCTTTGAAAACACTTGTAGAAGTTCAGTTTGGAGGAGCTTACTAACATGTCAACTTATAACATGTATGAAATATTCCATAATATTTGGCTACAACAATTTGAGAAAAATGTCGGATGTTTTTTTGTTGCAACTTCTGATGATTATCTTAAGGCATTCAGACAAAGTGCACTTATAAGGCATACTTGAATGGTGGAAGGTGTGGAAAGGGTCCTGGTAGGGATGAATTGAAATTACAGCAAGTAATCCAATATAGTGATTTGTTGTAAATGGCCAACACCATCGCTAAATAGACCAAGTCCTTTTTCATTACTAGGATACCTCATTTGGAAGGTCAAGAAGTTTTTGGATCCACAAAACGGAGGGCTAACATAGCCCTAGGGTCAGAGGGCGATTCACACAAGCATGATTGTGTGAATTTTTCTTGACCAATAGTTAATGCAATGTCAAATGGCTTCACTAGTTCAAATGTTGATGTTGGTGAGTCTAGTGGGATTGTTAGGGATGAGGCATTTGTTTTGATTTTTCAAGGATTGAAGGTTCAAGAGTGTGTGCGAGGATGGTGTGTGGAGAATTGAGAAGTGCCCACCATCGTCAAATACTCATTGTTTTGTAATTCAAAGAGACTCGATGAAACATTGTGATGTTAGAATCATTATTAGAAAAATTATTCATGGCATACCTAGTCCATGCTACGATGGTTTGTGGTGTGATTTGAAAGGGTCTACACCAATCTGTCACAAGTTTTGGTTTTGTGTAGATGATTTGATTCGTTGTGTTGGAGGAACTAGAAGGAATTATTGTGTCGATAGGCCAGTGGTCCCATCAACATGGCCAATGCAAATAGGGACCAACTTGACTCAATTTGAAGTGACGGTTTTGGAGGAGGCAAGATTTGTTATGTGTGAAGTGTGCAAATGTGCTCCTCAAACCTTTTTTGCGAATGAAAGTACAACACCTTATAATTGACCTGTAGATCTTGAAGCTTGGCCAAAAATTCGCAATAACAAGCCCATTTAGCTAGCAACAATGCTCAAGCTTTCAACAAAATAGACAAATAAGTGGGAGGCTGTTGTTTTGCCACCTACTGAAGTTCCTCCACTAGGGTATGGACAAATTTACATCATCAACTCCAATCCACCTCCTAGCACAAAACAATATTAGGTGATGATTGGGAATTTCCCTAATTGCACTTGTGATGACTTCATACAAATGATGGTAAGTTCCTTGGGTGGTTAGGGGAAATGGGTGCATTGCAAACATTTTTATTTCATCCTACAAAATGTAATGTATTATGGCCAAACAAAACTTGTCGTTCATTTCCCGACATGGAGTTGGAATGAAGTGCAATGCTTAACGAATCATGTTAGGGTGATATTTCTAGAATAATTGGAGTGTTGTTGTTGAGTTGTACGACATGCAATAAAGGGATTTTCACATAGTACATTTGGAGGCAGTTAATAGATATGAAATACTTGTATGAAGTGCAAAATTCACTAGCATTTTCCAAAACATAAAAAATGAATTTAAAATTGTTCTCATTTCTGCAAATAGATTACCCATTGGGCATTGGTTTTTGTGTTTACAAATTACTCTAAATAATATTAATTGAATTTTTCTTCTACAAAAGCAAAATCATGTTTATTTTTGCCATGTGTTGTGCCACTTGTGTCTTGCTAAAGAATGAAAATATGCATGTTTTGCAATTTAATGATAAAATATCACTTGAACGTTTTGAATGTCCTTTCCAAGTATAGATTTTGTACATGACATCAAACCCATTAACAAACACTAGTATATTATTCAATAAACTTTAGAAAATGAACAAGCCATGGTTTTAGGAATAACCGTTTACCAAAAATAAGTACAATAACGAGGTCTTGAAGATTTTTTCTTCAAAATGATTTGTAAATAAGCCTATTTGAAATCAACATTGAAATTTTTTTGGGGGATAATTTTTTTAAATTAATAATATCTAAAAATATTAAATCTCCCCACCTTTTAAAGATATATTGAATCAATCAATGTTGTATTAAAATTAATATTTATTTTATGATATTTATTTTATAAAATATATAATAGTATGTAAAATATTATATAAAATATTAACATATTATGTAAATTTCATAATTACTAATACACACACACACACACACACACACACACATACAACATATTTTAATATCATAAAGATTTCATTAATTTTTATTATGAGTAGTAATTTTTAAAAAGTGTTTTCATTTTATTAAGTGTGATTTAATATATATTATAATATTTTCCCCAATTTTTATGGTAGTAATTTTGATAAGTTTTTTAGCAAATAATTTAATAAATAAGTTTCACTTTAACCCTAGAACTGACCCTTCTTCCTTTTTTGCATTTTCTTCTTTCATTTTTTTTTCACTTCTCACAAATAGTGAAAAGGAAGGTGGAATAATTTTCCATAAGAAAATAATTTGAAATTTTTTCATAAATTTCAAGTTCCATATTCTTGGTTACTCATTATATGACAACTTTCCATTTTGGGGCACATTGTGAATTGTTTTATAGATATATTGGATATAAAGAACTATATATCATTATTAATGTCAAAAAAGTTCAAGGAAGATATTCATCAAAATAACCTTTGAGTCAATGTCCCTTAATGATTTTTTCAGGATGAATTTTCACAATGTGGCTTCAAATAAAATTCGAATAATTTCAACATTTTTTGTTTAAAAATAAATAAATAAATAAGTAAATATCAATTTTTTGGGAAATTCATTAAAGTCTTAAAAACCACAAGCTTGAAATAAAAAAGACCCTAAGAAAACCATAGCATAATAAGAAGTTTCACATAAATTCAATGTTATGAAAATATATGTAATTATTATTCTAAAATATATTTGGACATATCATTAGATCAAAGGTAGGATGAAATTTGTGGATTTAATGTTAGACCAAATTATATATATGAAATTTTTAATACATTACAAAACCCACTAGATCCAAGAAACATGATAATAGCAATGTATTTTTTTTCAAGGGTGAGCCAAGGTTTCAATTTGCAAATGTAAGTCCCTCATCATGGTGTCTAATTTTGAAAATTTGGACAAACAAGGTTAATGGTACACCTAGTAATTTTTTTTAAATGACTATAGTGATAGAGAGTTGTGTAGTCATGAAAATGACTACAATCATAAAGATGGCATAGTTGCAAGACATATATTAGTCCATGACTAAATTGAGACTCTAGTTATATATGATCAAGTCATGGATGCCATGTTTTGGCATAGTGTCCTTGAGCTATTATTTTTTCCTTCAAAATTGAGGTTGAAAACAAATAGTAATTAAAGTACTAGTAACTTTAAAAAGAAAAACTGGGAATGAATATTCATGTTCAATATTGCAATCTCCTCAATCCTTTATCACGTTTTTATTTTATTATTAGTAGGTTTGAATCATGATTTTTGTTTAAGTCAATATATATAAATATGGAAAAAAAATAATATCATATGAAATAAATAAATCTAATGGTTTTTTATTTGCATTTTATGTATTCTCAAAAATGTGTGTTTTAAATGTATTGGAACAAATAAAGAAAAATGGGTAGGTAGATGGTTTAAGCTGTAAGTGTGGAGTAGCTTGGCATTTGCAATTAATGTTGTTTGTGACTTGTCCAACATAACTAAAGGAAATATAGTTGCAAATGTTGTTTGCAACCAAAAACTAATCACAAAAACCAGTTGTAAAAACCTTTATTTCTTTATAGTGTAGGGTGCTTCACCAATCCAAATGTGCCTTACAAAGAGGAACACAAACCTAATTTTTTCTGAACTCTAAAGGATGATTGCTACAAGTAATGTGTAAATTGTGCATTAGCCTCTTTCGGGTTTAGATTTAATTTGAACCTCTAATGAAGCTCTACATGGTATGTACTTAAATTGTAAATTTTTGCATTATTCCCTTTGTGGTTTAGATTTAACTTGGAACCTCTAATGAAACTATTTGGGATATGTATTTAATTTGGAAATTTTGGAACCTCTTAGTAAGCTATTTGGGGTATGTACAAGTAACTTGAAAATTTTACATTAGCTTCTTTGGGGTCTACATTTAACTTGGACCCTTTAAGTAAGTTTTTGGGGTATATACAAGTAACTTGAAAATTTTGAATTAGGCTTTTGGGGGTACATTATGTACTTAATTTTAGATATTCCTCATCAACCTCTTTGGGGTCTATATTTAACTTGGAAGTTTTAATAACTTTCTTTGGTGTTTATAATTAAAGTTTTCCATAAAGTAAAGCAAACACAATGTCAAAACCCTATGTTTGCCGAATTCCTGGGATGATATTGACACTATGGCACAAAAAATAAACAAAGGGGTCAAACATGGCCCTGAATTAAAACATGTTCCTTGTTCATCATGAACTCAAAATTATTCTACTTATGTGTGCAACCTAAAACTTGCATTCCATTTGCAAGCCAAACCCCACATTGCATTGAATGTTCGTGTTCATATTTTCTTGTTGTTTTTATTCCTTTAGCACATTCTACAAGATTTGGTAATCACAAGGTTTAGTAGTCACAAAGGAAGGAGACGATTGATGTGAGCAAAACAAAACAAACATTAAGGAGTTCATGCATAATGGAATTCACATGTTGTTTGAAAAAGGCGACATTGGAGTGATCGAGTGTTGGAAAGGAGCAAAAGCTTAAAGAGTTTGAACCTAAAGTGCACTAAAAAGGAATTTGTTTGAACCCCAAAAAATCAAACTTTGCAATAACACCTCATTTCTATAATTTTCAAAAAAGGTGAGGTTAACCTCCAACATAAGAAACCATGGTTTTAATAGCCCAAAGTATGCAAAAGCACAAAAAGTTTTTTATTATTTTGTCGAAGAGCTTACATTTTGGCAAGCTACCATCTTCTTGTTAATGTGGTCATTCTTTGTATGTTGTTGCAAGGTTTGTGATTTTCTCCAAACCCTAATTGGCAGATGACTTAAAGGATCCTTGAAGCATAGTGAACCTAAGCCTCTATGAGCATAAATAGAAGACCTTTTTTTCCTTTTAAAAAAAAACTTTATTTTGCTTCCATAAACTCCAAATCTTGTATTGCCATATGCCTCAAAACTATGAACAACTTTTTAAATACCAAAACAATATATTCTCTCTTCTAATGGATGCATTTGTGGTTGAACATAGTCTCAAAATTTGCCTATGGACCTTTCCATGATATGGAGTTTCCGTTGAGGAAACTCAAGTTAGCACGAAGTTGTGGATGAATCCATGGAATGATATGCCCTAAACATTGTGAAATATCATGTTTCCTATTGTTGCATAATTGCACCCCAACGACTTTTGAGGTGGTTTCTTAAACAACATTTGTAATTTGAAATCAATTATCCAAAATGTTGTTTGCTAAATGAAGAGGAAAATTGACATTTTGGTTGAAAATACAACCATGTATAAATGCAAGTATGGCATCTTGTTTGAACTTGAAAAAATATGTACAAGTTTGCAATTCATTTTCGGCAACTTGGGTTTGATCTTGAAAGGTTAATTAGGTTTACATTTGGACTTGACTATGCATTTACAAGTTTGCAATTCATTTGGCAACTTGGTTTTGATCTTGAAAGGCTAATTGGGTTTTAATTTCAACTCAAATATGTGTCTACAAGCCTACAATTCAATTAGCAACTTGGTTTTATTCTTGAAACCTTAATTGAGGAAAGATTTCATGCAACTTGCATTTGTGTTTACAAGTTTGTAACTCATTTAGGAACTTGGTTTTAATTTTGAAAGGCTGATTAGGTTTATATTTAAACTTGCATATGTGTCTATAAGTCCATAACTCATTTGGTAACTTGGTTCTGATTTTGAAACCTTCATTAGGTTAAGATTTCAACTTGAATATGTGTTTACAAGTCTACAACTCATTTGGCAACTTGGTTTTGATCCTGAAACCCTAATTGGGGAGAGATTTCAATTTGAATATGTGTGTACAAGTTAGCAATTCATTTGGCATCTTGATTGAGAAAGGTAAATTGGGTTTAAATTTCAATTTGAATATGTGTTTATAAGTTTGTCATTCATTTGGCATCTTGATTATAATTAGAAACTTTTATTGGATTTAGATTTCATTTTGATTATGATCTATAAACCTTAATTGGGTCATTATTTCTTCAAATATAAGTTTGCACAGAATGCAATTCATGATTTGGAAATTTGATTTGAACTTCAAACCATGTTGGGTAGGTCTACATCCCTTTTAGGGGGTCCTAGATGGGCTTGTTTGGTTGTATGGAAATCTAGTAAACAAAATGGATGAAATCCAAAGAGGATGGTTCTAGTGACACAATTTTTCCAGAATTGATTTCATAGAAAAAAAATTATAATGACAATTTTCAAGTGATTGAATGTGTTTAGGTCTAAGTGTTAGTGTTGCACATGTTTTTTTTTAAACAACCACCTTTCAAGAACTTTGGCAATTTCATGGCAAAGGTTCAAAAATTTGAGTCCATTGCCTTGGATAAGGCAAAACAACCTCATTAAAAAAAAATACATTGACAAATTATAAAATTCATGCCATTCAACACACTAACAACATCCTATACAATGTTCATTTTGCCACTTAACATTGGCAAGAAGTAGGTGACCCAATTAATTCCAAATACAACGTGGAAATTCATATACCAAGATTACCTAAAGGCGTACTTTGAGGAATAGTGGGTCCCTTGTGAACACATATCCTATCTATTGTAACATGTCATGTTTTGTGAGGAGTTTGAAGATTTCATTCATTTTTTGATTTGGAGTTGTGATGAAATTCAACACTTGTTGACTTATGTTATAGGTTTCAAGGAATTATTATTGATCCAAACTTTTAAGAAATAACATGTGGAGGTGTAGTACTTGTATTATGAAATATATACCATGTAAATGATTTGACCTAGTAAAAGTTTGGATTCATATTTATGTAGAGGTTTGGTTGGCATAAATTGTGTTTGAAATATGAATATATATGGATGGCAATATGGATTGTAATTGAAAATTTGGAAATAGAATATAATATGTTAGTTAAATGTTGATGAAGATATGGTCAAAATATTGTGTGTAGTAAATGTAATCCTTTGACTTTAGTAGATACAAAGGGAATGTATGCACTTTAAGGTGGCTCATTTCTAGTAGATGCTCCATTCCCTAAAAGTCCATACGGTAGTGTTAAAATGGTAGTTTATTTTGATATCATTAATTTAGTGGGAAATTACATGGTGGTTAATGAACTAAAAAGCCCATATGAAAAATATCCATTTTATTTATTTTAATGTGCATATTAAGAAAATAAAAATTGAAATCCACCCAAGAATGATTATGATATGAACTTATGAAAATATGGCTCATTTTAAGCCATTCAAAAGTCCATAACTTTTTTTTGGTTAAATTGTTTTAGAATTTTTTTTAAATATGTTTTTTTGTTTAAAAAATCATATATTGAACCACTATAATATATCCCAAATAAAATTCATACACAAAAAATGCATGTATATATAGAGGCACAAGTAATAAACCAATCCATTTTTTCAACTTCAAAAGTCAATTATTATATATTTGTTGTATATATGTTGTAATTTTTTTATGAGATGCATTTTTTTTGAAGTTGGCAATCAAAATTTAGCCACAAATTTGAAAAAGTATTGTTTTTATGCCATGTTAATAACATGTAAATGCACAACACTCTGGAAAAAATTAGACTACAACACAAAAAGTGAACCACCCTACCTTGCAACCACCATGTTGCAAGTTTGTTCAAAGGTATATTCAATTAACTAATCATGCAAAAAGATCTAATCACATGATTGAAGAAACCATGTACCAAGCCACATTCATCATATATATAAAAACATGAAATACTAGTTTCCTTTAAAGAAGCATGTAATAGTAAAAAAAGTGGAGGAATGAAACCTTTAAAGGATGGCATGTTGCAAAGAGATGGAATAAAATGACATTGTGGCAAAATGCCATGACAAGTCAAAGGAATCATCTTACAACATGGATGAAATATTGATTTGACATGACAATAATAATTTCATTAATTAATAATAACATTTTGTTTACATGGCAAGAATACCTTAAAAAATATTCTCTTTTGCTCACAAAGTCACCTTCACATTCATGTGCTCACATCATAGTTGAATTAATGTAATAAGGGCACTTACTGAATTGTTATTTTAAGTTTCATCAAATATGTATGTAATGTGTACATTTACATATTTGTGTGTCCCCTTTGGTTACAAAATAATCCATTACAAGTGTACATGTATGTACACAATAGTCATTGATAAGTGACTTGTACATTCAATTGTTGCCCTTAACAATAAATAAATAGGGTAAATCGGCCGATGACCGAACATTTAAGGGTTCAAATTCCAAGGGTTTAATAATTCACCTTTTTTTGCTCATGGTCTTCAAAAAGATTAGTTGCCCCTTGAGCTAGAGCATTAATAGCCTTGACATAAGTTGATTTTGACATTGAATGAAAAATTTATGACCCCCCAAAGTTAGTGGGGTGTTGTTAAAAAATAATTGGATAGAACATGTAAGGCCTTTATTTTTTTTCCTTCGACCTTTCTCTCATGTTACTATAGGAAATTGTGTGCCATCAATCCAAGCTTCGAGCCTTCATCTCTTTGTATTTTTTGTGATATCTCAAGTATGCGATCAATGCCATCCATATGTCTCTCTATTTTTTTCTGTATGTTTTTGTGTGCATGTGTGTCAATCTATGTTAGAAGCCGCCATCACTCTAGAATTTGGCTCTAGACCTTGGCTTTTCTTAGTGCCAATACTCCAGAACTTGTAGCTTGGAGTTTGACTTTCCAAAGTTCAATGAGTTTAGCCTTGAAGTTGTTAGGTTTGACTAGGCTTCTTTCGATTCCTATGCTTTCATGTTTTGACACCATTGTACCTTGATTTTTGTAGCTCCCAACACCATTGTCACTTTAGTTCATGTGGCTCCTTGGTTCATCGCTCTAGAACTTGGCTCCAAAGGTTGAAGTTTAGTTCTAGAGGTCAGAGTTTTAATGTAGACAACTAAGCTCTAAAACTTGGAGCTTTAATGCACACAACCAAACTTTAGAATGACGAGCGTTGATGCAAGCAATGTTATGCTTTAAAGCTTGGGGCTTTGATGTAGATGGTGCCATCACACTGGAACCTGATGCCATCACATTTTTTTAGTATTTTATCCTTCATCGAACATTACATTCTTCACATATTGGTTTTTCCCATGTCGACCATTAAAGTTCACCTTAAGTTTGGAACTCTCTCCTTTGTTTGCCAGCAAAATGTAAACCATAACCCAATAAGTCTTAATGTCTTTCCCTTGTTTAGCATTAGAGTCCACCCAAAACTTAAACTTGCCTTGTTTGGCATCAAAGTTTACCGAAACTTCACACCTTATTGTCTATCCCTATTTGCCGTCAAAGTTCACCCAAATTTTAAACCTTATTGTTTGTCTCTTGTTTGACATTAAACTGCACCCAAACTCTAAATTTTCATGTTTCCTATTTGCCTTCAAAGTTCACCTAAACACTAAACCTTCTTATCTATACCATGTCTACCTTCAAAGTTCACCTTTCTTGATTTTTCCTTCTTGATTTTATCAACAATTTCTTTCTCCAATGCTTTTTGTTTTGACACTACCAAGTATTGGTTTGATGTGACCACATGTGAATTGGAATAGTCCATTATTGGCTTTTTGCCATGTCTTTTCCTTGTTGGCAATCTTGGTAGGTGTTGTAGGTCACCTAATTCTGCAACTCCTTGGGTCTAATTTGGAATAGTTAGGTCATCTAATTCAAGGTTAGAATCTTCCAAATTCACCACTAACTCATTTTGTTGATTGTTTGTTGGGGTGGCAAGACTATGTGGCATTTCCACATAGAAACGAATATAGGGTTTAGAGGGCTTGTTGATGTCATAGAAGCAGGTGTAGGAATTGCTTGAAAAGTACTTGCAATGTTCAACAAATTAGTGGTAGTTGTTAAGGGGGTAGGATGATTACATGATTTGGATGAACAAGGCATTTAGGATAGGGATTACTCATGGAACATTGTAGTTTTGAATGTTGCATTCTTGTTGGTTTTGAATCATGATGATGTGATTTAGGACTACTCAAAGGGAAGATCTAGGGAAGAGGAGGATTGTTCTGAGACACATAGTTTTGAGGAAATAAGGAGAGTTGTAGGTACTTTGTAGTAGGAAACCACATAATATTTTCAACAAAACAAGGAATTTTGTTGTGAGTCTTATTTAATTTCAGTAATATAGAGAAACATTGATTTTTGTAGTGAATTCTACGTTCATATTGTTGTGTGAATTTTTTTGTAATATCAAAATATGATGAAATGAATTGTAATTTTGTTTTTGGATTTTTCTACATTGTATTTTAAATTGCAAATTCAGGTTATATGAAATGACCACAAATCTGGTGTTTAATGAACTACAAAGTCAAGTGTGTTTAAAATCACGGAAAAAATTATGAATGTGTGCATGTTGTAGTGCAAATATATTCTTACAATAATGTGAAATAATTTTACAAGGATTAAATTTCACTTCTACCAATAGCTTCAACCTTATCTCCACTATTGTTAGAGTCCTCTGTTGCATTTGATTGGTATGCATTTTATGCTCCTTCCTTTTTTATTGTAGTGAACACCTTGTTGGGATTAAACTTTTTAATCATAGCTACAAGATTTAGTGACCAAATCTTGCAAACCTTAAACCTTGATTTATTTTTTATTTTTTCAAGGACCGTAGCAAGGCCTTATCCACTCATTCAGCTAATGTGACCTTGTCAAGTTCAAGACTTGCCATTGTGTGTTTTTTTTTTTGAAAACATTTTTGAAGGGCTTGAAGCAAGTGACATTTAATGGTTATAGCGCATGTGACAGGTGTGAAGGTAACATCACCATGTCCAATCCAAGTTTTGCTACTTGTTCAAATGCCTATACAGTGACGTGTGACCCATGCCCATCGAAGATCAAGAGATGTCTATTTTCTTGAAAAACCCCCCTAAAACAAATTTGTAAAAAAAAGTAAACCATTAGTTCATGAAAAATTAAATTGTCACCTAAGTTTTTTTTCTGCATTCCCATGCATGTTCCTAGTTTGCATAACTTTACGTAGTTTTTTTGCATCTTTGAACCCTTGAAAACGTAAAAGGTAGAAAAGGGTTGCATCTATTACATTGACAACACAATTTATAGTTAACCACTCCCATGACTTAACAACATCTCGTGAGCCTCACCTGGTTATAATTCTAACACCAAATTATTAGCATGCTTGAACATTTGTTTCATATGAATTCCATATGTGATTTGATTGATATTTGTGTTGTGTGTACATGTTTTCTAGGTTGCAATAAAAAGTATGGCATGCATGACTAGTTAACCCTCTTGCCTTAGAAACCTCCAATTTTTTAGCAAGATGTATGCTAATTTTTGGATTCTTTTTTTAAAACCAAAACTGTTACCTATATCTTTTGGAACACCATTCCAGAATGGGGTTGGTTTAGTCTAGGTGATTTTAGCAACCTTCATTTTTAATTGTTGAAGGGTGATATATAAACTAGCTTTTTGCATGTTTAAAACCCAGATAATCATGTTGCTTCATCCTCTTATTTTGTTTACACGCCCAGGGGCCCATTTTCTTTCATCTAGCTCTACCATTTAAGTGATCTGAAAGTGAACTCAATGGTATGTTCCAATATTTCATAGCTTTTTTTAAAGATGTGTGTCCTTTATCCACAACATTTATGGCATCTTTTAGTTGCTGATCTATCCATGTGGCCCTTGAAGTATTAGTTAATCTATTAACTTTTCCTTGGCCTTGTATTGATGTTGTGGGAAGATGGCATTGTTGGTGCATTACATAAGTGGTTGATATTACTTCTTGACCTTGATGTGTTGTCAGGGTGGCAAGTTGGAGATGTTGATTTTTTTGGTTTTCACAATTGGTACCTAAAACTCCATCATAGTTATGACATTCTTCATTTTGCACATTAAAATTCTTTAAAATTCTTCATTTAGCACCTTGTCATAACATTCTTTACCTGCGAATGTTTACCAAATTACACTGGTTGATCTATAAATTTTTAAATTTTTTTTAAAAATTCTTGCTTCTTTGGGCTTCCATAACATTCTCGCACCAAGAATGTCATAACTATGAACTCCATTGTGTCACTTCCTTGGCACATTAAAATGTGTTGGAGTGCAATCTATTAGTGGTGCACCCTTGGTATGTCGCTACAAGGCCTCCTATCGCATTGGCAGACTCATCTTAGTCTTGCCCCTCTTAGTCCCAATTTCCAAACACTTGGTGGTGTTTGTTTAAATCCTACAAAAGGTACAAACCCATGTTTCTTATATGAAAACAAAAATTCTAGAAAATATGTTAGATATGGATAATCTTCAATGGTATAATTTTCCACCTCCTCATAAGAAATAACTAGTTCATAAATTGCAGCAAAATCTTTCTAGTTTAATGTCACATTAATTGTGGATGTGAAGGTAGTTGGAATACATTTCAAGTTGTGTCGTGCTAGAAGAGTAGGAAATCTACAATTAGTGGCCCTATAAGAATGAAATGTACCTTTTAGGAGTGATGATTGCTAAAACCCAATGATAATAGATGTAATTTGAATACTTCTATGTGTATTCTTGCACTAATTTTGGTATGCCATTTAGCTATGTGTTTTTTTGCATTACTTTGAATCTTCTTCAAACTGTTCTAATTTGATTGCAATTGTTGGAATCATTGTTTCTACCTCTTGTTTAATTTCAAATGCTAGAAGAACTACTTCTACTTCCTCTTCTCTCTTCACTTCTACCTCAATCTTAGGTGCAACCAACTCACCATCTAATCCTTTATAGATCCTACTTTGTAAGCTCTTTAGAAAACTTTCAAACTTTTGCAATGAATTTTTTGCTTCATATGACATACTTAGTTTAAAACTACAACTTTTATTCTAGAAGTGTAACACCATATGAAATATGCTTTTGTTTTGTTGCTTGCTTGTTTTTGGTGGGAATCCATTATATGAATTATGGAGGGAAAGTTTTTTAATTGATTTACTTGGTTTTTGATCCAATGGTATCCAATGTTTGAGCTATATTAATTGAGTTGTTTCTTGTGTGGGGTCTTTTTGTTGTTCTTTGTTCACCCAAGGATTAATTTCTAAACACCTCTCAAATTTTTTGTGCATAAAGGCTTCAATTCACAATCACCTCACTGTTTTTGAATGTTATCTTGGACGCCTATTACTGGACACAAAATCGCAAATAAGCAAGTAGCCATGTGTGTGATCCAAAATGCTCATATTTTGAAGTTGGCATTCTTGTTCCTTATTCCCGAATAGTAAATTATCCAAAGGCATTAAGAATTTCAAAAACTTCAAAACATGATTGAACCCAAAAAATTTCATGAACGTTCAATCATGGGTGTCCATTTGCACAAAAACCAATATGAACCAAGACGAACGCCAACCCTAAAACACACTAAATAGATGTTTAGTCATAGGTAACCAATCGATGATGGGTTGGTCTACCCTAGTCCAAGGATGCACCAGCCTGAGCAACCATGTATGAATTTCAAATTGGAAAAAAATAATTTACAAGACACATAAAAGATGAGATGTTCAACAAGATGGGTTCCCTATGTGGAGTTTGCAATTTGAGTGTAGCAATATGTTGAAATAGCATAGGTACAACTAGTGCTAGCTAGTTCATTTTTATTTATTTGTAAATGGTGGTGCAGGGTCTTGTTGATTATGTTTTTGGTGACCACACATGGTATCAATATCAAAATTTTGAACCCACATGTTATCAATTTCCCTTGTCAAAATAAGCTCCCTCGTTATTAATTTATCTGGTTTTTTGGTCGGGGTAATACGCACTTATCACACATAAAGGTTTTTTTTCCTTCAAATATCCACCTTGAAAGCCTTTTATATTACCCAAGTAGGTGTTAGGGTTTAGGTATTTTCTTTTCTTTCTAGTCATGGCTATTTTTTTTTGGGATTATCATGGCCTTTATGTGTGCATATTAATCTTATAGAGTTTAAATTTCAATAGAATGGATGGTAACTTGCAATTAGTTTCAACATTGAAATTTGTCAACATGTTAAGGTCTTCATTACATTTTTAACATCACAACAGGAAGGATTGAGACCAATGTTGTTTTAGTTTCAATTCTTTAAAAAAAAAATTGGAGGTTTTTCGAATGCAGATTTGAGCCCAATTCTTCCCATTTTAAAACTTTGTGGTTTTGGTTTTGTCAATTTTTTTCAAATTCAAGAACCTCGGGGCCTAGTTCAAAAACCAAGTTTCATTCCATGTAAACATTTCACAATTCCCCTATGCAAAATATTGTATAGACACAAAGCCTTATAACAAAAACTGAGGTCTATGTAGGTATGCAGTTCAACAACTAATAAAAATTAGTAATTAACTTTAAAGTTGAGGCTACTTGTCAAATTTTAAAGAAAAATCAACTTGTATACTTAAAGAACCTACTCTTCTTTTCAAGAACTTTTTTTTTTTTCATTGTTCTAGTTTCAAGTTTGGATCTAGCAAAAGATTTAGTTCCATGATTTAGTTCTCGTGCCAATTCCAAAAAAAAAAAAGAGTTGTGAGCTTAGGTCTGGGTCACAAGAACCCTAAACCCCTGGTTTTGACACAAAAAACTGAATACTCTCACAACACTAGTTGAGACTTAAGACTTGACATGGTTTAAGATCCACATGTCTATATTTCATAGTCCATTTCAAAATTTGATCAGATTCATGTCTAAGCTAGGTGAAACTTCAAATATTTTTCTTGGGTTTTAATAAGAATGGGCAAAGTTCTTCAAAACTCGATTTAAAGTTTGGGGGTTTAAGGATTGAGATCTACCTATATGAAAATTCCAAGCATATTAAAATTTATTAAATTTTGACAAAATCGATACCTAACCCATAAGAGTCTTGCTGGTGCTCTGGATGCTACTACTACGTACCAGGTGCGAGTATTTCTAACTGGTCATCCAGGTAGTGAAGAACCAGCATGTAGGTTACTAATAACCGACCCTTTTACCCTTAATTGATAACCAACTATGCTTTCAACAACCAACCACCACTAGCTTACAAACCAGTGTTGTACGGGTATATAGGGTGCATCCTGGGTATATATGGTAGTGGTATCAAAGAAAACATACCGATCTGGTATGACCTGAGTGGAATACCCGCCTTATACAAAGTACCAGTCTGATATGAGACCTGAGGAAAAACCAAGTTTATATCAGGTTTATACCCGCATCAATACCAGGTTTATACCCACATCAATACCAGGTTTATACCCATGTCAATACCAGGTTCATACCGGCCATATATACCAGGCAAAACTCAGCCTTGGACCCAATAGCAGTACCCTTTACAAAAAGGCACCTGGTACCCATTACCATTAACTGGTATGAAAAAAAGAAAATAAAAAAAAAACCGATATTGCGACCAAGTCTGGTATGTTCAAAAGTTGATACCAGTTCAACCCTGGTTAGAACCAGGGTAGAATTGCTCGTTCTCTGAACATAAATAATGCATGTAGGAAAAAAAAAAAAAAAAAAAAACCTCAAAAAAAAAAAAAAAAAAAAAAAAGAACTAGAATTTTGCTATCTATCTAATGGGATGTCCAAGGTCTATTTGCATTCATACAAGAAAGAACAGAACATGCAATGAAATCACATGCAATGTGATTATCAATGTCATTAGAGCAAAGTGCTTGTTCGTGCACTACTCTTAATAAAACAGCATTGTGAATTAATGTGTGACATATTAAAGATTGAGACTATCTGTTAAAATTGTGACAGAGAAAAAAAAAGTGCGTCAATCAACATACAAGCTTGACATGTGTCTGATATTTAACAGTTCTCTTGAAAAAATGATAAAGCAAATCTAATTTATTTATTGAAGGAAATTAGAAAGTATGTTAAAAGTTAATAGATTCTTTAATGATTAATTTTCTACTAGAATTGTATTATGAAAACTAAATGAGAAAAATCTTTATATTTTTTTTATTTAAAAGAACTGTAAGTTGATCATTTACTAGTATGTGAAGAAAGTAAGCGGCATAGTAAATAGAAAAAAGTAAATATTTAAGTATACAATCTGTCGGGATCAGTATGTGATAATGG
>Ga0209611_10000054_pt1 | contig 113691 bp, 92 predicted proteins | sample S1TSphgellanicum_3_FD_187693 | JGI IMG/M metagenome (GOLD analysis project Ga0209611, IMG submission 187693) | Host-associated microbial communities from peat moss isolated from Minnesota, USA - S1T2_Fc - Sphagnum magellanicum MG (SPAdes) (version 2) | ecosystem: Host-associated > Plants >... | reverse complement strand
TCTCACCCCCTCTAGTGCTGGAAGTCGGGATCGTGCTCCAAGTTCCAACTCCTTCCGCATTGCCGCATACTTGGACCTTCAAGTGGGTCTACGAGGAACTTGGGAGCGCGACACCAAAAGTGTTCCAACTACGCACTAACCAACTTATTGTTTGGTTTGTGCAAGTCTGTGTGAGTAATTGACCTACTTGTCACTTGTACTGGTCCCCATCCCAAAGCTCCAGTACATCCTTCTTACCCTTGAAATGCAAACTAGGGAACATACCCCAACTATTTCTTCCATTATTTTCACTTTTGGATTTGCATTTGAGTATTTCAAGGAGTGTGGGGGTGCGTTGAATTATATGTTTAGCCAACCACCTATTCAATCAATCTATTGGTTCAACATGTATCACCAATTCAATAATATCACCGGTTAAGCTATTATGAGTTAGAGGATCATCAAATATTAATTAACAGAGAATTATGGTCAACATCATCCCCCTTTCAAAACTACATTTTGTCTTCAACATGTTAGTTTTAAGATTTTATGTTCACTTTTTTTAATGTAACATGCTGGTTAGTATTGTTTTTAGTTGGTATAGCATTGGCTTCCTCCACAAGTTCAATTTGACTTAAAATCTAAATACCTATTTTTGTTGCAATTTTATGTTGATAAGGTGTTTCTTCAAAGCTCGTTATGGGTGTTGCAAATACCTTTGATGCATGAGGCGTGTTGGAAATTAAAGTAATATCCAAACCTACACTTATTTGGGGTGGAGTTAATGGTATGGTAGTAAATAGAAATTTTAAGGTTTCTAATTTGTTATTCACCACAAATGATGGTGCATCAATAGGTTCAGGAATAACTTCAACAAGTATTGCTAAAGTTACCATAGGTAAATGTATGATTTTTAAACTTTTTCCTCTTCTAATGGGATTAACTGGTTTGGTGGTAACAACAAGTTGTTATCTCAAATTAATGAAAAAAATAGATGATGTTGCACCTGTTGTCCTTGTGTTAGTTCCAATTTCCATAGACACAAAAGAAGGTGATTCATATTTGAAATTTGGGAAAATAGTTTGGTAAGCTTGTAGTTCTAATTGGTAAACTTATTTGTCAGCTTTAGCCATCTCCATGTTTTCTTGGATTTGGTCCTTTGTGAACTTTTGGACTATTTGCCACCATTCTTTCCACTTGGATTCTTATCCCTTAAAGCTTGATTTTGCATTTTGAGCAAAATGTTGTCCAACAACAATTCCTCAAATTCCTTCAACCTATTATCTAATCTAGCAAGTAGGACTTTGGTTGGTTCGTTCATTTGTACCTTTGTTATTTCCAATTTGCCCTTCCAATCTTGGATTTAAGCTTTCAAGTTTTGGGTTTGCTTCTTATAATTAATGTTGGCAAGTACTAATTGCTTTTTAAACTCTTGACATGTTTGTTCTAAACTTGTTATAATCTTTTCATGTTGCATGCTAGACTGCTCCATTTTGTTACAATTTCAAGTCATCCGTTCATGTTTACTTTGGAAATGTTTCAAATCTTTGTGAGTTTTTTGATTAAGCTAATTAAATTCATTGTACTATAGTTGCAAACTCTTAGCTTTCAACGTAGCTTGCTTTGCATGATTCAACTTCATGGATAGATTCTAATTTTCATTTTGAACCTGAATAGTTGCCCCTTGACTGCAACCAACTCCTTTTCTTAGTTCTTCAAGGTTTGTTGTACTATAATCAATTCTAGATTATGGGTTTGTAATTGGTTATTGGTATCACACAAGTTCTATTTGACCTCCTCACATTCAACACTCAGGTTTGTGCTTCCATTTAAAATTCTTAACTAGGTTGTAACATTGTGGGTAGCTTGTTCAAAAAAAATATTTATTTGTTTTAGATTTTTTGTAGGATGACCAAAAATTGGGGTAGATTGAAGTGTAAAAAATTATGTGTTTTCTAAATTAACATGTTTAACTACTAATTGAATAGGTTGGTACATCCTTACAAATACAATTACAAGTTCTCTAACCTCTACAACTATTACCATAAGTTCAACAAGTTCAACTTGAACATCTTCATTACTTGGTGAAGATTTACATTAGGTTCTTTTTTAGAGTTGGCCTGTGTTGTTGTTGCTTGGAATTTTTTATCATTTCCACCACCCATTTCCTCTAAATGTGTCTTCTTTTCTTCATCTTTTGACCCAACAATTAGAATTTTAGAATGGTGTCTAGATTTTTTTCCTTGGTGGTGAAGTAATAGGTTCAAAATTTAACCTATTTCATGGCGTAAGCGATTCTATGCACGTCTTCAACCTATGAAACTAATGTGTCAGTAAAGGCGATGAAATTGTTGATCATGCTAATTTTCGTTCTCCTTAAAAATTGTTCCCTAATGATAGGTTCAAAAGATATTTCATGATCTTAGACAATTGGTTGGGTTGAACATGTTGGTGACATAGGTTCACCTTAGGTTGTTATTCTTGGTGAAGAACCTTCAAACAAAGGGAACCATTTCTAAAATAGGACATTAAGGATCAATCTTAAGTAGCAAATGGTAGTTTGCTAATTCTAAGTGTTAAACTAACTATTATATTCTTCTATCATTTAATCCATTGAGTCAATTCCATGAACATTTGGGTAAAAACTATAGAACATTAGTCAACAAGTTGTGTTTTGTTCGCCAAGTCAAAGGTAATATCTATTTAGTTGTTAAAGTAAACTAACCACTTTTGTTGATAGATGATTTGCAAAATGGCTACAAATTTGGGATGAAATTCCTTTTTCATGCGTACAACACTTCATTATTCATTTTCTACAAGCACATTGGGGCTTGCAATTTTTTTCAAAACAATATTTACATCTTGAATAATAGAATTGGCAACATCCATAACTCCTTCATTGGAAATGCCAAGTTCATCATAGATAAATATTTGGTCAATAAGAATTTTTTTGCCACAAACTTGAACTTTGATACAACCATCTTCTATCTCCTAGGTTTGTAGGGATTTTTTTTACAGGTCTTCTCATGGTGTAGTCTACTAAATGTTGAAAAGTCCTTCCAAACCAATTTGTTTCGCCCATTTGTAATTGTCTAGGTCCATTTTCATCCATTGCAACATCTTTTGGGCCCCTTTTGCCTTTGACGTTGGTATTTTCTTGATAGGTTTTTCAATTTGTTCCTCCACAAGCACTTTCCTTTTCCTCTTCATCATTGTTTTTGGGTGAGATCATGGGCGTTGAGGTACAATGTTGGGAACCAGTTCTTCTTCAAAAAGTTTTCGAAGAAATGATTTTTCAAAATTGTTGATTATTTCTTCCAACTCTCTTTCCTCTTCTTTGTTTGTTTGCTCAAGTGTTTTTGGCGGTTGCTCTTTAGCAAAAGGTCAAATGAAAACTTTAGGTTCTTTTTTAGAATTTGAAATTATAATAACCAATGCTAGTGTACAAATAAGAGTGGGTCATTGAAGAAATCATAATGTAGCCTCGAGTTCTTCTTGCAAATTTCTACTTTTCTTTGCGCATCAAAAGTTCTAACTTCCTTAGTTGTTGGCTTTCATGAAGCTAAAGGTTTTACACAAATTATTCCTCTTAGCCTAACCTATTGCATTCTTTCTCGCTTTATTTGCTCTCTTCTTACACTTTTCACCTTTCTTTCAAGCTCTTTCACCCTAGCCTCTCTTTTCAACTTATCCAAAACGCTCTCACTCATGGCATCAAGCAAAACAACAAAGTAAAACAAAATGAAAAGCCACAACAAAGGTTGCAATGGTTCTTGATATAACTATGGTTGATAACAATTTTGTGGTTGTGAATAGACACACCTTTTAGGGTTATAGATTTTTAATGAATAGACGTTCATAGTATTTACAATGGGTATGTCACTTTAATAATTATGAATAGGTGCATTGCTATGATAATTACAAATGGGTATGTTGTTTATAGTGATAGGTCCATCTATTGAGTCATTAGTAACCAATTCAAAAATTATAGGTTCAAAAATGTCATTCTCAACATGTCATGGTTTAGGAATTTCTTTTTGAACAAGTATTTTAGTGGCCAAATCATTGGGTTTAGCAAATACAAGTTACAAGGTATTATCATTTATAAACTTGTATGGTTTCAATTTGCTGATGTTGGTTAGGATTGGGTTAAAATTGAACTTATCCATGGTGACAAGTAAAATTGTATTATTGGGCAAAGAATATTGTATCCTATAAAGCCCAAACCATCTTCGTTAAAATTTAGGAGCATATGTTGAAATAGCCCTTGGAAACCAAAATACATAGTTTCCAAATTGAAACTTAATTTCAACATATGGATTTTGTGACCATAATGACCTATTCCACTGGTTAAAAACAATTAAATCCTACATTGCCATCAATTGGTCTTCCCATAATTTTCCTAGCTCTGATAGATAACTAATTAATATTTGGACATGTGTTGGATCTAAATTGTTACCAGATCTAAATGGTAATAGGTATTATGTGAGTAATAAGGATGTAGTCCATAAACAAGTTGAAATGGAGTATGACTTATTCCAACTTTGTATGTTGTTTGGTATGAAAATAATATTTCATGGACAGGTGTTTGTTTTAGTCATTTTGGTTTTCATTGATTAATTTGGTTAGTAAGGTTCCAAAAACCTTATTGGTAAACTCAACTTATCCATTTCCTTGTGGATAATAAACAATAGAACTGATATGTTTAAGGATAAAATGGTTTATAAGATATTTGATAACATTGTTGATAAAATGGGTACTTTGATCGGTTATGATAGTCAAATTTGGTTAGAATATGTTCATTTAAGAATTTAACAATTACAGCAACAATGTTGGTGTGGAATGCTCATGCTTCCACCCACTTTGTTGCATAATCAATGGCCACCAAAATGTACCAGTTCTTGGTCAATTTACTGGGAGGTTTGACCAATCCAATGAAGTCCAATTTCCATTTTTGAAATGGTTCTTTAGATAGAGTAGTAACCAATTTTGCTAGGATTTGCATTAACAAGTTACTTGTTCGTTGACATTGATCGCATGTTTTGTAGTATTCATGAACATCATGATTCATTGTTGACCACCAATAACTAGCAATGAGATTTTCTTCATACTAATGTCTGAAGAGAAATGACCTCTTGCAATTCCTCCATGAAATTCTTATAACACTGTGGATACTTGTTCTAGTTGTAAGATTTGACAAAACTTGTTGTCTTGTTCGAATCGATACAATACTCCTTTCTGGGGCACAAATGATTTAACTCTCTAAACCAAATATTGTCGTTGTGAGAGTAGTAAACCTCTTTGGCATCAATCCTTCTAACAGGTGCTCATAAACATTCTACACACCCGATCCTAAAAAAATAGAGGCCATAGCCATGAACACTTTGAGCATTAAAGGCTTTGTATTTGAGCATTAAAAAGTAGAGGCCATAAACACTCTGAGCATTAAAGGTTTTATATTTGAGCATTAAATATAAAATATTAAGTATGCTTACCAATATTGGGCTGTTGTCAGAAACAGGAACAGACCAGTGTTGGGCAGGTACCCAGTTTGGCAGGTTAGAATCATCAGTTTCAATTCTGGTTAGTAAAAATCAAATTGGAATTGAGTCTGATTTTCAGAACCCGAATCGAAAACAGAATTGAACCTAGAATGAGAACTGGACCCAGAACTGAGTTAAATTGGAATTGAAATTGAGAATTTATTTAAAAAGATGACTAGAATGGGGTGTAACCACAGGTTAATTGGCAATTAACTATGGGTTCGAGTCTGGGTTAGTAATAACCAGATTAGAACATCCGTCTGATTTTTTGGAACAGAATTGAGAATCAGAATTTTTTGTTAAAGAGCCAGACCAAGAACCAGAATCATTCTTACATTTATTTTTTAGAACTGGAACTGGAACCATTCTAATTCATTTTAAAAAACTGAACCGAAACCAGAGGTTCATCATTTTTTTTAAAAAGAAAAAAGAACCACCCAACAGTAAACCATCCTCTGGATACCTGTTATTACTGAGTTATAAATGAACCTCAACTGAGTTAATATTTGGTTTCACTTTGGTAACCAATTTTGTAGGAAATAGGTCTCATATATAGGTAGATAGGTAGGTAGGAAAATAAGTAATTACTAGGTAAGTAAATGGTTAATACATAGGTAATGGCTGTTTTAACTACCTATCTACTAACAACCTGCTTGTGGGTAGTTAGTAGGTAGGTAGGAAAAAAAAAAGGATCTGAACTAACGACCATGGTTAGCTAGGGAACTGGAACTCAACAGAAAATTGTTTCCTGACCACTAACCATTCATCCTTCATGGTGCACTGGTGGGTGCTAGTTCACTGTGGCCCCTAGGGTGTGTTCATTGATGGTTTCCTGAGTTTCACCCTGTCTTTCTTTTTTTTTCCCTGAGCGCCTCCATTGCTGCTACATAGATTTTTACCGCTTTGCACCGCTCCTACCTCTACACTACTATAATTCCTCTCGAACCTTGTGCATTAATTGCTGAGATTCAGCATTTTGTAGCGAGTTTCAGTACTTCATACTGAGATTTAATAAAATTTCCTTACTTTGCGGATACCACTAAAAGAGGGGTTAGGGGGTGAAAGGACGCCCAAAGACAGGGCGAACACAGGGTGACTTTATGAATATCTCTGTTATCAGAGTGAGTTTGATCCTTAATGGAGTGAGATTAAAATAATAATAATAGCAAATGCATTGCATTTAAAAGGGGAGTGAAGCCAGAATGCAACTCAAATTACACTGAATTATATGATAATTTAAGTTTGATCATCTTTCTTAAATTACACTGAATTTTGTGACAATTTAACTCACTATCTTTCTTTCTTTTCTTGAGCACCTTCATTGCTGATGCTCTTAGTGCCACAATAATTATAATGAATCCCATGCACTCTGTACTACACTGTTAATTGCCCACATAGGTATATGCATTCGCCATTTCCAGAACCAAAGGAATCTTTCAAACCATTGTGTCAGTTTACATATTGATGTCAAATACAAAGGGATGATGGATCTGTGTATGGATTGTGCACCAAGTTCAGAGTGCCTTGTGCATGGATTGGTTCTCCATGATCCTAATTTAAAATCATATTTCAATCTCAAGCTTTATAGCTTATCAAGGATGCAGGTCAATATAGTTGTAACTCAACCTGCAGGACAATCATGAGTAGCTGGCTTGAATTCTTCACCACCAGTCAGGATGAACTCTAAGCCATCGAGGATCCCTTACAATCAATCTTCCCTAAGGATTTGTCCACCTATATAAATTTCCATTTGCAGTCTCAGTTTCTTCTGCTTGTATGAACAAACAAAATTAACATCTGCAATGCAGTTAATGTACATGCAAAAATAAAAGCAAAGGCATATGTCAATGGGTGCAAAGTGCACAGAAAAACCCATACAAGAACAGTGAGAACCAAGGACAGATTCTAAGCTTTGGGCAGATTATAGTAGTCCAGAATTTTACTTCTAGCAATTGCTTTCCAAGCAAGAACTATTTACTCTAAGCTGGTAGGATTGGCTGTTCTACAAAAAATCTATGTTCATAGAAAGATGAAGACCCCTGAACAAGTGATAGAATTAGGAGGTAAGATTCTTGCTCCATGGAATTTCATCAAGTCAAACTGTTAGTCTCAGGGCAGTATGCTGAAATTAGTTTGAGATTGGCAAAGGGGAAGTCACTGTGGTCCACCTCAAAATTCAAAGAAACTACTTCTTCTCTAAAAACATGTTGCGGAACTCAGAGTTGGATTTGGGTGCTTGGTCTCCAATGGAGGTTGTTGAAGAATCCCCATGTGGGGTTCCCCACCCCAGTGGCCGAGCCACAGTCCTTGGCACTGCAAAGGTGTTAGTACCAGTGAGCTTCACATGGCCACCTCGACGATGGCTTATCATTGGAGGTCCTGCCTGACCCAGTCCACCTAAGAAAGCCAACACAAGAAAAAAAACCAACTTTAGATTCTGATAACCATTCAATATGCTTTGACAAGAAACACCAGACAAGTTCACAATTTTTGATCCCTTGAATGGATTCAAAATAGATGAGTGCCAATGGAAACAGACTCAAACCAGAAGAAACCCATCATGCTGTTCAGAGCAGTAACTACAGGCATGAATGGAAACTTGAACACGGAGTACAATATATGAACTTGCAGACCATGTACCTTGTTGCTCTCCTTAATCCAGGTTGCTTGAGGAAATACAAACTAAAGGTACAATTCATGATACGTGAAGGTTATACCTCCTTGCTGTTCATTGTGTTGACCTCTTCCTCCAGTGCTGATGTGGCCTCCTCGCCCTCCAGCCCCTACTCAAAAAAAATACAAAGATAAAGTCTTAACTAAAGTAGCATAGCAGAGCCATGGATGAGAGAACTAGGAACAAAGAAGCTCAACTAGCCTACAAAAAAGAGAAGCCCAAGGATGGTAGCAAGAGACTACATGTCAAAAGAAGCTTGAACCTAAGAAAAAGAAGACAAGATGTGATTAAAGCCCCAGCATCCCCTTGAGATAGATTGGAGAGCAGTAAATACCACGACCACCAGCAGCCCCTCGACCTCGCACAGATCCACTGCCCCGTCCTCCACTTCGACCAGTCTTTGGATCTGACCGTGCAACACTCAAAGGGCGTCCCAAGAACTCCTCTTTGTTTTTGGCTACAGCTGCTTCTAAAGATTGTTCATCTTCAAATTCAACATAAGCCAGTCCCTGCAACAGAAAGAAAAGGATGCCCTAGATTGTGGTCAACAACAGGCAATACTAAACCATCAAATTTAGTGCACACTGGTCATCTCATTCCAAATAAGAACCAAAAACATCTTTTTGGGCAATTTATGCAATTTTCAGCCTCCAAAGCCAATGGACCTACCCGTGGCCGAGAGGTTGCACGATCTCTCAATAAGCGGACATCCTTGACACCACCACAGGACACAAAGAACTCTTTTATCTGCTCCTCTGTTGCCTGCAAGCCAAGCACAGGGGGAAAAAAAAACATCAGCTAACATTAGGAGCTTTGGCCCAATTCTACAGATTACTAAAACATTTCACTGATACTTGATCTGTAAAGACAGGGCTGATCTCTTCCCCAGCCACAGGGTTCTGTAGAAGAATTATCACCTCAAATGAAAGATTCGATAAGAAGGCTGTACATTGATCTGTATACACAACAGCAGTGTTCAAACTTTGTGACTGAGATTGCATACTTTTCCTTGTCCCTTCTTGGCCCCCTTCGATTTCTGGTGATGGCCCAGTAATCACATCTGCTTGCTCCATAGGATGGTCAGTATCCTTCACACCACTTGGCCCATTGGTCTCAGTCCCACCCTTCTGTCGCTTAGCTGAACTTTCATGCTCTGAGAAACCAACACCTCTCTTTCTACTCTTTGGCACATGAACATCAGCAGACTTCGTAGCAGCTGATTTAGTTGTCACTTTTGAAGTCTTAGACTTACGTTCACCTGCCCCTTGTGCTTTTGCCTCCTCCAGAAATGAGACAGCATTCTGACTTGTCTTTTGCTCTTGTTGGTGTTGCATTGCCTGAACTTCAGCTACCCGGGGCCCCACCTATGCGGAGGCCAATAACCACCCTCTATAAGTTGGTTAGCACTATCTCCTCCCTTAAGAAAAAGCATGGATAAACTCCAAACCATTTAGGAAGAAAACAAACAGCACAAAGCCAGAACACACATGCACAGTGCTCACCTTCAGAACTGCTCGATCATAATCTTCCAGAGTTCCATACTCTTCCTCAAACTGTAACCATTTCCTGCACAACACCTGATGGTAGCCACTAAGAAAAGAATTAGAGGTGCAGATCTATTCCCAATACAAGGCAAATGCCAAGACAGAATATCTAAGTGTAGTGTCCATCCCAGGGCAAACATCAAGTGTCTCATTACAACTTGTGACATTCATAGCGCACAAAGAAGGCCAGTTAAGAAAAGCAGCAGCACATCAATATTGTTGCAGGGCAAAACTCCAGAAAAAACATTTTTAGAGCCAAGCAAAGGTCAAGCCATTAGACAAATCCATGTGCACAAGTTACCTTCTCAGAGGCAGTGTCATAGCAGAAGCAATGATGGAAATATTTCTGAAAAGGGAAGGAGTAGATAGCTAAAGTCAAAAGGGATAGGATTTTGGAGGAATGATAGGAGTTCTGCAATACCTCAGTTCCTGTGCCTTCAAGTCTGCGACTGTAGCAACGTCTGTAGATAGAGCGAGTCTCCTTCACATTGCCTAACAATATCTCCATTGATATGTAGCTTAGCCAGACCTCAGGCATTCGTCCACTGTCCATTTCACAAGACCAACAGTTCAGAAACAACAGACACAAGAAAATGCTCTTGGTTTTCCCTTCCAGCATATGCTAATGGCCAAACTGTATCTTTTCTTTTTGGTTTCAGATGATTGATGAGAGTTTAAATCTTTACAGAATTTCAGAACAGAATTTGCAAAGAAATTACAGACCCATCTCAATGTCAGTTGGATATCCGATCCCATAAGTAATTGCAAACATCCAACTCTCAACCATCAAAAACAAAGAAAGAATTAAAATTTTGTTAGGTAATATTGGTCCCTTAAAATTGTGTTGGGTGAGCATCCATCCCTTCAACACAGTTGTAGTAGTCAAAAGCCCTAAAGGTTTTTAATGTAAGGCCTTTCCAGCAGCAGATAGGGCTATGCCCTTTACCAAAAGGTGTCAAAGTTCACACATGAAATCAGGCTGGCATTCTTGTATTGGCACAAAGCAGGCCTATGTTAGAAATACCCCACCTCCCATAAACTGCCAACAACCACCATGCTGGAACAGACTTACTGAGTTTTGATCAAATTTTCCCAGACCCCCCGAGCAGCTGCCACATCCTTCAGAACATGGGCTTCAAGATGAGTCCAGTACAAAGGAAGCCGGAGACTTTGGTCAAAGAAATCTGGAAAGTACTTTGCCACGAACTGAGCAGCACGCTGGAGAACAACACAAATAGAAAGCTGTATAAGCAGACCCTGAAATAAAAACTCTAGAAGAAAGGACCCACATGATGCAAATAGTTCTAAATTGTACCTGGCACACTCAAACAATAAGGGGTTGGAACAAATGCTGCAAAGAGGATCTCACATCCTCTGTCTCCTTTTCTTTCGGATATGAATGAAGGGAAGACCTATGCAAAAATATTTTTTGATGTTTACAAAGTACGACACTCTCACATGAAAAAACAACGGACTATGTTTGCAAGAGTAGAAGATATACTCACATCAAATGTTTCATGCAGAACTGCAAAGTCTAGTTTATTGTCAGCATCTAAACCTGCTGCCATGATTCGCCTTCGAAGTCCATGAGCTCTTGTAAGAAACACTTCCTCATACTGTAATTACAACACAGGAGATGTCACTTAATCCTCTCTAGCCTTGATCCAATACACAATCATCTGTGTCCAGAGAAGCTTTTAATTTTGTAAAAGCTGAAAAAGCATGAGTATGGTAAAATACTGACCTCATTTGGAGTCTGGAAACCACTTAACAATGCTTGCTCAAAAACCTGCAACAATGCCCCACCAGCTCAAAACCCAAAGAAGGCACAGTTATAGTGCAAATCTACAAAATGCATTATCCTGTGAGCCATACAGAGAGCACCAAAGAGGTGGTGATTTTACTTACTGCAGCAAGTTCAGTTTCTGGAGCAGAACCACGCTCTAAAGCCAGCATGTACTTTGTCCATAAGGTAGCAACCCAAGGACAGTTTCGCACTGCCCTTGCATACACCTTCCATATGACTGATGCCACCTGAACATATCAACATCACAAAATTTCACTGGATTCAAGAACATGACAATAAATTCAAGTACATGTTTCCAGATTTGTGCCCTCACGATCAACAAGATTTGATGCCATATGCGCCACATGCAAAGGGCCACGCCAGATAATAGTAAGATTGGTGGCAATCTAATTTGAGGATGTTGCACATGAAGAGCAAGCTACCTTTAGATTGACATCTAGGTACTCAGTATATTTGAGCCATATGTCCTGGGTGACAGGAAACTCTGAAACCGCACGCTCATAGAGTATTTGGACACGAGCTGGCTCCCCAGTTGCCTCCTCCAAAGCTATGTATCCCTGTGTCGAATTGAGAAGAACTCTTAGCCTTCTGTGCAGCAACAAACACTGAGATGGGTGTTCATTCCATTATCCAGCCAAGCTAAATCTAATCACAGAGGTAAAAGTAAAAAGGCTATCATAAAGGTCAAGAAGCACTTCTGGTAACAGTACTGATAATTTATTATTGTGAGATTAACAAACCAGATAGTGCTGAAGCAGATCACCCTGCGCAGATGTCTCACGAGCTATCTGAGCCTCATAAGGTTCACGTGCCCTGCACATCTGCACAGCTTTCTTGTAGGCCAATGCAACACCATTGGGGAGGCCTATCAAGTCATCACTGTCATCTCCCACCTGAACACCTTGCTGTTGCTCCCAGTCCTTGTACTCTTCAAGAAGCAGATCATGATTGGCTAAGGGTACAGTCAACTGACGACGAAATAAACTTCTCACAATTTCAACCTGCTTAGATTTTGCCTGCCAATTCAGCCAGGGAGGATGATCAGACTTTTAAGCTGATCTGTGAAGCAGGAGAGCAGGGTCAAAGCTTATGCATGATATGGCATGCATACAAGAGAATAAATGCATACCTCTTGACTTGCTTCCACCATGCTGATCAACAAGGCTTGTTCAAATTCTCGATAAGCCTCCCAAACTTTCCCTCCTTCTGTGAAATGCAGGCCTGCAGCTGCCAGTGCACGCTCGCAAAGTGCCCTCATTTTTGTGATTCCAGGAGGAGTGCATTGAGCAACAGACAAGTCGTTCTCCTCAACAAATTCAAGATAGTCAACCCAGAGAGATGCAGACTACACAGCAGAAACCCAAAATACAAAACACAGGTAGCTGCTTAGAGAACAGTTCACAACCTCAACATCAACCTTTCAATTGAAGGCCTATCAAGGCTGACCTTCAGTTATCTACATCTTGAAGTCACCAAAACCAAAAGAGGGGTATACAGAAAGAGCGTGAAATCTTACCAGATACTCTCCTACACCCCGCTCATACAACACCTCCACAGACAAGAAATCTTCAGCACTGCCACGTGAAGGAATGGAGTCACAGTGTAACAGAAGAAGGCCAAGCAAAAACATACAAAGATAGGTAAACATCAAGATGAGTGTGCTTCAAGCTTAGAAGATAAAATTTTGTTAAAAAATGTGCCATACAATTGTGGCATATTTTTTTTACCAAGAGGCTAAACGAGCTTCATCTTGACACCATTCACGCCACATGCTAGAGGTCAGAGGAAACACTGCATTCATTGCCTCCCTGGCTGTCCTAATCTTCTCCAGCAATCCTGCCTTCCGAAGCACTGTCACATACTGCAACAAGATGTGAACCCATGAGATAAGAGTGACTGGAATTCCTGATAGACTCGTGCCCTCAGCAGATGCACAAAGAATACCAGGGCATAAAACAGGCAGAGATCATTGTAAGCTTGAATCAAATGTGTCAAATTTACAGAGACTAAGAGCCCACTTCTTCTTCTAAAACCCTAGCCACAAAGCAGACTCAATGTCCACATAAAATACTCACTCAAAGAGTGATGACCCTTCCCGAAAATTCCACAGCCAACACCTCCTTGCATGTTGATCTCGTGGAAATAGAAATGTCTACAGGTCTGTTCTGTGCATAAACAGCACTATGGCAAAGATAGTACTGAGGCGGAATTTTTACATAGTCCCAAACCCTAATTCTAACCCTAATCTTCACTCGAAAAGTTCAATCAACACCCTGAATTGAAGGCTTTATTTTTCTCTTCAAGGCTTTGAATATGTGCGCCACTGGCAATGGCGGGCGCAGTTGTTCTGCTTTCATCTTAAGGTATGTTAGGCTGTGAGAAAAGAAAGACTGGACCCCATCTTTAACCTTGGCTGAGACATGCTTTCTTGTTTGTCCTCTTGGCTTCTTCCATGCATTCAAACCGCATGTGAGATTGTTGACTAAAGGCACCCGACCAAGAGAAGGCTTTTACACAGAAGGTGCTGGCGGGGCATAGAGCATATGCAGTCATCCCAACGACAAGGAAAACAACATATGAGGGGTAGGTAGCGAGCGAGAAAGAGAATTGATCAAGGGGGGCGAAGAAAAAAACCACCTGGAAATGAGCCTCATAGCTATTGGGATTGCCAGCCACTGCAGCCTCCAACTGCTCCAGTTGCGCACTAACTTTCTCACCATCATCTTCATCTTCTGACCCGGAATCAGAAGCCTCGGAGCTGGGACCATCATCATCATCATCATCATCATCATTCTCTCTGTGTTGGCCCCCAGCAGCAGCGAAATCTTTCTCGTCGTCTGAAGACATGGTGGGTACGTTGCAGAGGAGGTATGCCTGCTGGCGTGCAAGCTCGCTCGCTTCGCTTTGTGGCGAGAAAGAAAGAGAATAGGAAAACGTACGAGAGGGGGGTACTGTGCCAGAATACCAAACGAATGGAAAGAAGTTAGGGTTAGGGTTTCCACTTTGTTCGCTAGGGTTTGCAAGCGCTGCTGATCAGGCAGATAGGAATAAACCAGTGGTGTTTGGATCTTGATTTCAAGAGGAATCTTCGGTTTCAGTCTTAACTCTTTGTTTTTTTTGGGGGGATGGAACCTCCGGTTCAATCTTGAGATGAGTTTTTTGGCTTTTAAAAACCTTTGGTTTCGATCATTTTCACAAAGAATTTAGAGCTGATTAGATTTAAGAAAAGGTCCAGTTCATCTCCATTACACATAATTAAACTTTTTAAAAAAAAACGTAATTAGTTCGTTCGACTAATACACACACTCCAATATAAAAGTTATGTAATATTAATTATGTAAAATTAATCAAGTGTAATAATTTGTCTAAAATGTAAAGTTAGGCTCTTTTTTTTTTTCAATATAATTATATTTATGTACTTAAAAAAGTTGAACCCTATAAAATGAGGTAGCACTTTGAATTCAAGTTCTAATTCAATTTAGAAAATATGTTGGTTCTTTAGTTAAGTTTCAATGGTGATTCTAAGGAAATTTGAAACCTTTAGCCTGAAGCTCCTAAAACCTAACTTAAACATGATAAAATTAAGGTTGATTACATAAAACATAATAAATGGCCAGAGGGTGGGTGGGCTTATTCTTGTTCATCAACTTATATTTGTGTCCTAGTAGAGGGACTCATATTGGGTATCTAGGAGTAAATTCATTGTTGCAAATTACACTCAACATAAAATTAATATATTAACGTATTAACTATTGAAAACATGCACATATGTGAACAATGATGAATAAAACTAAAAAAAATATTGAATATAAATAATGAGGAGCATCATTTCAATTTTTGACGGCCAGCAATACTCAGTCATTTGTGAATATTGTTTTAGCAAGCAATGAAAATAAATGTCACATTAATTTGTTCAATAAAACAGATGTTTTCATATTTTGAAATAGATTGAGACGTTTTATTGTGGTGTTTAGAAGAAACTTCATATGGTATCCAAAAAAAACTTATGTGTGAATGTTAAGCTGGCCATTTCAAATTTTGTATTTTTGCTTGAAAAAACTATTTGATTTTTGCATGAATGTAAAGCTAAAGTTTTTTGTCTTTTTGTCTATTGGTTTTAGCAATAGTTGTCGTTTAGGTTAGGCGTGCGTGGTCATGGAGGGACCTGAATGGAACATTCTGCTGTTTGTTGGCGAAGATGCTCAACCATCCTCATCAACACCCAATAGTCAATTTAGAAAGTTCATACTCTACCCATGATGGGTCAAAATTTTCACTCCGTCAACAACAATGGGCACAATCTGATGAAGATCTTTTTGAAGGAGAGGTGAGAAGAAGAATACAATCTTTTGTATCGAATATTGAGAATCATGGGATGATTCATACTCAATAGAGTATTCCAGGAATTCAAAGTCCTCACTTTCAGCAAACAAGGCGTCATTCGAATCTTCAAGATATTACCAATATTGAAATCCCCCATGTAGATCATACATCTGAATCTGGCAGGTTGTAGGAAAAGAACATGTAGTTGGATTGGTGCAGATTTACAGTAGGCTTTGGAGGCATGCGATGATGGTGTGCTTGTGACTGTTGCAAGTAGGCGATGGAACATTGCTCCGACATCTTTGCATGACCACTTGTTTGGGAAGACAAAGGGACGAAAGAAGGGACCACCTACGAATCTGCCCATAATAACTTGAACCATAATTTTGAGTTTCAATCTAAAAACAATGTGCATGACTTGCTTCATCCTTCACAACTTGATTTTGATTACACACATGATTTGTCATGAAAAAATCCCGTTGATGAATGTCAAATAAATAATGGGATTGCCATAGAAAATGAGATTGAAAACAATGAGGACCCTAAATTACATACGGTAGAAAAAAGGGATCTGGGTTTATTGAAAGAGGTGTTCATAGAGATTATTAGATTGATTGAAAAGGTTTTGGCTCCAAAAATTGCTACTAATATTTATGGAAGTTGTGAAAACAAGCATGGTGGCCAATTAGGGTGACCCAAAACAAGCAAATAAAGAGCTAGAAACATGTAACCTTTACTAGTTCAACTTATGGGGTCAACATTTTGAAACATTTTCATTAGCACCATCTAAGTTTCAAGGTCTTGAACCAAGAGTGAAAAATGCATATGAAAAGGTTCTATGGGTCATTTTCAACCTTTTTTTTGGAACACTAAAGCACATTATGTAAAATTGTTATTAAGACAAATAAGTATGCCTCAAAAATTATCTTAGGAATATCAAAAACGAGAGGGGAGGAAATATGGAAGCCTTTTGTAATGAATAAATTGAGTGTTATTTGAATTTGTGTTTGTTGATGGGAATAATTAAATTCCTTAAGCATATGAATCAAGGGGTGAAGACATTGTAATTTCATTTCATCCATCATGGCTTATGATAGGTTCTTGGAGCTCAATATGTGTTCGCATATTACAAACCCAAGTTTTTGTGTGAGTGACTAGTCCCACCAAATTATGACAAAATTGGGAAAGTCAGATGGCTAATGGAAAAAATGAAGAAAAAACATAAAGCACTATACAATTTGGGAAAATTTGTAAATGAAATGATGTGTCACTACAAGGGCAAATATTGCACAATAGAACAATATTTTCCCAATATGCCAATATATTGGTTCTTGCAACTTTGTGTCAACCAATAAAACAAGGAGGCCAAGGAAATACCTAGCTTTTATGGTTTGGTTTGTTTGATTGTGGATCTATGCTATGGGTTCAAAATCTCTTACCATAGTTGGGTAAGAGTTTTAAAAAGTGCACTAAAGTAAGGACAAGGTACAAATAGTTGGCATTGTTCACATTAGAATTTTAGCCCAAGCCCCCCTAATGCAATATATGTGGTTTTTATTCATTCAACATCATTTTTCAATTTGTTGAATAATAAGAGGCCAATTGCTTAACATGATTTTTTTCCCTCAACCACCAAATTATATGGACATTCATTTGTTTGAAGTATTGGATATGATTCATTCTAGTCTTATGCATTAAAATTTAAGCATGAAATAACTAAGATATAAACCTTTTTTGTGAGGCTTGATTGCAAGGGATAAATGTTTCATCAATTTTTTTCCATGCCTTCAAAACTTTGCCATAGCTTTAAGCAAGACTTGCCCCACTTTAGATTGGTGTATTCCAAATGTCTAATATTGCTCATATGTTTATCAAATGGTATGAAAAGTTCATAATTTGTTCTTTACATTATGGTTTTCAAATCCAATGATGCTTTTACCCTATATTGCAATATGTGTTTAGATCCATGAAGAAATCTATTTGAAACTTTTTTGGTAGTGAAAATCATGTTCCAAAAACTTAACATTGTAAGGGTTAAATTGATTTAATAATCAATAAATGTGTTATTGAAATTTCTTTCAAATTGTGTGTATGTGGGCCATTGGAAATGATTTCAATGATTTTCATTTGTTGAAATGTAAACCAATGTGTGTTTCATGTGATAATGTTTTATCTTGATAAAATGCACAATCAAGTTTCATCCAACATTTTTTTGTTGTTGATGAAAGTGTCAACAAATGTGTGTTTTGGGAGATCAATATTGATTTCAATCATATGTGAAAATCAAATTTGATTTCATAATCTTCATTTGTTAACAAAATATCAACCAATATGTAGTTTAAGCAATTGAATTTCAATTTCAATCATGTATGGGCAATCAAATGTGGTTTGAAAATTTTCAATTGTTAATTAAAATGAATCAATGTGTGCTTTGTGTTCAAATTTGATCTTAATCGTTCATGGGCAATGAGATTTTATCCAAAGATTTTCATTTCTTAATGAAACTGTGAACCAATGTGTGTTGTAATTTCAACTATTTATGAAAAATTAGATTTGATCCAACAAATTTCACTAGTTGATGAAAGTGTGAACAATGTGTATTCTAAACAATTTAATGTCAACTATCTATGGATAATCAAATTTGATTGGAATGATGTTGAGTTTAATCATCAATCCACATTTTGTGCAATTATTTTAATAATATGATGAGATTTAGACCTATGTTTAAGCTTGTTTCAACACATCAATATACATCCATGCTCCCATCCATTATTATTAGTTAAACAAAAAATTGTAAATAAATCAAACAAAGGATAATTATTTTTGGTAGCCAATGATGTGAGCCAACAAGTGCCCAAGGGGCCAATTTTCTTTCTTTTGAGGAGGGTGGACATGGTAACAGTGAAAGATGTGGGTTTTTCCATATGGGGAGGTTTGGGAGGTTGGTGCGGGATATGAAAAATAGTTTGATTTCAATTAGTCAAAACAATTAATTGTAAACATGTTTAACATGTTTTGATCAAAAGCACTCATTGAATGTCTAAAAACACAAAGTTGCATGCCTTTCACTTTATCACATATCCTTGGTAGTAAGTTCTATTTGTATAACCTATATAAGTAACCCAAAGGAGGACATTACTACATATCTATTTTGGGACTTCATCTAAAGCTTAAATTAATTTTTTTAAATGATGGGTCAATCAAATATGCCCCTCACAAAAGAAAAAAGAAAAAAATTTGAAAATCCCCAAAACTGTTGAATGTGATTCATAATATAAATCCATAGTTCAATTCATTAAAATTTAAATAACTTGTAGATTTTTGGAAATTTCACAAATTTCCATTTCAAGTTTTTCATTAAGTGAAAATACCTATGGTAGTGTTAATCACATTCATGGGGGAGAAAATAATGTTGAAAGCAAGTGGTTTAGGCTATATTGTTGTCTTGAAACACTATCATGATCTTAAGTTTACAACAAAATTGTGTCTATGTTGCACAAATCTTGTTTCTAGCATTATGTATGACCATTGCTATTCTAGGTTAAAAACTAAGTTTTTTGATTGCATTATCTTATATTTAATCCCAATTTGGAATGTCCAAGGAGGGCTTGAGACTAGTCACATGTTTCACACTTTTTATGTTTTTCCTCTTGTTCCATTCAAAAATAAAAAATGAGTGCAAGTTGAAAAACACATGAAATTGAAAAGAGAAACATGGTTTGTATTGAATGAAGTTACTAACTTGTGGTTCATTGCTCACAACCATGCAATCACAATTGATTTGGGACTATGAGAATCATTAATCAATGTTCTTGTAATGTTCACAGATATTCGTTTCATTATTTGGTGCTACATGTAAAGGCTACCTTTAAAGTTGCAAATTACTCTAAATTGGCCTCTATTTATGCCAAGGATTAACTACACATTCAACTTTTTGGATTAGTTGGAATTGCAATAGATAATTGTGTGTTGTATCCATAAAGGATTGCTAGATTTTAATGCTGATTTTTTTTGCATAATGTATCCATGTTTTTCAAACAACACAAGTGGTGACATATGAAAAGGTTGTTTTGAAGTTTGTTGCAATTGGAAAATCAATTAAAATTTTTCATTTCATCCAATGTGTGTTCAATTTGTTCATGTTCTCTTCATCCAACCTAACTTTTTTTGTTTATTTGTAGTTCAAAGTCTATTGGTGTTAACTAGGATGCACAATGGACATATATTTTCAAGAATATTGGTTTTTATGGGCAAAAAGTTGTATCACTTTCAAATCACAACAGTTTCAACCTAGGTTGGCAATGTTAAACTTGGACAATGAAAGGTTAAAATTTTTTTTCTCTTTATTTGTGATTTTGCTGAATGTTTCAGCAAAGCTTAAAGCCAAGGTTCAAGTTTCTATGTGGCTTCAAAGTCCCCCTCATCAACATGTGGGTGTGTTATGATAGATCAATTAGCTACTCTTGGTTATTAACAAAATGGACGAGGGAGGAGAAAAATAGGAGAACTCCATAATTTCAAATTAGGATCAAAGCATTGTGTAAGTGTTGCAAACCTTTTTGAGTGAATGTGAGGATGTGCTAGATGAAACTACCATTGTCAAATTGTTGGGCAAGTTTAATTGCTTCCATTTGTGATCTATAACCATAAATACTTTTAAATTATCAACACTTGAACTTAGAAAAAGATGAAAGTATACAAATGTCTACTAACATGTGTAACCTATGGTTTTTGCATCAATCTTTTAAACTTCACAAGCTCATAAATCCATTTATCCACTAATCAATTGTGTCACATGGAAACTATGTTTGGTGCATATAGAAATGTGAATGGGTCATTGCACTATTAAAAGCACATAACTCTTAGAAGATGTAATTAAATTCAACCTATAAGTTCACTAATTTTTGTCTTGAAAATCAACAAAACAATAATTTGATGTATGCTAACTCCCTTGCACATTTGTAATATTTGCATGGTTAATTTGTTAGAGGATAGAGAAATATATTATTTTTCCTAACAAAAGGCCTTTTTGTCACTAACATGAAAAAGTTTATATGGAAGAGTGGAAAAACTAGTGTTTTTTGTGGGCTTGAAGGAATAATGTGAAATTCACACATTCATTGTTACATTTAGGTCAATTGGTTAGACTTGCTTGATGCATTATCATTTTCTCTTTTTGTAAAAGGAATTTTTGTTTGTTGTTGAAGTTAAATATTCTTATTGATTTCATTTCATTGGTGTGATGATTTTTTCATCAACTTGCATGGTTTATAGTGGAAAAGGAATTGTGAGATAATTGTTTTTGAAATCCTTAGGACCATGAAGCTACAACGAGTGAAAGCACATAATGGTGACCTCCTTTGGGATGTCACATTATATTACTTTCCAAGGATGTGCATGTTTGAGTGTATCCCACTCTAAACTTTTGAAAGAATTTCACAAAAATATTTTTTCATATTCTGTTAGAATAGAAACTAGACAATGTATTAGAAAGAAGCTATTTCATTTCATTTTATGAAGTGGGAGATTGGAGTATATTTGTGAAAACAAATGTAGTGTACATGTGTATTCAAAAACACACAAATATACTTCAAAAAAATTTAAATGATTTTTAATTTTTAATGAAAGTTGAAAGTATATTGAACCATATATCATTTCATATAGTTTGAACCATGTTTGGATACAATGTTACTAATTTCAAAAATTTCATTTCAAAAAATAAATTTTTAGCAAAGATGTGATAAATGTGTGACAAATTGAAATTTTGATAAGTGATCACATTCACATGGAGGATGACAAGCATAACTAGATGGGCCATATTTTAAATTCCATTAAAACTGATTATTTAAATGATTAATGAAACTTTAAAATTAGTGTAGTCAAATGAAACAATGGCCTTATTATACCAATGTAACGTGGATCCTTCAATATAGATAATTAAATTTATTATTATTTGTTGATGACAATATTTTTGTAGAAATAATAACTATAAGGCCAAAAAACCATAATTGATACCTAAATTTAAATGTGCCATACTTTTAGAACAATTATATTGTATATATTATAATACTAAATTCAAAAGTGCCCAAAAGAGGGTCACCATAGTGTGTTTTCACCCCAACAAAAGGATGCAAAGAAGGTTTTGGAAAATTTTCAAAAACCAAACATATCTCCAAAACTTTAAATGTTGTAATTTGGTTGGTTTTTTCCATTTGTTAATTGAAAAATGCCCTTTTACTTTGTTATTTAAAGGTGGATGGTTGGAGGAGATTTTGCTTGTAATAAATTTATTACAAGCAAAATTAAGATTGTGTCTAGAAATTTTGTAATCAATATTAAGTTTGTTCAAGACTCTAGTACAAGCATAAATAGCTTGATAACATGAAATTATTTGTAATGTGGAAGATGAGTAAAGTTTAAACCATGGAAGAGATCATGCCAGTTGTTTTTAATTTTCCAAAATTTAGTCCTATTCATTGTAATCTCTTGATGCCCATTATCATTTGTTAGGTTTGTTGAAGAGTCTACTACAAGTAGGAGTAGCTTGACAACATGAATTTAATTTGCAACGTGGGTAAGCAAACAAAAAAAATGCAATTATTTCAAAAAATTTATGTTAAACATGGCAGGGGACACTTGGATGGCCCAAATTACTTTTGTGATCCCAAGGGTGCATTGTAACTCTACTTGGAAGATAAGCAAATGTGTGCTTATGTGTACACACATGGCATGATGCATATGCAAAAGGAGGCCATTATTTTAACGCTTCAAATAATACACTAAAACTTCATTTGAATTTGTCATTCTGATTAACTTTTTGTTCATGATTTAAAGTATCTTAATGATCATAATGTGTGCCACGTAATTTGTGCATAAATGGACCAAATTGTTGAATCCTAGAGTACCAACATTTTTGCATATTGACATAAATATGTAGCTTATGGATCCAAAGATTACAAAGATGGAGCTCCCTTCTATATGTTTTCCCATGTGAACATGCATTCCATGTGGATTACCTTACCAACCATGTCATCAAATATATAGATAAAAATGAAGTATTTATTTCCTCTTAGTCCATTTGCCTGACATTTCTTTTTGGCTATTATCATTTTTGATGCTACAACAAAAAGAAAGGTTTTGCTACTTAAGGTGTAAAACATTTTAATTTGGTTTATTACAAAGATAATGGGTCCATTTTCTAACTAAAGGTGAAAGGTGGAATGTATGGTATGATTGTCCAGAGATATTGTATATGAGGATTATTTATCAACAAATACCACTAAGACTTCAGTAGAGATTATACCAACTAATGGGTGCCTTTTTCACATATATCTAATATGATTTGAAATATAAAAATACATTTTATTGTTTTTCAATTTGGGCCTATTTTGGGTTTACAAGATCTTCAAAACCTTTTTTCATGAACCTTTAAACCATAATCATTCTTAGATGGAACCCCTTTTATTTAAGTAAATAAATTATTTTCTATTTTTTCTTTTATTCATTCGTTACAATACAATAATTATTCAACCACAACATCTTTCTTTGAATTTATATTGCAATTAGGACATCATATTACATTTGTTATTAGGATGATTTTGAAACGAAGTCCATTCCAAATTTTTCTTTCAAAAATGGAACATATTGTTTATTAAATTGAGTTGATTGAACTAAGTACACAATTAAGGCATATTATTTCCTAATTGAAAGCAAAGAAATTATAGCTGAATTGTGATTTTTTGTTTTATGCAATTCTAGGCGTAATTAGATGATGCAGTTGTAGGTAAGTGTTTATAAACCACAAGGAAATATAGGACCAAAACTATGTATGTTTATTATATAGCTATGAAAATCTATATTTTTATTTACACAAATATTCCTTCACCTTTCTATTTTCTATGTGTAACTATTATGCCACACCATTCTCCTACCATAGATTTCACATAATCATAAATTATGCCAAAACTTTTAAAAACTAAAATTATAATTCCCTTCACAAATCTATTGCATGAAACTTTGCACTCATACAACTTGTTCTTCTTAAATGAAGGTGTTTCCAAAGGCCTTAAACATTCACTTATATATTAATAAAAAGGACTAAACTAAAAATTTCTTAAAGTCTTACACATCACATGATTCACCATGTGATTCAACATGCACATTAATTTGTGCAATTTTATTTTTTTTGTGAATCACCATGTTTGAATCACGCACATTAATTTGTGCAATTTTTTTTTTTGTGAATCATCATGTTTGAGTCATGCACATTAATTTGTCTAGAGAATTTTTTTTGTGAATCACCATGTTTGAGTCACGCACATTAATTTGTATAAAGATTTTTTTTGTGAACCATCATGTTTAAGTCATGCACATTAATGTGAGTAAAAACTTTTCACATGAATTATCATGTGTGAATCATGCATATTAACTGAAACTATAACTACTTTGGTGATGACTCACCAAACCATTATTAAATTATAAAACTGAACAATCAAATAAATTACCAAATTTAACCCCTAAGTAACAAACTAAATTAATTACCAAACTTAAACCCTAAATAATTACATAAGTAACAAACTATTTACATCAAGTTACATGCCCATTTTGTGGGGGAATTGATGATAATGGAAATTACACGAACATTTATTGGATATGAGGATTTTGACTTGGTCATATTAATAATCTTCGAACATTTGTATATGTTCTTAAATATGGCTTTTAAAGGTCATTCATGGATTAATTGTTGTGATTGACAATATCAATTTTATAAATATTACATTGTCTTTCCAGAAACTATCTCTAGTGAAATGCTAGCTATTGTTGTTTGTTGTACCATTATAAAAGATAAGACAATCTAACTTTGTCATATTAACATCCATGGGCAATTATAACATGATGAACAATGCTTGTATTTGTTCGACCTTGCATTGCATCTAGTAGCCCCATAAATTACAACATGAAATTTTTTGTAACAACATGAAAATAAAACTCTTTGCAAGTTCTCACCACAAGGTTGTGAACATGGATTCCTAGCATAGCCAATTTGATTTTTAATTTTTTTGGGCATGGTCAATTTCATTCACCAACCCAAGAAGAAATATACCACCTTGACATCCCACCACAAGACATGGTAGCCCATTAAACCTGATCCTCATCATGTCTTGGGGAAAGCAACAAGAGCCTTCTATGGAAGTTTTGGTAGAAAATAAAAAATAATTTTACCCATAAGTTCTACTAAATTTTACCCAAAAAAAAAGGGAATGTAAAATTGCAGGTTTTTTAAAATACATATCCCACCCAACAATAGTTTGTACTAATGTTGAGACGACATTTGGTTTGTAGGGTTAAAACCAGGGTTAAGTCCAAGTTCTTGTAACCTAGGTTCAAGTTGAGACCCTTTCATTGGAACAAACACTAGAACTAGATCATGAAACTAGTTTTTTAGTAAATCTGGAACTGAAGCTGAATTGTGAAAAAAACTTTTTTGAACACAAGATCAAGATCTTTAGGTTAAAAAGTTGATTTAAAAAAAACACCCTTATAAGTAGGTTAAATTTTATAGTTAAAATTTAATTTTACTTGGTTACTGAACTTTGTACCTATATGATCCCTGTTTTAATTTGTTACAAAACTTTGTATTTGCAAAAAATTAGCATTACGGAATGTGTGCATGAAATTAAGCCCAAAGGTTCTTGAATTTGAAAAACTATGCTAAAATTGAAATTAAAGAGTTTAAAATTTGAAAAAACCAGGCTCAAACCTTCACCCAAAGAATCGATTTTTCATTTTCAAAACGGGGATTTGATGTTCTCTTAAAAGATAAGGAACACATAACCCTGGTTTGTACAACAATTTGACACAAAGTGGCATATATGATCAAATGTAGAATAAATAATGATGCCAAAGTTTTGAACACAAGGTTCCATAATTTAAGGTTGTTGGTTTATGTGTGTTTCCATTAGTTCCACAACCAATGCACCATGTGGGCAGCTCTTAGTGCTTAATACAAATTATGTTTTGGACAACATCATTCAATCATTTCACTAACTCCATTTACAAGCCATAACAATTGTATTCCATAATGGCCGTCGGGAGAACTTATTTAGCTGAATGGTTGGTGGGCACATGCTGTGAAATCCAATTTCCATTCAAAATTGATTTTATAATTTTTATTGAATTTCTAATGAGAAAATTAATTCGAAATTCAATAACTCTAACCCTATAGGTTAGGAAACTACCCTAGTACCCCCATGTTCATTGAGGACTTTCCAATTGTACCAAGGGCAAATCCTCAATTTCCCTTAAGTTTTAATTTTTGATTGTGATTGAATTTTCAGTGATGAAGATACTCAAAATTCAATCATCCTTACATTGCAAGTTTAAATATTACAAAATTACCTTGGTGTACCCCTATTCATTGAAGGCTTTTCAGCAAGACTAAAAACATGGCTAGAGGCTCTGGTTTGGGATATTTCAACATGACAAAACAAACAAACAAACAAACAAACAACCTTCTATAATAGCAAGATTATAGAAACTTATTATATATATTATGATGATCACAATAAAATTTGGAGAACATTTGATCATGATATATAGAATAAGGTTACCCAAAGAAATAACCTTTTATCAATTTCTGATAGCTGTAATCGTTTTGTTGCTCTTTAAAGCTAGATTTCACATTGCAAATTGACACATTGGAACATCTCCTTTTATGGTTATGGGCTATCATGTCTCTAAACTTAGAGGATGTAAAACAAAAAAAAAAACTTAATCCTTTGATTTTTAAAAATGGTTTTGGTACAACATATTTGCACAAGATACAATCATTGACAAAAGTCAGTGTATAGGTTAAATCTTGCTATGGATGGGCTAGATTGCTTGATTAATCCTCACAACCCAGTCTCCCATTGTTGTGTTGATTGGCCATATTATTTAGTGGTCCACTTATTTTGCTATATTAGTGATCTTTCCATTCCATTTTGATTTTCAATTCTTTGACCTTTAGGGTTTAATAGATCACTTGTGCCATTCAATTTGAACATCACATACACCTTGGCACGAGTAGGAATATTTGGCAAGAATTTCTAACCTGTTTTACTTGCAAAAACTATCAAGTCATCATTAAGGGCATAATGGAGTATTAATTTAGAAGGAACCATCTTAATTAGATTCTTTTAAGTTCATATTACCAAACGATTGTTTTACTTTATGTTCAAATCTCATCATCAACCTCATTATTGTTTTCATTTTAGTTGAGACCCTTTTACCTACAAAGACATTCAATTCATTTTGCAACCTTCATAGCCTAGTGGCAATTTCAACACACCCTTGTATTAGATTTGACTTCAAGCCAAACCATTCATTGGCTAAATGAATGAAAGCCATCTAGATGGGTAGAAATAAAAAAAATTATTATCCTGCCCAGTTTTGTTTCTGGGCAAGAAGAGAATGTCCAGATGCTTTAGGAGTGCCAATAAGATATGGGAAAACATTTTTTTTTGCTTTTTTTCTTTTCCCCAACTATAGCCCCTGAATTAAATGACCTTGTGCTTTGCACCCCCCAAAGAAGCTGGTGTTGTTCTGAAGAGGGCCTTTAGGAGGAAGGAAAAGACACTTCCAAAGTTCATACCTTTTCCTCCCTCTTGCTCTCTCTTCTACTCTCTTGTGCCCTTTATTTTCACATGGGTTTGCTTCAACTTCCATGACTGAATTTTCCCATACAACATTTTGATTCCAAAATTGTGCCCATAAAATCCGTGTGTTAGATATAAAGGGTTTCACTCTTTGGTCTGATTAGAACTTGCCTAGATACAATGAGCACAAAGAAGCAAACACACACATTAATAAGCATTAAAATTTATGCTTTTGTTTAGGGCATTATTTCCTCTCCCTCATTCTGCACATGAAAGAGAGTGACATTGCTTTGGTTTGGTTTTGTTTTGTTTTTTTTTTTTGGTTTTTGCATCAATCACAGAAGTGAGGAGTTGAGTTAATTTTGCAATCTAGAGGATTTTGAGACAAGATGGTTACATTCAGATTTTATTTGCAGTCATTTTTCAAAGGATCAAATGGAGAAAATGATTTTGTTTTTCGGCTCTGACTTGTAATGGTTTCACACAATTTTTTGAGATGCATATACACAAGTTTCTTGTGACAACATTATGAGTTCAATGGCCAAAATAAATTGGGGTGTGGTATTGGGTTTATTGGTATGCTATCTAATTGCATTCTCGCTTGCTATTGCGGCTGAACAACATCGATCAAAGGTTCAAAACTCCAACACAAACCTTTCATGTCGTTTGATGAAAGAAGATGCATTTTTTAAGTATCCAGATCTATTCTTTCCAATACTATAATGGAATCCATAATAGCAACATCGATATTGTTGTTTGTTTGTTTGATTTTTGGGGATATTATTGCACACTGGAATATTGCATTTGTATAATGATTTGATTTCTTTCTACCTGTGAAATTAAGTTGTTCTTTAGAGGTTGTTTGAAGCACTCCTGGGGGTGAAAAACCAAATGGGATATATATCATAGTACCTCAGCCAGTTTGACACTAATTATAATATTTTCAGAAATGTTGAAATTTTCCAAAAGAAAATTGATTTTCAGTAATATTTTTTTCTGAAGGAAAGTAAAGAATCTGAGAGAATTTTTGAAAATATATTTCAATTGTTGAAATGGAATCCTCAAAATTAATTAATTATTCGACAAACATGTGTTGAAGTGGTCAAGGTAACGGGGTATTGCATTGTATGCAAAGACATTGATTTTAATGGAAACAAGAAGAAATGTATGTTTGCATAGTACAATGCTCAATCAACAAATAAGGCATTGTATGCAAATATTCATTGTAATCCAAGTGTCATTTCACCTTAAGGGGTCACTGCCTTTTATTGACAGTACACCCAAAGAAACTCTCTGCAATATATTCACTGGAAATGGACATTTTGCAAAGTGATTGACATTCATGCATTTGTCCAAACTTTTTAGACCTAATCTCACTTTCATAAATTGAAGGCTGTTGAAATTGTTTGTTATGGAACTTGTTCAAAACACTCACTAGCCTATAACACAAACATATGATAAAAAATCTTCAAAGTGTAAGTCTCCCACCTAAGTTGTGCATACCAATGTAACCCATTTAGTATGCAAAGAATACCACGAAAAATTGATAAACATAATGGAGTGGTGAAGAAAGAACACCACACAACAACCCCCCCAAAGAAACTTAGGGAAGAGTAATATGGTCATAGGCAATCAAGGCACATTATGTGAAACTTAGGAATAATTTGGTACTACCATAACAAAAACACTTTTCTTTGGGGTGAAAATACTAGGCGGTGGTAACGTATGTGAGTCTAAGTTCAAATTCGACAAGTGAGAATGAAACAACATTGAATGGCACATCCGATGGGAACGTGACAAATTACAATGGCTACTACTATTGCAAGTATGACTCGGATAAGTCCTCAACATATGGAGTGGTCGGATTTGTCTTTCTATGCATCACTCAGGTGGTGATCATGGGATGTACCAAATGTTTATGCTTTGATGGTGAGCATAAACCTGGCGGCATGCGAGCATGTGCTGTAGTCTCCTTTGGCCTACTATGGTATTTATTTATACACCAACCCTTCTCTTTACAATAAGAAAATAAACTTGTTACCCAATATGAACAAGTTATGATCATATTTGCATCACTCACACCAAAGGAGTTTTTAATATATAAATACAAGTTTGTGACTCTCTCTCTCATAAACAAACTCTAACATTTGATACAATATTAGTCTGAATAAGAATTACTTGATTCATCATGTATTCTCAAACTTCATTTAGTAATAGTGTGGTACCAAGTTACAACTCTATTTTCCACACATGTCATTGTATATTTATGCATGTGTAGTTGTAATCAAGGGTCTTTTTTTTTTTTTTCAATTAAAATTTTTTTTCCATTTTTTTTTTTTTTTTTCAAATTTCAATCAAAGAGCATTGGCAAATTTTGCATGTTTTTTGGTTAAAAAAATGACAATTTTTTTTGGCAAAAAAACACTGGAACTCGTAACTTGAATAATGTGGTTGGCTTGAGGGTGGTGTTGTTGGTCCCAGGCTATGCTTTGCAATAGCAGAAATTTGTTTTCTGGCAGGAGCGAATGAGAACTCACTTCGGTCAAGCACACGCGAGTTTGTGACCGGGCAACAAGAGATTGATAAGTATTTGACATGTGAGATGATGCACAAGGGCATATTCGGTGCAGCTGGTGCTTTCACTTTCTTCTCGGGAGTGACTGGAGTGTGCTACTATGTTTGCTTAGTGCTTAGCCGCAACGTAATCGCTCCAAATTGGCAAGGTCGAGGAGGCGACACTCCATCAAACCTTCCAAACTCTTCAACATCATCATCTGGTGCTGCTGCAATTCGTCCCAATATTCCAAATCCGTATGCACTAAGCAATGATGACTTGCCAACCGGAAGGCCATCGCAAATGACCTCAACAAATGACGTTTTTGGTGCCAATAGGTCAATTGCGAATATGAATCGACCTCTTCCAGGCCAAATGAATCGGCCCCCAACAAATCAGCCTAGTCCATATTCTCTTGGTTGATGACAAAGCTACTAGGGTTCTTCAAGAGCAAGAAAAGTTTATAAATGTTGTTAAGGGGCCCCTAAAAACAACGGGCGGGCCACAAATTTTAGGGCAGGTCAAATTTTCAAGTTAGAGTATGGCCAGTTTGTAGAGAGTTGGTTCCCTGGAAATAACTACATGTGCAAATGTGGTTCATCAGGATGGGGAAGTTGGGAGGGGTTGGGGATCTTATGTTGTGGGATGGTTATATATATACACCTTTATCTTGTATGGTGCCTCTAATTACCATTTACCTTCTCACAAATCCATTCCCATTTGCAAATCAAGACAAATTAGAACTTCTTGCATAATTATTATAACACTTTGTGGATATGAAGAAACTTCTAGAAATGGGCCATCCATTAACATCTTGCTATGGTCTCCTCCACTTGTACACAACACTAGAAATGATCCTTGGTTGAAAATAAGTCGGGTAGTAAAATTTGTGGTGCAATTTAGTCACAAACTTGACAATGAAAAACTACTAATCATGAATTCACTACGAATTCATAAGACCGTTTAACTCTGCCAAAGTTGTTGACACAATATTGGATTGTTGTAGTGAAGCTTTGGGATGGATATGAGAAAAGAGTTTCACATTTTGGCCCTTGTAATTTGGCTAATTGTAATTTGCATTGAACATCTTCAACCCAAGGAGCCTCTTCCCAATTCTTCTTTCTCTATGGTCTTAAAACATGTTTAGATTGCAGTTTTGTACACAATTTTCTTAGCCCCAAAATGTGAATGTTCATGTGCAAATATACCTCACATAGACTCTAGATTTCTTACACCTAGGATGTCATTGTGGGCCTACTGCTTGTCTCAATACCCCATGCAAAATAATTGGGGATTGTCTCACAAATTGAATTTAGTCCAATTTAAATCTAGGGAATTTGTGCTGTTGTTTGTGGGAAGGAAAGGAAGAGTGAGAAGGAATAAAGGCAATTTTATTTTGTATGTATTCCTTTTACAAGTTTGAAAAAAAAACCTCAAAATGTTCACAATGAAATATAGTGAATGCTTCAAAGTTTGTGGATGACATTGATCGTGAACATACTATCGTCCGTCCATAAATGAATGCAATGACACCATACCATTGAAATTAATTTTTGGGATGCAATCCTCAATACATATGAATTGAGCTACTTGAATAGGATTTTATGTTGGTGAATGACCTTTATCACACACATAATTTTCCATATGGATTAAATTGATGATCGATGAAACTTTGTTCATGGATCAAATATGGCTAAATTTAGAAGAATAGGTAAATGCTCCCCATCTCACCCTTTCAAACAAAAAGAAGGTTAGATATTCAAACGAAAAATAATGTTCATCCATTTACAAAGGAAAGAGAGGTTTGAAGGGAAAACAAAATGAAAAATTCACATATTGAAAGATAGGGATGTTGAAGAGAGAAATAATAATAATCATAATCATCTCCACTAATTTTTAAAGAAAGAGAAGTTGGAAGAAAAAAAAAGGGGAAAAATGCATCCATTCTAAATGATAATTAAGACATTGGAGGAGAATAATTAACTACTCACCCCATTCCAAAAAGAAGGAGGAAGGTTTGTAAATAAGTTTGTAAGAGGGTATAATAAGCTTATAAGTAGATACTAAGTCCAACACTTGAATGGTTTAATGATTTGAACTTGGAAATCATGCTTAGAATCATCTTTGAAACGTGCTTTTAAATGCCATTTTTATATCCAAACCAAACAAATTTCACGTTTTAGTTCCAATGTTGACTTTAATTTGACACTCATTAAATTCACTTAGAATTTGAAAATGTTGTGTCATTCTAAACAAAATTGGTCAAGTTGATGTGACAAGAAGTATGTGTGTTCATTGCAAAAAATGGAAATGACTTCCTCTAGTTTTGTAAGTCAACATGTGAATGGCTAAATTATTTGAACTTGGAAATCATGCTTAGAATCATCTCTGAAACGTGCGTTTAAATGTCATTTTTATATCCCAACCAAACAAATTTCACGTTTTAGTTCCGATGTTGACTTTAATTTGACACTCATTAAATTCACTTAGAATTTGAAAACTTTGTGTCATTCTAAACAAAATTGTTCAAGTTGATGTGAGAAGAAGTATGTATATTCATTGTCAAGGCTATTTCACATTAGACACATCACAAATATGTGCAATTCTAGTTTCAATGTTAACTTCAAGTTGATCCTTATTACATCCAATTAGACTGTGAAAATGTTGTGTTATTTTGAATAGAATTGTCCAAGTTCATGTGACAAGGAATAAGTAAGTTTTACTTTCAAGTCAATGACACTTAAACACCTCACAAATTTACATAATTTGTTACAAGGATACCAAAAATTGTAGACCTTCAAGGAAACTCTATCCCTAAGCAATTCCTCTTTTACCGCACATGATAATATAAATCAACAAATAATGTGACCCCTACTGTAATAAGAGGCACAATTGAGAAGCTCTTTAGTTGTCCAATCATTAAAGTCTTATATTCTTGTTCACATATTGAAACCAAGTAAAATAGGTTGTTAATTTAAAATGGAAAATGATCATTGAACATTGTAAATTTGAACTAATTTGCAATTTGGCCGCATCTTCTTCCATATGGTAGAATAATGGCTAAATGATGAGGTATTATTTGAAGATGCATCAAAAGGAATTATGATATACATATTTTAATTGAAAGTGATTTTTGGGGGTGTCTTCAAGATAAGGTGTACCAAAAAAGAAATCACATGTTTATAATTTTATTACCCATAGCAACCAAAAGATGTCTAAATTGTTAATCAACTATTAAATTTTACTCTATGGAAGATACATTGGATTCATGTTTATTAATTGAAAAGAAACTCGACATGCATTTTTTTTGCTTTGTAAATTTCTTTTTTCTACTATTTGACTAGTTCAACTTTGAATTGGAGCAATAATATTAATAATATTGAAAAAAAAAGAATCTATGATTCCAAGGTAATTTTAAAAAATAGAGATTTTATTTTTGTAATCATACATGTGACAAACTAGGGTGATAATTTTATGATCATGTTCAACTTGGAAGCTAGAAACAAGATTGTACTAGATAAATATTGTTTATTAGCATCTCTAGAAGGTGTATAAATGCTTAACAAGATTTGGATACCTTTCTAGTAATCATCAAATTCAATATATATATATATATATATGTTTTGGGCATAGTCATGCAATTGGGGTACCCAAAAGGAAAGTCACATTGCAAAAGAGTTCAATTCCCAAAATTTAACTATGGACTATGTTCATCTTTTGTATTATATGATTAGTTCAGAATGACAACTAGATTTTATAAGTTGCAATAAACACAAAGATGATTCTTTTTAAAAAATTTGCTACACATTTTAATGACCTTAAGATTCTAGTTCAAGAGAATTTTTTTTGTTCAAATTAATTGTAATATGGTATAGGAATCAATATATAGGATTAATAAAATTGTGCCAAAATGCATAGAATTTGAACCATAACTTTAAATTATTGTATATATAAAATGCCATGAGAATGATAGCATCTACACTTTTTAGATTTTTAATAAAGTGTTTGGAAAACACAAAAGCATAGGTTTTATGGTTGGACACATAAGGACATAACACAATGAACATTATGAACATTATTTTATATGTTGTAAAATGCTTGAGTGAAATATCTAAATGTAAATTAATTTGCTAGATTGCAAGCAAAAAAAAATATGAAACATTAATTTTTTTTCAAGTGCACATAACTTAAGTTGCATTTGTCACAATTTTAAAACATGTTTCATTTTTTTCTTTTGTATTTTTAAAACTCAAGTGGGTCCTATGGGTGTACCCCAATTTGTGATCGTGCCTTTTTTTTGAATGGTGAAAGAATGACTACCACTTTTGATTTATAGTTTTGAACCAAGTTTGATTAATTGAGTAATTCGATTCAGAGCTTCCTATTGATTAACTAATTTACACCTAATATATTAGGTAGTTAGTTATGTTAATTTAAAACCAAGATAAAAAGGCCTCCATATTGGCTTTTTGGATTTTGTAAGGATGCATGATGGATGTCAGTATTCGCACTGCTAGAATTGAAAATGCACAATAATAGATCAACCTAATTTGTTCTGTAGTGTTATGCAAAATATTTAACAATTTTCATTCCAAATGTACATATAAGAGAAAATGAACTTTTTGTGGGGTGGAATTTAGCTATTTTGCAAAAACGCTTTTGGAGACAAAAATTGTAAAACATGTTTTTAAAGTAAAAATAGAAATTCAACAAATGATTGCCACTTTTTTAAATTAAAAGATTGGAAATTGGAAATTGAAAAAAGAAAAAAGAAAAAAAATGAAGTTGAAAAAATCTTTGGAATTTTCACATCAATAATTTCTGTCCATCCAAAGATTTATGTTCCAAGACTAGTTTAGAAGGTTTGGCGAATCAAATGTGAAACCCCAAAAGTCCACATGCAATCCTTCTAGACAAAGATCCTGTAGTTTGTTTCTTTTCCCCACATATGAACTTTGAAGGCTATCCAGAGGCAACCATTCTAGACAAAGATCCTTTTGCATGTAAAATTTATTTTTTCCACATAAAGTACCTCCCAAAGAAGTCCAACTTCCTTTATAGCCACACATGAAACTTTAGATTCTTAGTTTTGGTAGATTCTTCTTTAAAGAGGAGAATGAGATTGACAAAGAATAACCTTGTATAACTTCTAGAGCATAGGTGAAGCTTCTACCTAATAGAACATATTTGGGTGATAGGGAAGGGAGGGAAGAATTTTGAATGATACTTTTAAGTTTAATTGTCTCCTCTACACACCCTCCCCTTGCCTAGGGATGTTTTGGTGTTACCTTTTGAGGTTTATCTTAGGCTCCATTGGCAAACCTTCATTTGCAGGCCAATTAAGGCCCACTTTATACTAAAGCAAAAGCACAAAAAATCTATGGCCAAACTTAACCCACTCACACTGACTCCGTTCAGTCAACAAAAAGCCCATAACTGAGTGTAATTTATTAGCACAAGTGCAAGGAGTGCAATGTGAATGGGACCCAAGAATGGACCCCTCCTCCCTTGCACGTTAAACAGGTGGTATGTATCCAGTGGTGAAGATGGAAAAAAATATGAATAAATTAATGATAAAAAGCTTTGGCCTGAGTTGAGGAAGTTGGTCTTCATTTTCATTTCATAAGCATTCGCTTTTCGTGCTTGCCAACACACCAATTTTGACATCATAATAATTTATTATGTGGTGCAAGGGGACGGCATTGTTTTTGAGTTCCTACTTAGTTGAACGGCCAATGGGCCCAATTTTGAACTATTCAACCAGTAGTAATCCTGCACTTTGAGTTGGGAAAGTTGTGGGGCTCTGGTGTACCCAGTAATAGTCGTCAGCAAACATCAAGAACAAGCCGCACGTTCTATGCTTTGCAACTGAAGATGTGTTTTTGTTTTTTAGCCTTGCACATGAGGGAGGCCAAATATTGTGTCACTCATGTCGTTTCCACTACCAAAAATGGTGTCATGACTCACAGATGGTCACCCACTCCTAAGAAACTTAGTTAAGATTAAACACAACGACAAAATATCTACCTTTGCTTTCGTTCATTTGAACTACTTGACCAAAGGAAGTGTTTACGAGAAAGGTAGCTGTTGACTTATTGTTGAAAATTGCTATAGAAATTTGATTTCATTTGGTAGAAAAGAAAAGAAAAAAACAATGGTGCCTCATATCAGTGGCTCAATGGCCTTGATGGCCCAAGATTACAATATGCAACCAGTTTTAGGAGAGTAAAACTTATGAAATCAGGTCCATGATACCCAAATAGTGGAGGAGAGCTACTCAATAATAGGAAAAGCACATCCTACTACTCTATATAATAAAAATATTGTTGTTGGTCTTTAAGGTATATGAATGGCACAAACAAACAACAATATCCTTTGCTAATAACTACTTCACTCCTTTCTCCTGCCCACATACATGGATATGAAAAAGTTAATTATTATGTGTCTTTTCATGTTCAAGTTGTGTATATTGAAATAATTCAAATAACATAATTTTTCATTTACACGGATATGAAAAAACAGATTTCCATGTGTCTTTTTCATGTTCATGTTGTGTATATTAAAATTACATTAATAACATACTTTTTCATTTACATGGACATGAAAAGTTTGACATGAATAATGATGAACTATGGGGAACCATATGAAACATATACAAAAGGAGAAGGGGATTTTATTCAGTTTGGAGTGGAATTACTATTATTTCCCTGAATTTTTTAGTTTTGATTTTGATTCCAATCTTCCATGATATTCATTAACTTTTGCAATGTAGGCCTCAACTGTATCAACTTTTGCACATACCAATTGGTATCCGTATCAGGTTTTCTAATTTCAAAGTACAAGCTTCGTACCAATCATGGATCTTTTTCAAAACTTTCATACCAATGTAGTTTTGGTATTAAGGTCTAAGGCTGATTTTGATAAATATGTGATAAGTGTATACATTACATTGGAACATGTATAGCCTTGATATTGCCTCAAGTCTTTACTAACCTAGGAGGTTGATGCTGCCTCAAGACATATTACTCTTGTTGGATACCAAGACCAATATCAATCTATATACCATAGTTCTAGCTTGGTACCCACCCAACACTAGTTTAACCATTATGCAACCACCTTGGTGCACCGTACTCATCATGGGTTTATTGGGCCCCATCCGTAGCACATAAAACATTAAAAAAAATTCATCTTTATACTTCGATGTATGTCCCAGGGGAGAACTTCAGGGATCAGACAAAAGCGTAAGGTATCTTAAAAGCATAAGGTACCTTAAAAGCATAAGGTACTTGTTTGAAAACGGTGCCCAACTCCCTCACGTTTTTTAAAGATTCTTGAAGTTAAAAGTGTGCTTTCCGCTGGGCCCTCACATCCAGGAAGAATCTGGACAGGGGTTTCTTAGATAATGCCCAGCGATATATACCACTCAATTTCAGTATGTAGCATATCCAGTGTGTACTGTTTAGTTTCTCTCCTATCCTCACCTCTGAACCTGAAAAGATGGACGCTACAAAGTGAGAGACTATTCAACTCTCACCAGCTGGACCAATCATTGTATGTTTTCATTATGCTCCTAATTGATCTCCACTTAGTGGACTCTATCATTAAGAATAGCAATATTAATAATGTGAAAATTGACTTTGACATTGCACTTGGGGGCAACATTAACAAAATGATTATTTTTAATTAGATAATCACAATCATCGGTTCAAGTGTTCAGATTAAAATGATGTTTCAATAAAGTACTATTTAAAGCTCATGTGTATGGGTGAGGTGTGGAAACATTTCATTAATAGTTAATCTTTTTGATTGATGTAATAAATATTAATACAATTTCAATTGATGGAAATGTTCTTGATCTATACATAAGACCTTGGACAAAAAGGGTAAATGTTTGTACAAAGGTCCATTCTAAATAGTTCAATAATCTAAAAATTGCACCAATTGATGTACCAAACCACACTAAAATGACACCAACCCTAAGGTCTAAAATCGTTGAATTGCAATTTATAATTTCCACAATTTTCTTGAATTCATTATAATTATTGTGATTTGGAAATTATATTAAAATCACATATTATGTGTTTTTTCTTTTTTTAATAAAAAATCCCAATTCTTTTTTTAAAATTAATTTTCCAATCCAGGGAAAAAACATTGCACACTACCAAGGAACTATTGATGGAAGTGGGTAAATCTCTTTATTGAGGAGGTAGGTAATGTAAGTGGTATCTATGTATTTGGAGGTAATTAGGTAAGGCATTTTGGTGGCTACTTGTTACTATTGGGTAGGCATTGGAAAACATTGGAATCAAAGAACCACCAATTTTAGTTATTTGAAAAACATTAGAATCAAAGAGCCATGGGTTTTCATGAAAGGATTGTTTGCGGCAAACAACTAACAATATTTCAGGCAATATTTTGACCTTTTAAGAAAAAGTGAGAATTGTGATTATGTATCAGAATATAGTATTTGATTTTTTGATAACCATGGTCATATATTCAAATTGAGTATTTGATTTTTTGAGAACCATTATGATCAACCCTAATCAATGTCTTGATACCCTTGGGGGGGTGTGGGGGTAGGTCAAGGTTTTTTTTTGAGTTAAATTTTTCTTTTTTTGACCTGAATATCGGGTTGGCAAATCACAAAGGGTTTTTGGAAAAATATAATAATTTGCAAATATCTCATTAAAAATGTTTCAATGTTGTTGCCATGTAAACAATGAAGATTTTTGTTTCGCCTCCTTGTTGCCATGAGAAAATGTCTATTCACATAATCCACAACTTATTTTAGGGTAGATCATTAGATTTTCACCTTGATGACCATTGATATGGAAACCCTAACCCCTCCTTCAAACATGTTTTCACTTGCCCTATGTCCATTGTCAGATGGTGATTCTCTTTAAACTCCAGATTCCAATGTTGATGCATAATGTGCATTTTGCAACACTGTAGTTTGCAAGCTTCAAACAACAACCGACCAGAGTTTAAGTGATGGGAGTGATATTTCAACATGGCTTTTGTGAATATTTAATAGATGTAAAGTCATTATAAACTTGTATGAGCCATTGAGCATTGAGTGTTATAATTTATAATGCAAGGTGACATTGCAATCAAATGTCAATTCAAGCTTCAACAACAACAAATCATGATCGTTGACCAATAAACTTAAACACTAAGCTAAATCTTTTGTTCTTTACAAATGCAATTTGTTTTTTAAGTTTGATTTCAACAATTGATGCTCCCAAATTCCATTTGAGTGTTTGTTGTATATTTATGTATGCACTATGTAATGATTGTCGAATTTTGATCAATGCTCCCAAATTCCATTTGAGTGTTTATTGTATGTTTATGTGTGTAGTGATTGTCGAATCTTGAATCTTGACTTTGCAAGCTTCATTGTTGAAGTCTACTTTTGATTACTTAATACCAAAATCAACTTGCACATTGACTATCAGCATTGATTTGTGCATCAATTGTCAACATTGATTTATGCATCAACTATCAACATCCATTGACTACCAACATCAACTATTAATGTCAACTTGTGCATCAACTACCAATGTCGACAATTTGTGCACTCACACTCCACAAGTCATGATCCATAATTATTGTAACCCTTGTCGTAGCCTTTGGATTTTCGCAACTTGTCATTGAATTAATCAAAGCCCTTAGATTCACAAATTTTTATTGTGCACTCAAGTCTCAAGTTGTTCGAGGGTGATTTTTTTTTGTTTGATTTCATTTTTCAATTATTTTTGTTTAGGATGTTTAAAATTGGGGAGTCAAAAATTAGAACTCATTATTCGAAGATCAAGGTTCACAATGTGTGTGGTTTGTTTGATGTGTAAAGCCATAATTGAAATTCAATTCGTTAAAGTGCATCACCGAATCTTGATTCTAACAATAGTGAGTCATGAGTTGATTCCTCAACGTTTGTTCACTTATTGAAGTTGCAAGTGGTATAATTTAATTAGATTTCTTGTTTGAACATTTGAACATTAAGGTTGTAGGTTTACACGGCAATGACATTAATAGCATTGTAGCAATGAACCTTTGAACATTAAGGTTGTAGGTTTACATGGCAATGGGCATTAATAGCATTGTAGAAGTGAACTTTTGAACATTAAGGTTGCATGTATACATGGTAGTGGGTAGTGGGCATGAGTAGAAATGAACAATTGATTGTGATTCATGACAAAAAACCTTTAGGGTTTATTTCAAAATTTTTATGTGAAACTGTATTTTTAGTGGGCACATAATGCAACCACTTTCTTGTTTGAAATGCTATAGAGTTACAAACTACAGTGACTTGCACTACCATGTGCATTCGAATTCCTTGTTATAGATTTATTTGATATGAACTTTTTTGGGTAAATTTTTAAAATTTTCATTTATGAATTCATTTTGTTGTTTGAAATTTGTCATTTTGTTTTAGGTTTTAACCATGCCTCCAAAATTACAAGTTCTAAGTAATTTCAAATTGAAGTATTTTTTTGGTGGTCGAGTCCTAGGAAAACCTTGGCACCTAATGAATTTGTTTCTTTTGATGAATCAAAATCCAATCACATGGGTGAGTAAAGGAGCCAATTAAAAACTTTGAGCTAACAACTATTCTGCCTTAGAGTTGCAACACAGTTCTTGAAATGTTTGAACCTTCCAAAAACCTTAACCCCATTGTTGTTGAAGATGTGCATGTTTTTAATCCCCAAAAATGGAAAAAAACTTTTGATATTAATGTGAATCACAAGTTTCAAGATGTTTGGGCTTTGAAAATGCCATGGGGAAAACCCATTTTCAATGAAATTAGACTAGTTATTTCTATGAAATGTCATGTTTGTTTTAAAGTTGAGAACAAAGACAAGCTTTTGGTGGCTAAATGGGATTCCATTGAGAAGCATGAAGGTAAAAGGAAAGTTTTTAATGGAAAATGGTTTATGGATCCAAAATGTGGGCATGCAAAAAATGAAATTGCTTATGTTAAGCTATTAACAAAAATAATCCTCCAACAACTTGATCTTGGCTAAATAGTGGAAGATAAAAGGAAACCTATTTAGTTTGCTTTTATTTTCAATTTGTGAATAAAGGTAAATTAATGATAGATTATGAAGATTTCAAGCCTTTGTTTGAGTTCTTGTAATTTCGATCTATTCCAAAAAAAATGGGGTTGGTTGGGAAATGGTAAAACACATAGAGAATGAGGTGAAAAAGGCCATTAAAATTATTATCCAAAATGCCAAGTTTATATCCTTGACATGTGATGAGGTTATTTCTATGGATAATGTAAGTTGGGTAAGTGTGCATGGTTATATTGTCCAAGATTGGTGTTACATACCCTTGTCATTGAGTGTGAAACCCGTGTTTTTTAGATCTAGAGCTAATAGTTTAACTTTATTGATCATGAACTTTTTGATGACACAAGGGGGTTTACAAGAAGAAAACCTTGCTTAACGGCTGGTTTGTTTTGGTGTTGATGGGGTTAATACTTTCTAAAACCTTAAATCTAGAGTTATAGTTCAAATCCAACAGCAAGATGTTCCATTTATCATTAATGTACATTGTATGGATCATTTAGATTAATTTGGCGATACATACCCTCTCACATTTACCTTTGGTATTTTGCATTGAAACATTTTTGTAATGTTTATATGCTTATTTTATCCATAGCCCCAAAAGACACTTAAAGTTTACCAAATTGGTTGAGATCATAGAAACTAAGGGCAACAAAATATTATGGAACATCAAAACCAGGTGGATATCCATGATTAGTTTTGTTGTCATGACTTTAACCTTAGGTTCGAGACCAAGGCAAGGGCATGGAAAGGTGCGGGCCGAAAGTGCAACCCAAGAATCACATTTACATTCTTGAGAGTGCAAAAGAGTGTGAAGGAATGAACCCACACACTCCTAAGTGGATTCGCATTTTGGGAATTGGAATCCTTATGGAATCCTGAATTTTCAGAGAGCAATTTAGGGGGTCAAAATTCATCGGATTGAAGACTTACTTATACCATTGGAAATTTTTTAAGACATAAATGTCTAAAATGGGCTTGCATGATCCATTTGAGTATTCATAGCATAAGTTATGGGTGAAAAAAAAACCAAGAGTTAAAGTGTTAATTTGATTCCTGACCATTAAAAGTCAGGAATCACCTTGAATTACGTGCATGAAAGTGGTGTGTCACTTATTGTTGAATAGCTCTTGACAAGGGCTACAATTTTGTTTTAAACCTCACCTCAATCGGAGGTCTACACAAGAAGTTATGGGCTTCCAAAATATCAGGGGTTCCAATTTCGGGAATTTCCTGATTTTCAACTTGAGAGTTTGAGGAAAAATGACATTTGAGTGTAGCCCAGGCCTCATAAAACCTGGCAAATGCCAACTTTGCCATAATTAAATTAATTCTGGCACATTTGGCATATGCTTTATTTTCCATAACAGGCTTCCCCCTACTAGAAGATAAAATCAAAACAGACACCGTTACTACCATTCTCACTGCCATTGCAAACAGAACACAACTAGGCAAAAAATATGTTGAATGGAATGGACATGGAATGGACAAGCCATGCAAAAATGGCGGGGACCACACCCAAAAAAAAAAGAAGGAAAGAGGTAAAACAACAAAGACGTTCACAAGAAGCGCGCTTGATGAGCTTCAAAGCAGGCAAAATACAAAGTTGTTGGCCAAGCTCAGTTGTTGTAGTAGTGGGTACCTGTACACATCCTGAGGGGACCACAAGCTGAAGTTGTTGTTGGAGAGGTCAAGAACAGTCAAGGTTGGAGTGTTCAAGTCTGGGATCTGGCCTTACAAGTTGTTGGATGACAGGTTGAGGAATGTGAAGTTTGCAAAGCTACCAAAAGTGGGAGGGATGGTGCCAGTGAGATGATTCTCCACCAATGATACATATGAAAGCTGCCATAAGTTCCCCAGTGACTTTGGTAACAACCCATTGAGTTCATATGATTTCAGTTTAGTGACTCCGCGGTGGGAAACCACAAAAATGACTGCACCCAAATCACTATTTTGGCTTTCAGAGGTTCAGACCGACTACCAAAAAATAATGATAGTGACCGTTTTAGTGACTTGCGGTGGGGATGCTCTTAATAACTGTATTACTTAATTATGGCACTTTGGCGAAATTAATTCTAGCAAAGTTGGCATCTAAAAATAGAATGCCATGTTTTATGAGGCCTGGTGTAACCCCATGGAAAATCATAAATAATATTATAAGGGGGAAGGTGGTGGCTTCCCCCACGTTCGAGCTGTGGTGAGTTTTATGAGTTTGTGTATGCCCGTGGTTCGTTCGTGTATTAAAAGTGTTCAAATTATGCACTAACAAACTTGTTTGGTTGGTACAAGTCCAAATGAATAATTGGCTCGTTTTTCATTTGTTTTAGTCCCTATCTCAAAACTCCAACATGCCCCTTTTACCCCTGAATTAAGGAACGTACCCTAATTTTTTCTTCTTTTGTTATTTACACTTTCAGATTTGCATTCGTCTTTCAAGGAGTTTGGGGGTGTGTCACTTGTCAAACATGTGTTATCTAATATTGCACCTTCCTCACAAAAATGAGATTAGATATAACCACCATAGTGATGTGTTTGTGTGCAATTTCATAGACTTAACTATGAAAATTTGTGAAAAGGATGTATATGAGATGTACAATGACAACTAGTATTATTTTCAAGGTGATGTGTTTGGAAATTTCCATGCCCTTATCAATTCTACTTATGAGAACATAAAGTTTTGGTGGATCACAAATCTAAATATAAAAACAAATCACTTAACTTTTTAATTTGTTGGGTAACATGTTTGGGCCACATATGTAGATCAGATTGGGGCATCTAGTTTTGTGACAAAACATGTGTATGTAGAGGTTGTGGCATTTGTGAAATGACAATGTACAAAAGTTGTTAATCAATTTATTACAAAATTGTAATGCTGATGGATGCATTTGGGGTTGTGTACCCCCAATATAGGTTGCAACCAAAACTTGAAATTAGGCTTTTTGTTCATTTAACAATCCTCAAAGTTGTTCCTTACTAGCCTAAGAAGGTTGGGCCTAATGTGGTATGGGTTTCAGGGTTGTTTTCAACTATTGCCTTTGATTTGCAAAGAACTTTGTTTGTCTTTACCATGAAGAGAATGTTAAATTGGTAATGTAGAAACCATTTGATATCAATTTGCTTACCAAACTATGGAGATTCTTTTTTTCATTTCAAATTCTTGAATAAAAAATCTCTAAGTACATTAAGTTGGCTAAACTTGATGTGGTGTAAGTGATTGAAAACTAAATTAAAGAATCGATTGATAGAACATTTGGAGTTAGTCATTTGAATGTTTAATTAGAAGTTCTTCACCATGCAAAACTTCTTTTTTGGAGTAACAATTCATAATTCAAAACTTGATATGATGCTAAAGCTTGAAGGTGAATGTGAATTCTATAGTTACCCTTTGTTTCCATGATCCATGCTATTTTAGATATGATGATTTTTGAAATTTCAATCAAATTCCAACCCCCTTTTGGGCCTTAAGGAAACATGAATTGACACTTGTTTTTGCATTGATGATTTAGAACCTAATGTTTTTTTTTGTGTAGGTTAGGCTTTATGTTGCGATGGCCAAGGCCTCTATGGGTCAAGGTTTGATTCCTCCATATAACTTTGTCGCAAAAAATTGGAAATAAAAAAAAAAATATTAGCAAAAAACTTGAAAAAACTTGAAAGATTGTAGACCAAAAAATTACTTACGAAAGTCTTTTGTAGCAAATCATATCCAACCAGATTTTTCCCCTAATCGCTGAAGACCTACATACCTCCTTGCCACGTAGTTGGGCAATTCAACACATAATATGCCCATGTGGCAATTCCAGCTCAAAGAGGGGTTAACATGTAACCAACTCAGCCAAATTTAAATAGTGAAAAAAAAACACTGGTGCAGGTGGTTTGAGCAGTGTCAGTGGAGGCCTCACTCAAGAAGGTGTGAAAGGTACCAGTGGTGGGGGAGTGGGTGAATCAGCAGCCATGTTGGTAGCTTCACGCTCAGACAAAATGCAAGTCTCTGAGTTCAAATCTAACATTTTGGGGGCTTGATATGGCCACTAAGAGATCTCACTCAAAAAGGTAAAGGTACCAACGTTGGTGCTTGTGCACCCTGGCCATGGGGTGAAGGTTTGCAATACGTCACAAAATTGTTCTAGGTACGTAGTAAACAAGGAATTGGTCGGTAAGACATGACACATTTCGCCGCCCTTAAGAAGGCCTGAAGGAAAACCTGCGGAATGCACAGGTAGGTCCAGAGTTTAGACCATTCCTGAAAACTTTACCAGGCTTCTTTGAGAGTCATAATGTAGGCTGCTAAATATAGGCCGTCAGAAAGAGTCACTTCCTTTGAAAGTTTTTTACACATCCTTCGAGAAGGTCAAATTCTAGAAATTAAGATGCTTGAAATAGTAGCAGAATCTTCCCCTTTCACATCTGTCGTTTTTTTTTCTCCCCTATTTTTTTGGGCCAATTTTTTTTTTAATGTGATGTAGTCACCAGTGGCGAGCATCCCAAAACAGATTCCAGACACGACCATTAAAAAAAAAAGCTAGTAGACGCAACTGTGGCGACAACTTCCCCCCTGAAAAGCCAAAATTTGAAGAATTATTTATTTAAAAACTAATTTATGACTGAATATCGGCTTTCTGGTTTTAGTGCCTTCGTTTAGGGTTTTTGGCCCAAAAGAGATGACCGGTCACAATCCCTTTACATACTAACTAAAGGTACAGGCCGGTCCCTGGCAATAACTGCACACAGGTATGTCATAAATTACGAATCAGCTGCTACTGCTAATTCTGCCATTTAAGAGTAGGATATTTAAGGTAGGAAATGGCAGAATTAGCAGTAGAAGCTGATTCCTGTATTTCAGAGTGCCCAAAAACTTACTGAATCAATACCTGACGTACCCTGAGAAGGCGCATTTTCCGTGACATAACGGTCCAGGTGGGTAGGTTGTGAAAGTAACATAGGGAAGTAGGAAATAGAAATGCGCACTGGGAAGGGCACAATTACGGTCCAGTTTGGAAGGTCGTCGCTTTCGGTAGGAAAATGGCTGAGTGTCGCCAATGGCCAAAAAACCTGTCAAAATCGACAAGTTAGTTTACACCCTTGTTGGCCGGTTCTCTACTTTTGAGAGAAACTCCTGTTCTGGGTTTCATTTTTTTCTTCAATTTGATGCACCCTCCAGGGCCAGGGTCTGATTTTTTATTAAAAAAAAAAAGAAAATACGCAGGAACTTCCAGGTAAGGTTTTGGGTTAATTTTTGTAAATAGGGCGGTTCTCAGGTATAGAACTTCTCATCTTTTCTGTCAAGGGAGCTTGTCTCGGTTCTAGATAGGGTTTAGGGTTATTAATTAAAGTGACCCAAAATATTTCAAAAGGATTGTTATTTGATTTTTAAAAATGCGAACATATCAATTTCTTTAATCATTTTTTTTCATTGCAAGTTACAAAAGATTATAACTAAACTACATGTTAACTTAATTGAAGTATATATTACACACCAGAATTTGCAACATGGTTTTTTAGAAATTTAGCATTTGGACATTCAGTCAACCTTCAACTCTAACCCCACATAATACTTTAAGATCTTAAAAGCAAACAATATGACTAGACAAACTCAAAAATGCAAGAGTACTACTAGCTCAGCTCAAGCATATGCCCAGAGAATCACAACAACAAAAAATCCCCACATTCCAACACATACACTTGACACTTGATTTCGGCCCACTTGAAATAAACAAAAGCAACAACATGAACTTTGAGCACAACATGACAAAATCACAAACATTTATAAAAAAAAGATTCGTAATCCAACATCACTGACTTGACTTCTAGCAAATGGGAAAATCCAAATGGTTCACAATATAACCCATAACAAAATCAAGACCATTCACAAGGAAAACCTTTAGTGTAACAACATTGACTTTACTTCAAGCACATGACAGGCTTCAAGAACATACAACCACCTTCGAGAACATATGATAAAGTCATAAGCAACGTAACTGGTGAAACATTTGAAATTCAATTTTCAAGGTATATTTGATTATATCATCACTTAACACAAATCCACCCAAAAAAGAAATCATCATTTTCAACTATCACTACTTCCCATAATGCCCTTGTTGAATTTAGATAGAAATAAACATGTAGCAAAAGTGAAGAATACACCACCTTCATATCGTATTTTATCACAATTTTTATATGCAAGAAAATTGCTCACATAAACTTCATGTTTTCAAGCGATAGTCAAGCATGATTATCAACACGTTATGTGTCCTAGTCGGAACAAAAAAATGTTTAAAATAACCCATGTGTGTTGATAATGTGTCATCATCTTCAACGTGAGCTCTTGTAATTCTAAATCATTGTGCATGTAAGGTTGATTTACACCTTGAATTCTAGTAATCTCAACTTTCATAGTAGTGTGCAAGGTGAGTGTAAAAATCATTTTTACATCAGTTGTCAAATTAACATCATGACATATGCATCAATTTCTTTGGTCAATGGTGATATTGACTAGACATTCCCACAATTAAAAAAATTACTATTATTATTATTCATTATTTATTAAATCTTGGGTGAATTTTGACAACCAAAACTAGATCCTAAATTTTCATTAAAAATACTAAAAATCTGAACCATTGAGATGTGATGACTGAATTTCAATTGCCACATGCATTGAAATGAATTTAGGTGAGACCAGGGTGAAACCAGTGTGTTCACAAGGATTAGGACCAAGTCCACCTTACTTGTGGTCTTGTGACAAACACATTTTAATCTAAAAGAAACAAAATTTTAATTGTTATGATGGGCAATATTACTTTTTGTTTCCTAGTGTAGCATTTGATCACTATGAGGACTATAATTGGGGTGGACTTGGGTGGGATTGAAGTTTCTACAAGGACTAAGACTTGGTCCACCTTAATAAGGTTCTTGTGCTAATTGAATGTTGGTCCCAACACCTTAACCTTCAAGTGTTTTCAAAGAAATTGATTATTAATTAATTTATTAAGAAATAGGATTGGAATCATGTAGCCACATGGCCTATATTGATTAAGGTGGACCAGAGTGGGGTTGAGGTCTTTGTACACATAGGATGTCGTCCACCTCAGTCGTAGTGTTGTCATGATTGAAATTCAGTCACCATATCTTAACAAATTTTTCAGATTGCAATGGAATTGGCAATTTTCAAATGGACCCTGACTAGGATGTTTATAGGGACCAAGATCAAAGTCTCTAGTAAACAAATCTTAATCATTAAGATGGTGGTCAAAATTTAGTGGCCACATTTGGATGAGCCAACATTTTTAAAAAAAAGACCAAGAGCAATTCCATTTCGGTTACGGTCTAAGTGGCAACTAAATTTCAATCCAAAAACAAAAACTTGAAAAGATTCCCCTTCCCCCCACCTTTTTGGAACTGAAATTTTATTACCATACAAGACTATGACTAGGGTGGACTTAGTCTTCATCCTTGTGAACACCCTAGTCCCAACCAAGCCCACCTTAGTCCATGTGGCGATTGAATTTCAATTGCAAGAAACAAAAGAAAAAAAATTGAAAACTCAATATAACGATTGAAATCATGGTGACTCAAATTTAATCATCACATCTTGATTATCAAGATTTATTTATTTATCAAGGGATTGATCTATGGTAATAATACAGGTTGAGACCAAGGTCCATTCCTTCAACATGTCTACCTTGTTCAAATAAAATTTAAATAGAAATTTCAGATTGTTAAAATGGAGAATGAAATTTAATCATCCCATCTTGATACTTAGGATTTTTTTTTTTTCATGTTCAAATTTCAATTATCATACATGAATCAATACCTAAGTCTAGCCAATCATCTATGTCCCCCAAAAACTTTCTGGTGATTGAACTTCAATTGCCATGGAGGTAAATAATTTTACCCCTACAGAAAGTAAAAATGTTGAATTAGGTTGATCCTAAGTTAATGTGACATTATGCTATGTCAATGTAAAAAATGTGCAATTAACATGACTTGACATGGCTGACAATAATAACCTTGCAAAACATTTCAACAAATAACCAAAATACAAATATGACAATGCAATGACGTACTTCCAAAACACATTGCATTCAAGCTTTAGCAAAAAGGTTAGAGTGACATGTAACAAAGGTACCCCAGAAGACAATGGAAAGGTTAAGAAAAAACACAAGCTTGAATCACAATCTCAAGATCAAAGTTTCTATCCTCAAGCTTTGTCCAAAAAATTTCACAAGGAAAAAATCATTTTGAATGCAAAGGAAATAAAAAAATTGTTGCAAGCAACAAACCAACTTGAGCACAAAGGAGATAGAAATAGAGAAGGAAAAAAGGAGAGGGAGAAAAAAGTAGAAAGCTTGATGGAACAAAAAGGAAAAAAGGAAACCAAAAAAACTCAATGGTGCTAACCATGGTGAAAGCTCAACAAGAAGAAGAAATGCCAAGCCTTAAACTTTAAGTTTACCCAGACATGCCATTTTATGTAAAGGGTTTGGGCAAAGGCATGTATTGCAAAAATTTTAAAAACAAGAATGTTAGGGTACAAATCCAATGGTAGAACTCTTAGCTCTTGTTGAATCCCACATGTTGGGTTTAAAAAGTGTTGGTTGGTTATTGATTTTTTTCATAATTGTAAAAACATATAAAATAGAAATCATTTGGGTGCCAATTAGGTTACCATATCAATATCAAATATTTTTTGAGGTACTAGTTAGGTTTTCAATATTTTTTGAGTAATAAATATCAAGTAAGTATAAGTGTAGGTTGCCAAGTAACCAATTGATAACCACTAATTATCCTGTCAGTTATTAGCTAGATAGAGGGTTTTCTAAATTTAAGTATTTTTTCATTTTATTCTTCTGTATTTCTGTTTCATATCATAAACATGCTTAGTATTTTAAAATTGATAACCTGCCTGGGTAATAATAAGGTGGTCCAAGTAAGTTATTAAAATTTGGAAATTCAATACTAGACAGTTATGTTATTAACTGGTAATCAAGCAAGCAAAGAACCAACTTGTAGATTATCAATACCCAAGTTGATAACCAGGTCAAAACTCAATAACCGGCCAACACTGGCCTAAACCCAGTTCTTCAATGTGCATAAAGGTTCCTATTCAGTTTTTTTCAAAAAATAAAAATTGGAACACAATGGCTGACCTGACTAACCAGCCAAGGGCAACCCCCAAGTCAAGTTGAGTGACAGAGGGCGGACAGGGCGATTCAGTTCCTTTTACCTGGAACTGGAACTAGGGGTCCTTAGTCCTTACCCACCCAACCAGGCATCCAGCCAACACTGGTTGATATCTAGTACCTGCCGCAGAAGGCGTTTTTCCTTCGGAAAAAGGTACAGATAGGCAGGTTGTAGACTAGCGGAAGGTAGGAAATAGAAAATCGCGCTGGTTTCCCGTCCAGGTTGGTATGTCGTGAACTAGTTTAGGTAGGTAGGAAACTGAAAAGCGCGAAGGTTTCCCTGGTATAACTTTGGTCCAGCTTGGTAGGTCGTAAACTAGCATAGACATGTAGGGAACAGAAAAGAGCGCTGGTTTGCGTGGGCATAATAAATGGTCGAGTTTGGTAGGTCGCTCAACAAGCAGAGGTAGGTAGGAAATAGAAAAGCGGGCCGGTTAATTCCATGGCATAATGATGGTCCAGGTTCGTAGGTCGTAGACTAGCTTAGGTCGGTAGCAAATGGAGAAGCGGGCTGGTTTACTTGCGTATAATCGTGGTCCGGGTTCGTGGGTAGGAAAACGGCCGAGTCTCGGCGGTGGCCGAAATTGGAGAAAACGTGCGTTCAAGCCCGACGTGCGTTGACGTTTGCTGGAGGCGGATGCGCGCACAGGAGCTGGTAGTTGTGGGAAATAGCAACGAAGCTTCGGTATTTTGTAGTCCGTCATTTGATTCGAAGAACACGGGAGAACTTCTCAACTATCATGCATTAAAGGACGCAGGCCCAGTGCAATAGATCAGCATTAGGCGAGCTAAACATAAGAAATCTCTTCAGAAATTTCCATGCTGTAATCCAGCACTGATTTTAAAATACCACTTGGCTACTGCACATTTCCTCAGTCTTCAGATTCATCCTCAGCACTGCAGCCGAAGAAAAAAAATTAGCCTCTACTTCTAATAAGGAATTTGTGTCGGATCTCACAATTACATCATAGTTTGTCGTCCGGCTGATGTTCTGCACAAAGCTGCAGGCTAGAAAAATCGGATTCAGGAATTACTCGTGTCCATCTCTTCGCAGATCAGCCCTGCAACAGCAGCAGCAGCAGCTGTAAGAAAGATTAATGAGATCTCATGAGGAATGAGACTTGTGTTTTTTCTGATCTCAGGATTTCGGGTGGTGATGATCCTGCAACTGGGTTGTTCAGTTGATCTGCTAGAAGAGTTCTATATTTAAAGACCTGGGATTGTTGTGGAAGTGGGTAAGAAGGAATATTATAACTCGAGAGACAGTATGGATGTTCTTCATGGGTGTTTAAGTGCCTCGGTGATAAGGAAGATAGGAGCAGCTGAGAGGGACTTGGTATCAGTCCAATGCGTGGACAAGGTTCAGGAGATGTTGGGAAGGGCCATCAAAGACCAACAGGATCTGTTGGACATATTCGAATCAGCAGCAGCTTCTTCTCATGAAATGCAACAGGAAGAAGAAGCAGGGCAGCTATTCGACGTTGCAGGCAGCTGCTGGAACACCAGTTCCACTTGCACTAGTACTACGTCGGAGTCCTCCACGCTCTTGACATCTCTCACACGGGCGAAGCTTGAGAATTCACTGGACTGGTGCCACCTCGCCCTTTGTCGTCTCACAGAGATTTTTGGCCAAAGTCCAGCCCCACCAGCTTCTGCTGCTGCACGATCCGTCACGACACGGCAGGGGTCCTGCAGATACCCTGGAAGACGCGTGAATGATCACAAATCGCAGCAGCAGCTTGAGCCGGACTTCTTCGACCTCAAGTTCGAGGATCGTTTCAGCCCAGCTCCAGAATGGAGTTTGGATTCCAGGTTGCTGACCTCCAATGGAGGAGGAAGGTCCTTAAACTCTAAGAGAGGTACTACTTTGTCGAATGCCCTCTGCAAGTCCAGCTAAAACACTAGCTAAAAATGGCTGTTGAATATTCCATCCTGATCGCAATCCTGATTCCTCCATACATGTATCTTGAACAATCTTGATTCTAGCAGGTTGTTCTATGTATTGATGATCGGGTATCAATCGATGCCTTATATGGGCTCTTGAAAATGGTTGATCCGTATACAGATTGCAGATTCTGACCGGTACAGTTGATAGTAATTATACAGTTGAATTCATGATGCATTCTCTGCATTGTGCAGGTTATCAGCGATCCCTCGACAAGTCGTTGAACATGCTAGATTCCGATTTGGACCCCAGTCGAGAACAAACCTTCGAATGGATTCACAAAACAGTAATGGACGCAGAATTGCCCGATGATATTCAAGCTGCCGCGCCGGACATGATCATGGTCACACCGGAGATTCACGAGCCGTCCAAGTCGGTGATCAGGCAGGCAGCTGCAGCAAGTACTGCACCTCCTGCAGCAGCTCGAGTCAACTTGTCCGCCACTAAGGATATCACGATGCAGGGTGCTAGTGCAGCAGGAGACGACCACATTCCTCAAGTCGAGGATCATGATCACGCTGATCAACAGCGACAGATTAATGACGGCTCATTCACGTCCAGACGCAACCCAAATATTCGTGCCTGGAAACGGGACATGTATGCACTAGTACACCTCCAGTTTGAAATCTTTCCCTGTTTTTTTTTCGGTTTCGACTTTAGAGTGTTTTATGTATCCCAAGAGATTAAACTATAGATAGCTGCTATATATCACAGCAGCACGGCCTAGCTAGCTCTGAATTCGTCCGCATCATGAGACTCAATGGAGCAGCTGCTAGCTACGTCGTCGACTAGACTGCATGATTATTCTTCCAACCAGACATGAACAAAAGCAGCAAGAAATGGATTTATATATTAGAATGCTGCCAGCAACTGTGATCATCAGTTTGTGTCGGAGTTAACCATGTTGAACATGATCGTATGCTTTGCAGACAAGCTGCAGGGAGTAATGCTGAAGAACAGCATCAGGCTCCTGTCATCTTGTACCAGCATCTGCGACCCGGAGACAGTAGTAAGAAGGGGATTCCAGAAGATGGGCATCCCTGGTGGAAGAAGTACGGCAGCAAAAACATCTACAATGCTAATTTTTCCAGGTAGGCTGACGATTCTACTTCTGAATTCCTGCTCGGCGAGTGATCAGCTTGATTGAAGTTTGTGTGTATCAATATTAATGCAAGTTGTTGTTGATGATGAATGCATCAGTGATTAATTTGGCGGCTCATGGGTATGTTATTGTATTGCAGAGCGTACTACAAGTGCAGTGTGAAGGATTGTAGGGCAAAGAAGATGGTACAACCTACCGACAAAGACCCTTCCGTCTTCCAAGTTATCTATTTGGGTGTACACACTTGCTCTCAGACAGCCAACACTCGCAAGAGGAAAAGAAAAGTTTCGCGTGGCGGCGCAGTACAGGCGGCGGCTGATAAAGCTGCGAGCCTGCAGCAAGTTCCTAGTCGCGAGGAGCAGGATCATCATCATCATCATCAGTCACCCATGAGGCCTACTTCTGCGCCACCAATGGGTTCGGTACTTCAACATCAAACTGATCATCAACCTGCTACAGCTCATGTTGCTGCTGATCATCAGGGCGGGCAGCCAGAAATTACTTCACAGCTAGCAGCTTCAGCAATGCATGATTTTGACGAGGTGGAACTTGCAGGACTAGAAACACTTGAAGACAAGGATTTCTTTCCCTTAATCAAGCTGCCTGCTCCTGCTGCGTCATCATCCCCTGTGCATCATCATCATCATCAGCTGCAGGTTGAAGATGAAGTAGTTGCAGATCACGAACTGCTCATGGGTGACGCAACGTCCGATTTCCCTCCCTGCTCATGGCTAGACTTCGTTTCAGATTCTTTTGGGCCTCCAGAGATCACAAACTCCGATATGGCCGAAAGCGTTCAAGACTCGGTATGAGCCACCAGATCGAGAGGATGTACAGCTCGCTTTCCGACTGCAGCAGCGACAGGTCAATCTTCTAGCATAACCGGATCAATGTACTGACATTATATAAGGCAACTACTACCGATCATCTTCAAATTTTGCAACGAATTATTCGATGCGCGCAGAAGATGATTTCATGCATGCATGGGCCCGAGGACGACGATTATATGATCTTCTTCTCACGCTGCAATTAATACTGTACAATTTGTGGTAGGAAAATTTTTAGAACATAGTAGAATATGGGTATATTATTGATCACACGAAATGTAGATCTAGGCTGATCATGGATCCATGTTCGTTCGTACTGGATCAGCTAGACAATGATCTAGACTGTAGATCATGCATCCATGATCTCAGGGATTAAACCATCTAGCTAGCTAGGTAACAGTAATCTAGTCTGATCCATTGTACGCGATTAAACGATTAATCAAGTGATCACATCCAGAGGAAGCAAATCTAGAAGTGGATGATGATCGAGATAGAACGCGGGCGGGATCGATCCTCCACAGCCCGCGCGGGTGAGCCTAAACCCTAGACCCAAACCCTAAACCCTAGACGATGATGTAAAATACTGATCTCGCTCATACATGAATTGCGTGGCGTGATGAAATCTCAAGGGAACCCGACTTGCAGCCGCTGGATTTGAGTTTGCGGTGGATTCCAGCTAACTTGTTAAAATAGGAAAATTTGTTCCATGCAAGTTCCCCAAAAAATGAACTCGACTAACTGGTTCGTTCTGAACACTCGGTTTTTCTATTTTTGGACATCTACTTGGGTGCCATTGGTCTTTTGACAGGCAATTTTTTTTGTCCACCTTATTTTTGAAGGTGGCAATTGAGTTGATTTGAACACGAGTATTAGTTTTAGTCTTCTGGTCTTTTGACTGGTTGGTTCAAAAAAAATTCGGCTGGTCTGTTTGATGGGATTTTTTTTTGTTTTTAATGACAGGTTAGAACAATAATTCGTTGATTTCAAACAAAAAAAACGAGAAGATTCAAACTTGAAGACTTTGTTAGACTAACAAAAATCACAGCACCTGTCTTGATCACACTTTTCTTCATCGTGAACTCCTCTCTTCATCGCTTGAATATTGCAGATTTAGAGTAGCTTCAGTGATGGACTATGAAAATGGGGGCAATATCACGATTTATCACATCCAAATTTCCTATTCGTGTTTGCCCCTCTTCACCCATAAACAATATAAATATTGCGTAGTATACACTAAAGGAGCATTTAAATGTTACGTGTGGGCCAATCATTATAGCCACCTAAACAACATTAGTGAATGTGAGATCAACATTGTCGTCAACCAAGTAGAAGCTTAGTCAAATATACTCAGGGTATCTTGCATGAATTTATATGAGCTAAGCCCAAATTTTCACACCACTGTGATGCCTCACTTCATTTCAAATTTGGTGCACATGTCATTTTATTACAGTTTCTTGAGATGCTTATTCAAAACAGCAAAACAAAAGGTCCAATCACAGTTGAGGTACAAAATCAAGAACCAGGAACAAGTCAAGACCCCACAGAAATTCAATTTCCAGTCTAGCAGGAAACCAAATATTGGATATGAAAATGTTTGCACACGTGTTGACTGAAGATGAATCTTCTGAGGCTCCCGCATGCGATCAAATGAAAAATGGACTACAATTTCAAATGGAGCTTTGATAAATGCGTTATTTTTTGCGCCATTTTCCTTGTACATCGTTTGCAAGTTTCCCTGCTGGATTGTTGAGGACCATGTCTGTGTGTTTCCAAACTTTCCTCCAAACAATTTCATGATATAGTTGTGTAAATGTTTGAAGCTACTTCCTTTACAAAAATTTCCCACACTATGAACCTTGATAACTCTATCATCTCAATGATAAAATCACAAAAAAACCATGTTTTTTTTCAATCATGTCCTCTCTCTTATACATGTAAGCTTTTGTGGGTTGGTCAAACATCTTGGAGGTTAGATCTTACACACATTTGCAGGCCAGAGAATCCAGTGCAAGGTAGTTAGTACTTTCATAAAATGAAAAATGTTGATTATGTTGTTAATTGAAATTTACCTTGAAAATCTAACATTGTTTTACTTGGGTTTTTATTTGTGCATAGGTTGGGACAAGAATGGGAGAATGTTTATTTGATGTTGCTTGGTTTGCAACAAAACAAGGCCTATGAAATACAGGCATAATTAGATGTTGTCACTCGCAAGTGCCAAAGATAACACTAAAGAAGATGCAGGGTTGTCAAAATTGACATGACACATCCATTTTACATTGGGGTCACATGAACGTCCATCCTGACGCATCTAGAGCGTTTGTCAAGACGAAGGTAGGAAAATCTTGTTCACACTTGGGCTGCCCCTATTACAATCAGTGACCAAAAATGGATTTTAGTTGTCAATCTTGCGACGATCAAAAATTTTTGATCACTAATCTTAGAATGATTGAAAAGATGGTGATTGAAAATTTTCAATCACCACAATGACCGAAAATTTTCAATCACCATCTTTTCCACGTGTGATTATGGCTTTACCATTTACATTAAAAAAATATCTTAAGGCAAAAGAAGAATTATGGAAATTCTAATATTTCACCATTCAAAAATATAATCTTCAAAAAAGACTCTTTTAAAAGAAACCAAACTCCTTCAAGATATTGATTACAACAAAATTTGTTAAGCTATTATATTCTATAATGAATTTAAACACAATATCCTCACCTTGGTAGGCAATGCCAAAAAAAAATGAAAACCAAAACAAAAATCTACAAAGCACGAATGTTTTGTAAAGTGTGCATTAAGAAATGTTGCTTTATATGAGTTTTTATTGATTATTTTTCATTATTTGATGTTTATCAATTATATGAAAGCATTTATCAGAGCAAATTATCAATGATAAATCCAATCATCCATAATTCAAAAATATAAAAAATAGATGGGTAGTACTTGTGTAAAATTGTAAATGATCATTGTATAAGATTATATTTATAAGAAACCAATCATAATTATAAAACATAGATCTAGACACAAATTTCAAATGTGTAAAGAGGATGGATTCACAAATCTCAAATTTGATTACACATGACAACATGATTCGCTTACAAAATTGGGTTTTATAAAATCCGTGAATCCAAAACATGTCATTTTTAAAAGATGATGCAAATTACACCATATTCCATATCTAGCAACGATAAAATGTCTATGGTTGCCTTCAATAACACTTTTGAAGTGCAATCCAATTGTATGGAGGCCCCATCAATGTGTGCACGACATGTTGAATAGTTCTTCATGCCTTTAGATTTGGGTCATACATATCATGGATAAGTTTCCCAAATGGCATCTTGATTGAATTGTCCACGAAATATTTTGCATCCCAATCATCACCCCATATGACATTTGCCTGCCTACCCACCAAATATGCTTCAGACTTCAAAGTTGTGGCTTATTGTTTGGCCAATCATCGAAGGGAATTTGCAATTCCTAATTCATTGTAAACAAAAAACAATTATGGGGCAACCCACCAATGCATTTTTTTAATGTTGGTGGCATCTTGCTCCTTTGCAAAATCATACAATGATGGCGTAACCTTTTGCAAGCACCCAACTTCACCCCAATCACACACACCTATGCACACAACATCTAGTTTGTTTGCTAGAAAATGCAACATAATGTTGTCCTTGGCTAAGTCATTGTGCAAAATTCCACAATGATGTACTACATTCATAATGTTTATGAATGCCTATGCCAACTTTCAACGATTTTGCCTAAAGGTGATAAGTTATGTTCTCCCTTCCATATCTAACCAACCGTACTGTAATAAAATACCATTATCAATAATGGGGGGGTACTTTGTGTTGTAATCCAAAATTTCTCAAAAAGTTCCCCCATTCCACCACAATGTGTATGCTTCCATGGTCTCTATGTGGATAGTAAGGAATTTGATGATACCTAGATGTTCACACGAACATGCTAATGCTTCCATTGATCATTGCTTATGTGCTTCTTGTTTATCATCCATCTTCAATGTCTTCCCCGCTAACTCAATCATGCTTAAGATGTAACCGAATATTTCAATTTACACCTTGCACACCACACCAATAATCACCCTAATTATCTCCATCCGACAATGGGAGCACACTTATTGTGCTTGGAATCCATAACACACCATAGCTTCCAATTTGGGCTAAAAGGCTTCAAGCACCTTTTTCCATCCATGGTGCAAGCCTCGCCTTTTTCTTTGACCAATTTTTCGAGAATTTGGCCCACCATGAAATTTAGTTAGTAATTCCTAAAACAATAACTAAATAAGTAAAAATATACTAACTATTACCACTAGTAACTACTCCCTTCACATTACCCCACCCATACTCTAAATTATGTCCCAAAATTCTAGATCAAAAATTTGTTAAGAAAGTTAAATTTGATGTTGTTTCTAATGTTGTGATTCAGAAATTTAATGTTGCTCTTGCTACACTATAGTCTAAATTATCTAGACTATAGTTTGTTCTATATGTGGCTGTTGTACTTTAAATTAAAGCAATATATGATCTTTTATTGAATACAAACTTTGTTGCTCTTTTGGTGCCTCTATTAACAAATGTACAATTGTTTCATGATGTGTTGTTATCTACTCTTATGATTATAACTCTGATGTCACTTAGCGTTGCTACTATGACTTCAAATCTAATGTAATCTAGGTCTGCTTTTACTATTGTAGCTCTAATGTAAGTTTAGTTTGATCTTGTTGAACTTCCTAAGTTCTGTGTTCTTTAATTTGTATCTACTCCACTATTTCTATGGTTGCAAATGCATATTCTTGAAAACTACCTCTTGCACAACAGATTCTATTGGTTCCAAAATCTGTTCTGATACATGTCTTATCACCAACCTCCCTTTTAGGGCTATCCTTTCCTCCTTTTAGATGTCCTAGTTCTTCTTTTTTTGTTCTTATTCTTAATGGTCCTACACCATCATTATTCCCTCCATCTTCTTCCTCATCTGAGGTTTTTGGTTCTTGAGAAAGGATTAAAGGTTCATAGTCAAATGCTGACATGACCTTTTCCATTTGAGATATCTTGTGCTTGTATAACCTTTCATTTCTTTCATACCTTCTATAAACCTTTCCAATATCTTTATGGATAATATCCTACACTCCATCCCACCATAGATCTAAATTTTTTTCTTCCATTGACAACGCCTTGAGTTTTACCTAAACCAAAGTATTTTGCTTTTTGAATTCACTATAATCTATGAAACCACTATCATAATTGAAAGGCTTTATTCTCTTGGCCTCCTCCAGAAGTTTTTGTAACTTTTCATTAAAGGCCATTTGCTTCTGCAAATTTCTATCCATTTGTGCATGCCTTTGGTCAGATTGCCTTTATATGTCATTATTGGCTTGATGTAAATTACCATTACTCACTCTAAACTCCTCCAACTTTTGCTACTTCAAAAGTGTTTGCTCCATATTCTTGTAATCCCTCTAAAGTTTGTTGTGTTTTACATTCAAAATATCCTTCTTTATCTTCAAGTTCCAATAATTGGCATCTATTGTCGCAACCCTACTTAGAGGGAGTGTGAGGATGAAACTCACACTCCCAAATTTGGGACTTGGGAGTCCTCCGGGACTCCTGAAACTTCAGAGTTCGATTGCAAGGGTCAAAACACCTCGCATTTGGATGTTCATTATATCATTGGAAAGTTATTGAAATGTAGATGTCGAAACTAGCCTCGCATGGGCCATTTGGACATCTGCAGCACAAGTTATGGCAAAAAAAAGGGCCGGGAGTCAAATTGGCAATTTGATTCCCGACCACTAAAATTCGGGAATCGACCCGACCCTGATGTGTGTAGGTAAAGTGTGACACACCGTTGAAAAGCTCTCAAGGAGAGCTACAAGTTTGCTTTAAACCTCATCCCAATCAGAGGTTTGAGCAAAGAGTTATGATCGTTCAAAATCCCGGGAGTCCAAACCGAGACAGTTTCAGGACTCCTCCTTGGGAGTCCCGGGACAAAAAGCCATTCGGATGTGGGTGCCACGGAGAGGCATAGAGTATACTATATGGGGAAAGGTGGTGGCTTCCTCCGAGTTTGGGCCGTGGTGAGTCAAGTGAGTCCAGAGTTGCCCGTGGCTTGTCTTAGCATCAAGGGTGCTCCAGAATGTGATCTAACCAACTTGTTGGTTGGTTTGATGTAGGTTCGAGTAAGTGAATAGCTTGTCACTCTTCCTAGTCCCATCCCGGAACTCCAGCACGCCCCTCTACCCCTTCTAGTGCTGAGAGCTAGGAACATGCCCCAAATTCCTCACAATTCCACTATGAGAGTAACTTAGACCCAACTTGAGTCTAGCTAGGGATTTGGGAGCACATCATCTATCTATTTAAAATTGCTTATAAAGAATCCTTTTCCCCTCTGATGTTCTCTAGATCCTTGCCATGCCTTTCCATAGTATTAATCTTTTGTTTGGTTGCTTGTAGTTCTGCCAATACTTGACTATTCTCATTGTTCCTATCCTACAATTATGCTTTGAGCTTCTACTCCTTCTCCAAAACCCCCTACAGATTTTTCTTTCTCTTCTATAATTTGCTTATTTCTAATTTCCAAATCAAAAAGTCTAAATAGAATATTGGTCATTTATACATTTTACTCTACTACTGTTGAAACATACTATCAACTTTTCTATGTTCATTTAAATCTACTTCTAACCCTTGAACAGACTCTAATGTATGAAACCTAAAAGTCTAACCCTTAGAATTTATACTTGAAGAACCTAAATTTCTATGTGCAATCTAGATCTCTTTAAAGACATTTGTGCATGTTACAAAACTTGGTCTTGAAGGTAGCATACCTTCATTATTCTATGGTGATGGAACAAATTACTGTACTTCTGGTGGACCCTGATCAAAATCTTATATTTGCTCCTGTGCTTATTATTGAGCTTGAAACTTTGGCTCCTTTTTGGGCCATCTCTAATGCTCCTACCCATCTAATCTCTATTATTGCTAAGGAAAGATCTGTGGTCTTAGATCAGACTTAGGAAATATGGATTTCTCTTTTTGTCTTTGATGTTGATGTTGTTGCTTTTTCATCAATTCTGCTACCTATTGAGGATTAATACTACCTTTCATTGCAGTATCCTCTTGTCTTTTCTGCCTCTTCTGCAAAGTCTCCCTCTCCTCATCATCATCAAATTGAGACATCATAATTGCTCTTCTAGTTGTCCTAATTTCTAGTTGTTTCTCCTTTTTAAACGAAATGTGTGTAGGGTTCAAAGGTCTTTTGTTTTTTATAAACCTATCCCTCAAACTCTCCTTTCTTCTCGTGTCCTCCTTTAATTACTCTGCTTGCTTCTTTTTCTCTTGTGGCTCTACTCCTTCTAGTGGAAACCACTTCTAAAATAGGACTCCTAAGACTATAGCAAAATGGCATACATCTTTTTTCATTCTCTTTTGGTTGTTCCTTCAATCATGTTTTTTTGACATTTTTCCCATCTAATTAATTCCTTGACCAATTGAAAATACATAATTGTAGCCTAATTAACAAACTCTCCATGATTAAATCATCATAGTAGATTTATTGCTAAAACATTGCACCTTATCTTTCGAGTAAATAATGGGCAAAATAACAACAATTCCATTGGCATACTTTGACCTCATCTTCTTTACAACCCACCCTTCATTGGTGTTGTATATTTGGGACTCTATCAACTATGTCTACAAATTCTACTTTGGCATCTGACATCTCTACATGGTTTACTTCTATCTCTCCTATATGGTAGATTTTTAAAACTTCTACCAACAGATGTTTGTCTATAACTCTTTACTCTTCCCCCAACATGACCTTGATTTTGTTATGTTCAAAATCCAACTTCCATTTGTTCAAATATTCAACAAAAATGTTATGGCAAGGAGTCTTCCACTCAACCTCAAATAAACCTACCAATCGAGTTTTGTTTGCCCAAGCTTTCTCTTCCTCTCTAAAGCTTGTCCAAACCAAAACATTTTTCAAATTACTATTATAACTCTGCTCTATAGGAGTAAAAAGATACCTAACCTCATCATCTTGGTGAGTTTGCACCTTCTTCCCACGTAGATTTGCAGCCATTGCTTGTCAATTTGTTCTCTTCATGTGCTTCTTATTGGGAATGTTGACTTTCTTTATAATTTGATCCTAGGTAGGCTCTTCTTGATGTAATGGCACTTCTTATTTTTATAGTAAATCATCCTTCTACTTTTCTTGTTCAGAATTAAAAATGGAAATGGGACCAACTTGCTCATTAAAACTTGCTTCTCTTCTAGGCTTCTTAAAACTATATCTCCTCAAAGTTTCCTTATAATATTTCTAGTTTTTTCTAAATTCTTCAAAAGATTTTTCAAATTTGGATATCAGAGAAGATCTCTGAAAAGAAAAAGAAGAATAAATAAGAAAAGGAAATGGCAAACCTAAATTATAGAAGCAAAATATTTGTAGATCTCTATTGTTCTTTCTATCTTTCTTGTTCTTCTCTCAACTTTTGTAATTTCTTTCTAGAAAGTCTTTGCAATTTCTCCACAAAACTTTCTTCTACACTCATTTTAAAAACAAAAAATGATAATAACTTGCTTGTAGAAAACATAAATGAAAAAACACTTTGTTCTTTGCCACCTTATTAATCATAATCATCCTGTTTCATAAAGTGACATTTTATTTTTCACTTTAGGGTTAACGTTTTAATGACTTGTCCTTTTTTTGGTTTTTTACGCTTGTCGTTTCTTGTGGAAGTTCATATTAACAACGACATGGGCTATAATAAATGTTTGTTAACCTAGAAATTTTGTAGACGTGGCATTGGTTTTTTCTAATGATGGCTTTAAATATGACGACATGGTGTTGTCTACACTAAAAACTTCCTCTATCTATGTTGATTCATCAAATCGATAAAGTTTTGTTTTGATGTGAAAAACTTATCTAACCCATAATCCAATGATTATGAAATTATATAATCACAATCTGTGAATATTTTCATAACCTACTGATTCATCAGATTTACTTAGGCTTCTGATACTATTGTCTGATTAGTCCCAATGATCTATATTTTTCTCTGATCTTCTAAATCTTCATCAGATTTCTCTTCCCTATGGTCAGAATCTATAGGATCTAAAGATTTTTTATTATCTAAACTCTAATTCACCTTCAATGTATGATCTACATATCTATATGGTTTCAACTTATTAACATTGACCAAAATTGGGTTTGGTTCAAAATTGTTGACAGAAACAAGAATTGTGTTATTGGGTAAGCAATATTGTACCCTAAATGGTCCAAACCATCTTTTCTTAAATTTGCCCAAATGTGTCTTTTTTCCCTTGGGAAACCAAAAAACATAATCTTTAAATTGAAATTTCTTCTTTATGTGTTTCTACTAACTCTAAGAAAATTTATTCCATTCATTTTCTCCTACATTATTTTGAACTTCCAATCTATTCTCTTATAACTTCTGTAATTCCATAATTCTAGTAGTTAGTATTTTGGTTGGTTCTGCATCTTTGTGGTCCCCACTAATAGCTAGTAGAACATATTATATTGGCATTAAAAGATGCAAACCATAGACTAACTAGTAAGGCATGTAACCTATTGCCACCTTATAAATAGTCCAATATGAAAACAAAACTATGGATAGATGTTCATCCCAGTTTGTTTTTTTCTCATTGACTAACTTGGTCAAAAGCCTACTAATGACTTTGTTAGTAGATTAGGCTTGTCCATTTCCTTGTGGATAATAGGTAGTTGAGCTAACATGCTTCAATAAAAATTATTTTATTAAATATTTGATTATATCATTGATGAAATGTACTCCTTGATCTATAACTATGGTCAATAGACATCCAAATCTGGTTAGAATATACTCATATAAGAATATGGCTATAACTACTGCAATATTAGTTCTGAATGCCTTTACTTGTACCCATTTAGTTGCATAATCTATAGCTACCAGGATATGTTTGTTTTTTGTTAGTCTTCTTGCTAGTTTAATTGGACCTATAAAATCTAAACCCCATTTCATACAAGGTTCCTTTGGAAATGTTGTTACCAACTTGTTTAAACTTTTTGTTTTTAGTCCTCCAATTTTCTGACAATTATCACAACTTCTGTAAAATTCATGAATATCCTTGAATAGAGTTGACCACTAATATCTTGCATCCAAAACTTTCTTTAAAGTAATATTTGTAACAAAATGTCCTCCTCCACTCCTTCATGTAACTCCTTCAAAACAATCTGTGTTTTTGAGATGGTCAAACATCTACAGAGTCTATTGTTTTGTCCCATTCTATACATTATTCCTTCCTTCAAAGTAAAGGTTTTTGCCTTTCTGGCCAACTTTTGTTTTTGAGCTAGGTTCAGAGTTTTTGACATTTGACTTGTCTTCAAATAGCTTTTCACTTCTTACATCCATATAGGTTCTATAGATAATAATGATGCATTTACAATTTAATTTGGGACTCCCAATGATTTTGAAATATCTGGTAATCTAGATAAAGCGTCAGCTACCACATGTGTTCTACCAAGCTTGTAGACTACCATGAATTCATATTCCAAAAATAACAACTTCCATTTGGCTATCCTTCCAAACACCTATGGTTTGTTGACTAAGTATACCAGAGCCAAGTGGTTTACATAAAAGACAAATTTGTTTCCCAACAAAAAATGTTTAAGCTTATGCAAAGCATAAACCATTGCTAAGGCTTCTCTCTATGTAGTAGTATAATTATGCTCTGCTTTATTTAGCAATCTAAAGGCATATACTATAGGCTAGTCATATTTACCAGTTGGATTATGTGTTTATATTTTTGCTAGTGTTTCATCCACTTCAATATTAGCTTGGCTATGATGATAATAAGTTTCTGGATAAACTTTATCTTCAAGTGATATCTTTAGTATAACATGAAATTATGTTGTGTTTGTTGTTGAAGGCACCACTTTCATTGCTTTTTGATATGATGTCCCTTGCTCTATGTCAAATTCTCCATTGATTTTGACTTCTAACACTCCAATACTTAGTAATGAAATTGTTTCATCTGAAATAGTGATTGTGCCAATTGAAAACAACTCTAGTTCTATTTCAAAGATTAGATCTTCCTCTTCATCTATTAACCCTTCCAACAAGTCATAACAAACAAGTACTTGGGGACTTTTAATTTTTGCTCCCAGTTTCCTGTTGATTAATATTATTCTGATTATTCCATTACTTTGGACAATAATGACATTATTACCCCAATCATGTTTAACCTTTGCATCTCTAAGCCAAGGTTTTCCCAACAACATAAAATAGCTAGAATCCACCACAATGTTTTTCAAACAATAAATGTGGCTACATATGGTATACCATGTAAGGAGTCATGGATGTTGCCAATGCTACTATTTAAAAAGTAGTAAAGGAAATACTTAGGCATGTTGACAAAATAATAATACTTGACACAATCTCAACAAATACTTTTTGTACTATCAAAATGTAGTAAGTTGATAGGTCCATACAAGTTGAGCTTATTGTGTCGAAATGACAGACAAACAATCATAACCGTTTGCTAATATGACACAAAGCAATTACAACTACTTCTTAGAATTGCTAGAGGGTATGTTGGATTTTAAGTAAGTTTGTTAAAGGAGACTTTGTGTGGACTTGTTTTTTTATTGTTTTGAGAATAGAAATATTGAATCTTGCCTAAGAATAAAAAGACCACTCTATGAATGAAATGTACGGACATTTTTCTAAGGAAACTTGAACATTTCTTTTAATTCTGATTTCCATTATATGGTGTAATAAAATTGTAGCTCTTCAACAATGTATGGTAAATTCTCCAGAAATTCAATTATCTTAGTTAATATTTTTACATGGTATTTATTTTAATGGAGTAGGACAAGAATCCAGATGGTGCAAAAATGTATTGCTAACATTTGGCAACCATGTTGGGGAATCAATTCAATTTGTTGTTGGAAAAACTAAAGAAAAAGGTTATGTGATCCTTCCATATGCAATTAAATTAATGGAAGATGAAGAAGGAAAAGTTGAAGTAGACAAAAGATTTAGGATTTTGTCTAATTCATGTATTTTATATAATTTTACATTGTGGATTTAAAATATTGTTAGGAGTTTATAGAGTTAGTAAAGAAGAAAATAGAACAAATAAAATGATTGTTATGGGTGCTGAGCATGTCATAACTTTTCCTAATTTATTCACTTATTATGAACAAAATATGGCTAAATCTATTAATTTTTTTGATTATTACAACAATGTTTATCAAAGATGGTCCGAGAAATGGTAGATTATGACAGTTGTTAAAAGAGGAAGCCAAAAATGGTTAAAAGAAACTACAACAATTAGTGAATGAAAAGAAAGATTAAAACTTTACAATAAATACGGTTGGAATTTTCTGGATTACTTATATACACCAAAAAGGGCTCTATAATTTGATACATGGGGAAATTTCATTAAAAAGTTTAAAACATTGCCTAAGAATGTTCAAGAACTAATATATAAAAAATTACATGGGGGAATGAAAGTGTGGTGCATGCAACTAAAAATATTAATAATTGATACTACATAATTAATGAAATATAGGAGATGGCTACTAGTGATGGTATGTTTATTGATGTTAATTCCAATTAAGAAAGTTGCAGCAACCTATCATATTATCAAATTTCGTGATAAAAAGAAAGGTTGCAAAACCAAATATTAATGCATTGGTAAAGAATTGGATCACACACAATTATTATGGCTCTTAAATTTGTTTAATCAAATTGCACTACTTAGAACCTTAGGCATGTACAACCCTAAACCACTACTTTTAGAAATTGAATTTGGAGAGAATTAGGTTACATTACCCAAAACCTTGATAAGATCGCATGTGTTCATTGGTCATGTGTACAACCTTCATGGTGTGACTCTTGTTGGATTAAATGATATTGCTTTATAATGTTGGGATGTTGTCATTTGTACAACTTCCATGGGTTTGAATTGTGTTAGATTAAATGGAAATTACCTTATAATGTTGGTTTTGCTGAAGGTGTAAGGTTTTTAATCTACATTTAAGATCAGGGTTTTGGGTCTTAATTTGCAATTTTAAGGATTGTCCTAAATTCAACCCATGCAATTGTAGACTTGTAACATCATTGGGCATCCATACAATTTTCATAGCTTTGAATTTTGTTGGATCAAATTTTGTGTTATCCAGAACCTTGATAAGATCCAGCATGTACATTAGTAAGTAGCATTACTTTGAGAATCTAGATATTGATAGAAAAATTTTAAGGCCTTAAACCTTATGAGATGGGTGCATGTGTTCAATTCTAATTTGTATAGGATTCATGTGTTTGAATTTTGTTAGATCACATGATATTGCCATATAATGTTGGGTCAACAGTTAGGTTTAGGGTCCTGACCAGTGAATTCCAAGGTCTATCCTAAATTCCATAAATGCATGTACATTGATAAATAACATTACTTTGAAAGTCAAAATTTTGACATAATCAATTTACAATGTGATCAACCTTGTTAGATGGCATGTATTTAATTGTAACTTTTACAATTTTCTTGTGTCTAAATTAAGTTGGATAAGATGATATTGCCCTATAATGTTGTGTCTACATTTAGGTTCAAGGTTTTTGGCCTACACATAGGAATAGGGTTAAGGGTCTCAACCTTCGATTTCCAAGGTTTATTTTAAATTCCATAAATGCATGTACATTGGTGATTAACAATCCTTTCATAATGAACTTTTAGCACAACAATTTTCATAGCTCTGAATTTTGTTGGATCAAATTACACTAACTAAAACCTTGATCAAATGGCATGTACATTGGTAATTAGCTAGTCTGAATTTTGACATGATCATTTACAATGCCTTAAACCTTGGTTAGATGGCGTGTATTCAATGGTTGTTGGTGCAAGATTCATGGGGTTGAATTTTGTGAGATGACATGATATTGCCCAAAAATTTGATCAAATTGGAAGTGTGGGTATTTGTTTTGCAACTTTCTTTGGTTGATAATTAAACTTGTTATTTTGCAACTTGAAATACACATTGTATATGCCTAAACCCCTATTAGGTCTATGATTTATGGTATCTACTAAAGATGTTGAGAAAAAAAATTTATAGGCATTTTGATTTCCATACAATGTGGCTATTTTCAAAGATGGAACATGAAGGTTTGGATTAATGGGTTATGGGTTGTTATGTTTTAGCATTTGTTGATGAGACACATTTTGGATGTGATGCACTACGAAAAGAATATTTGTGAGAACATGGTAAAAACCATATTTGCGAAGAAAGACATAGTGGTGGTTTGGAGAAATATGGAGGCGTTTGGCATCTGGCCTCAACTTTAGTTGCAGCAAATGGCTAATGACAATTACATAAAACCAATTATAGCCTATGCGATGACAAATAAGGAGAAGAAGGCCTTTATGCATGTTATCAAAAAGTTAAAATCCCCAACAAATTATGCTTCAAATTTGCAAAAGAAGGTTCATAAAGATGGGAAGTTGAAGGATTAAAATCCCATGACTACCATATCTTAATGCTGTAGGTACTTCCCCTTGGCCTTTGCAATTTGCTGCAAGAAGAGACACGAATGTCTCTTATTAGCTTAAGTCGGGTCTTTGCTAAACCATGTTTAAAGGTGATTGATCTTAACACCGCGCTAATGTTAAAGGCAAAAGTTGTTGAAACCATGTCTACTTTAGAGGTCTTCCCCCTTCCATGTTTTGATGTGATGACACATCTATTAATCCACCTAGTAGAAAAACTTGACCTTTGTGGACCAACTCACACACGATGGATGTACCCAATGGAGAGGTACATGAAAGCCTTAAAAGGCTATGTTCGAAATATGGGATGGCTAGAAGGGAGCATGGCAATTGGGTATGCTATTGAGGAAGCCCTAGGATTTTGTACAAAATACATCCAACAAGTTAAATTTACAAGGAGAAGAGTTTTGGATGACTTGGAAGAGCCTATAATGCATGATGAAGTGCTTGAGGGGAATGGACGCCCTTGTAGATTGAGCGTTGACCTCAAGAGCTAAGCCCACACATTTGTCCTACATAATGCAACAACAACTTACCCATGGTGCGAGTGAGACGAATGCCCTTATTGGCAAAAGCTTGATTCAATTCAAATGTTATTGATTGTGCCAGGATGCACATGCTAGATTATGTATGTTGACAAAAAAATCTAGTCGTTTCATGTTGGAAGGTTTGAATATGGTATGATCGGCCTACTAGTTAATTGTGTGAATTGCCCTTGTGGCCATGTGTTGGCCAATCTTGCTAGATAATGATATGTTTTATTTTCATGGACATACATAGGGTTAATGTTTTCCTAGATCCTTATGTGTAGGAGGTACCAAGTAGCCTAGCAAAGAAGGACACATGAAAGGGAAGTGTTTGCATGATCAATAGCAAGGAGGGGTAGGAAAGTGACTTACCCAAATGATTTGGCAAAATTGGCACCATTTGAGTCCTTGGGTTGCTATTGCTATTGTAGAGGACATGGCAACAAGTGGAGACACTTCACCATATGTCATTTCAATCATCACACCACCATTGAACTATGCCATTGCCTATCAATCTATGTGGGCCTTTGGAAACCACTTATGAGTGGCTAGTGTAGAATAACATTTGTCAACTGTTGATTCTGGGGTGGCAGCAACATTTGAACAAGAATGTCATTCTTGTTCCAATGATCAGAACCCAATGTTGGTGTCCCTTGAATATGTTGGGTGGATTGAAAAAATCCTAAATTTTGATTATGGGAGATTCCAAACTGTTATACTTCTCTATAACTAGGTGGTGGCAAACTATTCCAGATTTGTAGCCACAGTTAAATGAGATGAATATGGGTTCACATTGGTGAACTTTGAACGCTTGCTCCCACTTTCTATTGAATCGTTTGCATTTCTGATGCATGTCATTCAAGTTTTTTTTGTAGAAAATGTCATGTCAAGAGGAAGTTAAAAGGTAGTTCCATGTGAAGAAAGAAGAAGGCAAAGGTCAAAATTCACTAGAGAAACCAACCCAAAGATCTCCATGTTTGACCTAGGCAATAATGCCAATCATGCAAGTTTAAAAATGACAATCCCCCTTGACCAAGTACTTGCTCCCCTTAAAAACATGGATGAAATTGATGGAAAAATAATCACCCAAACCCAAGTATTGGCTAAAGAGCTAGCTATGCCATCTGAGTGTGATGATGATGAGCAAGATGAAGAAAATCTTGCTTCTTCTGGATCTAAAGGTAACCTTTCTTCATAGTTGGGTATTTTGGGTCATTTAATATTTTTTTTGCTAAAACTATCCACTTTAAACACCAAGATGTAAGTTGGGGTTAACATCCAAATTGACATTTGGTTAAATTATATTCCAACTAATTCTTTCATCCATTATGCTAGTTGAATTCTTGTTTGAATATGTGGGTTGGGATGCAAATTTATTAAAATAAGTAGATGTGTAATACTAATAGACTAACATTTGAACTTCAATGTTTTAGGTAATAGATGAATAGAACATTAGGGGATGATGGTGTTTCAACCTTGGGATCAAGGTCACAAAGACCCTATACATTCACCTACAGGTTTAATATTAGAAAATTTGATTAAGTCAAGGTGAACCAACTCCTAATACATAGTTACCTTCACCTTTTCAAGATTAGAAGTAGGTTTTAAACTTATTGTATTTATATGAGCAACAAATGTTAATGATGGATTTAGAATCCCTAGTTTTGATTATGGACCATGTATATATAATGTTTAGAAGTTGTTGAGACAAAGTATCTGGATTTTTACCAACCTACCAATGTAGGTGCTAGTTTTGTCAAGGCAAAATTGATATGGATTTGGCCCTCATTTGTTGTTAAATCCAACCAAGATTGCCACTTGGATCAATCCAAATGCAAACTTGAATAATTCTTGCTTCCATTAAGTTAGTTGAATTCTTCTTTGAATATGTGGGTTGCTTTCCTGATTTATTAAAGGAAGTGGAGGTGTATAAATATTATAATGTGACATTTGGACCTCAATGTGTAGGCAACATCTGAGCAAAACATTAAGACATTATGGTGTGAACACTTGTGACTTGGCTTTTGACTAGTGTGTTGCAAAATTTTGTACCCTATAACTATGATCTTGTGAACTATAGAAAGGTGATAATGTAAGTTGGGTTTTGCAAAAGGTGGTGATATTTGAAGATTTAAACAAGGGTCTAATTAGCATGTTGAGGATGGCAATTTGGCTTTTCAAGAGGCAATTGTGGTAAAAAAGAGTGGTCATCTTCAAGTCAGTTTTATAAACCCAACATTGGGATTTTGTGTAGATTGGGTGTAAGTGGTTTGGATTTAGTGTAGAATTGGGATTATGTATAGACTATGGAATATTGACCTAGGGATTTGGTTGGATTGTATATAGAATACCTGGGAGTGGGTGTAAAACTTGACATTGTAGATAGTAAATAGATTGTGTAGCAGTCTTGTACATTGGAGTATCCCTAACAATGAAATTCCAATTTCCAACAATCCCAAGGTGTGCAAAATGGGCAAGATTGACCTTCAAATTTCTATGCTATAAATACAAGGTGACCTTGTAGGTAAGTTGGTCCATTTTAGAGATTATGTGTTTCCATACTTTGCTTTGCATTTTCAATTATGCAAGATCTTTAGGGTGTCATTGTGTTAGTTAAAGAAATAGACACTTGCTTGTGGTTTTCAAACCTATGCCAAATGTTTTGGAGGTGTGGTTAAATGGGTCGATGTGGTTGGATTGTTTTGAAGTTAAACATTTTGTAGGATGTAAATTTGTGGTATAGTGTGATATATTATAAAACAATCCAATTCCACATCAACATATTTAGCTAGAATTCTAAGGGAGTCCCAATCCAAACACTAGTTGTGGATTTCAAAGGTCTTCAGTTTTGGAATACTATGTGTCAAAGGTGCGTGCTTCTTTATTACATGCACCGCAATTTCCAGTTAGTTTTTTATTATATGGTATATGGTCAATTTTCGCATGTATGGTGGTTTTGTAAGTGCGCACAAGCAAGGCCCAATTGTTGGCGCATACTATTTTGGAGGTCATCTTCATCTAACTACTTTATACTATGCGACACAAGGGGTCTTTAGATTTTCTAGATTATAAAATGTGGGCAATAACATATTTTGAATCCCCAACATTATGTTTATCACATGATAATGACACATGCAATTAGTCATAAATGACATGACATGTGTACATGTTTAGTTACAAAAATAATTATAATCAAAACATACAAACTTAACCTGAACCTAAAACAAGCCTAGCCCAAACCTAAAGCAAACTTAACCCTAACCTAACCTTAACCTAAAATAAGCATAACCTAAACCCAATTTTAACCCTAATCTAAAACAACATTAACTCGAACCTAAATTAGACTTAAACCCCAAACCTAGCCTTAACCTAACCCTAGCCTACCCCAAACCTAATCCAAACCTAGCTTTAATAACCACGTCATCAAACTTATTAAGAATATTTGTCATATTCGACATGGAATATTAACATATTTAGTCATATGTTTAGTTGCATTGGACATGCTATGTCAATTATTATTAATCAAAAAATTAGTGGACCTCAATGGCCACATCATTTCATTTGAATCATAATATTAATTAGATGACATGTTAGATCAACATAATTAATGTTGCAACCCTAGCCTTGGGCTCGTGACCAAAGCAAGGGCTTGCAAAGGTGTAGGCCAAAAATGAAGCCCAAGAATCACATTCATGCTCCCGAGAGTGTAAAAGAGTGTGAGGGAATGAACCCCCACATTCCCAAATGAGTTCCCACTTTGGGAATTAGAGTTTCGATTGACTCTTGAATTTTTAGAAAGCAATTGCAAGGGTCAAAACCCATTTGATTGAAAAGTTTTTTATATCACTGGAAAGTTTTTGAAATGTAGATGTTTAAAATGGGTTCGCATGACCCATTTGGGTAATTAAAACACAAGTTATGGCCAAAAGAAAGCCCGGGAGTCAAATTGGCAATTTGATTCTTGACCACTAAAAGTCAGGAATCGCGCTGATTTCCTTGCGTGTAGGTGGCATGCCACATATCATTGGAAAAATCTTGACAAGGGCTACAATTTGACTTAGACCTCACCTTAATTGAAGGTCTTCACATAAAGTTATGGGCCTCCAAAGTCACGGGAGTTCCAATTTTGGGAATTTCGGGACTCCCACTTGGGAGTCCCGAAACAAAATGACATTTGGGTGCTGGTCCCATGGCTAGGCATAAAGTATATTATAAGGGGGAAGATGGTGGCTTCCCCCAAGTTTGGGCCGTGATCAATCTTGTGAATCCGTGTTTGCCCTTGGCTTGTTCGTGCACCAAAAATGCTCTAACTAAGCACTAATCAACTTGTTTAGTTTGTGTAGGTCCATGTGAATAATTGAACTGCTTGTCTCTCGTCCTAATCCCATCCTGGAGCTGCAACACGCCCCTCTACCGTTGAAGTGCTGCGAGCCAAGGAGCACGCCCCAACTCCTTCTCCTTCTGTTGTCTTCACCTTTAAACTTGCAGTTGAGTCCATTGAGGAGCTTGGGGGTGTTTCAATTAATAATATAACTAGTTAGAACAAACATGACATATTACATGCGACAACACCGAATGCACCTTATTTTTATGTCACATTCGACATGCCACACTAGCACAATGTTGTTTTTAGTCGAATGACTTTAGTCATGGTAGCTATCCATTTTGTTAACAAGATCTATTATAAATGACTAATATTTTATAACTAACCCCAAATTTGTCTATTATCTATCATGATTGAGATATTTGTAAAAAAAGACGAGCTAAAAGATAAGATTTATAGTAGTGTCTATGAACCTTTTAAAATTGTTAAGGTTTATGAAGGCAAATGTTTTAGGCATGTGATGTTTAAGGTTTGCTAGTATGCTACAAATGATGACAAGGTTTCTATTTGGCTACAACATGTGAATGTGAAGGATGCCTAGGCTAGTTTATAGAAAACCATGATGTAGACCAAAAACTTGGGGAAAGGGAGGTAGGAATGGGAATGAGCTTGTGCTAAAGTGGGATGCAACACTGAAAATTAAAAACTCTTGCGAAAATAAGGTCATTATGTTTGAAAAGACTCTAAAGTTTTAAAATGCCATTATTCTTTGTTATAATAAGTGTTTTACAATAGAGGGTCCCTAAAGCCCAAGTGTGGGTTATTGTTGAAGCAATCACATTTGCTTTAAATCTTGTTGCTTCAGCATGTGTGCTAAATCAATCCAAAGGCCAATGGTTGTTAAATGCCTTGACAATAGTTATCACCTTGACTATGAGCATGGAAGTTGAGTTATTGCAATCGTATAGCTTGTTTGAAGTTTCTAACCCTTTTGAAGTAGAGATCTTGCTTTTGCATTGGAATATGTGACTTGAGGTTATAAAAGTGATCAAACATTTTTTGGATTTCTTAAGGTCTTTTGATGCATTGTAAGCTCACAACATCATGGTTATCATGTTACATCCATGCTTCAAGGTTTTGTGCATTGTGGAAAGTTTGGTGGGATGAAAGAATGTAATCAGATTGGCATTTAAATATGATGCCAAGATTATGATTCCATTTTTGATGATGTGTTTTGAATAGTTGAACCCCAGTACTATTGTAGTTGTTATAACAACTGATGATGCAGAATTGGAGCTTGATGAAAATATGTTTGGAATGGGGGCCTTAATTGAGGAATCTTCTTGAACATTAGTCACTAGAGAGTTGTTTCTGTTTAGGAGGCTGATGATTTCCTTATCTGCATGTGTATATCCACTAATTTGGTGGTGTATGCATGAACACTAGTTTTTGAATATGGGTTTTCTTGCAAAATAGATTCTTGGAATCCTAGGTTCACAAATAGAAATTGAGTGTGTTTTTAATCTAGTTGGGGTGTTGACAACTTTAAAGCACTATCGCTTGCAAGTGGACAACATGGATTGAATCATCACTATTGTGAAAAATTGGCTTGATGATCCACGTGTCAATTATAAGCGAAATTCTAACTTCAAACAATACTTGAAAATAGAAGAATTGTTGACAAAGGATAACTACAATTTGATTGAAAAACATGATTTTTTCAAAGAATTGCAAGTTGATGGTGACTAACTTTGTGGGCTAGGGTGGGTTCGTGTGGGGTGTGGTTGGGTCAGAGAACTTGTGCTACAATTGGGTAGAGTTCTATGGTTCTTCATAGAACTGGGGTTCAATTCCTTCACTAGTTTCGGTTTGATTCTAGGAGTCTAGCTTTCTAGATTTTTTATTATTTCTTGCAAAGTTTTTTAGTAATAAAATCAGAAAATTGATATGCATAAACTTTCTGCATATCTGTCATTTTGTGAAAGTTTAAAATCAGCATATGCATAACCAGCAAATTTTTTTTAAATTAAAATAATGTGTAACCGGATGGTGTAGTAGACTTCAGATGAAATGTGATAACTGGACAAAACTAGGAATGACCCTCAAAATGTGAGACTAAATGAGAATTCATGTTCCAGAAACATTTCTCGAAAAGTGGGACAAATGCAAATTACCGCAGAAAAGTCCTCAAAATGTCAAGTTGCGCATGTTTACATCAAAACTTCGTCAGCTGATCCTCCTTTACAACCAGGGCCCAAAGTACGGATGAATTGCAAGTACCCTAGTACACTATGTAATATACATGTCATGTGACTCCTGGTTGATAAATGGCTGCGCCCATGTACAACACGAGCCTCATAGGGTAACTAGGGGTCTGATCCCTATGGCAAGTTCAACCTATCAATAAAAAAAAGAACAAATCTTGCATGAAGTTCTAAACATAAAACCCACTATTCACCATCACACCTGGTTACCCTATACCTGTTATTCACCTATTGCACATAAAGCAGTGGTCCATTTTCTCCTTTGTATTTTGGTGATGCTCCCCAGCCTCAATTTTCCTGTGAACAGGAATCTTTTTTGAAAAACCCTCCCAATCTGGTGTGGCCCTTCTGGCTTCTGGAAGTTACTGTTCTGCCTAGAGAATAACTTATAGAGGCCAAAAGTTATTATTAATCTTTTTGTTTCATTTTAAAATTCTGTTTCTTCAAAAATGGATCGATTCTTTACACACATGAATGTTCCATGTAGAGGGCCTTCCAGATGTTCGACCTCCCGTGGCCTCGTGGATCTCAAATTTCCTATACAAATTGTACCAAATGAAAATGGAATCTGCCTCCTAAGTTATTATGAAACATAACATGAGACAAGGTTCAGTTATCTCTCCCCAGTCCTGACTCCCTGGGATTCTTCACTGGGCAAAATTTTCACCAGCTGGCAGACTTCTTTAGACCAGTGAATTGAAATCAGTGTTTTTGGGGGTTTCTGATACCCAAGTGTCAGAAAGTCTTATAGGAAAATCTTGATTCTTACATCTGCCTTTCCAATAGGGAGTCAACAATATAGAAAAATGCTAAATGAATTTATTTTCAGATTTTTTTGGACCAAATTTGGCTAAACTGCTAAAACTTTTGCTATCATCTTCTTTTATATTGGCAATGTTTAGCCAGATTGCAAAAATATGTATACATCTGTAAAATTCCTCAAGGACAATCCCAGTCTCAATTGTCACATTGCATCACCTCCCCCTAATGTTGATTGCTAGAATGCATTATTTTCAATGTCATTCTTCGCAAGTACTCGTTAAAGTTGATTACATTTCATTGCGTGTGTGCTTCTGTTTTTTACTCGTCAAAGTTGATTACATTTCATTGCGTGTGTGCTTCTGTTTTTTCCCCCTGATTTTTTTCCTTGGTGCTCAATAAATTTAGCAATTTAGCTTTCTCCTAGTGCTCCTCCTTCAACTGCCATCAGAAAGTTCAAAAAGCTAGACTTTTGAAAATATGTATTTGATTTCCATCATGACCACATGCCTATGTGGCAGCCTCCCTAGATGTGCCCAAAAAAGTCTTATACACCCTAAAACTTTTATAACTGAAGTATTTTTTGCACAGCTAGTTTGAACCTAAAATTGCTGTTTCATTCTTGGTTGGAGTGAACACAGAAAGTGACCGAGAATGGCTTGGATATAGAGAAATTGGGTAACTACTGTGAGGATTCAATTGTCACACGAGATTCGATACTACGAAGAGTAAAAAGCATGGAGTGACCAATGACTCAATAGTGACGAAACTATTCTGTTCAGTGTAGCCCGCCACTTTCTCCCAAACTTTACCCATTACACATGTTCAAAAATTCCTCAGGAAATAGGGGGCCTACACACTTTTTCACTTTTCTACATCTTCTTGTGGATGATTGCCACTTTGGCCACAAACAAAAATTCGTAATAAAAACACTGCACGTACCTCAAATGTTGAAAAGTTCAGTGGATGAAGTACGACTGCCCAAGTACTTAACTCAAAGTGTGCAAGTATTTGTACTTGCCCTTGCTTCCATCATTTTTTAATGGAGAATTGTCAGTTTTTGAAATTGGGCAAAATTTGGTGAATGTTTTATGAGGAAAGGAATTTTTTTAAGGAATTAGTGTGACGTTTGTGTGACTTTTTGCCCAAAAAACAAGATTGCCAAATGGCACTATTGACGAAGCCATAACATCATTTCACTTGCACTTGCCAATTGTTATGTAGACAACAAAAATGTATATTTTGTGCTACCATGTTGGTGCTTATAACTATCATTTTTCACACACATATCAAATAATATAAAATTATCCTAAATGACATATCACATTTAAACCATAAAATGTAGCTTATTGCTAGACCTGTAAGAATCCAAGCCCAAAAACTTAAAATGGAATACACACAAACAAGATGCAACAATGAAACTTGCATCAAAACACAAAAAAACTTATAACAACAAAACTTGTATGTTTCAAAATCTCAAAGCACCAAAATTGATTTGAAAATATACACAATAGGATTATATCACAAACATGAAATATCTCAAACTTAGTTCATACTTGAACTAATTCCAAACTAAAACACATGTCGTTACACTAACCCAAATTATAATTAACTTAATCATGATTTAAGAAGGTAATTAACATAACACACTTGATAATTGTCATGCACTACCATGTTAACATCTATAATTATCATTGTCCACACACATACCAAATAACATAAAACTACCATGAATGGTGTATCACATCCAAATTGCCTCCTTATTTAGGCTAAGGTCCCCTTAAGCCAAATAGTAATGTTGTCACATCCAAAGTAATTAGTGTTGTCTATTATATGTACACATAATTTCTCAACTCAAATCTACAAATTCAAGGCTAATAACCACCGCTATGAATAATGACATAATGGATGGTATCATGGTGTTAAACAATTGTTAAATTCTCCATAGCCATCAACATTTCAAACGGGGACAAAATTGTTCATTACTCACATGGTTGAATCCAGTGTGTGGGTTGGTTTCAAATGTTTTTTATACCCGCTAGATCCAATTTTCACAAAATATTTCAAAGAAGTTCCATTTCTCACTTTTTAATTTTAAAAAAATAAATATACATTGGGTCAAGGTATCAATATTTATTTTTTATAACTAATTCTCACAATGTTAGTTCCCATAAATTTGAAAATAGTCGGTTCTCACAAACTAGTTATTAATTCACCTTTTTCAAATAAAAACTAATAATATTATTATAAAAAGTATGATATTTTTATTCTTTAATTTTTTTAAAATTGCAAGTATTGTTATACATTTTTTTTTTAAAACCAACAATTTATTTGTATAATTTTCTTACTTCAACAACTTCGTCCTTTTCAAAGTCACCTTCAAATTCTTCTAACTCCTTTTTCTAAATCTATATCTTGTTCAAAGAATTCTATTAAGTTAGATGTAGATTTACATCCTACTCTAGGGTCATTAGGCCAATTTTAAAATTTTCAATCTACAAATGGCATCTTCTAAGGTTAGTAAGTATTCCAACCAAGGAAAAATTCTTTCAATTTCAATCTATGATCCAACAATGCCCAAAATCTAGTGGGTTAAAAAACCAACAATAAAGGACATTTCTTCATGTTTCTCCCACCATTGAAGAGGACATTCCATGTCTTTAACATTCAATTGGTATCTTCTAAAAATCAACAAGTCCTTCTTGACAAGCTTTTATGTTGGTGTACTTGTAATTTGCTCAAAAATGTTCAAATTATAATCCTAATCAAAAATATCTTGGGACTAGCATATTGTGTATCTAACCTCATCAAAGGATGCAAGTGTTCATAACGTTTGGGTCCAAACGACATATAATGAATCAATGTGTTTATTTTGCATTTAGGACTATTGTCCTTTTTTGGGGTCCTTTTTCCCAAAAAAACATGTTTTTCTAAAGAGGAATTTTCAAGTGAAATGTTTTTTTAAAAAATTTATATGTTTTATTTATAGTTGCCCCAATATGTCATATGTTTTTTAACAATCAAATTTGGAGAAATACAAATTTTTGAAAGTGCATAGATTTTGCCAAATTTTGTGTTTCGTCTTGAAAATTTGTCATAATTTCAAATCATACCAAAACATGTTAACATTTTCAATTCAATTTTTTATGTTATAAGCCACAATTGTTTTTTAAACAACATATACATGTTGAAAACGATTCATGATTTTTTTAAACCTGAATTTTTGATAAACACAAAATTGAAAAATATGAAAATTTGAGTGTTTTTATATGTTTTTAATAGTAATTTATTACTATAAATTTTTTGAAGATGAAATAAATTATATTATGAAAATTAAGGGGCCTTTTATGAAAGTAATGTCATTAAATGAAGCTATTAAACATCCATTATTCAAACCAAACTTTGATATTGAAATTTTTGTTAATTCATTTTAGATTTTTCAATATCCATATTATTCAATAAGCATAACTTTTCATGATTCACATGCAATTAAAGTGGCACCACGTAAGCAAATGTAAAAAAAATTGCAAAAAAGTTGACATTTTGACATTGATTTTGGTTCATTTGAGTTCATCTACACCCATTTAACAAATATAGAATATAAAGACTTCCTATCATATTCCTCAACAAGATAAACACCTTGCTCACGTCCAACAAATGAAGATATTATATGAAGGTTTTTAAACCTAAGGTTTAACATCAAAGAAATCATGTGTGGGTGTTTTTGTTTTTATATTTTGTTAAGATTAAAAGGAAAGAATCCAAAACACCACAAACCTCCCTTTTAATGTTAAAAGCCATCAAAACCAACTCATCAACAACAATTGAATCATTATCCATTAAGGTCCCAAACGAAGGAAAAACTTGATTTTTTTATTTAAGATTTAAACTCATGGAAATTATAAAGTGTAACGCATCACTAAGTAGTGAATGTCCACATGATTGGTTAAAAAAACATGCAAAGACAATTGGAAAAAGACAATCCATAATGATTTTGAAAGATCTACCAAGTTAGAGGTGGAAGCACTCAACTAATAACCTTCACAACATTTTCTTTGTTATAATAGAAAATAATTGCAAAGTGAAATTGCAATGGTTCTTAAAACATAATAATCTTATTAACAAACTTGCAAAACAATACAACAATACTTATCATTATTATCATTCAATTGAATGTTCAAAAAATGAAAAAGAACTAAAATAGCATTCAAAATTAAAAGCCTAGCTAATTTTCACTAAAACATTCAATTTTCTTGGCCAAATTCTAATTTCAACACAAGTTTATTCCATTCATGTCTTCTCTTACTAGATTTTTAGGCCAAGTGATGCATTTTTGCAAATCTATTTTAGTAGACTTAATGGACATATATTTTAGATTTTTGCAAACCTTTTTATCTATCGTGCCATATTGACATGCCTTTGAAAAAAATGACCAAAACAAGTTCCTTGGAACCTTTCTTCCAACCAAAAATATTCACAACTCACAACAAATTCAATACATTAGTCATGGCATTGAGATTAGAACCTTCATCTTTGACTATTGACATAAGCAATGATTTTTTTTCTTAAGCCATACTTATCCAACAAATCTATCAATTTTTTAGCCAAGGCTTGTGTTGTAGTTGCACTAGCCTTAAACAAGCCAATTTAGTCACATGATTTGGTTGCCAATCCTTTCCAAAAAATTAATGATTAACACAAACACATTATAAGCTCCTTTGGACATCAAAGATCAAAGTTAATAGTTGGAGAATGACATTTTGCCAATGTAGGAAGAACATACAATTGACTTGTCTCCTCCATTAACCCTAACAATATTTCTTGTGTAAATTGTTTTCAAGAAAGAAATTTAAGTTTTGGACATAAATGCAAAGGCAAAATGTTTTAGCTAGATGTTTTCCACAAACTAAATTGGTAAATGTTTTTTAACAATTGAAAGACCAAGGTCCTTGAAAAATGTTTTAGTAAAAGTAACTCATGTCTTTCATGCTCGAGGCCTTTAGTCAAAATGACCATCCCCCTTGGTCAACATGGACATTTTAGTCAAGTTGGACCTTCTAAAAAGTCATGATTTCTTGTAGTATTTGTAGTTGTGTCCCTCACCACCAATATTGTGCCTAAAACAGATTATAAGTCTGTTAGACCCCAAAAAGGCCAACTCCTCATCAACATGGCATACAATGCCTTCACATTGTTTTAGGAAAAACACAACATGTATTCATCCATCTATCCACATCCATAGTTCAAACAATTGTCTTCCCATTCAAACCTCTTAATTCTATGCACAACGCAATTGTGCTCCTTGGGTGTCAATCTAGATGGTGGTAAAAGCACACTACATTCACCCTTTCTGGAAGTCACAGTGGCAATTTTTCTGGGTGAATCAAGTATTGTTGCATTGTATTCAAATCTATTTGAAACATTTGGCAAATGTGAGATGAAAAATTGAAACCTACATTCTAATCTTTCAAAACCCAAAAAAAATGTCAAAAGGATAAATGTTCAATCCAAGGTGGACTTTACAAAATAGGGTACATCCAATGTCACGGTCCAAATTGCACCCAAAAAATTATCATTATGGACTTTTTTCTTCTAGTGGAGTTGGAAACTAAACTTATAATTTTTTACCACCACACATTGAAATACCATAACATTTAAGATGAAAAATCAAGCAAGAAAAAGTCTCTAAAAAATTTTAAGATTTAAAATGAAATTTTCAAATTTGTAAGGTCCATTTTGATATCTAAATTGATTTTTTCAAGGCCCATATTTTTAGAGGTTTTAAGAAAAAGTTTAAATTATTGTGGTGTGAACTTAGAAATGGAAAAAAATGTGAACTTCAACATCATTTAAGTGTTTTATTTTTTTAAATCATTAGATTTGGATTATAAAGATGAACTTTCATCCGCCCTTTTTGGGTGAGTGTAGTGAATTTCTCCTACTTGTAAGTACATGATAACATCTATGTTTTGGTATATATCCAAGTCATTATCACTCTTCAATTCAATGTTTGTGCATCTTAGGTTCCCATTTTTCATATTACTTTGAGGTATAATTTTATAATACCCTAACAAAGTAGAAAAGTATGTGAAAGCATGCCATCTTGGAATTACTTCCAAATCCACATCTTTGCAACAACAAATACAAATGGTATCATCCTTGTTGGGTTTTGATTCAATCCATCTAATAAACACCAATATTCTAACATAGTGTTTATTTTGGAATCTATTCTTTAAAATATTATCTTCGACATACATAATCTCTTTTATAACAACTATAAAAATCATAGATAAAACTCAACCATAAATCCATTACAGAACACATATATATGTACAATCATGACTTCTGCAATGATTTAAAAGCAAAATCAGGACCTTCATATTAGATGGAAGCAAAAAACATATTATAGTAGCTCTATTCAAGCTTCCTCATCAAAACTATTTTCTAATTTAACATGAGTTTCTCCATATCTCAAAACTACTTACTTTTCTTTTCATCTTTCATTCCTTTTCATCTTATAATCTCATAATAATTTTTTTCCAACAATGCTCTCTAAAAATCTTCTTCAAATTCCCACCATAAAACCTAGTTTGAATTAGTCCTCATAAACCCTAATTTTACATAATCATACTACACCTATGTCCATCCTATCAATTTTTGAGACTACCTTTGTCCAATCTATCTAATAGGGACAATACAATTCTACCATTAACACCATCAACATCCCAATTAACCATATTAAGAGTTTTATGTTAGTTACATGTTTATATCCTAGTTATTAAAAGTAAATTAAGGTAAATTATTGTGGAACTAATTCTAGTGTGAACATGGTTTTAAATGTTTAATGCATGGGATATAATCCCAAGATGTGTCATTTCAAATCACTTTTGGTGATTTGAGATTCCAAAACATGTAGTGTTTTTCAGCTGTGTAGTTTTTGTGTTATGTTAAAAAAAAATTGCACATGATGTTTTGGTTTTCTATCTTGTGTTTTGGACTTGAATTCCTACCTTGTTGTAAATGAGTCATGTTTTGAATCACCAAAAGTGATGTTTAGTTTGTTGGTGCAAAACTAAATGTGTTTGTGTTGCACGAACATAATTAGTGTTATGTGTTTTGCACAAGATTGTGTGGGCCAAATGTCCTTGAGGTTTCATTTTGTTTTGTTGTGTTTATAGTGTTGAATTCATGTTTGTGTAAACATTAGAAAGTTTGCAACTTGGGGTAGGGGTCGTAACTAAAAAAACTCTAGGGGTGAAAATAATGATTTTCGATAAAGGTCCTTCCCTTTTTATTTCTTTCCTTTTCCTCCTCTTTCTCACTCCTTTTCCCTCTTTTTCTTTTCTGGCTTTCTCTCATGATGATTTGGAAGAGGCACAATAATAAAGGTAACATTGCCATTGTCATCAAAGCTTGGAGCTTTAACTAGCCAATTTTTGGAGGTCAACAACAACAAAGGAAAGGAAGGTGGGGAGGATTCACCTCATTGCTATTGTGCCAATCATGGTTTTGAATGTTTTATTCGTTCAAAAGCAATAATAGCAATTGAAGTTGTAACAAAAGGAGCAAAAAACGGGGTTCACTAGGGGGAAATATCAATGGGAAAAGTTTGGTTCCATTACCAACACCATCATGTGTTGAAAATTCTTGAACCTTTTTTGAACCTCAAAAGTTTGGTTCATTTTGGAGTTTTGGGTGTTTCGAACTAGGCTCAAGGTAAAAAGGTCTATAGGGTCTAATCTGTATCTCCCATTTCATTTTTCATTTTTATTTTGTTTTTCCAAACTTAGATGTCATGTTTATCCTAACTATAGTCGAATAGTGGTTTGGTGATTGAATAATTTTTTCAAAAAGAAGATTTTAGGACAAGTTGGTGCCTATGGCTAGACATGTCATCATGTCACACCATGAGGTGACATACATGACATGAAAAGAAAATTAAAATTTTGAAAGGGGGGTTATCTGAAAATTACTACAACTGCATATAATGTCAATTTTTGTGTCATTGTGTTTCTTAAATGGAATTCTACTCCTATGGGAGATTTCAAGCCATGGTGAAAAAAAATTTAAGAATTTTTCCAAGGTGCAAGATGGTGTGTAACCACTATTCTTTTGCCAAACATTTAGCAAATCAACATTGTGGTGATGAATTTCGATTATTGTATTTCATAGGTGGAGGAATGGTACACCATTACTGAATGAAAAAAATTTGAATTCCTATCATGATTCTTGTGTGGGGATCACAAAAGTGAATATTCGTGTTGTGTGATTTGTGCACATCCACTTATTTGTTAGGTTGGATTTATTGCTTATTAGTATATTAATCAAGTTACAGTAAACTCTCTCTAAACTAATACTGTGTAAACTAATATTTTCTCTAAACTAATATGCAGGCACAGGCCCGTGGTGGGCCTCATACTTAATCTAATAATTCTCCATAAATTGATATTCAATATTTTTTTCCGGTCCCATAGCATTTTATAAACTAATACATCATACATATGGCACCAAAAAAGCGATGAAATCCTTTTTATGGCATTGTTCTGCTCCTGCTTTTGGGGAAAGGGTTTGGACAAGACTGACCAACTGACTACCCATAACCCCTTTTATAGAACGAAGGAGGGTATTCTAAAAGTACCTAGAGTGCAGCTTTCCACAACTTCACTTTCTACCAAGATTTCTACCACTCATGTCATATGATCTTCTAAATGCTTCTTTGATCCTCCACCAAGCTCCACAAGGTTCTATTACCTTCCCCAATGATCCATGACCTTCTACTAACCTCCATGACCTTCCATGCTGCTTTGGCAGGTTCCGGAATGATTTTTGTTACCCCCCATATAATTTGTGTAAACTAATATCCTCCATAAATTAATATCTTTCGGCCGGTCCCAAGGATATTAATTTAGAGAGAGTTTACTGTATCAAATGATTTAAAGGGTTAAGGGATTACGAAGGTGTTTATTTTTTGACTATGATATGAAGGTGAACACACATTTTTAGTTGACCTTTTGGTAATCTATGTTTATTATTTAGTGTGAAACCCTAGGTGAAAGGTTATATGTTTTCCCATGCATGCCTTTATCGCCACAATGAACCTAGGGACTCATGTGATTAATGTAATAAATGGTTGAACATGAAACAAGGCTACTACACAATAGGAAATCACTAAATAAATCTTGTTTGATACTTGATTTTTTTGGACATATTAATTAAGTTTTTATCTAAGGTTAAGTTGTACTAGCATGTGCAATTGTGAATATTCCTAAATTTGATCATTAAGATGTCCCATTGCTTAGCATTGTGATAAAATTAGATTGATGACCAATAGACTAGACCTTGTTATGTTCACATTGTGCCCAAGTGTTGTTGGCCCTATGAAATGTTTCTCATGTGGGTGTAGCTGCCTTAACCATATAGGTGGAACATCACTTTAGGTTTAGTACGTATAAGTTGTAACAAGTTCATTTAGATTAAGACTAATTTAAACTTAATCAAGTACTTAACATAACACGTGCCTAATATTGGATGACATTACATCTAACTTGAATTGAGTTCTAATACATTAGATGGAATTCAAATTTCATTTAATTCCATTGAATTCAAATTCAACTTAATTTGATTCAAATTTTTTTAAATAGGATGCAAGTTGATGCACAAGGTATTGAAAAAAATCTTGTCGATTTCACCATTTGTAACTATGAAAAGATTATTATAAAAAACTACCAAAAGACACATTTCCATTCCATTGAAAGGAAATTTGAAACTAAAATCTATTTTGGTAGGATGAAACAACTATTGGAATGTAAATATTTCTACCCTATATAAAATAAATAAATAAATAAATAAATAAAAATTCACATTGCTTCAAAAGTAGTGATCAACCACAAGAGGATTTAGCCAAATCTAGTTACAAGAAAAATAAAAAAATAAAAAATCTAAGAATCCTATTACATGTTGGCAAACCACTAGACGCTATTAGCTAAATAGGTGATTTCAAAAGAGGAAAAGCTAGAAATCTGCTAGAAATCTCCAAAAATCTTAACTATTTCATAACTTTTTTCCTCAAAATGTGGTGATTTTTTCAGAAATTTTCTGAAAAGTTCCCTTTATCATGTTGCTCAGGAATTTTTTTAATTACGAAATGGCAAAAAGTCGCCACAAAAAAATCACTACCCTATTTTAGCTCCAGTCTTACCATTGTCATTAAAATTTTGACCAATAGTTTGATTGAAATATGGTGAATGGGCAAGTAGCATGGAAATTTGGAAACAATCCTTAATAGGTAAATATTGCAATCAATAAGATAACTTTTCAAGATTAGGCTTCAAATGATTTAAATATTAAAAAGAAAAAAACCTCATCAATCTTGCCACAAATCTAGTGGACAAAGGATTCATGTAACATGGTGAACTTTTACTACAACTTTAATTTCCACATAACTTTAGTAGGATGGTTCTTTAATATAGTAGTTTCACACATTATTGACATGCATCTTCCCATGTCTCTAATAGGATGATCCAACAAATCACATTTGATAGAAGTATAATAAAGCCAATAAAGTTCCAAATAAATTGAAGCACAACATATATCAAACTAGAAATTTTAATCTTGTGTCTTTCATGCACCTAATTTGAAATCTAGGTAGTTATCATGGTTATAATCTTGAGGCCCTATAGTGGGTTAGATTTAACCTTGAGTCTTTTTTTCACTTGACGTGGGATCACTGTAGTTATCATAGTTACATCCTCCAAGCCAAGTAGATTTAACCTTGGGTCTTTTCTTTAATTTTGAATTTTTTTTTCATCTAACTTGGGAACCATGAATTTATCATAATCACAACTCTTTAGGCCGTGTACCCATTGTAACAAGTTTAGAATAACAATATCAAAATTGGTCAAATTTAGGTTTGAACATTTCTTAACCAACTTTTACATGGTTCATTGTATATGATTTACCTTCACATATATGAGAAAATTTTCTAACATATGGAGAGTAAAAACTAGTGTTGTTTGGTTATTGATTTTTTTTTCACAATTGGTTGGGGGATAGATAAAGGTATAATGGCATCTTTTTTAACGTTTTTGGGTTTATTGTTATAATATACACCTCCCAAAATGTGATGCATTTAATTATGGGTTTAACCTTTTGATGTTTGAATTATGACTTTCACAAAATTTATGTTATTTAATATTACTTTAGAAAAAGAATTATTTTTTTCATTTGAATTCAAGGAACAATGGATATATTTATAATGGTATACATAGTATAACAAAGCTCATTTTTCATTTCAAACTACACTAGGTATTTGGTTCCATTGATCATCAAAATTAATGTTTGAACTAATTTTATGCATTTTTTCAATTCACATTAGTTGTCACCTTCCATTTCAAAATGATTGTTTGTCAAATTTTTTATTTATGGCACACTTGTTGTCAACACCCTAAAAAACTCCATTTGTAAGATGAAAAATATTTAACTCTTCACATGGTTCACAATCATGGTTCAAATTATGTGAAATAGACGTTACAAATTTTGTAAAAATCAAAAATTATTTCAATTATTTTAGAAATATATAATTTTTTTAAACACATAATTAAAAATATATTCTTTGTGTGTGTGTGTGTATATATATATATATATATATATATATATATAGTTTGAGTTATGTTCTACCATAATATGCAAAACATTGTTAACAATGACATGGTTTAAGCTCAAAAAGACTCACCTAAGAAAATAGTACAATGTGCTTTACATAAAAGGGTCACCATAGCTTGCTCTTACCTTAGGTATGTTATTTTTTATTTTTAACCACACAAGGTATCAAACCCCCAAAAAATTAAAAATTAAAACATTGTTATCAATTTCACTATAAAAGCAACACCCCTCAATTATCAATTTACTTGGTTCGCAAACTATTGACTTGCCCCAAGGACCATGGTTTCTCCAAGGCCCATTTGCCTCAAAAACCATGATTCCCCAAGAACTTGGACCCATTTCACTGAGGGAACATGGGTCCATTTCCCTTAAGGAATGTCCCATGTTTTCCAAAGAACTTGGGCCCATTTCCTTCAAAGAACTTGAGCTCATCTTGGAACATAGCTTTTCATGATCATAGATCTCCACAGTAAAAAGTATTGAACTGAAGACATACCATATCAAGTCAAAGTGTCTAGCCACTATGTCACACCACTTTGCTTACATTAGACTCATGCCCTAGTCATACTTAATCCAATCATCATATTTGTGGGACCAAAAAAGAATTGAAATTTTATTTCTTGCTCAGCATGCCTGTGATCATAGTGCATTGCCAATTATGAGAAGTGCACAATAATAAAGATTTGTATTTTTATTTTGACGGTTAAGCTGACAATATATCATGTGGTTATTGGGTTGTGTATTTTAAAATTATATGCATAACAAGTGGGTATTATCAAAAGACTACAAAAAAAATAGTAACCAAGGGTATTGCTTAAACAAGCAAAATTGATCATCCATGGATCTTTAAAAAATTCAAAATCCATTATTGTGTGGGACAAAAATAATAATTTCACAAACACCCTGCCTCACTGATGGATATGAGGGAAACAAAGGAAGAACCAGCCAACAGCGAAAGCGGTGCAACTATTACATATGTGTGATATGTAATTCAGACAAAATGCATTCAGACCTGTTATGCACGTATTTGATTTTGTTAATAACCATCAATTCTGGTTTTCTTTAATATCTCAGAATCACAAAACAGTGAGTTCTGAGTTTTTGGGGGAAAAAAAAAGCAGAACGAAAGAACTGCTCTTTCTGGTTGGTTTCATAAACCTCAAGGACTCTGGTTTTCATGAAAGAACCAATGAACAACAGTTTTGTGGGTGGTTATTTGAATTTTTCAAATTTCTCAAGAACAATGATTAATATATCAGAACCAGTTATTTGTTCTTCTTGAGGACTGCAGTCATGAACCCAAAGAACCACCCTGATAACCAACAGGGGTTTGATGAAGTTTCTTATACCCACGCAATACTCTTCTAAAACCTCCCCCAAATCCTCTATTATAGAAACTAAAATTTTCAATACTACTGCATGGACTTCTTCTTTTGTTGTGATCATCTAATTCACATCTAATTCTATTTGGCACCTCCAGTACTAGCAACAATATCACTAACAACCAGTGTGATGAGCTGCCAACAATGAAGTGGTAAAACAAAAACTGGTTTAGTTTCCATGGCATGGAATCAATTTCCCTGAAGCACTGATCCAAACAGATTCTCACATTTTCTCAAATTTGTTTTGCTTGGTGGTGTTGTTATTCAGAGCTCCAGGTAACATTTTGAACCTCCCCATCATTGCACAGGCACTATGGATTTGCATTTCAAACATGTCTTGAAATCACCATGGAATAACCTGCATTTTTCTGAAACCGGATTCTAAGATAATTTTCTAAGAGCCTGGCTATGGAGTTTAGGGTTTAGTGCACAGCAAATTTATCGATGAAGCTCTGATCTCACACATAATATGTTTACTCATATTTTGCTGAACAGAGGTGTTCCGTAAACCCTAGTAGAAGAAGCCAGATTATAAGATATTATTCTAGGGGTCTTTCTTTCCATCAAGCTGCTTTGATCACAGTTACACACAGTATGTTGTGATCACAACAGCCATTAGGAAAGTCAGTGAAATATAGCCATATTTCTTGTTCCACTATAGTAACAACCACCTAATGGAAAGCTACTAAAATGGACCCCTGTTTCTTGTTGCATGGACAGGAAAAAGCTGCACATGTGGGCTGGAAATCTATAGGTAATTAATGTTAGGAACATTGGGAACATTTCATATGTAGGGAACTTTGTAAGGACATTACAAGAACATGTGATCCCACAAATGAGGATGATAAGTCTGTGAATATCACTCTATGAGCTGTGAGTCTATGGAAAGCTACTGTTGGGGTGATGACAGCAGCCTAATGGGAAGACCTAAAGCCTGCTTTGCAGTTCATAGAAAGTCTACCTATTATTCAAGCTCTGATCTCACACAGCAACAAGATCATTCAATCCTGAATTTCACACACACAAACAAAACACTAACCCATCTTTGCTGTACAGAGGCTCAAAGAAGGTTTGAGAGGTGTGCACCCCTTTGAACGAATAGATAAGAGAGATCTTGCAGCAATGGAAAAAGATCCACATGGTGATGAATCTGCGGTAATGCTGTAGACACAGACCTCCATCCCAACGACAAAGACTCCATCTGATTGATAAGGTTTGCAGTTCCCCCCTACCACTCCATGGACTCCCAAGATCACCACACCACCACCAGCTCCGCCTTTCTATCAAGAGCCAGAAGCTGCTGTGGTGTGCAAGCATGGTAAATCAGTTGCACATGGGATGTTTACTGTGCTGACACAATAGCCTCCAGAGAACGGTTGCACATTGCAGTCTTCAGAGAGTGCAACTCTGGTTTGATTATTAAGACATGGTTTCTGTGCAGGAAAGCCTCCAATTTCTGCATCAATTCGCCCTCGAAACTCTGCAAGCAGACTCCTCAACCGAAACACTTCTGCTTCCAAACAAGCCTGTTCCTGTAACCTTTTCATAAGCTGCTGGTTTCGAACTTTCAACTGATTCACTTGCTCCTCCAAATGAGCAGTATGAGCTTTCTTCTTCTCTCGATACTTGCGCACAGCCACCTTGTTCCCCAAGGAACATTTCTTGTTTCCTCCAGCTGGGATGATGCCAGACTTGTCTGCCAATTCATCCCCTTTGTCCCCTGTGGCAAGCAACTGGGTGTGTGTGTGGTAGCATGTGTGCGTGTGTGTGTTGTCAGGTCCAGGTGGGTTGCAAGTATGGGTGTGTGTGCAGGTTTGTGTGGACTCAAAAACCTCGTCAAAGAGGCTGTCCATGGAGCATAAGGAGGAGGGTATTGATGGCAGCTCACATGTGCCATTTTCCTCAAATAGATTCTGCTCCCATAGCTGATCAACCTCCCCATCGTCCATCCTGTTTTCCAATTCCCTCTATCCAACTCACCACAGGAGTCTATCACACACAAGGCTACACCAAGAACTCTCTCTCTCTCTCTCTCTCTCTCTCTCTCTCTCTCTCTCTCTCTCTCTCTCTCTCCAAAATCTCTGAAAGATACAAACTACTAAAACTGAGCTCCAAACCCTAAAAACCGAGCTCGACTTCCATCCGCAGCTGTTCCGAAACCAAAACCTCTGAAAGGAATACTACGAAAACTGAGGTCCAAAACCTAAAAAGTAAGCTCGAATTCCATCAGCAGCTGTTCCGAAACCAAACCTCTGAAAGACACAAACTACGGAACCTGAGATCCAAACCCTAAAAAGTAAGCTCGAATTGCATCAGCAGCTGTTCCGAGAACGGAGTGAAACCCAAAGGTACTTCAGCGATCTTCTTCTTCAAGCAAATCAGTAGGCGAGCGACTTGACAACGAATCAGACGACACAAACTTGACAACAACAACAACAACAAAGAAAGAGAGAAGATGAAGAAAGAGAACTGTGTACCTTTTGCTGCTGCTAGCTCTGCCAAATTTCTGCCCTTCTTTTCTCTGAAATCCACAATATGCAACCACCCACACCAACAATCCGCAATCTGCAATTGATAAAACACACAATCTGCAATCAAAAGAACGCACAAATCCGGAACCCACAACCCACCAACAATCTGCAAGCAACGCACATAAGTACGTACACAGAGACGTACAATACAATTCGTGTCCCCTACGGAACTAAAGAATACGTTTCTCGAGACCTACGAATATGACGACATGTTTTAGTAGACAATTAATTACATTTTTAGGTCGGATTTAGGGTTTTAGGGTCCTAACATTAATTAGGGTTTAAAAGGGTTTAGGTTTAGGGTTAAACCCTAACCCAAACACTCCACACCATGCACAATTAATCAATTGTTTGAAACATAAAAAATGTAACACAAATGTGCTTGGAACATAAAAATTGCATCACAAAGTGCTTGAAACCATCCAAGAACAAACTGCTCATCGCATAATGGCTCTACCCAATGTTATATGACCATGATCAATATTTTATTCCAAAGACCAACTCTGTAGGAAAGAAATAAACAATCTTTGAGAGTATTTTATTTTCTGAAATTAAATATTTAAAATTAATCAATTGTTTGGGAGGCATGTGCCAAACTTGCCAATGGACTATAGTATATGGAATGTTTGGAATCTAAATGTTCGGATTACAAAATTTGAAATTTGTGTGTGAAATGTTTGGAATTTGAAATTTTGAAAACTAATATGTCTGAATTGGGATTTGTGAATACTTAAAGCTAAAAATTGAAATTTGAAATCTCTACATGAAGCGTTTGCAATTTGAAATTTTGAAAATTGAAATGTCTGATTACTAAAAACTGAAAACTAAAATGTTTGAATATTAAAAACTGAAAATTGAAATGTCTAAATATTGAAAACTGAAATGTCTAAATATTAAAAACTGAAGATTGAAATGTCTAAATACTAAAAACTGAAATGTTTGAATACTAAAAACTGAAAATTGAAATGTCTAAATATTGAAAATTGAAATGTCTAAATACTAAAAATTGAAATGTCTCAATATTGAAAACTTAAAACTAAAATGTCTAAATACTAAAAACTGAAAATGGAAATGTCTAAATATTAAAACTAAAGACTGAAATGTCTAAATATTGAAAACTGAAAAGCCATTATCATTCATTCAACAATAGTCAAATTGATATCTAAATGCATTATTGTTTCAATCTCCTACAAAAACCATCAAAATCTTTAATAAACTTTTCTGTTACACATTGTAATGCCCTTGTTGGCTCCTAGCAAAATTCTTTTTTTCTACCTAATCTTTCAAACTTTTGCAATAGGTCTATAGCTCATTCTCACTCCAAAAGTTCAACAATGGGACAAAGGGAAAAGTAGAAAATTATCTAAACTATAAATATTTCCAATGCCCACCTTTTAACTTTAGGACCCAATGGGAAGAAATACTACAATCTTGCCTAAGGATGTAACATGAAACCTCCATCACCACAGATAGCCATAACCTTCTTCTTTGGATGAAGGAAATAGGTTGTTGCCACTAATGGTAGTCCTACTCTCATAGTTGTTAGGAATAATGTGTTGAGCTCATATGCTTGCATACACACACTCCCTACATACCATCCCATCAGTGCTTCAATTTTTTTCCTTTTCTAACGCACCCAATAATCCTTATTAGAAACCTTTAACTAAGAAATTGAAAAATGTTTGATGCCAAGTTTTTCAATGCAAGTGTATGATGGTCATCTTCATCCCTTTCTCATGATGATTCATGATGGGAATTTTTTTGTACTTGAAAGAAAATTGCAGTAGAAAAAAAAGGGCAGACATGGAAATGGAAAGTTATGAGCCAAAAGTGGATCAACTATGTTGACCCACATTTGTAGTGTCCCTTTCTCATTACCGGATACAACATTCTTGTTAGTTATTGTTTCAAATAGACTAGACATGAAATCCTAAAATTGTTTTATGAAATTGTCAAAAGTTATCTTTGTGCTCCAATATAGCCTCGAGAATATGTTGGAACTCTTGCTCGACTGAGTTGTTTCTAAATTAGTGAAACCAACTATAGGAGTAGTAGTACCTATAGTAAAGAGAAAGAAAATGTTCAAGGTTAATCAATTATGTCAAATTTTGTGGAATAACTGATCGACCTCTTAAGATTTCAAGTCAATTGGGAGAATTTTCTAGCAGGGAGATGGATGAAGTACTTTCAACTTTAAAAAACACATGCCTAAATTCCTAAATCTTTTGATTAGCCAACATTGCCTCCCACATTGTTTTATCAGTTGCCAATGAGAACACTAATCTTTACACACATTTCCAAACCTAGCACATCAAGCCACACACATGCTTCATAAATAACATTCCATAACAATTCCCTTGTATCGTCGAAACAACAGCATCCAGGATCCATCTCTGCTATTTCTTCTTACAAATTGCACTAGCAACTAGGATCTAACTTTGTTGTTTCTTCTTGTCATTTGCACTAGGATCCTTCCTAACAAATATATCTCTACATTCTTCACAAAGTTCCACATACAAACTTCTCCAAACAAATCATTCTTCCATCATCTTAATTGCAAGAGAAGAACCAACTGAAACCAAACATCATCAAACAAGGATGAGGGAGGGAACTTTCAAACGAAGAATGCTCTACAAATCCACAATAGCTTCTTTGATTTATGTGGTGGAAGGAGGAGTCCTGAACACATAGTAATCCTTCTTTTCATTGCCCGCAAACTCCTAGTCATCAATCTCCCAAGAGAAGAACTTCCCCCGGCCAAAAGAATTGCAATGTTGGATTGTCGTCACTTGCTAGCACGTGCATGAAGTCACACAAAGTGAAGCCGAAAAAGGCGCTTGAAGTGAAGGTGTGGTAGTATAAACGTTGTAAAACGCAACATTTGACACCACTACGGTTGCAACAACAACTAACACACTCCCAACCTCTTCAAGATACTCAAATGTGAGTCTAAGATGAAAACAGCAGAAGAATAGGATGTTGGGGCACGCTCCCTGATTCGCAACACTTCGGGGGTAGAGGGGCATGTTGGAGCTCTGGGATGGGACTAGGAAGATTAACAAGCACTTCAATCACTCACACGGACTTGCACAAACCAAACAACAAGTTGATTAACGCATAGTTAGAGCACTTTTGGTGTTAAGTCGAACCATGGGCAAACTCGAACTCACAAAACTCACCACAGCCCAGACTTGGGGGAAGCCACCACCTTCCCCCTTATAGTATATTATGTGCCTTTCCACGAGGCCCACATCCAAATGGCATTTTTTCTTGGGACTCCCAAATGGGAGTCCCGAAATTCCCCAAGTTAGGACTCCTATGACTTTGGGGACCCATAACTTTGTGTGCAGACCTCTGATTGAGATGAGGTCTGAAGAAAAAGTTGTAGCCTTTTTCAAGAGCTTTCTAACGATATGTCGCACGTCACCTGCACGCAAGGAAATCAGATCGATTCCCGACTTTTAATGGTCGGGAGTCAAAGTGCCAATTTGACTCCCGACCTTCCTTTTGGCCATAACTTGTGTTTCAAATGTCCAAATGGGTGATGCAAGCCCATTTTAGATATCTAAGTTTCAATACCTTTCCAATGATATAAAGAACTCTTCAATTCAATGGGTTTTGGCCCCTGTAATTGCCCTCTGAAGATTCAAGAATCCATTGGGACTCCAACTCCCAAAATGGGAGTTCACTTTGGAGTGTGAGGGTTCATTCCCTCACATTCTTTTGCACTCCTGAGAGCATGAGATGTGACCCCCGGGCTTCCCTCTTAGCCTACAACCTTGCAAGCCCTTGCCTTGGTCGCAAGCCCAAGGCTAGGGTTACGACAACAACTTTAATTATTTTTTGAATGTTTTTCTAGATAATTCCACCTACCATTTTCAACAAAAAAACCTCCTCTCACACATTGTTCCCACACAATTTTCTTTGCCAATAAAAGAGGAACTGTCTAGGGTTGTGAATTTTTTTCAACACACCCTAGAGTACTTAAATCCCTTCTGATCCTTCTATCAAACTTTTTCCTTCTTCAATTTTTGTCTTGTTTCTTACTAGAAGAAGATAGATCAAGATGTCTTGACAATATATCCTCTCGTTCACAGCCTCATAATTATATAAAGCAACCCATTTCAATTCAAGATCAAGGGGTTTGGTCTCCTCGCGTGAAAAAAAACACAAACTTTGCAACGGCAATGATGATCACTAGTTCTTATTGCCAAGAGAGAAAGAAACAACACTTGGTGTTCCATTAAGTGTTTGTTGTCAGTCATTGGCCGCTCCTCACAAAAAAAAGCATAGAATTCATCTCATCATCAGGTCACTTAGGCCCAACCCGATCTGTTTTTGCAGAATAAAGCTATCGCTTGAGCCTACTAGCCCACTTCACACTAAAAAATGAATGTGGCAGTTCATCCTTCAACAATAGAATCCCCACAAATGTTATGCCCACACCATTACATAATTTTTCTTAGAAGTTGGACAAAGACTAAGAACACAGTAGATAGATGTGATCATCTACACATCGTAGCATCCTCTAGTTCCAAAATCCTTGAAGCTCCCACTATATCACAGATACTATCTTTTAAGAGTAAACCACATTACACATTCACATAAAAACCCCCAAAAATCAACAAAGATGATGGCTGCCACTATAATCACTCTTGAAATCCTAGACTCTATCATCATTTCCCTTGAAATGGTCCTTAAAATGCAAACACTAGACCTCCTATTTCCTTCTTGACGCTCTTGGCACAACAAAAGATCAAGCGCCAGTTTCAATAGAAGTCCAGAGGGACTTATGTCCCTATCTTATTATTATGAAAATCCAAACAAACTCCACACATCTTAAGTAGCAGCATAGGAACTTAGCTTTTCCCCACTTGGCCAAAAGAAAAATCTCCATGTTCCTCTTTCTTAGCTAGCTTCAGTTAGCTTTTCATTATCCACATCCCTTCGTTCCCTTGAAAGCTTAGCACCAATCGTACCTAAGAATTATGATTCACATTGCTCATAAAGATTATCCATTGAGTAGCCAGAATCGTGTTCCATCATTGAAACCGATTCACCAATGCCACTCCATAATAACTTACAAAACAACAAACCAAGCTAAAAAAAAAAAAAAAAAAAAAAACCAAAATAAAAAAAAAAAAAAAAAGCAATTGAACTTTTTGCCACAAAGTTGAATTAAGGTTGTTGCTTTCATCTACAAAAAATGTTGGACACTGTTTTTATGTCACAAAAGAATCAAACAAATATTTACTCTGGGTAAAGCCCTTTGCTGTGGGCTGTAATTCTAATAAAGCTAATAGTATGGGGCTTTACCCTACATCTAAGGAAGGAAATAACCATAAATCATTTTTTTAGTGTGAATTGGGTTGGAAGATAACCATAAATCATTTTTAAAATGTGAAATGGGCTAGGAGATAACCAATAAGTTCGGCTATGGCCATTTTGAACCTAAGCCTAAACTTAATCTTTTTTTCTTCATTTTTTTTGGTACTCACCAAATTATTTTTTATGCCAAAAGTTGTTTGGCCATGGTTGTTTTGAACCCAAACTCAAGCTTGATTTTTTTTTCTTTTTTTTTGGGCACCCACCAAGTTGCTATCAATGCCAAAAATTTGCACGACCATGGTTGTTTCAAACTAGAACTCAAATTCGAAATTTCTCATTTTTTTTTTCAACATGGCCATGGCTAGTTTAAACCCCAGCTCAAGCTTTGATTTTTTTCATTTTATTTTTTCAACACCCTTTAAGCAATTTTCGGCATTGAAAATAATTTTGTAATGATGGATTTAAACCCTAACTTGAACTTGGGTACAATCTAGGACCCAAGTTCAAGCTCAAATATATTTATTTGGAACTTGAACTTGAGCTTGGGTTTCATATGCCTTCTAAGCTACTTTTGACATCGAAGGTAGTTTGGTTTGTGAGGATTCCAACCTAAACATGAGTTCAAGTCTAAATTTGGTCCAATTTGAATTTTTTATGTTTTATTTTAAGCATCCAAACTACTCTTGACATTGAGAGTAAGTTGGCCATGACCATTTTCAAGCTTGAATTTTTTTGGGTTTTTTTTGGAACCCAAGGTTGAGTTTAGGTTTCATACACCTTCCAAGCTACTTTCAACACCGAATTTATTTAAGAATGATGGATTTGAACAATAATTTGAGCTTGGGTCTTGGGATCGTTGCTAGATATGTTGGCACTTGTACTATGCAAAATTTTAAAAATAAGTCATATGATGGGCAATTATTGGGTTCAAATAAGAAAACACATAGAACAATTTTTTGATGTTTATCAAGTAGTGGTGTATTGCATATAAAGATGGTAGCGAATATAGAGAAGTGTTCTTTGAGAGGAACAACTTGATCTATTTAGTGAACCTATGTGTTGAAATGAAAAAAAAAATTGTAATTGAAATTGATTGTTTATGACCAAATCCAAAAAACTTTTAACCATATTGATGTAACCAAAACTAGATTTATGGAATCGAAATTGGATTTGTGTAAATCAAAACTGGATTTATGGAACTAAAACCGGATTTAAAGATATTTATTTTCAAAATTGAAAATCTATAAATAATCAATTGGACTAGTAGTTAGGATTTTTTAAAATAAGGTTTGGAATGTATATATCCAAAAGGAATTTATTTTTTGAGTCTTTGGCCAAAAAGAAGATTATATGAAGTTTTTTCAAGCTTAAATGTGGAGGAAGTTCAAAACTTTTGAGCTTTTTACCTTTTCTTTGAAGTAATCAATGTTTTTTGCTAATGTTGTACTTCCTCACAATGTTTTACATTCGCAAGTGTGTTCATTCAATGTGTGTGTTTATTCATTATTATCTTTTTGTTGCCACCTAAATTTTGTGTTTAAATTTTGACATCCAAGGTGGTTGCAAGTGTTTATTCCCACTTCAAATTTGGTAAGGTGTGTTCCCTACCAAATATTGCACTATTCTAGAAATCTATTTGATTTACCGGTAACAATATTTTGGTGATTTTAAGAATCACCCATCGTACAAGAATTTATTAAATTTTTATTTCATTTATAAACCCAATTATTTACCGAATGGCCTTAACACTATAGTAAATGAGAAGGAAGTTGAAGATCTTTGTGAGATCATTGATTTATTGAAGACTCTATATTTTTTTTCTTAATTCATAAAAAATGCAAATACACTCATTGAGTTAATAGATGATTAGTAATATGATGTTTCAAAATAGCTCTTTGAATTGTTTGAATCTGGGATCAATATTCCATTTTTAATTACGTTTCAATTGACATCCTTATTTGATTATCTATGTAAGAATATAAAAAAATTGGTGGCACATATCCAAAAATGTGAGAATTTGCAAAAACAAAATGTTGTTTGTTGATTGATAGATAATGTTGGGGCAAACACCAAATGAAGAGGAAATAAACAAGTATTTTACTTTGTAAGAAAGCCTAGAATGCAATGAAGGTGGTAGACTAGAAATCATATAAGATGAGAATTCACATTTGAAGATTCCACCCTCTCGGCATTCCCATATGGTATAGGACTTAGAAAATTTCTCGGTAATAACTTTTATTTAATTCCATCAAAGTTTAAACAAGAAAAATGGTTCCACAATGAAACAAAAAATATGATTCATGAAATGTTTAAATTTGGGGAAGAATCACAAGGTTACCTTGAAGCCTATGAAGGGGAAACATTTATCATTAATGAAAGCGATATAATAGAATTCAAGGACCAGTTGAGAATTTATTGAATCTAAGTAATTAATGAACCTTGGACAAAACAACAAAGATGGAAACCTAGAGACAAATGTCTCAAAGGCAATCAAAATAGATAGACAATAAGCAATCTAGAACATGCATTCAATGTGTCAAATGCTCTTTATTTAATAAATGAATAGTCATGGATTAGAAATCCAAAAATAGAGATACATTCTTAAGATCTCAGAGCTAGTGATAAAAGAATGTATAATGGAACCTTGGTTTGAAACTTTCTTCGAGATAATCTAGAGTAGAACTTTTCATATTCTTTCGATATTATTTTTCTTACAACATTGTTGATTTGAATCATAATTTTTAAGATTCAAAAGTTTTGCTTCTATGCAAATGACATGAATTGTTGTGTGGGGGATATAAAGTGTAAATTTGCAGTTGAAAAATCAGTGGTTCCTTCTATGCAAAAGGGGATTAATCTATCAAAAGATGAGATGAAACCTCATGAAGAAGGTAGATGAGTTCTCAATAGATGCCAACATATCCTTCTTCATAATTAAATTGGTATCAAAGGCTCAATTCTAGTATATTGATTTGCGGATGCAATGTTGTATCCTAGAACATGGCGTGGGAAGCTGTTTGACGCACACTTCAATTTACAATGTCAAAACAACAATACAATCAATGGGAGGCTAATTGACTTCTTGCGACAACTTTCCAACTATCATTGGATGTTCTTACTCCTAGATATGGTTAAATTTACAAGATTTATGTGGCAAAGCTGCAAACAAGACAAAATATGAAATTACAATTGGGAACTTTCCAACCTACACTTGCATGGATCTTGTTATTATGATTCAAGTTCATTGGGGAAATGGGGGAACGGCTACCATGTAAACACATGTATTATGTATTACAACATGTCATGTTTTGTGGGTAGTTTGAAATTTTCATTCATTTCCCAAGTTGGAGTTGCAATGAAGCTTGTTGCTTTTATGTAGGTAGGAATAATAAGAAGAAGTGACACCAAAATTTGTAAAAAAACACTTTCCATTGTAACATTGAACATGATGTTATGGGTTTCTTTCCATGGTCAAGAATTGCACCAATTGTTACTATTTTGATTTAATAGGTTTTGATTTGTGAAAGGCTTGGATTAATGTTGATTCATAAATCTAGTAGGTATGAATCATGTTTTGTTTTGTGAGAAACCACACATTAGATTGAGTGTGTTGGATAAAAATTTATTGATTATGCTCAACATTATATTAGGTGCTCTAGTTATTTCCACTTGTTCTTACCCCTAAAGAAAGAAAATAAGAAAATTATTTTCATAATTTGAATGTTCCATTGGTTTAGTTGGAAAAATATTGCCATGTAGACAAATTATTTTTGCATATGTGGCAAGAATATTTTATTTATGTGGCACGAATATTAAAAAAGGATTCCTTCCAATTCATCAAAGTCAAGTTCATATGCTCATTACTCATAGGTCATTGTTAGTTATGTTGGACATTTATACAATAGAATGTACACATTAAATATGATTGTAGTAAACCATGTTTGACTTTGTTGGCAATCTACACTTTAATTGCATCTAACAACTACATTACAACTAGGGTAAATGTAACACCCAATTAATAACTACTTTGCAATTAGTGTACAACCTTGACGCGCATGATCATGCCATTGTCCTTTAGATCTAATAGTTTTAACTATTTTGCAATTGGTTATCAACTATCCAATTTTGAATGATACAACTAGTTATGCCATTAAGTTTCAACTATATAAAGACTATTTGTCCATTATTTTGGGATTGTCATCCAATTGTGATATGACTAGCTAGCAAGTGTCAATTATATGGTAACCCATAATATCACATCACATGCAAATTATAAATTTAATTGAACTTGTATAGTTCTTAAGTGATATTGAAGCAATTTATACATTGTGTTAGCAATTCCATTAGGATGCACATTACACTACAAATGTTATTAAGATTGTTCACATATACACATGGTCATTATAAACAATTTATGTGAAATTAATTTGAAATTTGAAATGTGAAAATATGAAACTTGGTCTTGATATGAAAATGCAAATGACATGTGATAATAAGTTAGTAGGGTATCAACAACCTTTGTGTGCTTATGTTTATTTTCAAGAATTTCAAAATAAGCTCGAATGGAAGGGGTTTTTTTTCAAACACCTAACATTTAGTAGAAATGTGAGCTGGGGCAACCAAATCCACCAAACCAACATTTGGACATGTTAACCAAATCACCCATGTTAACTAATGTGAACAACATTTGTACATGTTAACCAAATCACCCATTGTGAACAACTAGTATGCAACTACATTTCAATTTAGAATTTGAAATTTGGGCAGGAAACCTTAAACAAATTACATGTGGTAGTAAGTCAATAGATTTCCCCATTTGCATCAATGACCCTCATGTGCTTATGCCTGTTGTCAAAAAATTCAAAATGAACTAGAAAGGATAAGGTTTTTTTTTCTAAACATTTTGTGCACTTCTTGGTTTTTGGTGATAAAAATATCATATGTGCTACATAACTTACTTTATTTTTGTCTTTTTGGCTTTCAATTTAGAATTAAATATTGAAGTTTGTTGCAAGTTGTATTGTTCATTTACAAAACTTGAATATTTGAGAGTTCATTAGTCATGTTTTTTTATCACTATGAGAAAATCATGTCTGTTGCAACTAGGTTATCTAGTTGTAATTTAGTTTTATCGGACATTTTTTAGTTGTAATCTAGTTCTATTGGACACTTTTTAATTGCAACGGACACAATTTTCTCATAGTGTATTTATTTACATCAAAGAAAAATGGTGTGAAGAAAACATCCATTTTATTTAGAAGTTGACTTATAAGGTGTTATTTATAATGGTGAGGGATTTGAGAAGGGTGAAAAAATTTGTGAAGAAAATCATCTTGTGAATTTGTTTATGTTTGAACATTTGGATTTTGGGGTGAAAAGTGGAATTGAAATAAAACTAGTTTGTTTAAATACACGTGTTATTTTGTGCATTTATTTTAACTTTCATTGCTTTTGATCATTTTTGTGTTATATAGGGTTGTGTTGATAATGTTTGAATCTATCAAAATCAAAGTTGTACATAAAAGATAAAGATTTTTCAAAAATAAAATGGTGGTCGTGTTTAAAAATATATAATTGAGTAGAAGAACATGCACATGTGATGTTATATAATTTTTCCAATTTGCTAATAATTATGTCATTAAATGTGTTGTTTATTGTGTAGTGAAATCAATCCAAGACTACAAGACAAATGTTAAAACAACAAAGGTGAAACAAGAGACCAAATATGGTAAATTGAACCTCAAAACTCCAATCATGTGATGCATCTTATTTTGAAAACCATAAGTGTATGACTATATATTAATCAATATTAGAGTTGCACATATTTTTTTGTGGCATTTTTGTCACATTATGTTAATGCTAATAATCACATAGTGTTAATGTTGTTACAATGCAATTATAATGTGTTATGTATGTTGCTTGTTAAAACAAAACTAATGTCATATAATTGTAAAATAATTTCATATAAGTTAAAAATATGAACATCTAGATATCTTTCACATTACATTGTTATATATATGTTATTGACTGCATTTCACATGTGAAATTGACTATCAGAATATGGTAGATTTCAAGTACACAAAATTGAATGAAAAAATCGTGAGTTAGATTCCATTTCAACAAAATAGAATAAAAACAATTCACAAAATGGAAATACAATCTAAGAGTTCTAAACAACAATATTTGATTGTTGTGGTTCATCATCTTTGTGATAACCCTTTGTATGGGAAAAGGAAAACTTTTTCCATAAGTAGCTTGGGCATTACATTTAGATTTATAATCAACTTCTATTCCAATAAAAAAGAACATTTAAAAAAATGTTCTTGTAATTTACTTTCCAACCTTGAATGTTCATGCATATAATTTCAAATCAATTTTATGTTTCTATATAGTCTTGGAATGTATTAAGTTATAAACCAGTGCTAAATATTACACACATAACTATAATTGAGGAAAACATTACATCACAAAGTGGGGACCCCTTTGTATTAGTGTTATTTAAATGCTTTCACAATACTTTTACAAGATGTCCAAGGTTAGTGCTTTGTTCGTGTAAAATAGGCATTGAAACAATTTAGATTGTATTGATTTAATTTTGGTGTTGTTTCAATGATAATTGATGTAGCATCATATTTGCATTGTATTTATGTTGTTTGACATGTTGTATTCACATTATGTCCATATTGTAATGATATTGCATTAATATTATGATTGTATTAAATATGCATTTTTAGTTGTAAATGATACAATGTTGTTACAATATGGTTACAAACTCTATTATTGTATTGATTTTATATTGTATTCATGTTGTCTATATTTTGTATTTATGTTGTACTCATTTTTTTTCAACATCGTATTTGCATTGCATGTGCATTGTTGAACATAGGGGATGCAATGTTACAACAACATAGCTACAAGTTAGATATTCAATATTGACTCAATGTTGTATTCTTGTTGTTTATGTTATTGTATCTATGTTATAATCATACTTTCCCAACATTGTATATGTATTGCTTGTGTGTTGTTGAAGGTAGGTGATGTAATGTTGCAACAACACAATTGCAAATTGGATATTCAATAGTGAATCAATATTGTATTCATGTTTATTATGATGTTGTAAATGTGTTATAAGCACACCACAACAAAAGCATTTAGAAATTGCATATGCGCCATTGGTTGCAAGAGATATGACGACTCATGCAAGAATTGTGATGACTTCTTAAACTGTCATAGTTTCGGATCACAAGACCGCAAAAAAGAAGTAGTTACACAATACAAAGGAAATAATGAATGTTGACCTTGAGATGATTGAATAGTGCATGTAAAGTTATTATTGTTTTTCTTGAAGGAAGATCATAGTATCAGAAGTGGAAGAGAAGGTAAGCAATTCATGCCATGATAAATGACAAGTTCCAAGCCAGGGTCCTTCACAAACACTATAGTGGGTGCTGACTTCACTCCTACTCTGTCCACAACAACCCAGTCATCACCATATGTTGATTAGTTTTTCTATGCATACCAAATAAGTGTGTAACTGCACATGTTGAAGGTGATGCAAGACTTTATGAAGAAACAAAAGGAAAAGATTCCTGAGAGTTCTAAAAATCATCTAAGTTTTGCAGTGTACAATAAAGAAAAGGAAAACAGAATGTGTTAGTGCAAACAAACAACATGGTCTCCCAAAATGTGTTGTTCTGCTCTTGCCAAAGCACCATAGCAAAGACTGCATAATCCCAGTACTGCTTGGCAACCTGTCGAATGTATGGTGCTGCCCTTTCACCTGTGTTAGAAAACACTATCACCTTCACCTGCTCACAAAAAAAATTGTCATTACTTATGTAAGCAAGTTCTAGCTTCTTCTTCATTTTCCTTCTTTATTAATTTTCCTTGTTCCTTCGACCCTTGCAACTTTTCATGCATCAGTGGTACTATAAATTGAGCTCAGTGTGGAAAAGTAGGAAAACCAAAATGGATTGAAATTAAGCACTACACCTTGTGAAAACCTGTTTTCTGGATGACATCTGTCATATGCATGTATTTCACCCAACAAATGATCAAGTAATCAACTTGGATTCATGATTTGGGTTCACCATGGTAAGGCCATGATTCCTTTCCAAAAGCACTCTGCAATCAATTGTTGTGTGCATTCTCTAAACTGAGGATCTAAAAACCTAACTAATCAAAACTTCACACAAGTATAAAGTGGGCTGTTGCAAATTCAAAACAAAGGCAATAGAGGCAACCTTGCAGAACTTCAACCACAAAACTATTGCTCAAATAGTGGGTATTGTGGGTTACCAAGCCTTTAGCACCATAGTACAAGATGCGAGGCAACTTGAGAAGGGACGTTGCCGCCCATTCCACCAAAGCATCCACTGTCTTCTCCCCACAAAACCTGTAATTCACAAACCCTCTCCATTAGTCTTTTTCAAACTGCAGATTGCCAATTGTGATGTAGTCACCAAAAACTGAAACATTTTTCATCCCCACTGAATGACTAATTGCATAGCATGGAAATAGGACAAGCCTTCTAAGATTTGATGGAATGAGAAGCAAATGAACTTCACATGTCATAGTGTACCTGGTGAGACAGCCTAAGTGCTTGCAAGGAGTAAACGCAACAATCTTTGGAAGATTTGCACATTGAATGAAACCCTCCTAATATTGTCTTCATGCCATCAACAATTCACAATACCTTCTCATTTTCTTTCACACTAGGCCCTCAAATCTAGATACTTCTTTAGACATAGATGATTATTGCCAACTATTAAAAAAATTATAGTCAGAGTATAATCCATGTTTCTGGAGCATCCAAACATTACTGACATGGATGAGTAGACAAACAATATGTTTCAAGGATACTAACCATGTCCAAAGACTCAGTGTTGTTGCCTGAGTCCTCTCAACAAGAAGAAATGACAGTGGAGTCTCGCCCAGCTCCACCCAACCCAATTTTGCCACTCCCTCCAGCAGCACCCATGTCAAATGCAACCCCTTTCAGCAGACACAAGGCCTCAACTATGCCTTTCTACAGACCCAAATGCATCAAGAAATTGCATCTTCCATGTCAACGCATTAACCTTTTTCTCATCACCATAAACTCAAAAACAGATCGGCAATCCAACAAATCAAACAAAACAGTCTTACCTGCTCTATTTCAAATATGAACAAATTTGTGTGGGGTTGGGACTAGCATTTGAGTAAGCTTGCACCATAGCCAGGAACTGATATCATCTCATGTGTGGAGAGGGTTATCCCAGATGAGCCCTAACTCAACAATCCAGGGCAGGCATGGAGTTTCTCCAACTCTTACATGAAAAATGCAAGCATTTCATTATGCATGGAACAGTACAAGAGATCACATATGGCCATGTCCCATCCAATGACCTAGGTAAGAAATTGGACGAGGATCCTATTAAATCCTATGAAATAGAGTTTTTAGCATCCTATATAAATAGGTCAGTAGATGGACAAACTGGCCAACTTGATTAGATCAGTAGATATGTGCTGTTTTTTTTCATTTGCCTGTCGCAATCCAAAAACATAGGCTTGAACCAAAGAATTTTCAAAGCTTACAAAGACACAAGTTCGACTAAAGCAAATTATGTTCCTCTTATTCTCATAGAGTGATATACTAAAAATCTCCTACTAATAACTTGTTTCTAAAGGGAAAGGAGAGTTGGTGCATCAAAAAATTGAAGTGCAGTTGCCAGTAATGAATCTTTGTTCAGCCTTGTCATGAAGAAATTGGGCTTTCCAAATGCATCCCAAGATGGCAATACATTTCTCACCTTCTCCGATTGCCTTGCTGTAGGTAGTGTTTAAAAAAGTGGAATTGTTTTTCCTTGCTTGGGTACCTGGCACAAATTGTAACATTTATGTGCCAAAGGATCAATGTTAGTCTTTGTAGAAAAAATACAAAACATCAGCCCTGCCTACCCAACTGTGGGAAGATACAATACAAGAACAACATAGCAAATTACATGAACTAACAAGCCAGAAGCTGAATGCAAAATGAAATCCAACAACACATACACATATACATAAGAAAAGTAGTTAGAGAAGCAGAAACATACAAGCTATATTCACACTCAAACCCCGCATGCTCATTGAAATGATTGGCTATGTCATAACCTTGGTAGTTGTAAGATCCATACTCATAGTCAATTATGTAAATTTTCCCTGCATGCATACATAAACATTCAGTTTTTAGATCACACAGACTAAATGACACATCCATATGAGCAGGTTTATCTTAACACATGGATATGACATACATCAAATGTAAAGAACCTTGGTTGTCACAAACACAAAAGGAAAGCTACATAATCAAAATAAAAAAAGGGGTGATGCAGGAAGTAGAATCTAGTAGATAGAATGTCTAGGTAGAAGAAATGCTCATAGAGCTCAAAAAGACATGCTTGCCTGACCAAGTGTTTTACATAATAAATGCAAGCCTAAGTACTTTCCATCAAACTTCAAGCCAACATGATTTCTTGTTGAACATCACATTTCCAAAAAGAAGATCATTATGTGCAAACACAATAGGTGCACTAATGGTGTCACTAATCTCCTATAGAAAATGATAGCAAATGTGTGAACAAAATCATGAAAAGTCCTGAAAAATCAAAATGGCAACCTTGAAAGAGAAGGAGAAAAGCATTCATAAGCAGTATCAAATGTTGCACACAACTTGTCACCAAATCACAAAGACCAGACAAAGAAGACACACCAAGTTGTTAAAAACTATAGCTTAATTTCTTCAACTTCAAACTATATGCTATTAAACGATATTGTCTCATATTGCTTATGTTTGTTGTTATCATCAAATGTCAACAAATCAAACCTTAATGCCGCACAAGTGAGATCCACCATGCAAGACAACTTCATGTAAGAACAAACCACTGATGGAACACCAGGACCTCTGCAGGTATCCATATAAGGTCACAACATAGTATACAATAATTCAAAACTTTACATCAAATCACTAAAAATTACTCCACATCATGACTCCACAACCTGTAGCCAAATATCTAATTTCTAGGGTGATTACAAATTAAATAAACAAAATTTTAAAATTAAAACTTGTATGTTAAAAAAACAGATCAAACAAAGGGGAAGGAAGGAAGGCATGAAGGCATGAAGGAGAGAAAATTAAATAGCAACTCCATACCTTGAAGAAGGGAATCCAAGACCTTGAGTTTTGCTTTCAAGCTGCAGTAGCTACAACATCATCACCACCAAAAAAATAAAAATGAATCAAATAACAAAAAATTATATCAAAAGAAAACTAGAAAAAAGAGTTGGACAATGTGGAGGCAAGACCATAGAGAGAGAGAGGGTGAGACAATATTGTAGAAGAGAAAAAAAAAAAACGCAACACCTCGTTGCTTTGTGTCTCTCTCTGCACACGAGCTTTCCCTGCATCCTGTTTCTGTGGAGACTGAAATGAGAAAAAATGGAAAATGGGATTTGGGGTTTTGGGGAAGGAATGAATGTGAATGAATGAGAATCATATTAAGGGAGTTATTGAGCTTGTGGATGGATGATATAACACATTACAGCCTGAATGAATGTCAGATTATGATGCTTGGAATCTGCCATCATGGATGAAAATTGAATGGCCCTGCACCCCCATCCAAGCAATACATATTGTCTAAAACTAAGCATGTAAAGTATTTTTATTTTTCCCATTTACTTTTTCAATGTAATTTCAATAAAACTTTTTTCACCAATTGAAGGTTTAATTGAGAGAATCTCCAACATAATACAACCCAAACAAGCTGGCTGGCTGCCTTGACATTAAGATGTGCTCACATTACAAAAAATGTACTTTCCTGAAGTAAAAAATATAGCGGAATAAATATTCATTCTCAACAATGAACAATTCATATTGAACAATTCATGGAACTAAAAACTACAAATAGTTGATAAACAGTGATGACTATAAACAATGATGACTGTCATTGTCAATACCCTAGTAACCCCATTGAAAAAATGTTTTGTGGTGTGTCCACTTTTACTTGCACTAGTGGCTTTTAGAAGCACTCAACTAAATGCCTCTCTCCAACTACCTACGAAGTGCTCTACCAAACGTCATGAAGGTACCATCCATCCAATTGCAACTGCTTTATTGCCAGTCACTCCTCCCTGTCCACCACATGTTCAATTAAGCCTTCATTCTAGGCCTAAGTATCATACTAATGTTCCAATTTCCTATTTTCTTCTTTAACAGAAAAGAAACTCAGCAAAATTGAGGCATTGCTACCCAAGTATTTATTCAATCCCTGCATGTCATGCTACTATAACCAAGTCAAAGTGTTGAACCTTCACTGTTTCTGGTCGCAAATTGCCAGTTCACATCTTTCACCTCCATATCTATCTTCCTACCATAAAATTGAATGTAATATTTGCAGGCATCAGATTGGATGCTGGTCACAGGAAATCAATCCATGAAGGCTCATACCTCTGACTGGAAAATTGAAAGTAATATATGATGCACATCCTTTGCCATGGCCTTTGTGTCACCACACACACATATGTGTGCACCCTCAGATATTAATCTCCAGAAGTCACTTGCTTGCAACAAAATCAACCATAGACAATTAGGCTACAAAGTACATTTTGAACTTGTAATTATAGAATTTCATCAATGACTACAACCAAATATTAGTGCCTGAATGCATTCAAGATCTCTAATTTCCTGTGAAGAACTAGCATTCTGCAAAAGGATTACATCCAGATGTTAGTAACCAACATCAACTGGAACTGCATTGTGCATCTGAAAATGAACCATTGCAGTTCATGATTGTTAGCCCAATGTAAGCATGAGTTAAAAGGCTGCAGATAGGTACAATACTCCTGTGACCATTGAAGGTGCAAAGGCAAAAAGAATTTGAACCCTCAAGCCATTGAACACAACCTAAGTTATACCCAACAAAGTGGACTATCCTGACTATTTGTCCTGTTTTTTTATGAACCCTTAGCACTTGAACGAAACAAGATACCTGGCATGTATGAAGCAGAAGACTATCATACAGTGCAAGTCAGTTACTAGAAAACACCAGAAATACCAAAGAAGACAAACCAGCCATGATGAAAGAATAAGGGGTTCTATTTGAGAAACTAACTGACTGCCACTACCAAAGGCTATCCCTAGTCTGACATCTGGGGTAGTTTCAAATGAGTAGAGAACCCCTTGCCCATCCAAGATTGGCATAATCCGTAACTGCAAAATACATCACAACCAACTCCAAAATCAGATAGGTCCTTGCAACATTGCAACATAGTGACTCAAATGCACAGAGTGGATTCCCTTGTCTTAGTAATGAGTAAGAGTGATGACATACATCACCCTTTATGTGAAGACTGTTGATCATAATGCGTGCAGCCATGCCATGCAGGGCCTTGCAAGCTTAGCTGCAAGTAGTACGCTCAACTCATTGGTATCCCACTCAAACCCCATGTGTAATACTGGCTGCAATGGCAACATTGAAGGATATAACACCCAACAGATTACAGAGACAAAACAAGACTCAAGGGTCACTTATTCTTCCCAATGGCATTCAAGGAGGTAGAACACTTGGGCAGAAACTATTGGAAGAGGTCATATAACATAGCATACACGAGCACTACAGGGAGAAACATACCTGACCACCACTCTCCATGGACCAATATGTATGTTGTAGGCCAAAGATGAGTGGTGCTATCCCTAGGTGGAAATCCTATACCTCCAAACTTTGCTGCAGTCACCAATAGTGACATTTTCATCCATGTGATCCTACCCACAACACTACAGCTGATAAAAGACGTATTTGATGTCATAGGACAGTTTGAACCCATTATGGAAGCAGAGCATTGATTGTTCACTTCAAGATGTCGAAAGGTGAGGACTTTGTGATATATGATGAAGTAACTGTTTTTGGCTTCTTCTCCTTGATTTTTTTCTGTGAATTTGCACACACATCACAAACACCCAATTGTTTCTTTGAGAGCAACTTTCCTGGAATGACCGGATACATTATGAACCCTTAACAACAATTGCCTTGATGGTGGGGTCTGAGGATCTTAGACTACAAATTACATATTGAATATAACCAATGATTGCAATACAAAATGAATGCTATTACAGGTTGGCAGTGGCAGCATGAAGAGCTGACCTTTCAGCTAAATCCAACAAAATCACAGTCTTGAAAAAACTTTCTAGAATGGGCCAAGGGTCAAGGCCATTACAACTTCCCAACAAAAGAAGGTGTTTTCAAGGAGCATCAAGATGAACCTGAAGATTTGAGAGCAATTTACGAACAAGCTTGGGTTCAATGAAATTTGGCCAGACAATCCTGAGTAGTTTGTTGAGCCATTCACATGGTTTGAGTGTTGTGGTAGGCTATAACTCCCAATAACACCCAAGAAGAGAAATTCACCTTTCAAAACCATGCACTTTTGTCACAACCCCACTCTTATGTGTTCAATTCAAACCTTCCACAACTGAAAATGCATGTCATTAAGGTCATTTTCAAATAAACCCTTTTCTTTGAGACACAAGTAATGGCCTTTTTACAGTGCAAAAAGCCTTAACATGGGGTCAAAAATAATGCATGCCCAAGTAACCATTGCTCTCAGTTTTTGTTTCTTTGAAGATAATTCCACAGTCCTTCTGGTAAGGTTAAGCAAACTGCTTTCCAAGTGGATGTTAGCAAGTACTCTCTCGAACAGGATGGAAATGGTGTCTATGATGATGAGGCAGGTTTTCAGTCAAATACATTCCACCAGCAAGTGAAAGAACTCAACTTGGCTGGATAGAATGTGACACTTCCAGCAATTGTTCATAGCCTCCACAGCTTGCTTATGATTATACTTTCCATACTGCACATTGAAAAAAAGACATGCAGATCACCACATCACCCACTGTTTGTTCCATACCAGTGAATGAGTGTCCATAAATATGTGACAACACCCATAAGTATGCCAACTAGTTTTGTCCCTTCCTAATCAAACATAATCAGGAAACATAAGCACTATCAATTATTGTCAAGATTGTGATCTCTATGAGTGAAATCTAAAAGACTTCCATGCCTTCTCAATTCCATATCCATTGAGTGTTCAACATACAAGATCCACAAAACACATCATCTTGTATGCCAAACCCATGAGTTCCCAACTTGAACATTTGGCCACTCACTCTTCTACCAATGCTCATTCTGATTAGGTATTTTGAGCAACAATGGTGGGGAGGGAAATGATAGTTGCTACCTGAAGAGTAGCCCACACTATGACAAAGATATGGATCCAATTGGAAAATGGAATGATCCAACGCTCTAATATCCATGCCAAGAAAAACACTAGGATTAAATAGGGCAACACCAGCTTGTCATGAACCAGTTTATTCCATAGCTGCTGAGCTTCCTTGGCATCATTCATCACCATGATTTTGGTCATTCTGCCCCCTCCTGAAATCCCTGACTCTTACCTTGCCCCTTCTTTTGCCAGATCTAAGCTTTAGGTTGAACCAGCCAATCACCCTATTTTTTTGTTTTCTCCTCCCTGATCACATGTGACAATCCCTTTGCAATGCTCAGAATGAAAAATGAGCATCCTCCATATATCTGCTATGAAATAAACCTTGCCATTGAGCAGTGAACCCCTGGATCACACACACACAAAGGAGAAGGTGAAAACAAAAATTCTCAAGTTTAGTCACAGAATCTGATGAATCCCCAAATCCTTGAAAAGCTTATCATGTGCTGTGCATTCTCACCACACCAACATACAACTCTTTCCTAAATCATATTGCAACTACCCAAATCTAGCCGCCTTTGATTTCTGTTGCTACAAAAAAAAGGTCATGAAGGGAAACTAGAGCAAATGAAATGCTCCCCACAACCCACCCACTGCCAATCATCAATCCAACAGAGATCCAGAAGAAACAACCAACTTGCAAATCACCCACTACCGATCATCAATCAAAATAGAGTTCCAAAAGAGGCAACAAATTTGCAAATTGCCCACTACTGATCATCAATCAAAACACAGCTCCAAAAGAGCAACAAACTTGCTAATCACCCACTTGATCATTAATCAAAACAGAGCTCCAAAAGAAGAACAAACTTGCAAACCACTCACTATTCCTCCCAAGAAAGAAAGAGGAAAAAACAAAGTAAACCCTC
>Ga0209611_10000053_pt1 | contig 115001 bp, 90 predicted proteins | sample S1TSphgellanicum_3_FD_187693 | JGI IMG/M metagenome (GOLD analysis project Ga0209611, IMG submission 187693) | Host-associated microbial communities from peat moss isolated from Minnesota, USA - S1T2_Fc - Sphagnum magellanicum MG (SPAdes) (version 2) | ecosystem: Host-associated > Plants >... | reverse complement strand
GGGGGGGGGGGGGGGGGGGGGGGGGGGGGGGGGGGGGGGGGGAACATGGCAATAGGTAGGAGGTTGAGGAGGGTGGGTAGGTAGGGAAAGAATAGGGGACAAATAAGAAAGAACCAAGGTGGAACTCACCACAATGAAAGTTGAAGTTCAGCCCAAATTAAGCTAGAACATGTTTTTTTGGACGGTGTGTTTGTAAATGTTGGGTCACATGGGCCCAACATGCCCACTGATTTGCAAAGAGAATTCCCATGACCAAAAGTATGACCATAAATCATGCATTCACAGGAAAAAACAAATTGGCAAACAACATCTTGAAAGAGGTTTAAAAAAAAAAAAAAAACTAGGGTTGCAAATACAAACTACAAACTCTACCTCATGTAAATTATACTTCACATAAAACTAGAACCACCAACACTAGACTACACAATGGCATTCACAACTATTGTAATCATTGACATTTTAGATAGAAGATCTTATTAGATGAACTTAACCCTTAATGGACAAGTGGAAGGAGGTAACTGCAACCACATAACCACCAAAGTTATTAAAATGTTGGAACCTGGCAGAATTGTAAGAAACTCCAAGTTGAATCTTTTGGTTTTTTTTAAAAAATAAATTGATTAAGGAATGGAAAATACCCACCATTGAAAATGCTATGGACCAGCTTCAAATTTTTGCAATTTTGGAGAACTTGACTAAGCTACCATGCTTCATACATAGATGACAAAACAGTATAAAGTAGATAAAAGGAACTCATATGAGGTTGGTGAATAAGAATTTGTTTCATTTGGACTTGGGATGAGGGAGAAACAAATGGTCAAAGATGCACATACAATGGGCATTCACACAATCAAAGAAAGGTAACATTTTGTGAGAGTTTTTGGGCACTTAACTGATCATTCTTACCCCTCCCATGTTTCACTATGTGTTACAAAACTTGGGATGTTGGAGTTGTTAAACCTTTGTCTCACACTTCCCAGGCTCAAAAAAAGTTCTAAGAAAGTTTGAGACATAGGAATGAGACATCAAAAAGGGTTAGAGAGAAGGAATTGTGTGTTTTTAACAACATAGGCATGTTACAATTTGGTTAATAGGAGTTTAGGTAGGAGTAATAGATGGGTAGCCAACCATATTGGTCCATTGTGACATTTAAGGGTTCAAAGTCTGGGAACCAATGAGGTATGCGAAATCCCTAGATGTATATGAACCCTAGTGATGGTTTAAAGATGCATTACAAGATGGTCCCAATTTTAAAAGTTGAAATAATAAAATCCCCCATTTTCTTATAGCCATATAATTCATAAATACCCATAAACCCTAGACCCAACTTGGGTAGCCCTTATTGAACTATAAACCACTTAAAGTTAAAATTAATCCTTAGTTCATTGTATTGACCTATTGGTAGGTAGATCTTCAACTATTATTTGTTGAAATGTTTCAACTATATACAAAAGTTCTATAGCAACAAATTCCTTCCTTCAATTTCTTTTGTGATCATCTTCATTTGTTGTGTAATCATCTTCATTTCCTTGCCAGGTTGTTGATGCTTATTGTAATGTATATCTTTGAGGATCAAATCTTGTTGTTCATTGAAAGGCCATATACTTGCAACCTTAAATTTAGACTTGATGTTTTTCTTTGTGAATGATTGTTTATTATATTCATCTAACCATGGTTATTCTGTTTGGTTCCATGTGATTGTTATTAAACATAATTATATATGTGACCTTTCTAAACATTGTTTTAAATGATTTAAATCAAGATACATCTAATGGTTGTAAAACACATGATGTGTGGGATGGTAAGGTGATCATGTTTAGCCCAAACTCTTATGTATATTTTATTGTTTTTAAGGTGACATGGTTGCCATTCCCATCTAAAACTAATAAATGCCTATTGAACAAAAATAAGAACTCCTTGAACAACAAAAAAATCATCCAAGTTTTTTTTTGCATTGTTATGCAAATCCTTAATTTTTCAAAGTTTAATGTAATTGTCCCATAATCTTTTTCTTTTAAAAATGTAGAACCTTGGTAGATTACCTCCCTACAACATTGAAGATGGTGTTATAAACTACATTTGATATTTTCCTAACCGAAACGCTTGTTTTTGTTTGTCTACAAACTTGAATTCTAGTTTTATTTGAATTCCATATATGATTTGTAACATAATTGTGCCGATTATATAATGATAGTAGGTTGGTGTAAAAAGAATTGTAAGAAGTGGGTGTCAATCCCTATGTTCTATAAACTTCCAATCCTTCTACTTGGTGAATGTTCATTTAGGAGTGTTTATGCTTGAGTGAATACTACAAGCTACTACATGGTATCCCATCCTAGAATGGCGTAGCCCTTATTTGTGTGAGCATTTGAACCTTCATTTTTAGCTATTATAGGCTTATGGGCAATCTACATTCTTGCATGGTTAAGGTCCACATAATCATTACATCATCCGCTTCTTTTGTAAACACACCTCCTATCCCCATATTTTTAAATCTTATTTTGACATTTATATGATTAAAAAATGATCGAGCTTAGAGGAATGTTCCATGACTTGCTAGGCATTTAAAAATAATATGTCTTTTTCTCAACGACATCCATTGTTGCTTCTAATGTTTCATTTGGCCACATGCCTCTTTTGTTTATTGTAGGGATTTGATTCAATTACAATACTAATCTTTTGGTTTCTAATTTAAGAAACTTGTCTACTACTTTCAAATCCAACATGTTTATTTGTCACTTTGAAGCATAATCAAGTTCATGAGTATTTAGTTCGTCTTAGTCTCAACCTCTAGGAATTTGATGGTGTGTGTTTTGGCCCAACTAATGGTATGCATTTTTTCTCTTTTATATATAACTCAAGAATTAAAAAATTGTTATAAGTTAAATGGAAACATTGTTAATGTTTGTTTAGTAGTGTTATAATATAGTTGATCATGAGAGTATAAAAATTTGTAAATTCTTCTCATGCTAAATCAACATCTTCTATTGATGTGTATGCTATGGGAATAAATATATAGGGAGTATTGATATAATTTAGCTAATCTTTGGTTCTTTCACTACACCAAAATGTGGCATATATTAGAGTTATCCATAAAGTGACCATGTTTTCACCTTGTTTTTTGGGCCTCTTTTCACCCCCTATCCCGTCTTTCAATGGTATCTACAAAGTAAGGAAATTTCATTAAATTTCAATATAAAATGTTGAAATTTAGCATTTAATGCACAAGGTTTAAAAATAATTATAGTAGTAATACAAGTAGGAGCAATGAAAACATATTTAGTAATAATGGAGGCACTCAAGAAAAATGAAAGATAGGATGAAATTCAAATTTTCACAAAAATTGATGGTATTCTTAATTTCACTCCCAATTGAATGCTAATGTATTTTTTTGCAGGTTTTTTTAAAATCTCACCTTGTGTATGACCAAACTCAAGGTTTTGATATTGTGTTTTCCTTGCTTTATAAATAACTCTATTACTTCACATATTATTCTATTTTTAATAATTTAGGTCACATATTAGTACATGACTATGTAGTAAAATTGGATCATGGCTTATGCCCATAATAATAATTCTCATCATAGTAATTTATGCCATTAATCATGTGACTTTTAATAATACATTTGAAAAATATAATTGAATAATAAATATTTTATTAACCTATGAAATGTCAACACATGTTTAAACATAATGGAACCACATTGACAATCTATCTACCTATTTATTAACATAGCTTATGAACCTTGTGTGTGCTAGAGCTTTAAACAACTTAGGCTAGCTTAAAAAATTAAACTACCTAAATTGAATAACTTCAAATTAAATACAATTTAGAAACCTAAGTAAGAACCTTAGGTAGGTATGTAGGTGGGTAGGCCTAGCTAAGTAGATAAGTAATATCCATTTTATTTTATTTTTGTCACAAGCTTTTAATAAGTTTATCACAAGTGGTATTTACATTTGGGCAAACCCATCCTTGGGTGGTACTACTAGGAATCACCTCAAGGAATCATTAATGAACCAAACACAACCAAATCATTTTTTTGGGCCCTTTTTGTTAAATGTTCTCACAATTATAAATTATTATTTTTTCATGTTTATTAATTGCATGTTCTAATATATGGCTTGAAGTTTATTTAAGAATGTAAAAAATTGAATATTTTAAAATATATATATTCTTAATTAAAATGGCCCCTTAAAAAATTGACAGCCTCAACTTTGGAAATTCGTAACTAAATCATATTTAATCAATTAATTATCAAATAAAAACCTGAAAATAAAATGACTTCCAAATTACCTTTTTTTTCAAATCATAAAAAAATTAATAAATCATGTTCCAAATTTGTGTTCATAACAAAAAAAGTTCAATGAAAAAAAATAGGTGCTATGTTCTTGAAACTTTTTCCAAATGCAATGATTAAGAACATCAAAATACACAATTTTTTGATATTATTGAAATTTCAAAATCTATGGAACTTAATAAATGTGTGTGTGTGTGTGTATATATATATATATATATATATATGAAAATTGAAATTGAAATGTTTTTTATGATTTTTCAAAGTTCGATGGGTCTAGGAAAATCAAGGTGTGACATTCCTAGTGGTATCACCCAAGGACAAGACTACCCATTTTGAATATATTTAGTGCATGTATTGTGTGTAGATTAATTTTTTTTCATATACTTATATTATTTACAAAGTTGAATTTGTTCACAAAAGATATGGATCCATAAATTTAATGAAAGGGAAACATTATAACATTATCCCACATCATCCTTTGTCCCATACAAAGGGAGTCAACTTTAACCATTCTTATGTTTTTCATATTTTTTTCAAATGAAAAAAAATTAAACTTCATCATTAAAGATTTTTCCAAAATGTACACATTTAAATTTTTCTTAAAAATTCAAGTAATTTGATTGAAAATCATTTTAATCTTCATTATTTCATAGATTGAACAACAATGATGTTTTGAAGATTTTTTCTTTTTCTTTTTCATAAAACGATTTGTAAATAAACATGTTTAAAATCAACATGGATTTTTTTCAGAATTGTAAAAATATAAAATAAAATATTAGATTTCCCCACCTTTTAAACCTATAGTGAATCAATAAAAGTTGTGTTATATTTATTTAAATATATAAATAGAATTTAAAATGAAAATATTTAATTTATTGAACATATAATATTATGTAAATTTCATAATTATCAATTTATACACATATGTTTTTAGTGTGATATTTTTAATTAAATTTTATTATGAATGGTAGATTTTCATATTACTTTTTAAAGGTCTTTTCAGTTCATAAATTATGATTTAATATAAATTATAACATTTTCCCAAGTTTTATGATCAAATATTTTGATAGATTACTAAATTAATACTAATAAATGTGCTTCTTTGGAAGATTCAAAGATTTTATGTCCTTTGGTGATTTTTTAAAATTGTATTTTTTTATTAAGGTATAAGGTTTATTTATCAACAATTGCATGCCCTTTAATGTGACAAACAAGCCCCAATAATGAAACACCCTCTTTAGATTTGTTGGTGTTATTTTGTGAAAATGAGTCCAACCCACCCTTGAAAAAATCATTTTCATTTTTTCTTAAATTGTCTCAAAACACACCCATAACCACAACCAAACGTTCAAAACTTGACTAAAATATTTTCCACCTTATTTGTTTTCAGCTATATGCATGAAAATGTGTCGTTCCTATTTCATCACCAAACATATTTAGATGTAATGATAGTTCTTATTTTTTTAATATTAAAATTTTCCCATGCCCATAATTACACCCAAAAAAATTCCATTTTATACCCTCAAAAAATCAAATACAATTTCTCAAGGCTGAGCAATCAATCACAAAACTTTTTTGAACATTGATCCACATGTGTGCAACCATCCACCAGTGCTGGTCTGCACTAGAGTGATGTATGATTACCAAGTGATGTTCAATGGGGCGCATGTTTACCCTAGGTGACACAGGCAGATTTGTGCTGGATAAGATTAAGAGGAAGTTGGCATTTTGGTGTTTTACCCATCTTCATTAGCCAACTGGCCGCTTATTGTTAATCAAGTCCTTCTCTCATCATTATGCTACTTCATTTCTATTTGGGCTGGATGTAGGAAGGGGTTGTAGCAAGTCTGTGCATTATTACCTAATTCCTTAGTTAGGGTGGGCAGAGAACACACAACTCATAGCAGAGTGAAATGAAATCATGATTGTTATGTGGAAAGGAAAGCACAGGGCCTCATGCCTTTGACTGCCATCCTAGTCTTGAATGGGTAATGTATGCAGTGCAACATGGTTGATCCAGACTTGACAAAAGCAAAAAATGGGGGAGTCAACAATCAATTGGGCATTGTGCCACAAACATACATAGTTATGGGTTCTCTTGTATGGAATAAAATAAGGAGGACCTGGAAGTCATTAGTCCTTAAAAATTAAGTATAGGCATTCTTCCTCATCAGGGAGGACCATATGGGAAGGGAGCTGTGGTGGACCACGAAATTTGAAGGGGACAAATATGAGTTCTCCAAAAAGAGCAGTGGAGAGCCCTACATGTAGTAGGGGACTAAGGAAGGTGGAATCAATTTTGGATAAAGAGTCAGGAGAAGTCATGATGCCTGCGGAAGTAGAGGAGGTGTTTCCTCTTAAACACAAGAAGATGGGCATCTATGGGCAATGGATGGTGAATCAACTTGATCTAAGTTTGACGCATCAAAGACAATCAATGGTTGTGATGGCAATGAAGGGTGAACTTGTCGGGTTGTTGAGGCATATGGGGGATGCAGATCCTTATGTGGTGGTACACAACCAGCACCTTCATGCTAGAAATCTCCCCCACCCCAGTTGTGTTTCCAAATCCCACTTGGGATCCAGGTCTTTTGTTGGGTTCAGTCCTGTTCCATTCAGCCATGGGTTGATCAAGGAGGTGCAGATTCTTGAGGGCTGTGTGCTTAAGGTTCGTGTCTATGACATTCTCAAAGGGAAAAGGACTTCACCAATATGGTTACACTAGCTTACTTCTTTTTGGTGACAAGCTCAAAGGTAGGCTTAAGCACTCTAGCCCTAGTTGGCATTTGCTTAGAGGCATTGTGATCTGGACTATTTGGATTAGAAGGAATGATTCAGTGTTTAATCAGAAGCAATGGCCCCCACACAAGGCCGAGTCTAGGGTGTGGGTTCATCTCATGGAATATGCTAGGACGGCCCTCTCAAAAGGCCTGAGTCTATGGTGTGGGGTCATCTCCTGGATTATGGTAGGCTTGCTTGGAAAGAGGATCTACTTAGAATTGGCAAGTCACCTGACAAACAAGATTCTTTACTGCTTGAATTTGATAAGCTCTGGCGTGTTAGACATTTCATGTGCTATGGAAATGGAAAGGAAATTCTATGGTGTTTGCAACGTCCCAAGTTTGATGAAAGATGTTTGCTGCCCCAGGCCACCTTGGGTGTTGGCCAGTGGAGGGTAAGTGTAAATACACATATGCCCTCGGTGTAAAAAAAACATAAGTGAGAATGATTTAGACTTATGCTGCCTGGCATTTAAATAGTTTTTTTTTCATTTACATGAGGAAGAGTAAAAAAAATTCAACTACGGTTACTCATGTAAATGTTTTTGATGAGTGTAAGTATATATATCATATACTCTTAGTGAATATATTTCTTTGCAATCCACATTAATCAGTTGTAGGCTTCTCCCAAAAGATATTGTTTACTTTTTATTTTTGTAATGGTCCACTTTGGTCAGCTCTTCACAAAAACTTCTAGTACTTCTACTGCTCCTAAAATAGAAGCTTTTACTACCAACAAGGTAGTCCATATTTGCTTCCCTTTAGCCCACATAAAAATAATACAAGCCCACACTTTTGGGCAAAAGATATGGAACAAACTATGGAAGAATATCTTGGGTGCACATTCTTGGATGCATATTGGGTACATGTTGGCCCACCTTATGTTTGAGTTAAATTTTCATTCTTAACTTCGTTCATCAACAATTTCAGCATAGATTTTACCAAGGACTATTGTAATTCATATTAATTAGTTGTCGTGCATCTCAAAGTCAGGTTTTTTTTACAATAAAAACTTAACAATGGACCATTTTGGTTGGCCCAACACTCAAACAAATTCTAAAACTTTGGAAATTCTTTGTTTATGGCACCCATGTTGACATTTTTTTTGGACAAATTTTTTAAGCAAATACATGAATTTACATTAATTTATACAATGGATGAGTGTAAATTATTTACATGTACATGATTTTACACAGCTTAAAACAGATATATGTTGTTTAACGCATCCAAGGTTAAGTATTTACACTTACCCTCACACAGAGGTGGACGAGAGGTTTACATACATGGAGTGTAAATAAGTTTCAAATTTCACATGGAGGGTATGTCTAAATTGGTATATACGTGTTGACCTTTCCAAGAATTGAACCTTACACCTTTGAAGCACATGAAGTAGTCCTCTCCATTTGGTTATCACAATGCATTTGATATGTATAGAACATGTTTTATAATTGTCCTTGACTATCAAATTCTTAAAATATTCAGATTGGGGTTGCTGGGCCCATTTTTTTAATTTAAGTATTTTGACAAAATCTGCTGATTTTCAGCCGTAAGGTACAGGCATGATGCACCCAAATGTTTTTGGAGCAAACCATTATAATGTGTCAAGAGCGTATGTCACATTTCCAAAAGCGGAAGGTAGACTCACTTGTTATGTTGGCTAGCCACAGTAATTTTTGTATATGTGAATTTTCATTAATTTTGACTTGAAAAATATTTTTCAACTAAAACCTTTTTTCTTGGCTATCAAAAGCTAAAGATCGCTTGTTTGTTTCAATAGGTGAATGACAAGGATTATGTTAATTTTGTAAGGAAAATGCTGTTTCAAGGCTAGCTTTCAACTGTAGGAAATGTGCAGAGGGCCGATATGACATTCAACCTCTAGAAGGTAATTGTTTGCAATTTTTCCCTTGGTGAAGGTTGGGGTCATCAAAGAACATGATTTAGTACGTATTGGGGCTTTGTTAGAGAACATTTGAACACCATTGATGTCACCATAACTTGGGGTATCCATTCAAATGGCTTGTCACCAGTAGAAACACTTCTACATTAGGGGTTGATGACCATGTGGCATGTATGTGTACCATTGTATATCTTCTTATCACCTAGGAATCGCTTAAGTGCGCGAGTAACTTAGTCACCCTCTTCACCCCAAGGGCTGATGTGAGGTAGTGGAGGGATTTCTATGCTTGAATATGGTCCTTGAACAATCTTTGCAAATTGTTGAAGAAAGTGGGTGACATTGAAAGATGGAATTTGTCTCCATGGGAATGAGAAGTGAAGTTTTTTTGAAATACCTATAATCACCATTGCTTGCCGCCTAGATTTCCATTGCCATTTAATCCCTAATTGAAGGGCATAGTAGCCAAGTTATTTACCCCAAAAAAATTGATTGCCAATTGTTCACTACTCCCAAAAATATTGGAGCCATATTGGCCACTTTCTGAAAATAAAAAAGAGCCCCTCATTTCTAGTTATACAAAGGAGTTTACATGGAAAAATAGCCCAAATTTAACAGAAATTGATTTTAAAAATTTCCAGATTGCCAGATTTTTCTAATCAATTCCAGCAAGTACCCAAGAATAAAAGGATCCCAGTATTTTTTTTACAAACTTACATATCTATTATATTTTCCCCTGATCATCTCTTTGGTTACATCACATAACTAAAAAAGCATTGGGTAGCTATGTATGTACCAGAGATTTTATTTTTCAATTTTCCGATGTTGCGCCATTGGCTAGCATCCAAAGAGGGATTTAACATTAAATGGTGATAGGGTTTTTGAGCCTGTCTAAATATTTTTAAAATGCTACAAAACTAAAATCAGAGTCCGAATATAGCCCAAAATTTATTTATTTTCCCCTGAAATTTGGTGATCTTTTCCAGAAAGAAAAGGAATATTGCAATAAAATACAGGTCAAAAATGTTATGTTAGTGTGATTCATATTAATTAGTTGGGGTAAGCGTTCCAAGTTCAGAATTTGTTTTAGCAATGAGACTCTTTAACTGGTCCATCACAAAATTCGTAATGCTTTGAAGACTCCCCAATGTAAAACATATTCACTGAAAACATAGAATCATATACTGAAGTGCAAATATTAGCGCACCTCTAATAAGTTCCAAGAGGACAACGATGGGCAAAGCATTAGGGACAAAGTGAGATGCTATTGGGAACATGTTGGGAACCCATTGAGAACTTGATGGGAGCACATTGGGAACAAAAAGGATCTAAAATTAAACCACCATCCCACTCCAGGATTGAGGAAGCTGATGCAGGATTGAGCTCAAGCTGGTTGATGTGAATGAGGTTGCATGACAAAAGGATAGTTTTATGGTGGCCAATTTTCTTAAGTTAAGGTTTTTTCTTGTCATGTCTCTCCCAACAAAGTTGCATATTGAAGTTGCATATTCTTTGCAAACGACTTATATCTATGAATTCAAGTGGGTTGTTGTTGTGTATGAGGTTGGGTGAACCAAAAATTAATTACAAGGGCCAATTCTTTGATTAGAGCTTTCACTCATTTCTTTTTTCTCCTCAATGAATTTGCATATTCTCTCAAAGCAACTTACATCTTTTTTCTTTTTTTTTTTGACACAAATGAACAACAACTTACATCTTTGAGTTTGTGCAACACAAATATATGTTACATCTATTGTAACCAAAAAGAAACGGTGCTCAAAACTGAAATATACAAACTATCTATGTGCTACAACCAACACCAAAACTAAAATTAATTTTCTAACACAAAGATAAAAACAACAAGTTCCAACATAAAAACCCAAAGCTTGGGCCAAGTTCAAAACTCAAGAATCAAATCCTTGGCTTGTTGTAGCAATTTTTAGAGCACATGAATGTAATGTCATTCTACATCCATTAACATTACTCATGAACCATCACCAATTACTATACACTTCATGTTTGAGAAAAATAACACATTTTAATTTTTTGAAAGACTAGTTAGAGATCAAATCCTTCAACGTCCATTCAGTCTTTTGAACTGTTAAATTCCACTCCTCTATTATGCAATGCATCCACTTAGGTTCAATCTCTCAAGATCAATGACTTTGAGACATTAATCCCCTTTCTTATCCATATAGTTGTTCAATTGTGTCATAGTTTTTATGCAAATGGTAATTATTAGGTTTATGCAAAACCATTACAAAAATGGGCAAGAATGTTCGTATGAATCCAAGGTATAAACTTGGCTTTTCAAATTGGTAAAGACCTGGATTTTTCATCAAACTTTATTTCAACTTAAGGATACCTCATATGGGCTCCTCATGTTCACCACTCCACAAAACTAGCCACACAGATTGGACAAAAACCCCTGGATGCTTTCGAAATAAATGCATTGTTTCTACATGCCCAACTTTTTACAACTTGGACCACTTCATTCTATCATCATGTCTCAACACCAACTCTTCAAATACAATTTTGAAATACATTGCGCATTGTCATTAAGTAGCTACTAGTGTAATGGAAGAAAATTCAACAACTACAAGTGTAACAAAAAAACTAAACACTTCATACACAACTAGGTTGATAATTTAGCTCTTCAATCTGCCTTTTATCTACAATTGCACCATCTTCCTTTTCCACTTTTAAAAGTTTCATCAATGTAACTCCATCCTCCACCAATCAATAATTTTGTTGAAATAAGTCTTACATTACACACAAACAACAAACTAACCTTCTTTCCTTCATATGCCCTCTTCAAATCCTTACAATGTTGGATAATTTGGGGAAACAAACAACAATGGAATGTTTTCCACCATCTTTATGCAGAAAGGAGGTAATGACAAAAATCTAAAACCTAAAAACTCCTCAAGTGTTCACACTAATAACATTTCATGTCCACTTCATTTTGATTTACGCTATGAGTTTTTTAATGCAAACCACACCCCAAAAAGATGTTCCAAAAGCATTGGTTATTTCCAAGTGCCTAAGCCACTATTGTCAAGGTCTTGGAAAGTGACAATGTAAATTTTCTCCAAACAAGTTTTTTTTTACTTAAATGGACTTTAGTCTTGCAACCTCACATCTTGAAGTTTATTGCCCCCCTTGAATCATGGTAGGTTCACAAGGTGGACAACTTGAAGTAGAATCTAGTTGTGGCAAATACATAATGATGTGGAACTTTAGTTCACATGGAACCAAATGACCATGATTTACACAAGCATGGGAAGGGCTTCAAAAATAACATTGGTGAATGTTGAAGGTAGATTTTATTGAAACTGGTATTTTACCAGAATTTTATCGAAATTGATTTTTCCCTATTCAATTTCTTTTACCAAAAACCTTTTTACCGAAACCAATTTGTACTATCGATTTAAACTCTATATATTTAGGACTAATTTTTTAAGGATTACGTTCACTACCTATTCCACCAATTCTAATTTTTTTCTTGGAAGTACTTAAGGTTTTGTCCCTTTGTGGATTGTATAAAAGAATATTTTCTAGGGTAAAATTATCTTTTTCTTGCCATAATTCTAAGTAGAATTCTATGTGTGTAGTTTTTTCCTTCATATGTTTGGAATATTTTGATTTTTTATATCCAAATATTATTCCTTGCATTTTTGTTTCAAGTTTGTTTTTGTAGAAAGTTTATGAAATGGTCCTACTAAGATTCAGCAATCCCTTTTTGTGTTGAAGCTTTTTGTTTACCTTAGGGGAGTAAAAAGATTTTATTTTCTATTCCCTTGTTTTATTCTCTTCAATAAATGGTAGTTCACCAAGTGGCCTTAACATTTGGTGACCATTCCATGGATATTGAATCCAAAATTTTTTGTTCATTATCATTCCTATTTGGACAAATATTGGTTAAAGCTATTGGACTCTACCATAACAAATCGTGGATTCATTGTTGTTGTTGTTTGACAAATAAAAATAAAAAACCAAAATAACCCATAGATTACAATCTTTTTATAATCATCTATAGTATGCCAACAATGTTGACAAGAAGTATGAAGAAAAGAATGGAGCAAGTGTTGTAAAAAAGTGCTGAAGTAGGCCACATAACCAACCCAAAACGACTAAAACATCCAAAAATTGACCCAGAGGAAGTTGTGACCTTTCACAGTGGGAAGTAAAACAAATTAAAGGACGTTGTCAAAAATACCAAATCAAAAATTGTACAACCTACTAGAAATCATCCACCAGAATTGCAACACATCAAGATTGAACTAGAAATTCCAATTTGGGACCCTATGGAAAATAAAACTTTTTGGTACCATGAAACTATTGTGATAAGTCCACACACCAAAAATAATGAAATTGATCAACTTTAAAAGCGAACTGATGAATTACGTCAGTTTCAAAAGAAGGAACCTTCTAATGAGATACGAAATGTGTAGTCTTCAAAAATGTTCATTTCAAATGAAGAAGAGTTCCATCAAGAAATTCCGATAACCCTTGGTTTTAACATTTGTGCTTATCCTCATGCGTTTTGAACTTGTACTTTTTGTCAAAGTTTAGGTCACTAAACAAATAATTGTTATTATTGGTCTAAAATTTCTTGCTTACACAAATAATATTAATGAACCATAAACCTTATCTAATATCATTAACTGTTCAAAGTTTAATTCTAAATGTTCAAAATTCAATTTATCCTTTAGCACTACCAAATGTAGCTTGTAGAGAACCAATTATTCCACCTATATCTATTCCACTTACTAGAAATGTCATGGAGCAAAATTTGATAGGTTTTCCAAATTCGATGTATCCTCATGTTGGACCCTATACACCATATTTTAGTTCTGGTTACATGGGCATAAGGAGTGTTCATATAATGTGGCTTCTTGTGTCTAATCCCCTAACTAACCTTGCAACACCACTAAAGCCAATTTCGAAAATTGCACAAGTGAAATTGTAACAAATCGCAAGGAGCTTTTAGATGAAGATGATGACTATTCCAAAAGTAAGCACAACTCCAAGATGCCATGAATCATTCCTACTAAAAAATTGCACCATGAATGAAGGGGAAGACCATCCCCAATTGGAAATGCTGGTAGACCACCTATTAGTTGACGGGTTGTACCTATCAACAATGGCGATGGTGGACCTTTTGGTGGAGGTGGTAATGGGCCTCCAAGAGGCAATCCTCTAGGAGGTGGTGGTAGTGGTCCTCTAAGAGGTGGTAGTAATGGACCTCTTGGAGACCAAAACTCAAGACCATATGCTGCAAGATTAGCATGGCCGTGGATAAGGCCTACCTAGAATTTGTGGTACCCTTCATGGTATCCTATCCAACCCCCTATAACACCAAATCTTCCACCAAGTAGGAAATTCTTACCCTACCCCATCTACACTGCAGGAATGGATCCCAATGCTCATGTATGAATTTTTCACAACGCTATTCAAGCCAATGGAAAGAAGAATGATGATGATATTGTCAATTTGTTTTGTTTTACACTTCACGATGCCATATCTAAGTGGGGAGAAAATTTTATGAAAGCCCATCTAGTTTATAAATTTGATGGGTTGGAGGTTATGTCACTACTAGGAAATGCGTCTTGGTTCACTCTGGGTTTCACTAAATTTTTGAGTGAAATTGGACAGTTTTACTTAATGAAATTGTTTAACCCCCTAGTGAACAGGGACTAGTTGCTACGGACAATGACTTGTTTCACTAGTACCTAGTGAAACAAGATTACTCTCAAGTGAAATACAAATTTATCAAACCATTCACTTGCTAATTAATTAACTAACTAGTATGGAAATTAATTAAATTTTAATTATTTAATATAGAATATTATTGATAATTTCATGATTTTTAAAGCCTATTATTTATTGACACGTGTCACTACCTACGCTAGGTTAAAAACCTAACCTATGTAGGTAGGCCACGTAATCAACCTAGGCACCTAGCCTAGGAATTCGATAGGAGAATATTTGGTCAACATACCATTATTGACCACACATAACACCACCCATGAAGTTTGATCCCTTGACTTTTGGAATGGGGGCAAACATCCTTACCATCAAGCCACCCCATTTTTTGTGATAATATGTTACATTACATTCTATTTATCAAATACTTCATTTTAAACATTACAAGAACATAAACTTTGAAAATTCATATTTTATCGAGATTTTGTTCAAATGAAATTATTCGAGTTTATTTTTTAAGAAAATTCAATAATATACATAATTACATTTATTTCCTTTTGAAAGTTTAAAATCATTTGAACAAAAAAAAAGTTGAATATCATTATTCAATAACATTTCAATACCCATTCTTTTGAAAAAAAAAATTAATAAATGGATTTTTTTTTGGTTAATATAATAATACTACCTATGTTAAGCTACTTTCAATTATTATATGACTATTTTTCATTAATTGAAATTATTTCACCTTTCATTATTTACGGCTATTTATGGCTATTCTCAATTACTTTTGTTTATTCTAAGTTATTTTTGGCTATTTTAACTTATTTCACCTTAGGCTATTTTGAATTATTATAAGTTTTTTGGGTTATTTTATGTTATTTTTGGCTATTGTATCTTATTTCAATTTAGACTACTTGCAGTTATTATAAATTAATTTTGGCTATTTTAACTTATTTCACCTTAGGCTATTTTCAGTTATTGTAAGTTCTTTTCGCTATTTTATGTTATTTTTGGCTATTGTAGATTATTTCAATTTAGATTACTTGTAGTTATTATAAATTAATTTTGATTATTTTAACTTATTTCACCTTAAGCTATTTTCAACTATTGTAAGTTTTTTTGTCTATTATATGTTATTTCTGGCTATTGTAAATTATTTCAATTTAGACTACTTGTAGCTATTAAAAGTTACTTTTGGCTATTGGTTATTTTTTTATTAGTGTTATTGGTGGTTATTAATGGCTATTGGTACCTATTTTATTTGTGGCTATTAATGTGTTTTAATGGTTATTCTATTAAAAATTATTGGTGGTTATTCTATTAATGGCCATTAGTAGTTATTATATTGTGGCTATTGGTAGTTATTGGTGGTTATTCTATTGGTGGCTATTGGTGGTTATTCTATTGGTGATTATTGGTGGTTATTCTATTAATGGCTATTGGTGGCTATTATATTAATGGCTACTAGTGGTTATTCTATTAATGGCTACTAGTGGTTATTTTATTAATGGCTATTTTATTAATGGCTATTGGTGGTTATTCTATTAATGGCTACTAGTGGCTATTTTATTAATGGCTATTGGTGGTTATTCTATTAATGGCTACTAGTGGCTATTTTATTAATGGCTATTGGTGGTTATTCTATTAATGGCTACTAGTGGCTATTTTATTAATGGTTATTCATGATTAATTTATTAATGGCTATCGGTGGCTATTCTATTAATGGCTATTCATGATTACTCTATTAATGGTTATCGGTGGCTATTATATTAATGGCTATTCATGATTAATCTATTAATGGCTATTGATGGTTACTATATTAATGGTTATTCATGATTAATTTATTAATGGCTATCAGTGGCTATTCTATTAATGGCTATTCATGATTAATCTATTAATGGCTATTAGTGGCTATTTTATTAATGGCTATTCATGATTAATCTATTAATGGCTATTCATGATTAATTTATTAATGGCTATTGGTGGCTATTTTATTAATGGCTATTCATGTTTAATTTATTAATGGCTATTCGTGGCTATTATATTAATGGCTATTCGTGATTAATATATTAATGACTATTGGTGGCTATTTTATTAATGACTATTGGTGGCTATTTTATTAATGGCTATTGGTGACTATTTTATTAATGGGTATTGGTGACTATTTTATTAATGGCTATTGGTGACTATTTTATTAATGGCTATTGGTGACTATTTTATTAATGGCTATTGGTGGTTATTTTATTAATGACTATTGGTGGCTATTCCATTAATGGCTATTAGTGGTTATTCTATTAATGGCTATTTGTGGTTATTATATTAATGGCTATTGGTGGTTATTTTATTAATGACTATTGGTGACTATTCCATTAATGGCTATTGGTTGTTATTCTATTAATGGCTATTGGTGGTTATTTTATTAATGGTTATTGGTGACTATTTTATTAATGACTATTAGTGATTATTCTATTATAAACCATTAATGGTTATTTTATTGGTGGTTATTGATGGCTATTTTATTAATGGTTATTAATGGTTATTGTATTATAAGTTATTGTTGGTTATTATATTTTATATTACAACTATTGGTGATTATTGTATTATAAATATTATTCGATATTCTATGTTATAATATCATAGGCTATTGGTAGTTATTATATTGTAGGGTATTTGAAATTATTTTTCATAGGTTATTATTTTTTATTCTAAGTAATTTGTACTTTAGGTCATTATATTTTGTTTTAGATTATTTTTAAGTAATTATTCTTAGGATAAAATAATGTATAATAACATAAAATATAAATTAGAATAACTAAAGTAACTTAAAATAATATAGGGTATATCATAAACTAGCATAGATAATATTTTTAAAAACATAGAAATAAACTTATTTGCTATAGTAAATTGTAATAGTGAATTATGTTAACTAGTAATAAAACATGATGTTTACATTATGATATTATAGTGAAATAATTTTCACTAAGTGAAATCAGTAAAATGCAATGAAATTATTTCACTTTTAAGGTCCCATAGTGATTTAAGCTAGTAAATTACACCCCATTTTGGTAGTAGTGTGTTAAAATGTTACTGAAAAATATAAACATTTGAACGAGTGTACATGGCATTACAAATGATAAAACAAGGTGGAGATGAGAAGGTGGAAATATATTATAAATGCATATTGAAACTAATGAACTACCTTCAACATCAAGCAGATGATAGTTTGCTAACCACTTTCTTTCAAGTTGAATTGTAGCCATATCTCCATATAGCCACAATGGGGATGAAGAAGGACATCTTATTCAAACATAAGGAAGCTTGTAATCATATGTGAAGAAAACATGGGAGACACCAATGAATACCAAAAATTGTTAGAACCACCAATAAAGCAAGAGAAGGCTAACAAAGGAAGGGGGATAGATGTGATTTGTGATCAATGCAATAAATCGAGACATTCCAAGGAGTGTTGCCATTGGAATTTAAACAACCCAAACAACAAACTTAAAGACAAAAAAAAGGTAGTAGTGAATGGAGTTTCAACACAACTTAGTGGTACATGATATAAATCTAGTAACAAAGGAGGTCATGGAAAAGTGAACAAACTTAATTCCATCATTTATCATTGCTTCATCTGCAATTTTTTGAACATAAAATTTATGATTGCCTTCATAAAGACGTAGGTCAAGCCATGTTTAAGGAAAAGGCAATGAAAGTTGCACCCAAGAAGGACGATGTTGTTGTTGACATGGTTTTGGCAATTACCACCCATAGTCAGATACTCGAAAATGTGATATTCAAGGAGAAAGAACCTTTCAAGAAAAAACATTTAACCAATTGGCAAGAAGAGGAAAAGCTTCAACGTTCATTTGAAAAAATTATTTAGGACATAAAACAAAAGGAGCCACTTGGAGCCAATATACAAACTCTAGTTAAAGCCAACCTCACCAAGAATTTCAATTTAGATGCTAAAAATCAGTTTTCTAGACCTATTGAACTTACCAAGTTTACAAATTTTATTAGATCTACTAGTTCTACCAGCTCTATCAAAAGTATTGATGTTATTAGATTTACTGGAAATATTTGAACAATTGGAATTTGGAAGATATCACCCAACAACTATTGGAAAATAAACACCTTGGGCCAATTCTTCAAAATTCCTCCAAACTTGAAACAATATTTTACTACCAAGTTTTCCCTTGGAAGAAGAACTATCACCCCATCAAGACCTAATCCAATTATCACTTTGGTGGCAATTGATCCTCACATGGTTGTGATACAGATTCAAGTGGGCAAAAACATGGTTGAAAATGTCCTATTGGATGGAGGATCTAGTGTGAACATCACAACAAAGGAACTATGGAAATGGTTAGGGCTTCCCAATCTTAAACCAACATCGTATACACTTTGGATGGCATATCAAACCAACATTAAACCGAATGGACTCATCAAGGACCTCAAAATCCACATTCATGGGATTCCTTACATTGTAATGTTCATAGTAATGAAGAACAATGTTTTGAATTTCAACCATTCCATGTTGTTAGGTCGACCTTGGTTGTGTAATGCATGTGTTATTCATGATTAGGGAAACAACCTAATTGCAATTGAAGGCAATGGCACAATGCAAACCATCGCTATAACCAAACATTTGGATAGCAATACCAAATGTATCGAGGTTTTGTTGTGTTACAATCTAATGGAGGGAGTCACAAATGAAGAAGAAGAAGTGCTCTTTGCAACAAAACCGAATTTGCTTACACTTGCAACCATCACATTATCGAAACCCGAAATTTTCAGTGTTGCAATTTTTGGTACAAAAGCAAGTATAGAGACCTTACATTCAACTTTCCACATTCTAAGGGACAAATTAGATACTTCATTTACATGCATTAAAATTCAAGACTTAATCATTACATGCTGGACATTACTTGAAAATCACCAGGTAAGATTTCTCAATTTGGGGACTACCAAAAATCCTTAGACAGTTAAACTAAATGCGGCATTGGATGAACTAGTCACCACCAATACCAAAGCATTGCTCCATGAATAGGACATTTTCACATGGAATTATATTGATTTGAAGGGAATTCCACCATGAATTGATTAACATCACATTGAATTGGATATGACTATTCCACTTGTTCATCAAACCAAGTACCAAGTGAACCCAAATTATGTCACAATAGTCAAACAAGATTTGGACAAGCTTTTAAGTGCAAGTTTCATTGCCCCAATGGAGGAAGTTAGTTGGTTATCGCCAATTGTCGTATCAAAAAAAAATGGCAAGCTTAAAATCTACATGGATTTCCAATGACTACTTAATGTTGCTACCAAAAAGGATCCATATCCTTTACCCTTTACTGAAGAGGTGTTGGATGAAATGGCAGGTCATGAGGTCTATTCATTTTTGGATGGATTTTGTAATTACTACCACATCATGATCACCCTTGAAAACAAGTACAAGACTACATTCATCATTGATTGGGGGGCTTTCTTTGGGTGGTCATGCCATTTGGGCTCAAGAATGTTCCACCAACTTATCAATAGGTGGTGAGTATAACTTTCAAGGACTATCTTGGAATGTTCATGAAACTAATCTTGGATGACTTCAGCATGTTTAGCAATTTGGACACCCATTTACCAAAGCTATGACTATGCTTTGATAAATGCAAAGAATTTGATATAAGCTTGAACCCTAAAAAGTGCATGTTCCTCATGCATTTAAATGTTATCTTGGGATACATGGTATCTAAAGGAAGCAAGCCACCGAATTTGAAAAAAAATTCGACTATTATTCACATGCTTACATCGAAAACACCTAAGGACATTCAAGTTTTCAATGGCATGACACAATACTACCAGTGTTTCATCAAGGACTTTGCCTTCATTATGGCTCCCAAGCTACTATAAAAAATAGAAGCTTTCAAGTGGACGGCAAAGTGCCAATAGGCTTGGGAAGAAATCAAACAACACTACATGGATGCACCAATCTTGATTTCACCTCATTGGGACATTGAGTTTCATATTCACACATACATTTTTAATTTGGTAGTTGAGGCTATGTTGGTGCAGAACCTTACCAAAAAATGCAACCAACTAATTGTTCATGCATCATGGTTACTTAACAACATTGAACGAAATTATATGACAACTAAAAGGGAGGCACTTGCAATGGTGTATGCTCTTTATAAATTTCGTCATTATTTGCTAGGTAATAAATTCCTTTTTTATGTGGACCATATGGCATTGTTATGCTTGGTTTGAAAACCCCAAGTTTTAGGGAAAATAGTAAGGTGGCTATTTCTTTGCTTGGAGTACAATTTTTCGATGATTTATAAATTAAGGAGATCTCATTCCATGGTAGATGCATTATCCCAAATGCTTAATTTCACAAAAGAAAATGGAATATTGGACCAAACAATGGATGCTAACCTCTTCTTCTTATAATTAGTGTGGTTACATGAAATTTCCAAATACCTCACTATTGGAGAATTTTTAGTTCACTATAGCTAGGAGCAAAAAAAAAAACCTAACCTTGAGAACTTTACGTTTTTCCTTGGTATAAGGCAAATTATACTATCAAGGTCAAGACCAAGTTTTGAAGCATTGCCTTGAAGACTCGGAATACCCATAGTTTTTCCTTAGTATAAAACAAATTATACTATCAAGGTCAAAACCAAGTTTTGAAGCATTGCCTTGAAGACTCAGAATACCCATAGTGTTATAGGAAATGCATGAAGGAGTTGGTGGTGGACATTTATCATCCGAAATCACAATTCACAAGATCTTGGACATGAAGTATTGGTGGCCCACAATGCACAAGGATGCTCTTCAATATAACCAAGTTTGTGACAACTATTTGCAAACGGGAAATCTAATACAAAACAACATCTAGCAAACTTGGTAATTTCATTACTAGTAGACACTAATTAAAAACCCCTATTTTTGAACCAAAACGTTTTCAACTAGATGTGATTTGCAACTATGTTGCAACTAGAAATTTTAAAATTTTAAAATTGAATAATGGTAATTACCAATGAAGTTGATTCATCAACTAAAGTGGTTTATAGTTGAAAGTAGTTTTCAACTAGGTGGTGTTTTGCCGAATATTCCATTGAATATTCTTGGCGTCAACAATGTTTATAAGTTGAAATGCCTAATACATTGGTAAACAATAAAAAACATGTCTTGAGTAAAAGCTCATTCTTGGAATATTTTTAACATTTAAGGTTCTTTAGTTGACACATAGTCAAGACGTTAACCAAGGTTCAACTATTTTGGTGACACCATCAATACATGCATGGATGATAAAATGTAATTTCATTTGCAACTATCTTTCAACTCAATTAAACAACTAATAGGTGACTTTGCCTTTATACATATCATATATGTTAATATTTATGCTAAATTTTGATAACACTAAATTACATGAAAGTTTATTTATATAAATGAATAGTTATGTGTGACATGATTTTTGTAATGCATATAAATTTTGAATAAATTCTCTTGCATATAAATTAGTAATTTAATCTTGTATATGTTCATACATGTAATATTTGGTTTTTATGTAAACCAAATTTAATTTATGATATATAATCAATGATAATTAAATTGTGCAATTATAATGTTCATTCATTTCTTGTCATGTGATAGTTTAATATTTATTAAAAATTATGATAAAAACATTAAATTACATGCAATTTTTATTTGTAAAAGTGAATGGTTATGTATGATGTAATTTTTAAAAATGCATTCAAACAATAATATTCAATTTTGAAATTTTTTTGAAATTTTTTTTGAAATATAAGTTGATAATAATGCATAATATGTTCAATATGTGTAATTTCTATTTTTGTAAATCAAATTTAGTTTTCAATATATCAAGTGATGATAGATAATTAATATTTTTGTGGAATTATAATGTTTATTAATTTTAATACATATAATAACTAGGTTAATTTTTTTCAATTTTTTTTCAAAATCCATTAAATTGAAACTACATGTAAACTTTATTTTTAAGAATTAATTTTTTGTAGGATGTAATTTTTTATTTAAAAAATAAATTAAATTTATGATTATATATATATATATGTCTTGAAATATTAGTTAAATTAATATGTTTGTTAACAAGGTTTTCTATTACTTCGGTTATGAAATTGATTTAAAAGCATAAGAAAACTGAATAGGTTATGATTTTTTCTTCAACAAATTTTGTGGGTAGTTTGTTTATGTCTTTTATCAAAGTATTCCAATATATTACAATAATTTTATTATTTTACTTCATAAACAAAGGGCTTCCTCTTTTTCCTAATTGAAGGAAACAACAAAAAAACATGTCCCAAACTAAAATGTTGTCCAATGTAAGTATTAATGTTCTTATATATTTTAATATTCTTTTGTTTTAACAATAATTTGGAAGTATTAGATGAAATAAAAAAAATTCTTCCTCATAAATTCAAAATTTGGCTACTTGTTTATCTAACCACCTATTCTACCTTGTATTACTAGTTTTGCTCAAAACTTATCTACAAATCTTTTTTTAGTTAACAATGTTCAACACACATAATGATAGTTATTTTTATAAATTTAATAAAACATAATTAAGTTAATATTTGTAATTAATGTGATAATTAATTTAATGTTAACTATTGGTTTGAATATATCTTCAAATTATTTAATTCATTATCATTTTATTTTATATTGAATAATAATAATAATAATAATAAGCATTGTTAGTATGAATATTTAATACATGATTATATAAGTTCAATGTATATATTTCTTTTAACGCTAATATATTTACTTCAATATTTTTCTAATATTTTATCTTTATTCAATATGTATTATATTAATGTATAATAGTTATGACAAATTAAATGATAATACAAACAAATTATAATAATTAAACAACAACCTAGCTTACATTAACTATAATAGTATTATTAATGTCATTTGTATAAATTTTATTAAAATTAATACTTATCTTGATTATATCTAATGAAATATTTATAAATAGATTCTAAAAATAAATAAATGAATAATATTTTTCACTAGAATATTTTTAATAAATTATTAAATTATGGAATAAAAATTTTTGTTGAATATTTTCTACAATTAATTAGCATTATTAACTAAACTTAAATTAAATAAATTATTAGTTAAGGTCCAAGTTTAATTAAGTTAAAACTAGTTTGTAAATTAGTTGCTACTAATTAAGTTACAATTATGTTATTATAGTTTTCCATTAAGGTAAAGTAATTGACCACCATACACTCAAGTTATTAAAAAACTTTAAATCTTAATACATCTTTCCTTTGTTTTCCAAGTTCAAAATGGTGTTTTAAAGCTCAACTTGGAATAGCCATGGCCACTTAAATCACTCAAGGGTGTAAACATGGTAAAGAATACAAAAAAAGTTGATGAACAAAAATGAAGTTGAAATTGAAACATTTTTTGATCAAAATACTAAAAAGTATATTAAGATTTACTTGAATTTGATTTTCAAACCATTGTGCTTTTAATTGGGTTTATTATAAACATAATAAAAAATTTGAATATTTTTAAAATAATAAAAATAAATAACAAGTATGTTGAAATTGACTTGTCAATATGATGTTCAAACATATTTTTTCAATGTGTAAATTATAAATTAATGCATAATAATGAAGAAATATCTTATTAGTAATCATTCAACTAAAAATATTGCATGTATAATAATTTTGTGATGGGTTTTGGTTCTACCCTTTGTTAGTTTGACAAGTAGACTATGAAATACATTTAATATGCTTTCACCTTCAAAATTGAAAGTATGCGAGGTAAGTGTTCAGTCATAAGCCTAATTCACACATTCCAATTTAATACATTCATGTTTTTTGTGGTTTTTCTCCATTGGTTCTTTGCATTTGAAGCTTAAAGAATTATAATAAAGCTTAACTTGGTGCACCCATAGTTCTTTAGATCACTCAAATTGAATAAGAAATGAATAAGATATGACATTTTAAAATAATGGGTCATTTATGGAATAAACACATTATCTGATTTTGACATGTTTTATGCTTCTTTTTGTTGTTCCTTTTCTTTTAGAGCTTAAAGAGATAATGTAGAACTTACTTTAGCGTTCCCATAGCTTTTTACATCATTCAAATCAAACAAGAAATGAGAAATATCTATAAGTTTTTAGTTGTAGGCCTATATGTGTTGTTAGGCATGACTTCCCATGGTGGAAACTAAAATATTTGTCCCATATTGTTTGGCTTCCATTTTGATAATCTAAACTATATAAGCAAATGCATTAGGAGTATGGAAAATCAAAGGAAACATGAAAATGTAATAGCCATTTGGGATGAGCAACCTTAAAGGCTAAGTTAATTGAAATAGGACTTTATTTTTATTTTAGGTATAGGCCTAACCTAATGCCTATGTTTAGCTTTAGCTTAGCGGCCTAGGTCTAGCTTTAACTTAAGCCTAAACAAGGGGGCCTAGTTTTAGACTTAACCCATTCCTAGGTAATTAGGCACCATGTGTGTTTATAGGCTTAGGTTATGCCAAGTGGCATTAAACTATTGGTCCACCCCTAAACCCTATTAAAATACAACACATGTCATCCCACCATTGGCCAAATGCATTGACCATTGTAGTTGCAACAAAGTTGACCTCTCCACTTAATCTTTACTATGGGTAATCAATGGTGGAATGCTTTCAATGTGCCACATGTCAACACATCATTAGTTAAATTGACACAATTGAAATGTAATTGAAATTATAATAAAATATTTTGCTAACATCATATGTACTCAACAAATGATGTTCATCCATTAGTTGAAGGAAGTTGACAACTTTTCATAATTAGGTTGGTAAAATAGTTTACAACTAAAATGGTTAATGATGGCTATTGATGTGGTGTTGACATGTGGCAAACACTTTCAACTAAAATGTCATTGTTAACTTGTACTTGTTAATTTTTTTAGTTTGTAGTTGAGAAAAATATTTTTTAGTTGTAGAAAATACTTTGCAACTATTTTTGTCATTTTCAACTATGTTTTATAGTCAGATGTAGTTAAAAACATAGTTGTAAAAGGGGGGGTTTTCTACTGGTGAAAACCTTTCATGAAATGGGGATTAAATTTTGTTGGCCTAATCAAACCCATAAGCATGTATATCGAAAATGAATACATTTAGGTAGCAATCAACTACACCACCAAGTGGGTGGAAGCAAAGGCATCATGCACTAATACATTAGTTGTGACAACAAAATTCATCTATGAATTCATTCTCACAAGGTTTGGCTATCTGCTTACTTTAATAAATGATCATGACACTCATTTTATCAATGATGCCATTGAGATTCTTACAAACCATTTTCTGTTATGGCATATGACCTTGACCACCTATTACCCACAAGGTAATGGACATGCATAATCCACCAACAAAGTCATTGGTTCGTTGCTTATTAAATTGGTGAATGAAAACTGCACCAACTAGGGTGAACACCTACACACAATTCTATATGTTTACCGCACAACATTCAAGGTAACCACCGAACTCACACCATTTTAGTTGGTTTATGGCCTTTACCCTTCAATGACAACATAATATTTTTTGCCCACGAGCAATTCACATCCCGACCAAAACTTCTTTCCTACTCGTATTTTGATTAGTCACATGGTAGAATTGGAACACTTAGATGAAAACTGCCAAGAGGTAGTAAATCAAACAGGTACAAAGCAATGGAACATAATGTTATGGGCTCATCAAAACCACAAAATTAAGATTCTCTTTATGGGGGACATAATTCTTTGGTTTCCAAAGGGTGAAAGGAACACACCGAAAAGTTCAAAAAATGATGGTTTGGTTCATGTAAAATATATTATTGTCTTCCCAATAATATTGTACTACTTGTCTGCATTGACATGTTTGAACCAAATCCCATTTTGGTGAACATCAACAAGCTCAAACCCTATAAATATTTGGGAAAAGCTCCTAGAGGACTAAAAGCTACCATCAAAGGGGGAAGAGAGCATAGGGAAAATTGAAAGAATATGGAGGACTCACAAAAAGATTTTTGATATGGTTTTACCAAAAGTAAAACAACACTAAAAACCAAAGTCAATTAAAAAAAATCTGGTTGATGACATTAGAAAATCGAAATACAAAACTATTGAACCAGAAAGCATTTTTGGTCCATCGAATTTTGGTAAAAACGAATTGAAAAGTCGACATTCCACCAAATGACACCTTTTTAACAAAATAATTAGAATTTCGATTCAACAAAAAATTCCAACATGGAATCAGCCAAAAGTGAATGTACAATTGAATGTCTCAATATTGGTAAAAATTACATTCCCTATAAGTCCATACAAGATTTTTTTTAAATGATTGAAATGGAAATGAATTTTCTTTTTTTAAATGTTATTATTCTAATATTTGAATAATACATGTTCAATCATTAACAAACCTTCCCAAATTTATGTGAAAACTTGTATTCAATGTAACTAATGTCATTTTTGAATTTGGAAGTCCTAAAAGGAAAACCCACAAAGTTCTTAAGAATATTGCCCCATTTAAAACTTTCAAACAATATGTTTTTGGAACAAAAAAATTGAAAAAAATAAATAAAATGCAACTCATATGGACTTATGAAAATATAATCAAATTTTAACCATTCAAAAGTCCGTAACTATCAAATGGTTAAGGTTTTTAAATAAAAGATTCCTCATATGAATTTATCATCTTGTATTACATCATATATTGAGTCCCAGTAACAAATTTGGAGTGTGAGTCAATATAAAAATTTTCATTTTTTGATGGTCTAGTTAAATGATTGGTCCATATTTTTTGACTTCAAAAGTCCATTATTACTAACAAATAAATTTATTTTATTAATAAATAACCACACAATTTTCTCCATAATGAAGTTGGTAGTCTAGATCCAAAAGGTGAAGGAGTTTCTGCAAGCCATCACATGTTTCAATCCAAAAATTATTGAATCGGTTGTGCAAAGAGTTTTGGTTGTCATAACTGAAGAGATGGTGACCAAGATGTTCAATTTTTCGAAAATCGGTATCACCAAGCTATTAGCCAAGCCAACCAAAGAAAAGGATATGAAGATATCACCTATCGGAAGATAACTGCACAAGAAGCACTCGTTGACTAGGAAGGATGGAAGGTCTCATTTCTCAAAGGAATGTATGTAACCAAATTATCAGCATTATCCAAGTAACTTAATTGAAGGGCACCCTCAACTTACATGGCAAAAAAATTGATGAACTTTGTAGTCTTGGCCGAACATGGGGTAAAGGTGAACTAGTCAGTCATGTCTTCAATAACCTTTATAACAGGTTGTGAGATTTGTCTACATCGACAAAACTCGAAGCAAATAGGGACATCATGGAATTCGGTGTTGCCCAAATTGTTGACATCCTCCTCTGCAATTGGTTTCAAGTAGATCCAACTTTCATTGTATCGGATTCAAAGGAAGAAGATGAAGGTGTTGCTAGATTAGCACTGAAAGTTCAAGTGGTAAAAAGTAGTAGAATTTTAAGAGTGTGTTTCTAGTGCACTCCCATTGATCTTAATGAGGAGATGGAGGAAGGTGAAGAAATCGATGGGATGAGTACCCAACCAAAAACCTCGAGGCAATCGAAAATTTCACCCACATTTTTACTAGTGTTAAGATCTTGGAACTTGGGCTAATTTTGTCCCTGGAATCCCATATCATTGCCAAGGAAGCACAATTTGGCTAACAAATCACCAAAAGTGCCAAGTCCATGCAAGAAAGGCATAACACGAAATTTGTGTTTGGTTTGGACTTAATAATTTTTTGGTGCAAAAAAACAATTGAAATTGCATTTGATGCATGCGGGTACTGAAATTCTTTAAAAAAATTTTTAACCAACTACACCAATGCTTAGAAAAAGAGGCAATTTTGGTAGGAGATATACCAAAATTAAATATTCCATTGAAATAATTTTCCAATTGAACCATTAAACAAAGCTCAAAAGAAACAATCGAAGATTACCACCCCCCCTTCATACAACATTTTTAGTATAAGGTGGACTTTTTCTTCCACCTATCGAAATAAAAAATGTTATCATTCCTTTGTTTGTATCTTCATTGAAATCAATAGAAGACTACCTTCTTTGTTCAAAAGACTTTGCTTAAATGGTGGGTAACATTTCAAAAACTTTTTAGTTGGCCATAACAGAAAAAACTTTTGCAAACAAGGTGCTATAGAAAAGCCTATAAGAGGTAGTTGAATTGAAAGGCCACTCCAACACTTGTAGGCTACCAAGCAGCAGGACTTTTTCACAATCCAACATCTACGAACCAAGCTATAGCATTTGGAAGGCACAAAGAAGAAGGTTCACGAGTTGGAAACCAAAAATTCTAATTACCAAAATGAGCTATCGAATCTCCACAAGTAGCTTGTTGAAATTAATAAGATGTTGGGATCCATTGATTTCGAAAAGGCTAAGCTTAAATAGGCTCTTGAGTAGGAGCAAACCAAATGGAAGGTGATGGGGCAATCTTTGACCCTTATCAAAAAACTATTCATTTCAACAAAAGGGAAGGTAGAGCGGTTGGAGGGCCAAAATGAATCACCTATTGAAACTGCATAGAAGTAACAACTAGAGCTACAAAAATCAACCACAAAAATCCAGTTGTTGTAATAAGATTTGGAGGAAGTACAGTAAAATCCAGACATTATTCAAGAAAAGTTTGATTCCTTAAATAAGGAAATGAGGGCGTTGAGGTAGAGGGCGGAGTTCACAAACCTTTACCACCATTGGATGGAAGAGATCAATTACCTCAAAATGGAGTATACTTTCATGAAAGTAGAACTCACAATTTATCAAAAAAGGAGTAAGAAAAGTCAAGCTAAATAGTGAAAGCTCTACAAGGAGCAAGCCAGTGAGATTATCCAAAAGGCATTTGATTCTTACCAAAAATATGAGGAGCTGTAGTAGCTACACCTAGAAACCTATTGAAGGGTGATGCCACATCTAGTGATGCCACATTTCAATTCTGGCAAAGCATAAGTCCACTTCGAATTTGCATCTGAATCTGATACACATAGGAGTGAGGAGCAAAATGAAAGCGGGCATATAGAGGTGGCTTTGATGGTTGCATTGGAATTGCAACCTACTAAACTTGAAGTGAATTTCGATACTATAATTATTTTTGGTGTTGTAGACATTTTCAGTGGAATAGAAGGTTCTACACTAATTCAAGTTTTTGCCCCTATAAAAGCTACAACACATTCTAATAACGCAATTGATCCAGTATGACTATTAAAGACAAGTGTGCAAATTTGGTGGTTGAAACCATTATGGAAGGTGTGACTTTGATTTCGATACAATTGAAAACTACTATTGTCCTTGTTGTTAGTACACCAAGTCCTTCTGCCATAACAGAAGATCTAGGGGTAGATGTTAAGGTAGAGGTTACAAAGGTTATGATTATGGAAAAGTAATGTAAACAATGTAATTACGAGGACATAATCCCAATTAGAAAAGGGGACAATGTTGAAAGTAGATTTTACCAAAACTGGTATTTTATTAGAATTTTACTGAAACCGATTTTTCCCTACTAAATTTTCCTTGTTGAATTTCCTTTATTAAATCTACTCAACCAAAAACCTTTTTACCAAAATCGATTTGTACTACTAGTTTAGATTGTGTATATATAGGATTGATTTTTTTAGGATTAAGCTAATTGCCTATCCCATTGTTTTTGATTTTTTCTTGGAGGTACTTAAAGCTCCATCCCTTTGTGAACTATACAAAAGAATATTTTCTAGAATAAAATTATCTTTTCCTGCCATACTTTTATGTAGAATTCTATGTGTGTGGTTTCTTCCTTTGTATGTTTGGAGTATTTTGATTTTTTGTATGCAAGTTTTCTTCCTTGCATTTTTGTTTCAAGTTTGTTTCTATAGAAAATTTATGAGGTTGTCCAATTAAAATTCAATAGTCCCTTTTTGTGTTGAAATTTTTTTCTTACCTAAGGAGTATAAAAAGATTTTATTCTTTGCTCCCTTGTTTTATTCTTTCCAAAACTTGGTAGTTCACTAAATGGCCTTAACAGTGAGCAATTTGTTTTGGGAGGCAAAAACTTGTCAAACAATAACATGGTTTTCTAAAAATAAAATATTCCAACATTAAATTGTATATCCACTTGCTAGAAGGGGGAAGTTTTAAAAATTATTCCCATAAAAAACCTTTGGAAGTGACTTTGTGAAAGAATCTCACACACTAAAGAATCACCAAGTTGAAATTTTTGAAAGTTTTTGTGAAATCTGGTTCAAGTAGCCATGAAAGAGCACTTAGTTTTTTAGTTGCTGAGATGTCATGTGTAGAAAGCTTGTGCCATATGTTGAAACATGGGGATAACAAAAACTTATTGTTGAAGAAAAAGTTCAAGCTTTAAATAAAGGGAGGATGTGTACAAATGTCTTGTTGTGTAGCATCCTCCTATTTATTCTCTAGGTACTATAAGCTTTATCAATTTCTTAAACATTGACCTTGAAGACCTTCCTTTTGAGTTCCATCAACCAAAATTTGAAGGAGAGGTATGTGGATCTCCATGTATCTTCTGCTTTTTGGTTTATGTTTTTTTTTTTTTGGGTGGGCAACTCCAAAGGCATTCAATGTCTAAGGTAACAAACTTGCCTATTATGTGTGTGTTACTCTCATCCTTCAACCTTGCACTTTAAAATGCAAACCCATGAAAGCTTTTTCATTATAGACTAAACATTTTATAATTTCATTGAATGTACATTTTGAATCTTGTTATATGGAGTAACCTTAAACCCTAAAAGTCATTACACATGGTCAAACCTATTTCAATCTATACTTTCTCCCCAAATTTAACTTCTTGAGCATGACCATTTTTCACTTGAATTACATTGTTTGTTTGCTTGAAATGTAACATTGTTATTTAGTCAATTAAACACACTCTTGTTTGGACCTCCATAAATTCTTAACCAATGACTATTAATCCTTAGATATTGTATCTCTGCATTAGGACAAGTAAACCTTTTTGTCTTTCTAAAAAACACTTGAAAAAATGCTTTAAAAGGATCTTTGGTTGTAAATTCTTCAAGTATTCATCGAAGTTATTGAAATTATTTCACATTAGACAGATGTCAATGAAACTATACTAAGTCACTGCATGTTTTGGTTAATAATGTGCATCAAAGTTCTTGTATTCAAACAACCAACACTCTACACAAAATGTTTGTTAATTCAAAAAACTAGATTATAATAATTACAAATGTTGTAATGTTATAAAATTCTTTAAGCTAAAAAATATTGTGTGTGTGTGTGTGTGTGTGTGTGTGTTTGGTTAAAAAATAACCAACCTTGTAAAGAACTTTCACTATAGAAATTCGAAATAATAGAAACCAAACACATTCTTTGAATCAATTTTTTTTGAAAAATCAAAGCCAAAGGTTCTTTTGGTTTTCAAAGTTTTGAAAAACTGAAACAAAAGGTTATCAAAAAAAATAATAATCACACCACATGAATATTTTGTCACAAATTCCTTTGAAAAAAAGAAAAAAACAAGGTGACAAAAAATTGTTTTTTTGGGCAGGGTGTTGCCAGGATTATGTCTACTAGTTACAATTTTAAGAGTTCCTTGAAATACTGTTGTAAGTTAAATCAAAACCTGCCTGGAGATGCTTGCCACATTAGGTCCATCAGGAAATTAAACATTGGTGAATAGGTTTAGGGTTCACTTGAAGTGTGATTGATTGTGGCCACAACCATGCAATACAATTGAAGTAAATGCAATAACCATATTGTTCATATTGCTAAATTTTTTGGGTTATTTTTAGTTCAAGTTTTAACTTTCTATGTTTTTCTTCTTTTCAGTCCTAATTTGGAATGCTTTCATTGACGTCCAGGAAAGGTTTTGAACCATGTTTCGGCTTTCTTAATTATGAGTGGAGATTTCTTGAACCTCACATGAGTTATGATGGCACAAATTATAATTAGTATGGCCAATGTGACTATTCAGGTTTTATAATTGGAACAATTTTCATAACCAAAGGCTTCCTTTCCCCTTCGAATGCCTCCACACGTTCATGTGCTCTTCAACTTTTTTAAACGATCCTAATTCACCTGCACACTGGCCAAACCAAATGCCTGTAAATTTTCCATTTGTAATATTGATCTTGGATTAACACACTAACACAGGCTTTTCCCTTCTGCAGGAGGGACTCAACCCAATGCAAACTTCCCAAGCACTTGGTCCAGGGCTTTGTCACCCCCAGTCCCATGACTTCGTCTGGCAGTTCAATCACGAAATCTACACTTCAATTATTTGAGAAAGAATTCCTAAGTTCTCCCTAAAACCCTTCACCTATTGTAGCACACTTATATGCAAGGTAACAACTTACTGCACTGAAAGTCAAGTCACACAACCCATGCCAACATGGGGATCACCCAATGATGATCCCAACATGACAAGTCCACTTTTGGTCTTGCCTAGAAGAACATGTCAGTTCCCCTTCTTCAAAGTGAGGAACTATTTTCACTTCCTATTCAAAAATTTAACTGTTGATGAAATGTTCCATAAAGTTCATTAGAGGTGAACATTCCTCAAAATCTTGGACCAAATGAAAACTAACAAGGAGTCAGGACCAAATGGAAATCAAAATTCTTCAAATTCTATCCCTTGCATTTAAACCAATAAAACCATGTAAAATGTATGGGAAAAAATAATGTTGTTCCATCTTATTGTGACCTATATCCACATTTTGGGCATGGTTTTTCTGATTATTATATTTCTGATTGGCATTTTCAATGGGCACTATGCATTTCATGTTCCTTTAATCTCTCCACATTGATAGGCAGGCTTTTCCAATCTCTAACAAGCAAATGTTAGCAAAGGAGCATCGGCCCCAGTTACTCAAGTGAAGGGCAAGGCCCCAGAGTTGGAGCATAGGATAATGCAGGTGTCAAATCCAGCCCCACATTTGTCGAATGATCCATGCATTGGCCTTACTTATCATAAAGCATGAGGTGCACATATGAGCTTAAACATATCTAGATCGCAAGGCAATAAGATCAGGAGCCCTCTTACACCTACTTAGTAGGTACAACGTAGACCTTACACGGTATTTTTACATCACTATTATTATTTGTGAAGTCATCCATTGCAAAATTATATTTTCATCCCCAAATTCCCTAAGCCAAATGTTGTGGGCTGTGAGGGAAAGAAAACCTTGTATATATATATAAACAAGGATAAAAATCCATCCACAAAAATTACAAGGCATGTGGAAGCAAATGTAAACACATGAAAGGCAAACCAAGACCATCGAAACAGTAGCAATGAAGTGAAAGACATAATGCTAAAAGGGCATTCTCTGCCACAAATCAGCTAGCAAACAAAGGTGCACTAGTGAAAGAGATGAAAAATTGTGCCTAAGTGCGGCAGCCTGTTGAAGAATCTAGAATCACGGAAAGGTCTCACAAACACTTTAAATCAAATATCTTGCAAGTACATTAAATTTAAACTCTAATGAGCTTCTTAAGCCAAAAGTCTTATGAGCACCCTAAGTCAATTTAGGCCTTGACAATAAGCCCAAAGTCCCATGAACACCTTGGGCCACACAAGAATCACACAAATTTTGTCGCCCTATATTGACATGTCCGAGTACACTAAAAAAGTCCAGATAGCTCTGGAGGGCATGCTGCAGCCTGTAATTTTCCCTCTACAGTGCTTGGGTGCATGGTTTTGGGTGTGTTATGTTTGAAGGCGAGCATTATGTTTTTGTAAAGCCCCCTTCTTTTTGGATCCTTGTACAGAAAATATATCTTTCTGTGGTTCTGTGGGAATCTTAAGTGTATTAAGTACATGCCTCTGTTGCATTAATTGAATGAAAATAAGAAAAACAAAACAATGCAGCAGAAAGAAAACTTTTGTTGCAATATTTATGTTGTGCCAGTGCTCTTTTTAAGGATTTTGTGATCGATCAGCCAGAAAATAATTTAGCCAAAATTGGCTATATACCAAATATGAAAGTTACAAAACAGGATCCTTCTATATTCCTCACTACCTATTGGAACTTATCATAAAAATCCAGTGATCTGGAAAAACACAAGTCATAGATTTGTCAAATTTGGTCCATTTTTTCCATGAAAACTCCTTTGTATAGGTCAAAATAATATTTTGCAGCTTTAAATTTGGCAAAAATTCTCCAATGTAAAAAAACACTAGCACTGCCACTTAATGCTTTACCTGCATTAACTACCCACCTTCTGCTTAATTAATTGAATGGAGATAAGAAAAAAAAGAATGCAATAAAAGGAAATTTTTTTGTGATGATCTTTAGACCAGCTAAAGCTCTCAGACTAAGGCACTGGGACTAGGGCATTACCAGAATCAGGGCCTGCCTCAGGTTGTGTAAAAACCTGCCCTAATTTTTGGTAGAGTATACCTATTTAGACGACCATTGTCAGGCACAAGAACTCAGTGAGGATCTTCAAATGGAAGAAATCTTCTAGAGTGGAAGCTCAAGGCCTCTGAAAATTAGGGCAAGTTTTTAACTCTGCAGAAGGGTAGGGCACTCAGCCCTTCTCTGGGTTTTTTTTCCGTGCATGTCACTGGGGCTGACTGCCCTGGTGCCTAGGCACCTCAAAACAAGGAAGGGCCACTTCGACCCTACGCTTCTCAGAGGCAGGCCCCTTATTTAGGCATTGGCCTAGTCCAACGGCTTTATCCTACTCGTCTCCAGTAGAAGCCACCTGACTGCACTGCACTGCCTTCAGTCGACACGTGCAGAGATACAAGTGTTTCAGGTGGCAAAAACAGGGACGGGTCCTCGTGGCATTGAGACCGATGGTCCTCGTGGTCACGGCCCGAGGCCTCGTCACTCCCTTCGCAAATATACTCGTCCCTTGCATTCAGCCTTCGCCAAACATTCCAATTTTGCGTCTTCCGATCGGAGCGATACCAGTCGACGCCAAGTACCTCGTCGATTAGAAGATCTTGATCTGGTTGCTCTTTGTGTGTGTGTGTGTGTTTTTTTTCTCCGAGAGTTTTTCGATCGGAACAAGTCGTTGCAGACGGACAACCCCGGACAAGACGTCGAGGAGCTTCTTCACTTGCCTGATTGTGCGTCCCGGAGATCATCTGGTAAGTTGCTGTAATTGTGATCCATTACGGTCTTTGACGCGCACAGAATCCCTGTATTGATCTTGGTCAGATGTTTTCTTCTCTTCCGCCTAGTTAGATGTTCAGCTGGTTAACCTGCCTGCCCTCATCGAACCGCCAATAGTGCGTTACTATCATAATAGAGGAAGCTTGATTGACAATCTGCCATATCTGCAATTTGGTTCTTCATGGATCGGCCATCTTAGTTACCGTAAGAGCTGGATCCTTTTGCTTACGTGCTTTAGTGCACTTGCGGTTGTTGTGATTAGAATCACATCGAATTTGTTATTGCGGCTGGCTGCATTCTATTCAATAGATCCAAGCGAATAGAAACATAGAGATCATTTCTTTTGTAGCAAATTTTCGGATGCAATTCTTGGCTTCGAGGCTTTGCATGCCCGAGATTCATTTGACGGGAACTAATATATCAATACGATGACCGATGCTTGATGCAAATAGTTGAACATTTTATGATTTTCGCAATAAACTCCTTTTCTCTGACGAATGTGTGCTTGTATATCAGACGCAGAAAAGGAAGGATGCAGGGAGTACAGGGAAACGAGTCACGGCCGAAACCGGATGCATCCGAGATGGAGTCAGAAAGTGCACAGCAAATGCGGACGGCGGGCTTTCACAGGGCGCAGGCAGAGGAATGGCAGAAAAAGGGGTTCGTGGAGAAGCTTCAAACCACCACTAACAATATCAAGGACGCGACTGCTGAACAGATGGACAAGATCGGAGAAGCCTTGAATAATTCATCAGCGACTTCAGCTGAAAAATAGAGCACTCTTGATCTTCATGGAAAGAAACGGTAAAAACCCTATAAATACTTGTATAGAATGGGATCGATGTGGACGAGCTGTTCCATGTATAAACCAGCAGAACAAGAAGACAATACAGACTTCTCAGGATCATTATGTATTTCGTTTGTTTTGGGATGCACTGGACTGTACACTTGAGATCATCACATAATTACTAAATGAAAGCAATGAGTAATTTTGTGGTGGAGGAATTTGTTGCTGTTGCTGCTTGGAAGAATTTCCATTGCAGGCAGAAGACAGGAGATTGCATTGAAAGGAATATGGTCAATCTTTTTTAGTGTATTCAGATAGCATGTTCTACACTGAAATTTGACTTCTGAGAAATTGCTAGGCATTCTGTTCCACGGAGGTATGTCTTGTTCCCGTTTTTCCAGCGGTATCTTCTGTTTTCTCGCAAATTTTGACAGGTCTTTACATGGTGTAAGGCTCTGAGTTGAGGGCATTACCAGAACCGGGTCCATGCTCAGCTACCACCTTGTGCAGCCCCTCCTTCTCGTAATTCCCTCAATTTTCCAGGAATGCCCTCAACCGAGGGCCTTACCTTACACATTTGACCATGTCAAGAGTGCAAAATTGTCTGCCACTTAGCACTCAGTTCAATTAATGTGAGACACAATACATATTGTAACCTGAATAGTCATCATCCATGAGAGCTAGAGACAGTGGTAGATAGTTGTGTGGAGAGTAGGCTGGTGCATGTCTGAACAAAGTAAGGAAGACTCGTCCATAGGTGAAGTGAATCCCTGTACATGAATGGGCTTCAGTTGTCATACTACATTCTTGGGTCCTTAGTAGCAAAATTATTTGTAGGGTAATGCCATGGCGTGAGGGCACCACACACCCTGTTTGAATTGAGGGTAGAGCCTGAGGTCTGGGGTGTCATACCCTACTGTCTGCCCAGAAATTACCCAGCATAAGAACCACATGCATGATTTTCACACCGAGCTATCTTCTCTTGAGTTTAATTGTTGGAATTTAATGTCGAACACTCCATGTTTATCAAATTTCTTCACTTTGAACATCCCCATGTAATGCATGGGCTTCAGTGGTGTTGAGAATGCTTTCAGAAGTATCCGGCCATGTCAAAATCGACAGAGTGGTCAAAATTTGCTTCTCCTATGGATGAGTCTTTGTTACTTAGTTGTGTCAAACATTCATGTGTTCAAGGTCCAGTTGTGATGGACTGGGTATTTTGTGATGGCAATGTTTCCTTGATTAACACTCAGTACCAATATCCGTACTTAAACACAAGGTACATTAAAATTCATTTGACTGCTCTCCAGTGCAATTGTCTAGGTTCTGCACTGATCCTCAGTTATGGCAATGTTAAGCCTAGTTCTTACCATGGCGTACATGAGGCTGCCTCTGACTTGTCTAAAGAGTACTCCTTTCTTATGGGTGAAGAACAAGTTCATAATCAAGTTCTTGTTCATTTGTCTACAGTTGCATTTTTTTAAGTTCAGTGTTGGCATTATCCTAGACTATGGACAACATGAAAGCTTCTGTAAGTCTTTTCTATTCAAACTCATTTACGAAGTTTCCCTTTAGGGTTTTGAGCACGCTCTGTTCTTACATGAAACAATTTTGAAGAAATTGTAATACATATATATACAAGTAATCTAATAAAAATATCACTTTTATCACCAATTCTGCATGGATAACACAAGCAACATACCCAAAATGGAACTTTCTATCAATCTTTAAGACAACTAAATCTCATTAAAAGAGAAATTGCATCAACAAGTTCTCTCTTGATTTTTGTATTAACAAATGTGCAATCTTTGGTAAATGGAGACATTGTATTAGTCTTACCACAAATTTAATTTTGAAATTGTTGATTTGTACTTAGCATGAGTCTAGATTTTATCACTCATGTTTCCACTGTGTTCTCTAAGCAGCCTTTCAATTACTTGGTCATGTTGTAGATAAGCATTAATCTAGTCGCAACAAACTTGTCTGAATCAAACCTTTGTAGCTTGAAGGTAAGGAGGTCATAACATCCCTTATTGTTTGCCTCACAATCTCAATACAATAAATAGTTTTTGAAGTGATAAGACCTTGCATTTGAAGATCGATTTAAGTTTCAAGTCCTTGAGGTTCAAGTGTGTAAAGCCAAAATGGAATTTTGTCAGCAAGTTAAGTGCATTATCACAAAATAAAGTTTTGAAAATTGTATAATGCTCTTAGAACACTCACATATGTATGGAAGCCATGTAAACAACATACACATCTCAGCCCAATTTCCTTCATTCAATTCTTGCTACCCCCTCTACTTCCACTTGTTTCACAAGCATTACAACACGTCTGCAACATCCAACAAGAATCTGCAAACTCTTGCCATACAAATCCTAATAGCATGCCATCATCTTTGACACATACAAATACAAATGCCAATGTTTTGTTTTGGTCAATTTTTTTGATTTTTTGAAAGTGACAATTTTTTTGCTGATATAGCACATTTTAAACTTTTAAGAAAAGAAACTTGTTTTTCCAAGTTTTTTCTCAAAAAAAATCGGGATATAACAAAAATTTGCCACCAAAAAAATCACTATGTTGCATGCAGTTCAGCTTACACCTATATATAATCCCAAGACCATGTTATATGACATGGACCCATCAGTATAGTCTAGTAAGGTGCTTACACCTGGGGGGGGCTACCACCTCTCGAGTGCAGGGAGCTTACATCCATAATGCCCTTAACGGAGTCCCTCACCCTACATGTAAAAGACCTGGCAAGATTTTTGCAGTGTCTTTGTTGGCGGGCGCATTACAACCCATAATAATTTCCTTTGAGAAGGGTGGGTGTTTTAAGAAAAAGAGTGGGCATTATGTTTTTCAAAACACATGCTTTTTATTTTATTTTATTTTAGTTTATTTATCCTGTGATACTCAATGCGTATCATGGGGGGAAAATGTGTAAAAAAAGTGAGGTTGTGAGGTCTTTATGTATAGTAAACAACTTGGTTGTGGCCTTTAAAGGAAGCTGGCCCTCACTCTAGGAAAGCCCACAACCTCGTGCTTTGCCTACACCCACTCTCTTGTTGTTTTGAGGGGGAGGTAGGTAGATCTATATGCCTCAAATGGACAGAAAGTGGTTTTTTTATCATTTATACATGTTTATGATTTCTTTTTGAAAGTTAAAACATTTTGGATTTAAAAGTTTGAAGTTTGAACACCAGGCTATCTGAGGGGGGCATTCCTCAATGTTCCACTCAAAGCCTAAGCCTGTTGCAACAGGTGGTTGTCTTGTAGTGCCAGTCCCTCAATTTGTCAAGGAAATGGGATTGGACATTTTGCTCCTTTAAGATTTGGATTACCTATGTGACTATTAAGATCTCATGTAAGATTTCAACTAGAAAAGAATTGTCAAGTTGTTGACAGAACCAGTCTGCTTGATCTTTAAAAGATCCACTCAAAGACACAAACAGAAACCAAAAGCCCAGCTCATCATACTTGCAAAGAGCTAGCAGACCCAGTCAACACAATACACGGAACAAGCAGTGTTTCTTTTGGGGCAAAATTTAGGATGCGAATCCTACGAAGATTTTATTTTCCTATTGAGAAAATGGCTCAGAGGTCACCAGCCATATATCCAGGGAAAAATGTTTTGAAATCACCAGATTTAGACTAAAGGTTCTAGGATGTGAAAAAAGCATAGCAGTGTCCCAAAAGATTGAGAGAAAACCGTGCAAAACTTTATTTATAAACACACTGCAGATTCCGAAAATGTACAAAGGAGTAAGGAAGAAAAAAGATTTGGACTTTCCTCTCCAACTTGTAGCCAAATCTGGCTAAGTCCTCTTGTGCATGATTCACCTTCCTCATTAAATTTCAATAAATCCCTGGGAAGCAGAGTTTGGGTCTCATTCAGTGTTGCCTCCTATAGACTTTTGAACATACCAGCCTGGTCCTGGTATTGGGTACCTTTTAAAGTTTTCACATAAGCTTTGTCTTGCTATATGGGTACTTTCTAAAATCTTTGTACAAGCTTGGTCTTGATACTAGTTTCAGGTCCAAGGTTGATTTTTGGTTGGTATAAGGCAGGTAGGTACTATGTACATGGAATTGAAACTGGTATAAAACATTGATACTTGTAGGCTGATATTACCTTAGGTCCTTACTAGGCTGGTATTGGCACAAGGCTGGTCTTGCCTCAAGTCCTTACCAGGTTTGTATTGTTCTTGCTACCAGTGTTGATACAAGGTCCAGGCCTATATATGAAACCAACACTGGTCTTGTTTCAGTAAGATCTAAACACATATACATTTACCAATGTTGGCCAGTTTCAGGTTCTTGGAGGAACCCTGGATCTGGTTACTAAAATTTTCAAAGGACCGGTTCCAGTTCAGTTCTGGTTTTTTTTCTTCCCCAAAAATCAAGATTTGGTTCCAGTTCTCACATTTTATTTTAGGAGCAGTTTTGGTTCTAGATCTTACAGTTCTGGTTCCTATACTAGGACTTCAAAATTCAAAAATTCAGGAAAGCCGTCTAGATTTTTTTTAAAAAAATAAAAAGCCACAAAAAATCTGGAAATTTTGGAATATAATCCAGAAAATAAAAAAAAGAATTGCAATAGTCAGAAAGGTAATCCAGTTTATTTTGGAAATTTTCAGGATAACCAAATAAAAATTTTAGGGGAAAAACCATCTAAAAAATCAGCAAATAATCCCAAAAATCAAAAAAGAAGGAATAATCAATAAAGAAAAAGAATTCAAAAAGTCAAAAAAATGCAAAAAGTCATGATCAACAATGAGGAAAAACTTAGACTTTTATTCCAGAAATGAGAGCTGTTTACAAAAAATTGATACTGTTGACTCGAATATAAACTAGCCTACTTTTATCCCTTAAATTTAAACTGTAAACTAATTACATTTAGGTCTATGGAGGATCAGCATTGTATTTTTTTCAATGCCATTTGGTTCTATGTTTGAAGGTTTCATGCATCAATATCCGTCCAGCACTCTAAAAAAAGGACTCTTGTCACCCAAAACCTAAAACCAAAAACATACAACCCAGCAATTCAAAAACTACATTTATTCTTCAAGTTAGAGTTTATGGTAGCACTTTCGTTCCTCCATAAGTTGCTCCATTTTTCCAAGGCCTAAGATCAAACATCAAAAAATAAAAAATTGACAATATATATGAAATAAAAAAAATTACCTAGAGCCCAATACCACTTTCCTCCAACTCAAGTAGCCCAATTTTCTCAATCACATCCTTGCTTTCGTCAATTAGGATGTAAATTTAAGAGCTCCACACCTACATGATCATTTGGGTTAAAAACGTTATATACAAAAATAAGGAGTGGAAGCAATACCTAATGGTCATACTCATCTATAATTTGTGATGTTTTTTCCTTGCCAACAAACTAAAGGACTAGCCCCAAACCAGTGTAACAAACTAAGGTCTAGTTCATCATGCACAGTATATTCTAATTTTTGGCATTTTGAAAAGATTGCATAAATGAAGGTTTAAGACTTGTACCACTTGGTTTTGCATGTTTTGTTGAAAGAGTTAGAGCTTTCCATCAAAATCTTGGTTTCATTAGAATCAAGTGCCAAACAATTTACCCAAAATTAGCATACAAGTGATATGACAACAACAAGAGCATCCAAAAGCAACCAATATCCTTAATTCTAGTCCAACACACATTGTTGAACCATGAGCCCTAAAATATTAACAAGAATTTGGGCCACTATCAAACTTGAAGATTTGACACACAACCTTGCAATGCCAAAGATTGCTGCATTTCATAACAAAAAACAACATGCTCCAACTCAAAAGTCTCCAAGAATAGGATGACTCTTGAAGCAAAGCAAGTCATCACAAGAATTTTGAATTTATGTGTAGCCACCTTGGTGAATTCACATGCCTTGAACCATTCTAGCTGTCTTTTACCACTTTTATTCGTCCAAGGCCTAGTTTTTTCCAAAATAAAATTAATTATGCTTTGTTAATTGAAATTTAGGTTAAATCAACTCATACCTTGGAATCATTTGTGGGATATTGACAACACTTGGACATTGCATGGCCCTAACAAGTCCCTGCAAAACGTGTAAACAAGCTTAAAACTTCACAATACGTGATAAAAGTTGAAACAAAAGTCATGGCGGAAATATTACCTCCTTCATCTTTGACATACGCAATAACACAAACATTAAGCCCATGTTTCACAAGAAAATAATTCACTTGTAAAGCCATGGCACTTCCAACTGTATTTATAATTTCAAAAAATCCCAAAATTACATAACCATGTTCCCACTTGTCATTTCAAAAATGGAAAATAAACACAAAAGTATTGACACCTTTTTAAACATTCATAAATCAAAATTAATTATGCATGAATGACATGGATCAAGGGTTGGATATTTCCCGTGGTGTTTTTTGCCATCCAAGCAAAATATCATCTTTTTAATTGTTGCCCCAATGGAAAATTGGGGTGAAAATTCTATTTCAATATCAATATCCTAAAATATGGTTCTTTCACAAATGAAAATGGAAAAAGCTCTTTTGCAATCATCAACCCTAAATCCTCCTCAAATTGAATTTGGTGAGGATCATTTTTGTTATAAGGAACATAATTACCAAAGAAAGTAGAAATATTTCTAGGGGTCAAACTAAACAATATTTTTTGTTGAACATTTTTCTTTTCCAAGCCCATCCTTTTTTCGTTCAATCCATTCTTTCCAAAATTGCCAATGATTGCCTTCCAAATCATTACCATGAAACATGGGTCCAATTCATTAACCCATTTCACTAGAAGGCCTTTAAAGCGAAATTGGTTCACTAACTACTATTTTAGTCTAATGTGATTTCACCATGGGTGAAATCATTTACACCTAATTTACTAAGGTTCATTTTTTATTATTCAAATAATTTATAAATTAATAGAAATAAAATATATTGAATGTAAGTATTTATTAATTTATTAAAAGATTTGGTAGTCGTAAAACTCTTAAAACATGTTATAATTTGTATTAAATTTATTTTCATGAATGAAAACACCTTTCCAAAAAAAATGATGAAAATATTTTTCAAAATTAATTTCAATAAAATTTACAATACTAAAAATATTATATGTGTATAAACTAATAATTAATAAGTTCACATACAATGTTACTATTTTACATAATGTTAATACTTTATATAACATTACAAAAAAAAAATTAAAATAATATTATGTATTTAATAACTTAGTGAAATTCTTAGTGAACTAGGGGCACATCCTTATTAATGAATGTTTTCACAATGTAGAAATCCCATTTGTAGATCTATAGCTTATCAGGTTGCTTTTCTATTTTACATTTGGAGCAAGTGAATAACAAATAACACATTTTAGTCACTTAGATTATGGGTTGAGTTTGAACTTACCTCTTGAGAAGAAAAATACATAGGCACATAGAATACCCAAGTTGTGAAATTCTAACTTTTAAGTTTCCAAAAATCTTGGTTTTCCACCAACGAAGCCCATAATTCTAGATGATTTGTGCTTGTAAAATTTTCTACCAATGAACATAAGTATGCTAAAGTATGCCAAAAAACTATTGTTTGAATGCAAAAAATAGAATTGTCAACTTTGGAGGTTAAAAAGTAAGACACGTTCTTTGAAAATTAATGTTTAAACTACATGAAAATATGCAGTATGACATGAATTTTTTTAGAAGCTTCAAATATTGTGTTCACTTTTTTTCAAACCTACTTTCATTCACCTTTTTTTATTTGGTGTTGTTATCCCATTTTGCACAAAATACACACAAAATATAATCATGACCTTTCATTTTTTTCATAGTGATGACATTCTTGGTGCGAGAATGTTATGGAAGCCCAAAGAAGCAAGAATTTTAAACAATTTTATAGATCAACCAGTGTAATTTGGTAAACATTCGCGGGTCAAGAATGTTATGACAAGGTGCTAAATGAAGAATTTTAAAGAATTTTAATGTGCAAAATGAAGAATGTCATCACTAGGATTTTTTTAATTCATTCACATGGCTCTTTCAAAAATGTTTAAAGCATGTCTTGCCATGTTATAGACACAAAATGCATTTGTAATTCATATTGAAAAATAAGTTCTTAACACTTTAAACCTATGTAAGGAAAAGTTCACTTTCGAAGGGTTTAACATTGTCATAATTGAAATATTCAAGTTCCAAAAAATGTGTACCAATATGTATGATGGTTCAAACATCAATAACACATTAATAAAATATCAACTATAAACTTGACATAAATAAATAAAATATTTCAAATAATAATATAGATTGGGGATGATCATATATGGTTTATTTAATATGGCAAATATATCTCAAATTTTATAACATTGGTAAAAGGGCTTAAAAATCAAAAATGAAAATTTTATTTTCGACCTACTTTTTTTTTTTGAGTAAAGATTAGCAATTGACTTACTTTAACATGATTGTGCCCTAGTGTTGTTGATGTTTTAGAAACTTTAGAACCAAAAACAAAAGCACAATCATCCATTTCTAGTGGAACCTTTGTTAAGAACATTGTTTGCCTTGGAAAATTTGTCACCTCGAGCATGAATGCCCCTAGAAAATTCACTTAACATAACCAAGGTTAGGAAAAGAAACATCAAAAGAGCATGACAAAGGCCATGAAAAATCATAGTAAAAAACCACAACCAAGGCAACAATAAAAAAACATGACCAATAAAAACGACAAAAGACCACAACCAAAAACAATAACAAAAGAGCATAACCAAGATTGACAAAAGAAAAAAAAAAACAACCAAGCACAATGATAGAAGAACAAAACAAATAGGTTTGTAGAAGAAAAGCACAACCAAGGCCACAAATAATAACAATAAAAATCAATTCAAAACAACAGCAAAAGAACATAACCAAGGCCATGAAGAATAGTAAGAATAAAACATGACCAAGGCCACAAAGAACAATAGGAAAAGAACATGACCAATGCCACAAAAGCAATACTGGAATAACACAACCAAGACCATCAAGTGCAACAAAAGAAAAACATGACCAAACCATGAAAAATAACATGAGAAATATAACAAGACCAAGGTTATGAAGAACAACAACTAAAGAGTAAAACCAAGGTCATGAAAAATAACATGAAAAGAACATAACCAAGGCCACAAAAGGCAATAACAAAAGAACAAAATCAAGGCCACCAAAAGCAATAGGAGGATCACAACCAAGGCCACAAAACACAACACAAACAAACATGACCAAGGCCATGAAAAGCAATAGGCAAAAAAACAAGGTTATGAAGAGTAGCAAAATAAGGAAAAAATAATGTATCATATAATGACAACTGTAATCATTGTGACCATGACCACCTTTGCCATGACCATCATCACCATGATTGCCATCACCACACAAACACCACCAAAAGAAAAGTCAACTTGGTCAAGGTCATAAATAATAGTAACAAAAAAACACAACCAATGCCACAAAACAATAGAAAAAAAACATGACCACTCAAAACGAAAGTTGAATCAACAACTTACCTTTGGAACTTGACCTATGGAACTTGATTTTTGAGCTTTGAGGTTTTGGAGCTTGAGCTTTGAAAAGAAATAAAGCACAAAAACCTTGAGGAAAACTTGGAGAAAAAAACATTTAAATCCAAAGGTGAAGCTTCAAGCTTCAATGAACATAAAGAAAATCTAACAAATTTGAAAAACATAACCCAACAAAAACAACATTGAACTCCCTAAAACAAAAACAAGAATCAAAATCAGATTTTTTTCAATATTGCAATTTGGTTTTAGTTCTAATATCAATTGGAATTGACCATCAGGTTTGATTCCAATTATAATCGAGTTAAAAATTTAGAGTCAATTCCCACCCAATTTTAAAAACATCAAGGTGGTTCTAGTTTTAGCCAATTCCAAGTAGGTTTTGAATTTTCTTACCTAGCAATCGGGGTACCCACCCAACACCAATATACCACCCCAACACTATACTTGTTTCAATAAGATCCAAACACATATAACAAATGGTGATAAGGAAGTCATTGTAAACTTTGATTTGGGATGTTGTGATAGTTTTGGGCTTTTAATTTTTTCATTTATAACCAAGATCATTGATGGTCAATTAGTTCCATTTGTGGTTCTATTTTAACCTAGTTCATGAACCAAATAACCTAAATAGAGACCATCCCCAAATAGTGGCAATGAAATGTCACCAAGAAGTTATTAACCATCAGATCACACCATGGATACTCAAAGGCCACAATTTGAATGTCCAATCAACCTCTTACCAATTTAAATAGAGGATGATATCTAAGAGATCCTAGCCATATGCAGTATCATGAATAAATAGTATCTCTCTAGTGGTTATGCTTTGGAACATGTCATGTCATAGTAAAACCAATTAACACCTTAGAAAACATTAGCTTATCCCACTAAGCTCACCATGTCCTCTCCATTAGTTTTTCTCTAGAACACATCCCAATAGAACCTATTGTTAATTTGGGTGAGTGACAATGATTAAAGTCATTAGGCTTTTAAAATATTTCATGGAATGAAAATGGATGAACATAAAAAGCAACAACATTAGAATAAGAACGAGGCACTAAGTCTCGATCATGTAGGGTTGGCCCACATATAGTCCCCGATTGGTTACATCCAATGTTGGGTGGGTATATTAAATTTAATATATAAGCCAACTAAGGGTAAATATGAAATTTCAATACAAATATAGATGGGGTAAAGGATATAAACTTTTTATAAATCAACCAAGTAAGGGGAAAGGTATATACCCTTGCGAAACTGTCAATCTAGGTAAACATAAAGGTAAATGACAAATAATTTATGTTTTTTCACATCAAATATATAGGGTAAATCCCCTTAATTTACTATGTGTTTACCAATGTCAGTATCTTACTTAGTCATGCTCTTGGTATCAATATTCATATCAAGGACCTTACCAACTTACTATTTGTTCAAGCAATAGCACTTTAATACCACTAACCACTTCATAGGGAGTTAAGAGGAAATACTAACCTTGTATTAGTTTTATATGTTTCAATACTAGGTATATACCAATGTTGGCCAAGGGTAGGTTTTTGGCATGGGTCTAAGTGAAGGCCCAAATACCCATCCGAGTGGGTTCAATGGGGGAATACTTGCCACAAGGTTTGTCCCAATGGGTCTAGGTGTGAAAAAACTTGGCCTTAAGCACGACTTAGGTTTTTGGGGTTAATTGGATCTAGGTCTTTTGATAATTTTGTTAAAGGTTAGGTCTTAAATGTGTAGGTATAGGGATTTGGGGCTAGATTTTAGGGACCTGGCTCCAAGTCTGACCGTTACAATTTGTTTTTATTTTCATTTTGCATTCCCTTTGTGTAATTTTGTTTTCATTTTTTCATTTTTCATTTCATCATTTTGACTTCTTTTTTTCTTTTTGTGGCTTCCCACTCCTTGTAATTTTACCATAAAGACTCCCTCCTTTTGACTTTGTTTTCTTTTGCTCCTTTTCCTGATCCCTCCTTGTGACTTTTTTTTTTTCCTTCATTTCCCATTCGTTGTGAGTTGCACCATGAATTGTATCTCAAAAGTAAAAACCAACTCATTTTTTGGAGTTTAGTACCTTGGAGGATAATGAAATTCAAAGGATGTGTTTTCTTAAAGAGAATTAAGACTTTGAGAAAAATTCCCTATAAAAATTGCTTGTATTAGCAATCTAAAAAATTGGACCCAACCTTGCCTTGAAACCAAAATTGATGTGCATTGTAAAGTTTAGAAACATCTCATTAAGGAATCAATAGTTTTTTAAAAAATTCAACTTTGGAACCAACAAGTTTCAATTTTTAAAAATACTTTTAAAAACCAAAACCAACAATTTAAAGTTGTTTATTTTATTTAAAACATTAGACTTAAATTTAACAATTTTTTTAAAAACCCAGACCTAACCAATGAATGGGCACATGAACATGTACTGAATCATCAACCAACATAGTCACTAGCCCTCTGTTCACCCATCCACACATAATGTGGTCCCCAACCAAAACATTATTGCTAGCTAAATACTGAAAATTGCAAACATGTTGTAATGGAAAACAATGGTGTTTGACGCATCATTGTTGTTGCCTTAAACAAATTGTCTAATGCCTTTGCTCCTAGTGGAATTCAAAATTCTCCTCAACATAAATAGTGTCCTATCAAAAGTTGATGCCCCCAATAGCTTGAAAATCATGTATGCCAACATGAATGACTATGGTAGACAAACTTGATGTCACTATTATGTAACATGGTTTGTATGTTGGTTTTTGTGATTGAATTTTTAGTCACAATTGATAATGGACAAAAATGTTCTCAATGAAATTAAACTAATTGTTTGTCCCAAAAAATTGGTTCGGTCCATTTGATTGATATGATTGAAGTTACGAGTTGATGTGACAATATTAATTTAATTTTTTAATAATAATAACATTGTATTTTTTTATTGAGCTAAGGATGAGTTCAATACACAATCACACTAGACTTGAAACTCCAATCATCAACACACAAAAATTGTTTTTGGGTTAACTAGCAATAGTTTGACAAACCCATGACAAGTGTCATAATGTTGTGATCATGTCCAAAATGAGATTTGAATTATCACCTCTATGGCCATAGCCCAAGGCCTTGACGATTTGACCACCATTTCATGTAATGATATAAATTATTATCATAAAATTTATCAACCCACATTTTGTGATTATTGCACACTGTAACTTTATTACATCAATAGGTAATTTCATAATGATATTAATCACACATGTATATGTTTAAAATCAGTATTTAATTTAAATTTTTTTATTTCATAATTACAGTGAATTTATAATTTTTTCTAATTTCAAAATGTAAATTCATTACATGAATATATATATCAAAATTTTCATTTAATTGAGTTTTATAGTTTTAAGATTTCATAATGAAATGAATTTCACTTTTTAAATTATATCATTAAAATTCACATGTCTTAATTTTTTTATTTTTAAATTAATTATTACTTCTTAATTTCAATTTTAAATACATTAGACTAATTCAAGTTTTGCACGTACATTAGATGTGTTTTTTTTGGTAACAAGTTTTTAATACAAAATTTCAGTTTGATATTCCATTTTTTTACACGTCATTTTATTATACTTCAATTGAATTATCTCCTTCTTTAAAAAATGAAAACATGACATTTGTAATATATTTTCATTTGTTTAGTCATTCAATTCAAATAATTAAAATCCACATCAATAAAGGTAATATTACAATCAAGACAGATCATATTTAAATGATTAATTCCAATCACATTAGTCACATTAATCGAATTAAAAAAAATTCATGGGTCCCACATAATGTCGATTTTGACTAAATAAGTAGTTTTTTTAATCAAAATGAACAAACCTAATTTTGATTTTAATCAAATTGGACTTTAATCACTATGCTATTTGCAAAAAAACCATGTTCTTGTAATAGTGCATTGAACTTCACCATGTTGAAAATTTAGTCTTTCATTAACACCCCATGGTTCTTGCACTTGAATACTTATTCTTATCATTAATGTAGACTTTTCAAAAAATGTCAATTCACAAGAAGAAATTATGTCTTTTTTTAACCTCACACATTACAACTAATGTCTAATTTGATCACATCTCAACTACATTTGGCCATTTTAAATTTACAAGTGGTTTGTTGCACTAATTAATGGTCAATATTATTCATAGTTGTTATGTTCACTATGTTGTTCACTTATGAATATAATTTGGACCGTATTTTATTTTTTAATAATTTCAAATTATTGACACGAAAATTGAGGTAGCCTTTAAATTTATTTACATAATGCATTATAATGGGTTAGTGATTTCTTTGACATTTTTTCAACTATCAACATGGTACATGAGTTGAACCATCAACTTTTAACACGTTGAAACCATTACTTAAGAGTTGCATTTTACACTTACCATAATTTATGAAAACACATGTAACCATTTTAAACTCCACATTTATATTCGAATGAATTAGTGAATTTTCACATCTCTTTAATTATCAACATGTGTATATGAGTTGAACCATTCATTTTTAATATGTTAAAACCATTATTAATAAATTACATCTTAAGCATTTATTATAATAAAACGATGTAACTCAATATTTTGTAACTATATTTGAATGGTTTAATGAGTTTTCCACATTTATTAAATTAATAACATATTTACATGAATCAAATCATCCACATTAAACTTATTGAAATCATTATTCAAATGTTGCATATTGCACTTTTTAGTATATATATTGAAACACACATAACAACTTAATGTTTCACATTTATATTTGAATGGGTTAATGATTAAATCAAAATTTTCATGGATGCAAAGTTTAGGATGCATGTAAACTTTTAAATTATAATTTTTTCATATATTAAATTTTTGTACATTTATGTAAATTATAATGTATGTTTTTCCCTTAATTTGTTTTAGGCATAATGGACAAGTTTATTATTATAATTGTTTATGATGCCACACCAAAAAACCCCCAAAAAATCCATGTTAAAAATAATGATTGAAAACTTCAATTTTAAATTATTATTATTATTATTATCATATTTAAAACATGATTATCAAAAGAATTAAGCTTGTTTAGTTACAAGTTTATGTTTAAATAATTAAACTTTTCAATCAATAAAATTCTACACATTGTCAAAGACCTTGCAAGAACCAAAATAGATGCCACAAGAAATGGAACATGAACAAATGGTTAACTTAATATTGGTCCAACTTCAACCAACACATTACATTATTCAATTAGAAGGCGAATCACACATTCTTGATTCACAACTAGCAATGAGTACAACAGTTGATGAGGAATAAAAAGTGTTATAAGATGCAACACATGTTTTTCACTAGGAGTAAACATTGTGACTTCTGTAGTATTATTTATCTTTCACATATTAAGGATTTCCACGATGAACTCCAAAGTATGGGGGGGGGTAATGTTAAGGGACAAGTAAATAGATCTAGACTTGACAAATAACCATATTCTAATTACTAGTTTAGATTTGAATGTTGTGTAGAATTTTGAATTTTTGTTTGTTATTTTCAAATGGGGTTTTGGAGGGAAATGGGGTAGCATTTCCTTTCCTCCCTATTTTGGTTGTGTATCACTTTTTTTGTGCAAGTTTGTGTGTTTCAAGAACACTCACATTGTATGGTGAAATAGGTAAATGTCATGGTGAAGGAAACTTACAAAAAGCAAAAAAATTAATTATTAAAACTTGTTAATATTTGGAGGTAAAGGTTAGTAACAAACTTGATAACATATTTAAAACCTTGTAGTTAGAAACATCATTTTAATATTTGTTTTGATAATGATTACATAGAATTAAAGTCAATTTTTATCAAATAGCATGGCTATTTACTTCCTTTTCTAATGGATGCATCTGTGGTTGAACATATTCTCACAAAATTGTCCATGGGCCAATCCATGATGTGGCATCTTCATCAAGTAATCTAAAATTAGCATAAGGTTATGGGCAAGTTTGTGGAATGGCATGTTTTTGCAACTTGTTATGATCCTAAAAACCTAAATGGGTTTAAATTTGAACTTGAATAAGTGTGTACAAGTGTATAACTCATTTGGCATCTTGATTATGATCTTAAAAGCCTAATTGGGTTTGGATTTGAACTTAAATAAGTGTGCACAAATCCACAACTCATTTAGTAACTTGAATATGATCTTAAAAGTTTAATTGGGGAAAGATTTGAACTTGAATAAGTGTGTAAAAGTCCATAACTCATTTGGCAACTTTGTTATAATCCTAAAAACTTAATTGGGTAGATATTTGAATTTAAATAAGTATGTACAAGGTTGTAGTTCAATTGGCATCTTGATTATGATCCTAATAATTGAATTGGGTTTAGATTTGAACTTGAATAAATGCATACAAGTCTACAGTTCATTTGGCAACTTGATTATGATCCTAAAAGCATAATTGGGTTTAAATTTGAATTTGAATTGATCAATCTGTTAAGGCCACACAATGAATCCTTAGGTTTTTAACTTGAATATATAAAATAAGAGCAAAAGGTGAGAAGTTCAATTCTATAACTTTTAATAACAAATAGTCACAATGAGTTAATAAAAACAACCAATATTGCAAGTAAACGTTCAAGTTTCTAACATGCAATCATTCCAAAAGTTAAGCAAACACAACTGTGAAACCAAAATACAAAGACAAACATTGGAAAAGATAAGGTCAAGAATGTTCAAAATAGTTATATTTACTTCAAAGAAAAATTGAAAGTCATTACACAATGCTCCATTGAGTTTCCGAGCCATGGAAACCCTTGAAACAATGAAAAAATGGTGGATAACCAAATAATTAAAGGAATCCCCATAAAATCTCTTAAATTACAAAATAATTTTTAATTGGAGTATGACTAACCTTCTATGTTTCTAGTTCTAACCATGTTGATATTTTGGTAATCAATTTTGGTAAAGGGTTTCAGTAAGAGTTTTAAATACAAACTTTAGTACTCCACTTTCAATTATATGTTTCGATAATATAAAAAATGATAATTATAGTGCAAGCCCCCTAAAGGATTTTACCATTTACAAAGTGCAAATCTACCACTCATTTGGCAACTTGATTATGATTTTGAAAGCTTAATTGGGTTTTCATTTGAACTTTAGCAAGTTTGTAGGGGTTTGAACCTTTTTTTGCAACTTGGTTATGATCTTGAAAGTTTAATTGGGTTTAGATTTGAACTTGAATAAGTGAGTACAAGTTTGTTGTTCATTTGGCAACTTGATTATGATATTAAAAGCTTAATTGAGTTTTCATTTGAACTTGAACAAGTTTGTAGGGGTCTACAACCCATTATGATCTTAAATGGCTTATTGGGTCATTGTTTGCTCAAATACAAGTTTGTAAGGATTTGCAATTCATTTGGAAACTATATTATGATCCACAATGGCCAATTGGGTCATTATTTGAACTTGAACAAGTTTGTAGAGGTTTGTAGCTCATTTGGGAACATAATTATCATCAATTCTAGCTATTATGATGATTTCACATTCTATAGGTTTTTATTTGAATTTAAAAGCTTCTTGGGAAGTTTGTGGCTCTTTGGGAAACTTATTATGATGATTTTAGTATCTATAGGTTCTTATTCAAGCTTGAAAGCTTCTTAAGAGATCTACAACCCTTTTACAAAACTTATTATTTTGTTTTTAGATTTTGTAATTCGAGTGAAAGCACACTACAGCGGCCCCTTTTAGGGTTGTCACATTGTATTATTTTCTAGGGATGTGCATGTTTGAGTGTATCCCACCTCAAACTTTCAAAAGAATTTCACAATATTTTTGCATATTATATTAGAATATAACCTAGGTAAATTTTTTTTAATTATTTCATTTTATTTTATAAAGTGGGAGATTGGAGTATATTTATGAAAATCAATGCAATGTACATGTGTATTCAAAAACACAAATATATTCCCAAAACAATTTAAATGAATTTTAGTTTTTATGAAATTTTTTCATGTATATTGAACCATATCATTTCACATAATATGAACCATGTTTGGATAACATGTGACTAATTTGTGAATTTTTATCTCAAAAAATGAGTTTTTTGAGCAAAAATGCGATAAATGTGGTAAATTGAAAATTTGACAAGAAATCACATCCACATAGAAGATAACAAGCATAGCTAGATGGGCCAATTTTTTTATTTCATTAAAGTCATTATTTTAATGACTAATGAAGCCCTAAAGTGATGTAGTCAAAACAAGACTATGGCCTTATTATACCAATGTATATTATAAATATATTCATGGATCTTTCAATATAGATAATGAAATTTATTGTTATTTTTAAAATAATATTACGTAGCATTAGATTTGTAAAAAATTTGTTGTAAGGCCCAAAAACCAACATTGATACTTAAAATTAAATGTACCATGCTTTTGGAACAATTATATTGTATGTACTATAATACTAGACCCAAAAGTGCCCCAAAGGGGGTCACCATAGTGTGCTTTCACCGATTACTTATTTGAATTTGAAAGTTTCTTGAAAGGTTTACAACCTTTTTGCAAGATTTATTATCATGTTTTCTATTTTGTAATTATTTATTTAAACTTGAAACCATGTTGGGCAAGTCTACAACTTATTGGAAGGTCTTAAATGGGGTTTTTTTTAATGTATGGTTATGAAATAAATATGATTTGGTTAAAATTAGGGACTTATTTTCAAATCCAATGACCAAATGTATGAAGTCCAAAATGATATGGAAGTTCAAGAACAAAATGCATGAAATCCAAAGAGGATAGTTCCAATGACACAATTTTTGTGCCCTTGTGGGTGTGTTTCTGGCATTCAAATGCATCAAATGAATTTGCAACTCCTTGGAAAATGATGGGCTTAGGTTGTACATGGGTGTGTTTTGGCTTTCAAAGTTTGTAGCAACTACTTTTTGAAGATTAATTTTCCAATCTTGCCAAATTTTCCAAATGTTTTCAAGATATAGTTATCTTAATACATTTTTTCAAGTGACTAAATGTGTTTAAGTTTGAATGCAAGTGTTGTGTATTTTTATAAAAAGGAATGGCCAACTTTCCAAAGCTTGGTGCTTTTATATTAAAGATTCAAAATTCAAGTCAATTGCTTTGCACAAAGCAAAATAACCCCACTAGGACAAGGTGCCCTAAAAGATTATGGAATTTATGTAACTCAACACACTAGCAACATTGTACAATGTTCCATTTGTTGCCTATAACATTGGCAAAAAAAATTCAATTAATCCCAAATGGATTGTGGAAATTTATCTATCAAGATTACATGAAGGTGTACCTTGAAGCCCCATTTGCTCAAGATACCTTGAAAAACTTTCTACAACATATTTTGAAGGAATTAAAAATAAGCAATTCCAATGTAAAGGGTTTAGAATTCTTGGGCAATGTTATAATGTGACAAGGTTTTGGAATGATTAAAAATAACAAATGGCCATGAAGGTTGAAATGTTTTAAAGAGACAACAAAGGTCCATTGATGGAACATTGGTAACCATAATCCTATCTCTTAGCCCTACCCCTATGACCACCTCCATTGAGATGCACACTTTTATTTCAAAACTAATTATGAAAGAGATAACAACAACAAAATTTAAAAGCACATCAACCATGGCAAGGTGGTTCTCCATTACACCTAATGTTCATGATGTTTTTTTGCTAGGTAAAATGAACATCAACCATGAGAGGAAAAAAAGGGTAAAAACTAAAAATTTGAAAATGGCTAGAAATTTGGGAATGATTTTTGAAAAGGAGTTTAAAGAAAAGGTTAAGTAAATTCTAGAATTTTAATTATTAGTCCTAATTAAAAACATTGGTTTTGTGCAACCTAACGTATTTTTAAAAAAATTCCATTTTTTTAAAAGTCCACAAACCCAAAACCTAAAATTTCAAACACTAAATCTAGACTTTAAACCTTGAATTTTAGACCCCAAATACTAAAATTCAAGCCTTAAACCTCAAATCCAAACCCTAAACCTTAAATTTCAAATAAAAAACCTTAAATTTCAACCCTAACCCTTAAATCCAAACCCTAAAACCTTGAATTTCAAACCTTAAAGCCTAAATTTTAGACCTTAAAACCCTAAAAATGAAATCCTAAACCCTCAAAAACTAAACTGAAAATTAAACCCCAAAATTTGAAGTCTAAAGCTCAAAAGTTAAACTCCAAAAAGACCAAACACAAACCATAAAAATTAAACCTTAAAATGAAAAGTCCTAAACTTCAAAAGGTAAACCCTAAAACCTAAACCTTTAAAAGAACAAACATAAACCTTGTAATTTAAACCTTAAAATCTCAAATCCTAAATCTCAAAAGTTAAGCTTAAAATTAAAACCCTAGAAAGACCAAACACAAACCTTAAAAACTAAACTTTAAAATCAAAATCTCAAAGCCCAAACCCTTTAGCCTATAGTCCTCATGAGCCTATAATTATACAACCTATAAGCCATATAGCCATATTGCCCACAAGCCATATAACCATAGAGTCCATAGACCATATACCAATATAATCATATAGCAAATATAACCATAATATAACCTTATAATTATATAGCTATATAACCCATGTTTCTATAGCTTATATAGTTATAGTCCCTTCGCACCTAGTCTACAACCCCCTTAGGGTTTCCTTAACTTCAATATAGCAGCTATAGCACAAATAGGTGGACAACCCATCTGTTGAAAAAGCAAAGTTATTGGAAGGGAGTTGATATTAGGTTTTCAAATTTTGATCACTTATTACAACACTTTTTGGACAAAAATCATCTTCACAACTAGCTTGAGATTCAAGTTGCAAGTTTTTTGGCTCTATAGCCCAAGACAACTACATTGTGCCTTGAAGTTTGAAGTTCAACTACTTACACAAACTTCAAAGAAGGAGGCCATCTTGATTCGCCACCACTCACATCAAGCTTAAGCACCATTAACCATTGCAAATTGCTGCCAAACTAACTTAAACACAATATGTAGAAATGTAATGCACGTTATACATATTATGAGGCCAAAACTTGTTATGCATGTGGAAAATGATCATAACTATTTAGGTTATTTGGCAAATCATGAGGCATCACAAAGCGCCGCTTGTGATTTTGGACAAAGTGGTCATTGGCTGATGGCGATACAAGGCTGTTCCTTATGTGCTGTTGGCGAATTTTAGGGCTTCTCAATTGCAAAGACAGGCGATGACACGTTTTTTGAGGGGGCAGATCTGGCTAACATGTGTAGGGCCAAAGGGATTTTCAGGCGATTTATTTTTTTTAAAAAATCCAAAAAACACGAAAGACCATTTCCCAGGCCCTATTTGTTTATCACAATCTGGCGATATATAATAGCCAGAAAAAAAAAAAAACGCTGCCCTGAGGTCTGTTCCTGTTTGTAATAACCGGCCCATGATGGTCTGGACTGTCCACTTAAGTGGTGACTCAAGACTCTGCTGGAGAGGTCCAGAAGTTGAAACCATAGGGCAGATTTGTGTACATATAGAAAATAGATGTTTTCAAGTCAAAAAATAGCCGCTGAAATGGTAAAGAGCCTTTGTCAAGACTTGGCTTGAAGCCTTAAACCCAGGCATACTTAATGGGGCTTGAAGGTTTAGGTGGGCCAAGTGGGCCAGAAGTTGGTGGTGGGCCAAGTGTGCTTTCCAAGCTCTTGTCTCGAGGATTTAAAAATAGTTTTTCAGAGAACAATTGTTAGGCTTAGGGTAGGCTGGATTGGACCATCCACCAAAAAGTGCTCGATGATTATGGATGAGTAATTTGACCTAGCTAATGGTGAAGACTTAGTTCCACATTATTAAAAAAAAATTATGCTTTGAACTAATCCTCATTTGTGAAGTGGAACATTTAACGAAACATTTAATAAGACCGTAAGGTTGCAACATTGACACCTGCAAAGTTGGAAGGGGGAGTTGGGTTTTAAGCTGTAATATCTTTATAGTCACTTGGGCAATATCTTGCAGGATATCATCCTAAGGGGACCAATAGAAATCCCCATACCTAAGTATCAACCGAGGTTTACTCTCCACCACATCAAAGATGATAAGTCGGTAAGGCTCAACTTTTTTAAAAGCATACATATATATATATATATAGTCTCTTTTGAAGTCTAGAACATATATGGGTAATTTCTAAAAAGACTAATAACAACTCCCCTTCCCATGCTCCAAACAAATTTAATATCCAGCAGATTCTTGGCATGGGGTTTGCCTTAATTAGAAAATGTAAACTGGAAAGCAATTGCATCTGGAGAAAAGTATTCTAGGATATGTTGGAAGGTTATCATGAGCCATGCAAAACAAACCCTAGGTAAAGGAGGAGGAGGAGGAGGAAGGGGGTACTAACTAGGGCAAGTGGGAAAAGTAATCTAGGATATGTTTTAGGCCTAAGTGTTATATAATAAGCCTAGGGCCAAAAGAAAGCATAAGGAGGAGGGTTTCTGGGGATAAATCATATGAATTTTCCCAAACTGGTTGGAAGACATGAATCAAAAGTACCATGGAGATAAGAAGCAGATAGAAGCAGGTAGGCACAATAGCATAATAATATATTAAAAAAAGCCATGGGAAAAGAAAGCTTTGTGCTATGGCACAAGGAAGGGGGCAATAATAATAATAATAATAATAATAATCATAGTCTAATATTTGGATCCAAGATTCTAGGCTTTACACACACTAAGAGGAATGCTAGACATTACACTTTGCACTTTACACACAAGAGGATGATACATACATACACTAGGAGGGCCCCAGTGAACCAGCAGCACCCACCAGTGCACCATCCACTGGATGCCCCTTATTACTCAGTTGTGGATGAACCTCAAACTGAGTTAATCTTTGGTTTGACCTTGGTAACCAATTCTGTAGGAAATAGGTCTCATACATAGGTAGGTTGGTTGGTAGAAAAATAGGTAACTACCAAGTAACTAGATGGTTTATACATGTGTTTAGGATTTTTTTAATACCTACCTACTAACAACCCACAAGACAAAAAAAGCAAAGTGAGCTAACCACCATGGTTAGCTAGGGAACTGAAACCCAACAGAAAACTGTTTCCTGACCACTTATCATTCATCCTTCATGGTGCAGTGGTGGGTGCTGGTTCACTATGGCCCACTAAGAGGAATGCTAGACAAGACCCTAAAACCCAAAAAAGACTCCCGGAGTTGGAATTGTCATGATTCACTTTATCAATCCATAAAAGGGATTTTATTTTGGTATACAAATCAATGCAACTTTACAGGCAGAAGTTGGAGGGACCCAATTGATGAACACTCACTTTTGGGGCAGGATACCCGGAGACTTGACTTGCATGTTAGCCAATGCATCACTTTCTCTCCCTCTACCCAATAAAAGGTGCTTTCATTGACATTGGAGGACTTGTTAATTCCAGGTTCTTGGGTGGGGCTGGATTTACCTCTGCAATATCTTCATTGTGGTCAAAGTACTATCCATCTTTCAAGGCTTAGTACACAGGTGTGCAAGAAACTCAAATTCCTTGCTGCTTCCCCTTCAACCTTCCATAGTTATCCATTGGTGTCATGGCCACCAAATAAGGGATGATTTTCATGTGATACTATTTGGGTTCCTCATCCAAATGAGGTTAAATCTGGTGACAATCATGGTCAACTCTTGGAATTAGAAAGAGGAGAGGGGGGTTAACATTTGGTTAAGTGTTTTCCAAATAAAAAATTAATTTTCCCATACTTTGATTGGTGAACTAGCACCCACACACATGTATCATGGTGAAAACCGCACAATTTCTTCCAGACATTATAAATCTCCCCCTTCTATTACTAAGATATGTGGAGTGGTGCTCAGGAAGTGATCCTGCACAATAAAATTAGATGAAGAAAGTCCAAATATGCCAGTTTGGCTCATGAAAATGGTTTTGGCTCAGCATAATTCCACAGGTTGCCCTAGCTGGTAATAGGCGCAGCAACGCTCTGCACCTGCAGAAAAGAGTGTAATAAATGTGATCTGACTCCTGCTCAGTGTTTCTGATTGGCCTATCATAATGATTGGTCCAAGTGGTTTGCTATTAGTAGTTCCCCACCTATTTGGTGTCCCAGTTTCAGTTTTATTGGCGGGGTTGGAGAAAACTAAATGACTAAACTTAGATGTGAAAAACATTTTTGCAAGGTCACACATACATACTGAGAGCAGTGCTGGAAATGCTGTAAAGCATGGTCTCAGAGTCCAAATGAACATTTCCCTGGTTAATTTCACAAGTCTTTTCCCAACATCATAGGTACAATGCTACCTCTCAAAGTTTGACTACAATATGTTTGCAGCACATGGAGTCTTAGTGGTCACATAACACACAACTTGGTCCTGTCCCAAGTTGTTCAAGCTGTCTACTAAACATTACAACAACCAATTGCTTCACCTTTTACTGGACATATTAGGCACCTCCCAAACATAGATTTTTCTTCAGACAATGTTTTTGGGATTTTCTGCGCCAAAAAATTGGAAAATTTTAGAATTTCTTTTTCTAGTTTAAATTCAATTTATTTTCCTTTTTAGTGGAAAAAATTAGTCAAATTTTCAATAATACATCATTTAAAATTAAAATTTTTAAAACTGCTTGAGTTCATGGTTGCCATGTACCCATAGGCATGTCTTTCACCTGGTTTTAGGGTAAGGAGGAATTTTGGGCACTCACATAAGTGACCAAGGGCTAATTTGAACTACCGTTGAGCTGGTGGCTGGCCTATGCAATAAGGATCCTGCCTGGCTTGTAACTATTACCTATCCTATGCAGATCAAGGGTAGCTTGTTCAGGGTTTTGGGTGAGTTCCCTACCCAATCCAAGGAATCAAACCTGGAGCTTCAGATTCTTCCTGGAATGGCAACTCAACTGAATTGTGCAACCAACCCTCGTACTGAAACCTGAACCCCAATTCACTCTTCTTTACACCACTCCTAATTCTCTACCTCTGGGTAGTCAATTAATACTTTTTTTGAAAATATTTTTAAATGAATTTTATTAAACATCAGTTCTAATTCTCTACCCCTAGGCTGTCAATTAATAAGTTTTTGAAAAGATATTTAAAATGAGATTTTTAAATTCATATTGTCAAATTTAATTGGTTGCAACATTCATATTACACAGTTTTTCATCCCTAATGACATGTGTAACTTGAACCAGTCCTGAACCGGCCTCAGTTTGAAACTGGTTTGCAAAACATTCAAATTGGGGTTAAGCATTTGAAGAACCTTGTTCAAAACTATGCCATAAGTTCCATCAATTTAAACCAAAACCAAAAGGTTACTCAAATTTACGACTAGCCAGAACTTGACAAAAGCTTGCTCTTCAAACCAAGAACCTTGGAATATTACTTCAAACCCATTTCAAATGTGAGGGCTTCAAGCCAAATTTTGCATCTAATCCATAAATCACATTCATCTGGGCTTCATTTTTCCTGAACAAAAAATCTGTCATATTTTGTTCATTTTTCCTTCCTCTTCACCATTTTGGTTCAATCTGTCAACTCTTAATATGGCCTGAGGCAGATTATGGATGTTCTCCACCTCATTGCGTCCAATTTCTATTCCAAGCATCCACTTCTCCTTAGTGCACACAAATAAATGACAAGGTCAAATTTGCTCAAGGCTATTATTGTATTGAAGGTTCCCAAGGCACCTATAGGGTGAGTACACCCATCATTGAACACATGCCTACAATCAAACATCCAAATAGTAGTGTAGGAACAAGCTCATTAACAAATGCACATGACCTTGTCACTAATCGAGCAATTGCCAAGCACCAACATTTGATTTTGAGAAACTTTGTTTTAAATTCCTCTAACATCTCACCAGGTGGATGACTTTTGTGTTCAATCATGGGTGTAAAATTGGACAGATGCAAAAAAAACTTTACCCTAGGGTATCTTATCACTATAGATTGCTATGCCAATTACCAAGTTCAGATCTAATCCATTGAAATGGTATGAATTTAAACAAAAAAGAGTTGTTGGTTTTGGGCTTCATGCAATTTGATAATGGGACAAATGTTAGACATGTTTCAGATTTGGTGTGTGTTGATAAGGTGTACCAAGCATTGTATTAGGGGTGACATGTGGTTGGTCTAGAATTTTCTCAAGGTAAGGACCCCTTGTTACTTTGGGCAACCATATTTTCCTCATTTCAAAATTGAGTGATCTCAAGGGTTACTATAGTGCCTCTTCACTTCATATGTGGAATCCGAGCCCAATTAAGCTTCATTGAGCTCAAAGTTCTACTTTGATGTTTATGTCTTCAATCACTAGTTTACTTGCCATTTACCTTTGCAAAGACAATGTGATTACTTTGGGCTACTCAATATGTCAATTTATGTGGGCAATCTTTGGTCGATGATCTAGAAATGTTTTAAACATTTGAATCTTTGGGTCCAATTTTTTTAAGTGTACCAAAAATGTGTCACAATGCTAGCCTTTTATGGATTCCTCTATGGACACAAAATGGATGATATTAATGTTTTTAAATATGTGATGGTTTAAAATATTGACCTATAAAATATTTAACTCATTTTTATTCTTTGATAATGATGGGGATCAAAATATAAGACTCAAATAAGGATTGCCTCCTTTCATCATAAATGCTACACCTAGAAAGATTTCGATCCCTCATATCACGATGGATCATGACAAGACTTTAACAATAATATAAATTGTGTTTCAAAGTTCACAATCAATAGTTGTTTTGTGCAATGGGTTCATAACAACAAATTTGGTTACTAGAGGTAAGGATTTCAAATTGACCAATTTTGTTGTTATCATCCATGGAAAGGATTAATGTTCTAGAATATTAATAGATGGCATAATATTATTAGCTTTAAGTTGATGAATGATAATATTTGTTAACTTTATATGATTTGGGTGGATGATTCATGTGCTCTCCCTTCAACTATTTAAATGGTAGTGGGTTGAACTTTTGCTTATTCTCCATTTTTATATTTTTATATTGCTAGTTTATTATTAAGCCTTGTATGAAAACCTTTTATGTCTAATGGATCTATGCTACAAAAACCCATGTATTATTGTGACTGTGGAACATTCCAAATAAAAGACTTATGTGTATTTGGTGAGTGATGTTCATAAGTTGAGGTCTTTAAGTGTGTGTGATGAACTCCCAATTGGGTGCATGGGTGATCTTAATTCAAAACATGTTTCATTTTCTTGTCTCGAGTGTGTTGTATGGGATTTGTATACCTTGTGTTAAAAATATATATATTTTAAAATAAATTTCATATTTTTAAACCCATCCTAGGATGTAGACCCATTCATAGTCAGTTGTTGCATAGAAAAATGTTGTTGCTAAATTTTTTAAATCAACGTGAAAATGTATTTTTGAAAATGATACATTGTTTGACTATTTTATGTTTATAAGTTAATAAAAAATCATAATATTATGCAATTTAATATTTAGCCAAACAAGATGGACCATGCTTTGCACAATATTTTGTGTGGCAAATTTTTGCCATTTTTGATATATAAAATCTAATTTTGATTAGTATAAAAAATTATCATGAAAAAATGACCTAAATTTCTAGATTTTGGATTTATAAAAAAATCCAAATTTTTACAACAAGTTTTGGTACATAGCCAATAGAGAAGGATTTTTAATTTTTAAAATGATCCAAATTTGGAAACATCTTACTATGGATGATTACCATTTTGGCTACAAAACAATTGGAAACAAAGAGATTGATGTTCAATTGATCAACCATAGATATGTCACAAGTGGTTTTATTAACTAGCTAGAATAAGCCATCCCTTTGTCATTTTTGTGACAAAACTTCAAATCATCAAGGATTTTTAACATGGCCTTTTAAAAGGTTCAACTTGATCAAAATGTTCACATTGATTAAAGGGATTGTTCATCTTGACTAAAGGCTTGAAACATGAAAACACATGTCAATCTTGACTGTTACATTTGATTAAATATGATTTTTTTGACGAAGTGTCAATCCAAACATTTAATAAAAATAGATAAATAAAAAATGGATATATCAAAATGGTCAAGGTTTAGTCAAAATAAACATTCTTATTTGACATTAGCTAAGTTAATATTTAGCCTATACGTAGTTCATAAGCAAACTAACAATGTTAAGTAATTACGCTAGCACTACTAAAAAAATAAAATTCTTTGATTGATGAATGTAATAAAATAAACCCCATTCGGACAAGTGTCAAAAAGATCATCCTACGTATTACTTCCTACCTAACTACCTTTAATTTAACTACCTATTGCCTATCTTCATACCTACTTGTGTATCAAGATTTGGAATAAATATTTCAAATCAATAAATTAAAAAAATTTATCATCATATAATTGGATGGTCCATTGATTAAGGACTTGGTTTCTATCTTTGTGGACATGTCCATATTGATTTGTCCAAAAATGTACTTTGTTCAAGTTCAACAAGGGGGAGGGGGAAGGGGGATTGTGTCAATCAAAAGTACCTTTATAAAAAAATCACATTTTCTTGTACTAACCCATTCCTTTAACTCTTCAAGCCAATTGTCAACAAAGTTCATGAAATTGTGTAATTGCATAACACAATAGACATTAAAAGAACTTCAAAAGTTGTGATGAATGAGGTGGTGCATGATACACCAAACAATTGCACGTTGTGTTCATGCAACAAGCTCTTGCAAAATTTAAATCAACATAACAAATGCATCAAATAAAAAGGGTTATAATCAAATTGATCCATCTTCACACAATTTTACAAAAGGACAACAACAAAAATTCATGAATGATAAGAAACAAAAAAAAACAAAGGTCATAACAAATTGCAGAAGAAAAATGTTGTCACTCAATATTTAACAACTGCAACGAAATGCAAATACATTAGGATAGATGTTTAATGATTATGGCAATTGTTCTAATTGCAATCATGTTTTGGAGCAAATTGCACACGAGACAACAGAACTGAAAGGGAACAAATGCATGACACACAAAGCAAGTCCATGAGATATATAACAATTGCATGACAATTTAAGCATGCCATCTATCTTTGAAGGAAGGTAGTTTGTTTGTTTTGTTTGTACTTATGAGATCCACCAAACCGGGATGCTTCAGATTGCATTCTTGGTGTCTTTGGAAAGCTCTCAACGAGAAGCGGTGCATGGGCCTGGTTCCATGGTGTTTGGACATGTGGGGCAAAAGTTCTTGAATATTGAATGATTTCTTCACTGAAAATTAAATTAAATTGTACCTGAAAATTTCAGAGGAATTGGAATGTGCCTTTGGTGTTGTTGGAAAGATCTTGATGTGCAGGATTCAATGGAATTTATTTGGTAAGATTTGGATTCAAAATGTGGGAGATATTGATGTTGAAGTGATTTCTGCCACTGAAAATTCAAATAAATTCCAAAAAACCAGGTTTTGGAAGGAAAATGCAGTTGAGGACGTGGTAACAGGTGGGGTAACGGCACAGGCCACACTAGTAACAATTATGTTTGAATCAAAGAAACTAAAAAAAATACAAGCTCATGAAACAAAGAGAGTGAGAGCATATGTGCAAGAGATAACAAATGAAAGACAAATAATATGAAGGAACACTTACTTGAAGGCATTCTTTAGGAAATCACTCTTTATTTTTATTTTTTAACATGTGAAATAGAGGCATATTTTTTACTTGCAATGATATAATATGTATATTTTTTAATTTTAAAAAAAAATTGCACCCTTAACTTTTTAGTGCAATATTTGGAAAAAAATGAAAGTGCTTCCCCTTGAAGGCATGATGAATGACTAAAAGCTTGAAGGAGACATAAAGCCAAATGTCAATGGTAATAGGCAAAACAAAATGACGACATAGGATAGACATGCCATGTTGGATGCCGAATCCTTTCAACCGAGATACAAGAGATGCAACTATTTGGTGTGGACATGACAAAATGATTTAGGCCAATTATGTTAGTGCACACAATGCTACCACATGTAAGTTAGTACTTATAGGTTAGTGTTTAATTTAGTGTTAAGCTAAAACCTAAACACCAAGTCCAGGCTATGCCATACTTAGAGTGAGATAGAAGTTGGAGGCTTCACCTAATAAGTTACCAAGGTGGAACCTTGGTAACTTAGTTATGGTTCATTGAAATTGAGTCATAATGGGTTTCTAATGGAATATGGTGCATTGGTGGGTGCTGGGTCACATAGTCTGACTTTGGAATTATGGAGTGAGTTGGGGCATTCTTCTAAAAGTAAGGATCCATGGGATTGATTTGTGCGCATACTAGTACTTGAATTGGACAAAGAACCCAATACATGAAACAATCCTCTAATGGATTCTTGTAGAAAAGTCAGGATGAAAATAGTACACTGAAAAAAAAACAGGGGATCAAATTAGTTTTCGCATTTAAATTGATCCACCCCTAGTTTTTTATTGGCCTTACCTGTACCTTGACTGCAACTCAATTTCTTTGATAAATCGAGCCTTGTCAAAATAATACCCGTACAAATGTTCTGAACTGATAGCTGGTTTCATGGAACATTGCCGAATTTCCCTCACTTTATAGCTACAATCAAACAGGAGATGAAGTAGGGACCATAGGCTCAAACTAGGGTCCAAAGACAGGTTGAATTTATGGATATTCCTATATGAACTTCACCATTTCTGCAGAAATTAAATTAATTTCAATAAGTGTTGATTTCTTTTCAAAATGAGCTACTCAAGATGACAAAAAAAATTCACTCCGAGTACTATATATATATATAATTTTTTTTTTTTAAATTTAAAAAAAAAATTTCCCACCTCAAATGTAGCTGAAATTTCAGGAAATTTGGATTTTTATTGCCAGAATGCAAAAATGAAAAAAAGAAAAATATTCACCAAGAAGATGTCCGAATTGTAAAGGTACTATGGTAGAAGATGTAACAAACTGGTGACCAATCCACCATATGAGCCTTTAGGAGAAGTTAGCCAATCATCAATCTTCCATAACCTTTTTGTGGCATAACTATGAGAGCAATAAGATATAATGCAAAATTCCTTCCTCAAAAATAATCACAACTCAAAAAATATTTGTAGCCTCTAACAGGACTAGGGTTATATATATATATATATATAAATTATTATTTCAATTTTGTGACATAAAAAATTTGGTGAAAATTTCCCCCAAAAATTAGAAATTTTAGTCCCAATTTTTTTTGGTAAAAAAAAGCCACAAAATCTATGTTGGAATTTTCTTTTTCACTCTATAGGACAATTTCATATACTGGGCTGGATGCTTGTTCTGTCATTTGGTAATGGTTCTACCTTTGCTTGTCAAACTAGGAACTAGAGGGTATTGAGGTAAATTTGGCTGGTAAGTTGGTATATTGTTGAAAGAGTTAAAGAGAACTATGGAGTGTGAATGAAGCTTTTAAATGGGTTCAAGGCTATTTAGAGAAAGAATAAAGCACATAATTGAATGTCCACAAAAATGAGACAAAGTTAAGTGGTAAAGTTGAATCCATAAGGTCCATTCACACCTAGGACTTTGAGGTTATTTTTGTTACATTTAACCTTCTTTTGGTGTGAGGGGTTAATATTTTTATTATGATTTGTGGAGTAGATTAAACATTGCGGTGTTCACACAAAGGGGATTGATATATTAAGATGATGGTTTAACTTAATCTTGCATTGAGTTGTTCACACCAAAGGGGAAATAATTAGATGTTGTAGATGCATGCTATGATATCCACAATCCAAATACTTTTTTTGTTGTTCAAACCTTAACTCCTCAAATTTTGGGATGATAGAGATGATCTTTTGATGGCAAACACCATTAGATTTGCATGGGATCATGAGAGGATAATTTGTTCCCTTGAAATCGACGGGACTAAAATAAAATATATATTCCCCCATGATTTGAAACCAAATTTAGGAAATTGAAAGATATCTTATTCCTAAATGTAAATTACTCCAATCGATTAGCCCTCACTTTACCCTGACAGCATGTCATTTGCCAACTCATTTTTGGGGTTATTTTAGCGCTTTGGTATGAAATGGGATATGGTGAGGGCTAATTCATTTTGTTTTTTATATTCCATTTAGCTCATTTGTTGGTGTGAATGGACCTATAAATGTTCTCCCATTAAAGAAGGTTGTTTGTTTGTTTTGTTTGTTTTGTCATGTTGAGATATCCCAAAGGGTGGGGACCTTAGTCGTGTTCTTGATACTTTTGAAAAGCCCTCGATGAGTAAGGGTGGAATGCTGTGATTTTGTAAGTTGAGACCTAGAAAATAAAAGTTATTGAATTCTAAATAATAATATGTTACAATATGTGTTCAATGGCACAAGCCAAATTAGTGTATATTATGTACTTGCATATATATATATATATATATATATATTGAGACAAAACAAAAGGTGATGTGTGATGAAAAGCTTACAAGATTAAAGGAGATGGAAGATGTAAATAGGGAAGGAAAAGCACAAATAAAAAGACAAAGGAAGGAGGAAGGAACCCGAGTTGCATGAAGATAGATATCAAGGTGTCTAGAAAAAAATTAAAGGTGAGATTTTGTTCAAGAGTGTTGTTTCCAATATCCCATAAAACGCCAAAATAAGTTCATCTTTGTTGGAAATATTTGGAATTTTCTAAAGCAAAATGAGTGATCTAGGGTGTGGCTTATATACTTTCCCATGTGTGAAGAGGATTTGTGCATATGTTGGAAGAGGTCATGTAAGAATTGTGGATGAGTAGAATTGGAGTGCCCAAATATTGTGCTTACATTTTTGTTTCCATGTAAACCTTAAGGCAAAGGTTCAAAATTTTGGTGAATAAAGTAAGAATAAAAAATAGGTGTAAACCTAGGAGATATTAAAAGCCCAATAAACTAGAGTAACATAGAATGTTTCAAAGATGCTATGGAACATAAAAATCGAAGCTTGCTAGATAGAAAAAGGCTTAGGTTGTAGAACAATAAATAATGTTGAAATTTTTTGAAATTGATATTTAGAATAACACAAAAAAAAAAGACAAAAAGGATGAGGAAACTTCCATTGTTGCATGTAAAACTTTATATGGAATTTACAAGAATTTTGGCACCAAAAGGCATTTGTCATCAACAAGAAAAGGCCCACTTAACATTCTATCTAGGAATGCCCATTTAACATTCTATAATAGGGACCCCAAAAATTGTATTCAAGCTTTGGTAGAGTAATCCAAAATAATTAATTGTGGTTCTAATCCAATGCATGGATTGGGTGATAGTAAATCATAGTTTGGATTTGTTAGAAACATGTCGAGCACCAATTGAAAATGACAACATTGTTAGGTGGTCAGGGTTTTTGTTCCTCATGTGAATAACTTCAATGAATAGCTTGGACTGGATGAATAACAAAACAACCTACTGATGATTGTGGTTTTCAAAAAATAATTAATTAATTAATTATTGTTGAAAAAGGGTGGAGAGATCAATTTGAGACATATAAAAGAAGTAGAAAGGTTGTAGGATCTAAGGGCAAAATACAATTATTAATCTAAGAAAAAGGAGAAAAGGATGAAAAAGAATCAATTAGTGAAAAGAAAAAAACTTGACATAAAACATAAGTATTTGCAAGTTAATTTCATAAACTAGCAATCAATTCTTGAACATCCATCCATTCATAATGCAATCTTGTAATTTTTTCTATTGATTCTAGTGACGAATAATTGGAACTAATATATGGGGGATGTTTTGGAATCCTTCGTTTGGTCATCCATGGACCATTCCAAAGACAATTTAAAAATTAACTACAAGTTTAACTATGTCATTTGTTTTTTAATAACTATTTCCTTTTCCTATGAACTTTCTTAATTACTATTTCCCACCTTTCCTAATAAATATCTCCATTTTATAACTACCTCATTCTTTTCCCCTATTCACCAACATGGATATGAAAAACAAATTAACATGTGTCTCTTCATGTCCATGAAATGTATATTAACTTAAATTAAATTTGGCATTGACATAAATAATGATGAATTATTGAAAACCATATGAAAAACATAAGAAAAAAGTAAAATAATTGGTTGTCATTGGTAGTGCGCAGTAGCACGGAGCTTTAATTAATGGAGGATAGGAACTTTGAAAATGACAATTTTTGTAAATGGTTTTGTAAGAGAAAAAAAAGTGTGAAGATTCTCCCAAACATCTGAATGGAAAGGCATAATGTGAACCCATAGAAAAAGAACTACGCCATTTGGTAGACTCTACCAATCCAAATTGTTTAAAAGGAATGTCAAAAGATATGCAAATTTGGATTAGTTGTTTTACAGTTGAATGATATGGACAAGAAAGTGCATTTGGCTTGTAAGCTCCAAACTTGAAAATAAGGAATGACAAATTGCATCCTCTTTTTTTTCTTGAGTTGCATTATTTTTATGGACTTCCAACATTCAATTATTTGTTTACATTTGCATGAAAGGTTCCCCACACAAAAATTCCTAATTTTCCACTTGATTTCTTGAACTATGGAAAAAGAATGTGATAACCAAATACCATGTGGTGGCAACAAGGACTTGGTTAGCAACATATAAGCAACCAATGAGGGATAAATGCTTTGAATATACACGCATAGCTTATGCCAACTCTTGGAAAATGCGAGACATGACCTTTGTTTTATAATTCAAAGTGCATAAAAAGGTAAACTCACAATGGAACTATTGAATTACATTGTAGGCATTGAAGTTAACCACCTAGGAGTTGTTGTATATCATTGGTTAAAAGGGGATAAATATATTTGATCCAATAGTATGACTATAGATTTTGGTCAATTGACTTGAATTTTTAAGCCCTGATAAAAGACTTGTAATATTTTTACAAGCCCTTGATCATACTTAAATATTCTTGGGTTCATTATGAATAGAGACAAAGATCAACTTCTCTTATTAATTTTAAATTTAAGGTTGTATGAAATTCAACAACTATTGGTGGTTTGGATAAATAGAATTTAAAAAAAAAAGAAAAGACATAAGTAGTGAAAATGCTTTCTATCATTTATAGAAAGGATATTGAAACAAATCATCAAATGATATTTTACAAAAAGTTCATTATCACTCTTTGTAACTAACAAAGAAATAAAACCATTGATAAAGTTGAGAGGTTGTTGTAAATAAAAAATACACATGAATACATCAACAAGAACATGAAGTCTTAATGGAATGGCATGCATAGAGTGTACATTAATGTTGGGCGGTTATTCTATTACTTGGAAAATTGCCAAAACTAGTTGTATATAAAATCCTACATGGAAATAATTTTTTTTTTTTTTTTTTTTTAAAGGTTCTCATCTAGAAAAATTGTGTGGTTTTAAATGCTTCAAAATTTCATAATTGCCAATTCCTTGCATAAATGGTTATCTATTCATATATTATAATTGGTTAGATACACAAGATCCAAATATGGGATGTATGGGGAAAAAATCATCAAAATATATAAAATCTGCATAAAACCCCCAAAAACTCAATAAATTTGTTTTTGGACCTTGCCCACCATTCTATCCTACAAATGAAGTTATTGAGAGTTGGTATGTTGAATGTTTCCAACTCCTTGAATTGTTGATTATTAATGATTTTCAACTTGTGCAATTAATGCACATATTATTGGAGGGGTCTATTGAACATCCAATTTAATAACCACCAAACATTTGCATATATTTTGAAAAATGTTCATAAGTATGGTATCTAAGTGGTGAAAGCACATTGGAGTGGACCATAATGGGTAGTTGAAAGTTCATTTTGAAAATCCATATCTAGTGTATTTCAACCCCAACGATGCATCCATTTTTAAAAATATATATATAAAAGTTTTTTTTCCCATTTCCAAGTTCAAACCATCTTAATTTAAGCCTTTTTTAACACATATATTAAATACTAGTCTATAATAATGTAATTTAGATCTTTAAATGGATTGTATAACATTTCAATTATTTATTTGATTATAAGTTTTTTATTTTAAATCTTAAATGAAAGAGAGGATTGTTTCTAGCTTGATTCTTTATTTTGAGATGTTATGCTACTTCAAACTGTAGTGGTCCAAAGTTGTAAGCATGTTCTCCAAGTCCACTAAAACCAAAAATTTCATAACCATATTTTTTTGGATTTTGACCTTCGATGTACTTTACATTGCAACATCCACCTTTAAATGAATATTAATATTTTTAATGTATTTATTATAGAGTTGGGAATATGAAATATAAATTTTAATTTCTCATCTAATTTTTGTTAAATTTTTCAAATGCATATGAATTGTATACAACAAGATTTTACTAACCCAAAAAATTTGCCATTGTGACTTCCATGAATGTCCGTTGGAATGTGTTTTCACCCTAATCTAGTTACCCTAGGGTGAGTGCAAGTTATAATGGTTCATTTTAGGCATATGTGGGATTCCCAAGAGTCCTTAACATGTTTTTATATATTATCCATATGGATATGGTTTTAAATTTTTAAATTTCATTAATGTAATCTTTGACTACTAAAATTTGATTCAAATATGAAACCTTTTAAAACTACGTGAAAACCTATATTGAGAAATATAGTATGGTGAAATCACTTTGGAAGTATTAAAAGAAAACCCCATAAAGTCCATAAGAATAAAACCCCATTTAGATATTTCAATTATGTACCCATTGGGCATAATTTTTTTGACAAACACAAAAAAATTCATTTCAAAAGGACTTTCTAAAATAAGGTTCAATTTTGACCTTTCAAAAGTTCATAACTACCACTTGGTTAAGGTTTTTCAAAAAATGATTTCACACTTAGCTTTATCATTTCATTCTTCAACTAATTCTTAGTCCCTATAAATAATTTGGAATGAAATTCAATATGAATTTTTTAATTTTTTAATAATCCAACCAATTGATTAGTTCAAATTTTTTACTTCAAAAATACATTATTGATAATGCATGCATTATTTTCAAAAAATAATTGTGCAAACATCTTCATAATCAAATTGTGAGTCTAAAATGAGTCATCATTTAATGTATTTAAGGTTGAATTATTCACCATAAGCATTTAAACACAAAGCACCTTGTAAAAATTGCCTCTATGACACCAAAAGTGAATCACTATAGCTTGCATTCACCCCTTAAAAGTTATTGTGTTGAAAATAACATGGGAATTTTTCAAAATTGAAATGGGAATAATAAGCACATATATAATTTGAAAAGGAAAGACATATATGTAATAAAATGCAATACAATGTTAAAATTGAATACATTTTAATGTTGGCTAAAATTTTAATGGGACCTAAAATGGTTACTTGTAAAGTTTTACACAACATTCACAAACTACACTTTCCATTGTTTCACCAAAATGAATTATAAAAAAACTATTAAAAAAAAAAAACTATAGTCAATTTTTAATTCTTTTAATTTTTGTTATGGGTGAAAATCCTTTAAGGTGTACCACACAAGATGAAAAGGGCCTAGTTTTTACTACAATCCTTTTTTATTCTATATTTTGATCCCCATAAAAAATAATGAATCAAAAGTTGTCAAAATTTTCAAACGGACTATATTTTAGACCATTACAATTATAGATTCCATCATAATCATCCATAAATGTGTCTTTACATGGTAAAAAATGACTAGGTAAAAAAAATAGAAAATGGTGACACTATGACAAGATTTTGGTACACCTTAAAAAATTTGGACCCTTCTTAAAGAAATAAGATAACAAGTTAAATTATATAAATACTAACCATGGATGAAAAACATATCTCCATTAAGAAAATTTCAAATTATGGAAAATCCATGTCAAGTTCAATATAAGGTCACAAGATCTAACTAAAACCTGTTAGTAGGTGCTAAGAAAGGCAAATATGGAACAATTGAAAGTGAAAGAAATCAAAGGGAGGCAATCTATGGAACATTTACTTGAGTAAACTAGTCGACAATTTAGAATATTGATATTTCTCCTATGAGATTAAGGGAACCAAAAGGAAAGAGGGTCAAGTTTCGACTATTTGCAATAATTACTTAAAAGGATCTTGAATCAATTGCAAAGGTGCATACTTTAAAATCATAGAATATGGACAAAAAGGTATGATGGGATATCAAACATTAAATGAAGTGAACAAAGTTGGTCAAACACATTGGAAAAAAGAATTGAAAAGTTTGATATATTGTTTTAATGTATATGTGTGTGTGTAAATGAACAAAAATTAGAAATGATGGAAGGGATCGAAGAAAAAGAATTAAAAAAAGGTTTCAAGTAAGATGGAAAGCACAAGGACACTAAAAATGAGGGAAGTAAAATGAATCATATTACATTAGGTTGGGAGTATTGTGAAGGAATTAAAAATTGCATGTGAAAGAGAACCCATTGACTAAAGAAAAGGAAACATGGAAGAAAAAACACAATAACGGGAGAAAAAGTAGAATTTACAAGTATATGAATATGAAAATAATAAGATGGTTCCAAAACAACAACCTAAGTACCAAGGGATAGATAAGGATAACGAAAGGAAGCTAAGTAAAAGCAATGTTTTTATTTAGTGGCCTTAAAGTGAAGACCAAAAGGATAGGAAATGTTCATAAAAGTTCTCAATTTCCTTGTATTAAGGTATCTTTCAAGAAAGGTCCTTTATTATAATTAATTAAAATAAATTATAAAGGTTCAAGGATAGATAAAAGTAAAATAAAATGGGATATGTTTAAAGGAGATTGTGAAAGGATGAATTGGATAAAAGGGAAGCTTAGGAGGAAAAAAATTGATGCAAAGGAGAATTTTTTTTCATTTTGTCATAATTCAACTCAAATTCAAGAAAAAAATCTAAGCTTCAAAACTAAAACTAAGGGAACAAGAATGGTTAAAGGGAAGTTATCATGTGTAATAATTAAAAATGAACCTTTGGGATAAAACAATATCTTTATTATGCTATGGGTATGAAAATGAAGGAGGAGGCTAGGAAGGTGAAAATAAATGCTTTGAAAACAAAATGATGATTCAAAAGAAATATCATGCATAATTGATCATAATAATCCATCCACACATTCAAAAGCAACAAATAAAAGGACCTCATGTTTGTTTAACTTAACAATCATGTGAATGGGTAAAAGCATGTTAAAGTAGGCTAGTTTGTGATCCTTATTTTTTGGGTGAAAATGCCATAAAATAAATCTTATTATAGAAAAATTTGAATGTTCTTTTTGGTTTAATGATCAATATGAAGATGTTATTATCATAATAATGAATTTTGAGAATAGTAGGGAATCAATTTGCTTATCATGAAAAAAAAGGAAACTAATAGAGGTTGGAAATATTGAAAAAATAAGGGCTAAATTATTCATATGATACCAAAGGCAACAACTATAAAAAGTTAAAAAGGTCTTGTACAATTATTTTGGCTGAACATTTAATATGAAAATAATTTTTTAAGATGATGTAGTATTGATAGGAAATCAATATAGATACAATCTACAATAAGTTTCATGAGAATTGGGAAACCAATTGAGAAAAACCTAAATAAGGTGATTGTCCCATGTGGTGTCACTTACAAAATTATAGCAAGTAAAAATCAAAATATTCCACATTTGGAATGGTTAAAGCTAAATTAAAGATCTATCCAATCCTCAAGTTAAATTGATGCTAGCCTTAAATTTGTAAAAAATAAAATATTGCATGTCTACACCTAGTGTGATTTCACTAACAAAAATTCTTATGTGGAATTTGATGTTACAAAGTTTGTAAAATGCTAGTGTTGGTATTGCATTATCATTTTAAGTGATAAAATAACATTCAATGTTTCAATAATTTAATTAAGTGGTCATGTTAAATTGTGAACACAAAGTGTGGACATATTTAAGTTTGTGTTAAATCTCATGCAAGGGTAAGTTCTTGCACTTGCTTCCTTGTGATTTCATGTGTTATATTTCAATGTTGATCAAGGTATTTCCTACAACAAATTTTACAAGTTCACAAGTCTTTATATATTTTTTCCATCTACTAATACGTCTACTACACATTTGTTTGCCATTATTGCAACAAGAAAAACATGGATCCAATCTAGTTGGTCATTCTTTTAGTCAAATTGTTCATCACAAGAATTGACATAAAATTTGCACATCTATCTTCCATCTCAAATTTGAAAAAGTTCAAATGATAGATGTTTGAGAAAGCACACATGTTCCAATTGCACATAGAGGTGCACACCATAGTAAAGTACTTGGTTCCAAAAGGCATAAAAAGACACATCAAAATAGATTCATCGTACCTTACTTGTGACAATCAAATCAATCCCATTCCTAATTAGCTTGCCAACCCAATTGGGACTACCAAGAGGTCATTGCTTCGATACAAGCAAAAGAAAACATAGTTCATTATTGAATTTTATGTAGTAAAACAACATGACCTTTTGCAAGTTGTAAGGGTTGCAAATTGGACTTTGAAAGGTGACTTGTAATGTGACATATCATTTAATGAAAATAAATAAATTAGATGTGTGAAATCATGTATCTAATTAGTAATGAGTTCCTTGGATAAATGTCAAAGCTAAGATAATGACAAGCTCTAAAGGTCATATAAGCTAAAAAAATGAATGAAACCTCTTTCATGAAGAGAAGCTAATTGAAGAAAAAAGTTGTAATATGTAAAGGATGAATAAAGAAGTGGGAATATGAGGCCCAAAACAAAAAACACGTTGGTTGTTAGATTATGGGTGGAAAGTCGTGTTCATGTCTTTTCCAACATTCTTCCAAAACATACATAACTTGGAAGTAGTAGAACAACCAATCTAATCCAAGGAAAGTACAAGTTGTGTTTTGGTGAATGCAATTTTTAAAAAATGTCAAGGTTTTATGAACATGAGTGGAGAATTGAGAATAGGAGGAGCCAATCAAATGCCCAAAATTATGTAGAGGCAAATACAAAAAGATGGCCCTTTAAAATAAAATATTCAAGATCTAGCAAGTAAGAGATTTGAAAAAGGGTTTAGGAAAAGTTAAAAAGATGAAGAAGGTAGATAAGAAGCACTCCCAAATCTTGTGGGAGGATAAAGTGGAAGAAGATTTTGCAAGTAAAGTGAGGTCATTTCTTCAAAGGTTCAAAAGATTGAATGAATATTTTGCAACTTTGGAAGTGGGAACGAAATAATGGTAAGAAGAACTATGAAGTTGAAGGATGTGATAAAAATGTAGTTTATCAAGATTGTTGATATTGCAAAATAAGCATGTGAGTTGAGACTAAAAAAGAATGTCAAATAATGTAGGTAGAGGGAGTGGAAGAAAGTTCACAAAATCCCAATAGAATGCATAATTGACCACTTGCAACTCCATTAGATCTCTTAAGATTCTTCAAGGCAAGGTCTTAACCTGAGAAGTAAAGAAACAACTTAAAAAAAGGAGAAAATTATTGACCCAAGGGAGAAATGTGGGACCAAAAGAAAAAAGAAGAGGGGGGAAGATTAAGTCAAGAAAACAAAGGAAAGAGTTGAAGAATCATAGGGGAAAAGGTGATGAGAAAAAGATGAAAAGTATGCTGACGACAAGATGAGTTTTACCCTTGAGGAAAAAAGATGGCATGCAAAAGCATGCAAATAACAAGATGGAGAATGCAAGGGTAGGTGAAGAGATATGGGGGGGAAGTAATGGAAGGACTTGTAAATTGGGTTATCAAGGAGTTTTGTCCAGACTTGGGTGGGTATTTGATTTTGTTAATAACCGCCAGTTCCAAATTTTAAAAAAAAAAAACCATTTCAGAACTAGAGAACCGTTAGTTCCGAGTATTTAGAAAAAGAAAAATCAGAATCAAAGAACCGTCAATTCTGTCTATTTTTATTTAAAAAAACCTCAAGGAACCGTTCGGTCTCCTGCCAGGATTGGCAAAGAACCGCTGGCTTTCACTGCCGTCATTTGGCTTTTTAAAAAAAGATCTGAGAACCATGATTGCTTATCTGAGAACCGTGACCACTCATCTGAGAACCGTGTCTTTGATCCTTTGGAGAACCACGGCTACGAACCTTAAGAACCTCCCTGATGACCTGGGGGTCTGTTCCTGTTGCAAATAACCGTCCAACACTGGTATTTTACTCTTGAAGATGTTCCGCACATAACCTCAAGGGCGGGCCTTTCTCACACCCATTTTACAATGAGTGTGAGATTAGCTGCAAAGAATTGGCTGACCCAGTTTTGCTGGTTCAAGGATGAAGTTGTGGGGCCCTAAATTTCTAAAGAGAGTGAGGGAGAGAGAAGAGAGAGGCCGAAGCTGGACTGGGACCCATTTGGTTTGGGACCCATTTGGCTTCTAGATTCTTAGCCACTTGAATAGAGTATTGCAATTAGGTACTAATTTCCTCCCATACATATTTTTTTATGTGCTCTAATTTGGCCAAAAAGCTGACTGTACAAAATATTTAATAACTTAAAAAACATCAATTTGAAATCTTGGAAAAAATAGTGTTAGAAAAAACCTTCTTAGAAAGTTGATTTTGTAAATTCACATTTTAAATTTTACTCTTGATTTCATTTGGTTTATTAGTGGAAAAAGGGACTTTCTGAGAAGAGCAAGAAGGCCCAGGGGGTTACGCCAGAGTAAACCAGAACTCAACAGCAGGGCATCATGCATGATGGATGGATGGATGACCTGTGAACAGGAAACACTTTTTCATTGCATTCCTGTCCCACAGCTAACTAACCCCCATGGTTAGCTAGGCACCATCCATCCATCCACATATCTACTTACCTAGTAACCACCAAGCAATTTACCTAATTACCGACCTATATAGTAACCACTTACATTCCCCGGAACTGCTTTACCTTTGGTACTTACCCACTTACACAAGTTGTTACCTAGTTACCGAGGTAGGGCAAGGTGAGGTTTTGCAAGATGAGTTACTCAAGGTTTCATATTTGGTAACTCGGTTCTGGTTTATCCAGAACTGAGTTAGTCAGATTTTGAATATGCATAACCTTAACCTTTGTCTTTATTCATAGTTAGTTTGATTTTAAAAACTGGCAAATCCATATCCACCGAAGGAAGAAAATTGAACTTGAATCCATACCCATCTTGAAATATATATTGCTTGAAAATTTAGGATGAATATTTTTCTCTTAAATGTTATATATATATATATATATATATAGCTTATTGGTATCCTGAGAATCGATGAGCCTTAAAATGTGATATCCGACCAACCATGGTCATAATGGGGTTCCAATGGATTGTGCACTAGTGAGGTGCAGGGTCACAACATAAACCCTAGGGCTTCACCCTGATAGTAACCATCACTGGGTAAGAGCTGACAGCAAAGAATCTGCAATGGAAACTTCAGTTTAAATATTAATGATTAATTAGTAGAGTTAAATTATTAAAGAAACTCAAAATTATAGAGTTAAAGTTACTTTTCTCAATGGGGAAAAAATTAAAAAATTCTTTCATGTTCTGGCAATCCCAAAGCAAAAAAACCCTTAGCTTTGTTGGTGGGGACACTGGACAGTGAAAAAAATCCTTGATGAGGTTCTGGCAATCCCAAAAGCACAAACCTTCTTAGCTTTGTTGGTGGGGTTTCACAGTAGCGAAAATTCTTGATGCACTCTGGCAATTCCAAAGCACAAATCTTAGCTTTGTTGGTTGGTGGGGTTATACAGGAAAGACTTCTTTTTGATGCTCCGCTAAAGCCCAAAAAAATCTTCACTGTGTTGGTGGGCTTCTTCAAACAGGAAAAAAAATTCTTGATACTCCCTAGCAAAGCAAAAAAAATCTTCACTTTGTGTTTGGTGGGCTAAGCTGAGGTGAAAGAAAACCAACCTTTGTGTTTCAAGTATCCATATGATTAAGTTAACTACCCTATGTGAATTTGATTGTGAGAGAGAGTAGCATATCCAATGGGCTCTTCATTGTTTAGAGCGCTTGCAAGATACACAACATCTTGGCTTTGAGATGCAATACCTGGTCTGCAACACCAGGAACGGACTCTGACAGCCAGCCAGCTTATTAGTGCTCAAAAATGAGCCATATGAGCAAATGAGTAGTACATTTCATCAAGCAAATGTGTCCATTGCCACAGATACTGGACCTTAGTAGATAGGAGGAAAAACCATTCATCAAAACAGTGGGTGTCTGAAAAAACATGAAAAAATTCATGAAGCACTTATGGATAACTCAGGAGTGTGAGAAACACATTCATTTATGAAGAGTTTATGAGTAACCTGGATGGATGAAGAGCTCCTCCTCCCAAGAATTGCTGTGCAGAAGAGAGGTATAGCTGAACACATGCAATTACCACCTGTTAGAATAATTCAGCATCTGACCCAGCATCCTCACTCACAAGCAAAAGAGACTTGGGATGGAAAGAACATGGTGGCATTTCAAGAAACACTTCTGTGCTTCAAGATCTTTGTTGAGCACAGGCAGGCAGGCCATGGGAATGAGCTTCCTCCCTGACCCCTTCCTGGAAACAATTCAGAAACTGACCAAACAACCAACCAGGAGACACTTGATTGAAAGAACCTCAGGTGTCTTCTTGGCCTTAAATCCCACGCCTCCTCAACAAAACCATTGAACATTAAAATCTTGATTCCAAACCTTGTTGGCATCAGTGCCATCTGCTAACATCTGTAGTTACGGGTCTGGGAAAATCTAAGACGACTCATATGGTCACTAGTTGCTACTACACAGCTTCTGTACAGTATTGGAAAAGAACCCCAATCACCATAGCTACAGACATACAAAAAGCTGCCAAACTGTAAGTCATCAGGTATGAAGAATTGTTGCAAATGCACTTGTGTTTATCAGTATTCAAAACTAGAAAACTGGTTGGAAATAGGCAAAACCCAATTTGCACACAGAGAGAGAGCTCAAACATCCATTTGCAACAAGAGCAGAGAGACTGAGCAAGAAAAGAATGAGCAATCATCTCCTTCAACATGATGGGAGCATGTCATAATCAAATCCGGAGGATGAATCATGATGAACAGCATTTGCAGCAGATGCTGCAGCTAAATAAACACTGCAGCAATAATTGATCACTGCTGACTCAGACTCTCACCTTGTACAGACAATTCCTGTTCAAACTGTGCAGATCTACAATTTTGACAATTGTAGGTATTTTATCCATTGTGAACTCTAACATCCATCCTTGGTTCACTGCTGCCTCAAGCTTGAGCTCCTCAAGTCTGAGTGAGAGTGTCAAGTGAGGATTATTGGGTTCAATTACAATTGGCACCTCACAAAAGTATATCACAATCTTTCTTTGTCAGCTTCTTCTTCTTCACTGTGAGGATGCTCACCACTATGGCTGATTACCTCTTTCCCCATCCCAGCGCACTAATCTATTTAGATTGGACCTTTTTCTTTACAAAATGTAAAATCCTGAGAACACATCGTCTAAATCCCAAATTGCAAGTGAGCCTCCTCTTCAGCTGAAAGATTGTTCTTCTCTCCCTGTGCATGCACGGCATGATGTTGCTGCCTCTGAGAAAGGACACATTCCTTGTTCTCATGCTGCATATCCTCCTCCTCCTCCTCCTCCTCCTCAGCATCTGCTCAGCTGCTGTGGCCCCCTCCATGCTAATCTACCTCAATACTAGTTTTTCTTCTTTTTTTGGGGTTTTCTACAAAATGGTCTGGTGCCAGCACTGCTCGAATTGTCAGCAAATTTCTTCTTCATATTCTCCTCCTGAAGCTGGTTTCATCACAAGAGAGAGGATCCTGGAGCTTGACACCAAGCAAGAAGCTCCTAGAAGAAACACCCACTAGTGTCGTTGACCAACAAACTGTGACTGCTGCAAGAGAGACACATATCCTTGAGCTGCTGCGGCTCCTTAGATCTAAAAATGCTAGCATGTGGAAGGAGGAACTGTGTTGATTCCCTGTCGTTGAAGCTCAGCAATGACGCCTTCCATTGACGGAGGCTTAAGCCCTAGCGGAGGTGGAGTCCAGGGATTTGCAAGTGCTTCACTGATCGCAATCGCGGCGTCCAGAATTTCTTGCGACAGATATTGGGATTCACTCCCGGAGATGGTGCTGCTGCAGCAAGAAGCACCGGCAGAAGAAGAAACAGTTCCCAAGAAGTCATCAGATTCGTAAGAATTGCACAGCAGGTACATGGAGTCAGGCAAAGCTTCGTCTGCAGCGAAAAAACTATCCTGATCTGAGGAGAAGTCTTGCAGTAGTACGTCTGCAAGCGCGGCTGTGTTTGACGGCATGGTGGCCAGAGGTACTCTCATGGGATGAGGGTAGCAAGCTGCTGCTGGCGCTTGCGCAGACTGAGACGCGGCGTCGTAGCTTGAAGCAGGATGCTGCCAGTATGAGCCATCCGGCGCCTGCCAGAAGGAGGGAGGAGGATTCAAAGGCGCTGGTTGTTGCCACAGATGCACAGAAGAATGATCCACTGTGGGATAGCCCCAGACCTTCAAGGGCGCCGCCGTCAGAAGAAGCTGCTGCTGCATTTGGTGATTATGCGCAGGCAAAAGCGTGTGCGGCCGTTGCACGGGACGAGGCTGAATGGGAGGAGGGGAGTGGGAGTTGCAGCAGCTGTTGTGCATAGGAGCCAGATACCGGCGGCTGCTTCTGTTCCAGCAAGAAGCTGCTGCTGCTGCCGCAGAATGGGTACTGCTGTAAAGTCTTCTGTGATGATGGATCCATGATGTCGCTGCCTCTGCCTCCCGAGCAGCAAGATGGCGTCTATGGGAGCGATACTTCTGTAGATGACTAGCAATGTTGTGTCGCGTGAGGCACTGCACTCCCATTAGCTCTAGAATCCGCGATGGAAAAGCCTTCTCGACTCCCAACTGCTCCACTGCATGTACAAACCGACGGTGCAGCTCCGGTGTCCAGTCTACTTTGGCTTTCTTCTTTCCAGAACCACCACCATGAGCGCCGCCGATAGCAGCAGCAGCAGCAGCATTCTTGCTGCTCCCGGCAGTACCAGCTTCTTGTTTCCGACTACTACTCGACCGCTCCTCCTTGTTGTCCCCCCCGCTGCTGCATTCCCCGCTAATCTCTGAACCCGAAGAAGCAGCTGCATCTCCAGCAGCAGCAGCAGCAGTTGTAGCACTCTTGGCCACGTCCTCCTGCAACTGCTCCTCCTCACCCGCAACCCCGGAATCTAGACTCTCAGAGGGCGCAACCGCCTCCGAGGCGCCGTCCACACATCCGGCCTGGGCATCAAAAGAGTCAAGGCAGCTGATCTCAGACTCGCAAAATTCCATGCAGTGCGAAAGAAGCTTTTCTGCCCCATCTACTACTACCCCACCATCGCCATCACCACGACCCGGCAGTACACCAACACCCTCCTCATCCTCCACTTTTTTCAAGGAATCCAAACACTCAAAGTCCTCTTCCGTTTGCACAAAATCCAAACACTCCCGCGAGACATCAAGGCAGCACTCCACGATTTGGACATCCTGCACATGAGGAGTACGCTGCTGCTGCTGATGAAGAAGAAGAAGAACATGAGAGCCAGTCTCTTCTGCAGCAGCAGCATTGGGACTAGTGTTCAGTTGAAGAAGCTGAGGAGCAGCCACTTCTTCTTCTTCTTCTTCTTCTGCACAATTCTCCGCTGTTTTCAAAACTGAGAAGAGAGATTGAGAAAGAAGAGAGGAAGGAACATTTTGTTGTTCTTCTTCTTCAAAGCTGATCTTCTTCTTCTTCATTGCCTCCTGATCTTCTGTGTCCATTTTCCATCTTCTGTGTCGCAACACTGCGAGTGCGCCTGCCATATCCTTCCTCCTCCTCCTCCTCCCTCCCGGAGAGCTCGCCGCACAAGTATCGACGCACAGAGCGTTCACCGTTATCCAGCGACGGCATAGCGTCCCCATTCCTCATTCCTTGGTTTTCATCCATCTAGTTCTATTCTAGCTCTCATAATCTCTCCCCATCCCCCCCTCCCTCAACTTTCATCCACCTTCTTACACAAAATAGTGAACACTCTCTCTCTCTCTCTCTGACATACGAAAACTCACTCCATTAAGGTGTCCTCATTTCATCCGTCGATTGTATTAGTCATCTCCAACTCTTGTTCTTTATCATCCATCATCCCAGCTCCAGGTGGCGCCCCCTTCCTCAATTTTTAATTCAGTTCAATTCAAGCTCTTAAAATCCCACTATGCTCTCTCCATCCCCTGAATTTTCATCCAACCTTAAACTCTCTCTCTCATACAAAAACTCAATCAATCCTCAATTCGTCCATCCGTTCTGTTAGGCATCTCCATCTCTCGTTCCGTATCATCCATTATCCCAATGGTTGGGTAGTGGCCTCTTCCTCATTTTTCATTCATCTAGTTCTTTATAATCTCTCTCTCCTCCCCCGCACCCTTTTCAATTTTCATCCATCTTCTTACACCAATTACTCTCTCTCTCACATACAAATACTCACTCCATCCCTCGCGCTTTATCATCCACTATCCATCTCGCTGCTTTTCAATATTACCCTTTTCACACTAGAGCTTTTCGAGATCCTGTTCCCATCCACGTAACCCAGTTCTCGACCTGTAGTTTAGTTTAGTGCCTGAGCCTGCTGATTGTGTCATCTGTACTGACGGACCGTCCGTCCTTGTTTGTTCACATCATGGCGCACAGTGGCCTGGGACGTCGCTAACTCACGAGGCGGTTGGCTATGTTCATCCAAATTTAGACGACCAGTTGCCTACAATCCTACGGTGCAGATCCCACCAGCTCGCCAGGTGATGGATGTGTTAAAATAACCACTACCGTTTCATGATGATGAAAGCGATGGGTTACATCCATAGAAATGGATGTAAACTCTGTTTCATCCAATTCTAGATGAACGTTGTTGTCAATCCACGGCGCAGATTCGACCAGTTCACCATCTAGCGGATATATTCAAATTGATTCCATCATTCATGACGATGACAGCACCTGGCATGTGTTTTTTCAAAAAAGTTCATTCATCGTCTACAGCTTGGTTGGCCTTGCCTACTACCAAGGCAAGGATACTGTGTTTAGATTCATTATAGAGTATAGTAGCTTAATGGATTTTGGCCCCTAGGTAATAAATAATATTAGGTCTATTTTTATATGAGGGTTTTTGAAGGACTATGTTTCGGCTTGTGTTGAAACTTGAGATTAGTTATAGAGTTATGATATCTTGAAGGATTTTGGTTTCTTTTAGAGGGTTTTTTTTTTGGGAAGATTAATAATATTTTTACATGGTGAAATATTTGAGTTTTCGTCGTTCTTCTTTTGCCTTAAGATACCTTTTAATGTAAAAATGGCAAGGCCATGGTGTGTGACACACCCCTTGTTTCATAACCAAGGGGCATAGAAACAAGAATCCACCGGCCAACTAACAGTTACTAGCTATAAGTATTATTTAGTAAATTAAAAACATGAGTCAACCAATCATCCCTTTGCACAGATTTGTAAATGTAGCTGAAATTATCCTGCAACAAAGATGTATCCAAATTTCTCTCCAAAAAAATTACGACGGGATTTTGAAATTTTGTGAAAAGAAAAAATAAAATAAAATTTGGCCCCTTTGTATAGCAAAAGGGCCTTGCTTACAGCCATTCCGCTAAAAAGTTAGTCTCCTCACACCAGACTCTGAGGAGAGAACCATACTCTCTCTCACTTGAAGCTTTGAATGGAATAATGTTTTCTAGTGTGGATTGTGTGTGGCAATCCACTAATGTCCTGCTGCTGGCCGGCTGGTGCGGCAAGGGTTTTGTGTATGAAGATGAGAGAGAACCTTCATTATTTATCTTCTGGCGTGGAAAGGTGCCACTTGCTAGCCTCCACCCCTCCTGCCCCCACACCAAGTCCCCCGATCCATTTGTAACTCACGGACTTGCCATGTACTCATTGCAACGGATTACCTAGGGGGTTATTATTTAAGGTGTTGTGCTATTCTCTCTCTCTCTCTCTCTCTTTTTTAAACAAAGGACCAGAAGGTACAGACTACGGACCAGTATATGAACTTGTCATATATCGTTCCCAAAAATCCTTTACCAGTTCTGATCCGTACCAACTGTATTGTAAAAGAACCGATCGTGAACTGGTGGTGGTGGTGGTTCTATTCTGGTTCTTTCATGAAAGGCACTGATTCTTTGAAATCTTCAAAACCCACAACAAACCAGAGGGAATTTTTATTTTCAAATGATTTTCTATTAAAAAACCAGAAGCAGAGGTTCCTTTTTTTAATGATTTTTTTGTTAAAAATCGGAACCAGAGGTTAATAATAAAACCAAAGAACCACCCAACACTGGTTATTTAGCATCTGCATAGATTTTTGATACCGAATATTATTATCTTTGCAATATAATAAGAAAAGGTAAGAGTGTGTGTGTGTGTGTGTGTGTGTGTGTGTGTTTTGGTTGTTCTTTACATTCAAACTTCATATTGCTTTTTCCTATGCAATCCAGTTCTCAACCTGTGTGCAACTAGTACCAGATTTGAGCCTCCTTTGTGCTCTGATGACACAGCTTTGGCTTTCTCCACTACCTAGCTAGTGAGAGGAATGCTAGGAAGAATGTTAGGTTAAATCATTGGTGTCAAGTACTGCAGTTGGTCTCAACTTCTTCTCAAGTACTGCTTGCAGCATTTTGCCATGTTGCACTTTTTGTTATTATTTTCTTCCCAGTAACATTTTGCCATGTTTTGTAGTAGGCTAACCTAGTGTCAAGTCACCTTTTTCCTCGGAATTAATAACATGGCAAAATGACTTTTATGCATTAGGTAGGTGCTCTATAGGAGTTGATGATTGGTGATTTGAATTTGATTCTCTCTCTCTCTCTCTCTCTCTCTCTCTCTCTCTGTGTCTCTCCATTTAACAACCTCATGCATTTGAGGCTCTTGTTTTTGTTGCATGTCAATATATGGCTCAGGGCTGCATAATATTCTTCTTTCATCATGTAGTCATTCAAGTTGTAACCAAAGTTGTAAGCAAGTCACGTTGCTCATGGCTCTGAGAATGAATGATGAAGAAGCATGATGATCTAGGGGACAGGGACCTAGGCATCGAATGGTCAGATGAGAAAGTCTAAGGATCATCCGGGAGCAAAGTGGTGTGCATGACAACAGTTTATATCATGAACCCATGATAGGCCAGTTCATTCCTGATGTTTTTATTTTGGTGGGCATGGTGACAATGGATGAATTTTTTGGTGCAAGCAAACGACGTTTGATTGAAATATGAAGGAATAATTGGTGGAGGAACATGCTATATTCTTGCTTTGCTGCATGAAATGAACTAGTCAAAGTGGGAAAGTTCAATGGTATTGAATTTGAAAGTTTGTTCCCATCATCTCCAGTTTAAAGACTAGTATAATTTTTATTTACATATGTTTGATGGATGATTTATGGATGACTTCTAGTGACGAGGCAGTTGTGACTACATGGCTGAAATTGTAAGAAGTTGAGAATTTGGATGAAAGTTAAACATTTGGCATGATGGTCTTGAAGGTAAAGATTGCAGCCAAATGTGATAATATTGGACAGAATTTCGGATGTGCACTTGCTTGCATCAACTGTTTGCTGCACAGAAGTTGTGATATTTCTCAAGAAGCTACAAAAGGACTGAAGTTTGCTCTCTGCAAGTGCTCTGGAGACGATAGACCTAGTCCTCCATCATCAAAGTTTCTGAGTGGTAACTTACACCCAGATCCTCCTGAACATCTGACGAGACGTCCAGTTTCTAAACTAACCACACTTGCTGACCATACTTGCAGTGGGGTACAGAGGGCTCATCCAGTTCTCACATGGTAGGTCATATTTAGCAAATGTAGGGCGAAAAATTGTTATAATATCATTTTTCTCAAAGAAAGTGTTCCGATCGAATCCCTTCTTCACCTGAGGATGGCCGCCGGGATGAAAGTTGGGGTTGCCTGCAGACACACAATCCAAAATATTTAAGGATATTGAATTTTGAAGCTAGCCAATACCTTTGGGTACAAGCTCGTTAAACTTTACCGAGATTTGCACGGACTAAGGATGATACCGTTCATTGCTGAACAACTCGAACAGACAAAAACACAAAGGACGAGAGTAGAATCCGACCTGAATGAAAATGGGAAAATTGTGGCAGGTGGGCAACGTCCGGAGGAAAGGGAGGGGGGGTGTTCTCGATACGTACAACAGAGGCATTGAGAAGAGATGGAGGCTGGAATGGTGAACACTGAGAAGCTGCCAAAATATATATATATTATTTGTTTATTTAATTTGCAGCAACTGGTTTTGGGGAGTCGGGACCTGAAGCACAGAAAAATGGGGATATTTGCTGCAACTGGGGGTGGGGTCCAACTGTAGAGCCAGAGTAGCCAGCACCCATCTGTGTATCCTGGAGGAAGGATGGCCAGTGTCTGGACAGGAAACGCTTTTTCGTTGATTTCTTTTCCCACAGCTAAACACTGAAGGTAGCTAGCTATGTACTAATAGGTTACAACTAACAACTCACATGCATCTACCTACCTACATGATAACCACCTTACCTTGATATCTACCCACTTACATAGATAGTTACTAGTTTGGGCAATTCTTACTTTTTTTTTAAAAATAAAAATTGTTGGGCCTAGTTTTTTTAACTATATATATTTTTCAAATAACCATCCCCAAAAGAAAAGCAAAGGGACAAACACCTTTGAACTGTATCACATTTTTCATTTTTTAATGACCAATTTTTTCACTATTGCTTTGGTTTTTGTCATATTAAGTGGTTTATACAAACCATTCTTTACTTTATTAGTTTTTTTAATAACAATTTATACAATAAAAATAATGGTGTTTGTTTGTTGTTTTTTTTTTTGAGTTGTTCAGACTTATTTACAAATTAATTTATGACATGTTCTTAGATTTGTCAAATGGTATTGGATAAAAATTCATATTGATTGTCAATTTTGTAATAAAATAAAATTTTGAAATGTGTTTCTTGGCTTGCAAGAAAGAAAGGGGTGTGAGAGTTCCAAGGTGGCACTAAAACAGACTCACAAGCGAAAGTTCAAGGTGAAACCAAAATGCATAAACCAACAAAAAAAGATAGTTAATGCAAATTGGGACCAAAATCATGCACAACCAAGTTGTAAAGTAATTTTTCAATTCACAAGACACACCACATCCCAAACATGAGAATTATGTGCCACTTTCCTCTTTATAATATATTTTATGATTGATGGTTGGGGTTGCGTCAAAGTGACAAAAAAATTGAAGACTCCCAAAAAATAATCTTGAATATTTTTTATTTTGTCAAGTTATAAATCTTGCAACTTTCAAAATTCATAACTCTCACATACAATTGAAGAACTTTCAAAGAAATGATTATAATTTTTGAAAATACCTTTCCAATGCCACATTAAATATTTAATTTGAAAATCATTTGACATCATTTTTTAGGTTTTAATGATCAAGAGTTAAATTGCCATAACTCCTAGCCCACAGCTCCAAATGCAAAATTTGAAATCATTTTCAATATTTGCACTTCAAAACATTTCCTATGATATATTAGAAGCCCAATTTGGATTCCAAATATTTGAAACTACAATTTCCAAATTACCTTGACCCTAAATTTGGGCTTGTGACCAAGGTCACTAACCCAAATTTCAAGCTGAGATAATTTATACAACACCTCCCCCAAGCTTGTTAGAGCATATCGGTATTACTTCCCCAATCTTGGATCCAAAAAAACCAAGGCAAGGTGATGCTCCTCATGAACATCTCTCAATGATATAAAATTTCACAAAATAAACAAGAGGATGGTTATTATGTTTGGAATTAGTTTTGATTCACAAACTACTCACAAGCTCACACAAACCTACAAGATTCACAACAATAGCATTGAAATAGTCATTTCCCAGAATTCCTAAATGAAAGTCCCAAAACAATGACATTTTGTGTCTCAAATCTTGAGAGCATCATAACTCTTTCAAAATACATCTAATTAAAAAATTTGATCCCTAACACCATTGTAACTCTTGTTGAAATTTTTTCAACAAACTAAATATCATTTATTTGAAACTAATTTGAACCACCAAATTACCTTATGAACATTATGGACTCGTAAAGAGTCCCAACTTTCAAATTCTCATTCATCCTAAAAGTCTTAGGGATGCCTCCCCTAGATTCCTAGAGCTTCTTTTTCCATGTGAGAATATTTTTTAATCTTTTCAATTCACATTGTGTTATTACTTCATTTTTAACCTTTTTTTTTCCAAACCCCCAATTTGGTCAAAAGCTCAAGGTTAAAATCTTGACATCATGAGCCCTAAAAATTATCTACCTATGTTTTGTTTATACAGACCTACTCCATATATACCAACCTTGTATTACTAATAATTTATAATTCATTTTATTTGTAAAAATGTAATAGAATCCTAATCAATGCAACAAAATTGCAATGTGTACAAGGGGTTATTTGTATGTCCTACACAAATTTTAAAAATCACATGTAAACATACCAAAACCATACATAAAAACAAAAAAAAAACATTTAAACATGAATGAAGTTGACAAACAAACAAAACTAACAAACTAGGCCCAAAAGTAAAAACTGAAATTAATTACCTTAGAACATGAACATGGCTAAGTAAAACAATCTCACAAGATCCAACACTTACACAAAGAAAAGAAAGGGAAGTATTAACATGATATCACAAAAGAATGAGGAGTAACCAATAAGGAAAGATACATGAGCACCCTTGACAACAAAAGAAGTTAAACAACAATTGAAGGCACCAAACAATAGAATGGAAAAACACCATGCAACAATGAAAAATATTGTCTAACAAGGAAAGGTATTTGAAAGTATAAAACACCCACTAATTATAACAAGGCATAGAACTAAACAAAAACAAGTAACAATGGGGAGCATCAAGTGATGCCAAAAACCATTGAATAGGAATGTTAATGGAGGGGAAAAAAAAAAAAACTAACAAAATTTTAGTCAAAGAATTAGCAAAAAAAAAAACCAACAAAACAATAAAAAAATTAAGTAAAAACAAAAATGGGGCCCTAGATTAGACCTTCGACCTTTTTACTTAGGGCAATGATTACCTTCAACAAAGCACAAGCTTGACCTTGATTTGTACCACCCTAAACCCTAACTTTAATTTTAAACCTTAACCTTAGGTTAATTTAGACTTAATCCCTAAACCCTACTTGGCCTAGACCCTAGCCATAAGAACCAAAACCAAAGGTTACAATTTTACCTTAACCAAAATTCAAGGGCAAGGTGCCTCTCATGTAAAATGGTTATTAAACTATTGATTTTCTCTTGCAATTGAACTACAAATAATTTCAATGAACAATTCTTTCAATTGATAATTATTGACTTTTTGAAAATGAATAAACCTAAAAACTAAATTGATTTTGAATATATTTTTAAAATCTAAGTAATGTTAAAGTGGAGTAAAAAGGTTAGGTTACCAAGGGCAACCTTGATAAGTCAATTGTGTTGTTGTTCATCCATACTTAAATCATGATTCATAACCAATTTCCAATGGATGGTGCAATAATGGATGTTGGGTAATATTATCATTATGTAGTTGTGTCATTTAATAATGATGTCATCATGTAGTCAAACCTAATAATTGTTTGTTCATGTTTAAGTTTTTCTTTACATCAATTAGGAACCAATATTGAGATACATAATCCCAATGGCATCCATGTTAAGTAGTTGGTAGGAAACCTTAATGCAAGTTCCATTTTCAAAGAGTTAATGAACCTTACAAAACCAATAATAAGTATAATTAAATTCACAAGTGAAGAATGAAAAGAACAAAAAAATGAACCGTATGACAATGAAAACTAGTATAGTTCATGGCTTAACATTTGCTCCTCATCAATTATGTTGTTGAAAACATTGAATGACCTAACCAAGCTTCCCATTAAGGAGATGAGCATCAGTGGCAAGGAATCATGAATATGTAATTGGTAAATTAAAATGCTAGATATTCCACACATAAGATTTTCAAGTCCAAAGGCTTGCTTGCCCAATGCAAGCCAAAAACCTTGTTAATTTGAAACAACTAAAGCATTGAAGTCATTGAAAGAACCAAATACATAACAAAATCTTAGACCACTATACATAACAATTAGGACTAATAGACCTTTATGGTTGCTAGTTAGAAACAAAAACATTCATCTCCTAAAACATTTTGATGAATGTAAAAACACTTTCAATGTATTGGCAATAAATAAACAAATGGATATTATACACAATATTGAAATCACTATTGGTCAAAATGCAAGTTTCATGTTGTCAAGCATTAGACACCTTCACCATCAATGTTGTGTATTTGGGTGTCTGTTTGCTTAAATGTCACAAAAATGAATATGTATTGTTGTATTCAAAAGTATTTTTAAAATACCAAAATTGCGAATGTTCCCTTTGTTACCATTGTTAAACTATATTATTACAATATTGTTATATGTCTAGTATATATTGTACCAAATAAAATGAGATGTAGTGTCCATTAATGCACATAAAATTAAGGTATTTTGCTATGTGGGAAAAAAATGTCCAATACCCCTTAGACAAATATTTCATTTTCACAAATATATTCACAACACCTTTTTAGTAAAATTCCATGAAAATCTATTAATGTGCCCTTGACCTTCTTGCTTTGGACTCCAAGGTTTTCATTTTAGTTTCTTAGTTGTTATGTGGTTTCTAATTGTTCACATACTCATTACATTCCAACCCAAAAAAAAATACTAGTCGAATAATATTTTTGAACCACTCGAACAAACTAACACCCATTTTAACATAACATGGTTAGTTGGACTTAACATGCTTATCAAATGTGTTTTGACATAACATGTATTATTTTCAACTACCTTTGGTATGTGCAAGTTTTTGGTATTTGGTAGCTATGTTGAAAAAGTGAGAAAATCACATGTAGAAAGATTGTGGTAACATTTCATTGCAAGATACCACTTGTAGAAAGTGTAAGGTCAAAATTACTATATTCATTCAATTAGCACAACAATGAATGTAAGTTGTATTATTCTTATAGTTTGTTTAGTGATGCCATTTTGAACCTATTTCTTCATGGTTTAAAATGAACCTTGAGTTCACATAAGACCCCTTGGATATCATCACCCATGTTATAGTCCATCTCTACATCAACTTACAAATAAAATAGGCATGCTTCACACAACAATTAACAATACACACTTATAAAAAATAATCTACTAATTTCATCTATAATTGTATAGAAATTAAAATGAGCCACCCATGAGCTTTATTGTTTAAAATTCTATAAGTGTTTAGACCCATTGAACTATCAATTATGTAATGTATAATTATATATACCAAATAATATGGCATAGTGGATGTATAAGTAATGAAATAAAAGGCCAAATTTGATAACATAAAAAAATAATCAAAGATTTTTTCCAAAGAAATCAATGATGGGTACATTAGAAAGGGGTTTTCCTGGTGCATATTCTCCCCAACCCCACAAGAATTTAATCTAAATAGGGTCATAATCTAAATGGAATTGTGTTAGATTAAAATTGAACCACAAATGAGGATTTGCAACTTCAAATAATACATAAACCCTGAAGCATCACAATCACAAGCACCCCAAATTTTCCACTTTTGATGAATAATCCTTTGCATTAATAAATTGAATGGTAAATAGTTAGAATTTACCTTAGGGTCATCCACCTTGTGTTATTCTACTTGAATTTTCTTTTTTGTTCACATTCATTTTGAATCTCCAACAATTTGAAAGCCTTTCCAAGCTCTACCTCCTACATATCCCATTAGCCCAAGTTTCAAATTACAAATGCAAACATGAATGCAAAAGTTTAAAAAAGGGGAAATTGGTAGAAGGCATTAAATATAACATTAGTTCTTCCAAGTCATTTCACCACTTCATCCACATTGTGATGCATTATTTCGAATTGCTCAAATTCTTGTCATTTGTGGTGCCCTCTCAACATTATCCTCTTGTTTTAAAACCTCTTTGATTTGGTTCCAATGCATCTCCATGCAATTTTGTGGTCTTTTTTCACTTGTCTCTATTTGTTTCTTCAAGTAACTTCACCTACCTTTCAATAAACTTTCCACTTGATCTTTTACATACTTGTAGGTAAAGGTATGATCCAAATGCTTGAAACCCATCTCTAGGGCTTATTTAATGGCTTCTAACTCTTTAGGTGGCTAATTTTTAATGTCATCAACTACGGGATTGAACTTCTAAGCATAGCCTAGAAGGGCAATCAACTAATTGTGCCTACCACCACCAACTAGTTTTCACTCTAAATTATTATGCACAATAGGCATGGCATCCTTACCACTTAGTTTAACCACTTAAATCCTGAGCCTTTTCATGACCTTGTCTGTTGCTCAATGCCTAGCCTGCAATGCAACTTACCTAGAGTGACCCCTTGAAGAGATGACTCAGTTGTTTAACTAGTTAGATGCATTTATAGCTGAAACAATGCATGTGGGGGAATGACCTTTAATAATTTGGGGCTACTATAAATTTGGAGGATATGAAGGGGTTGAAATAGTACTTGTTGCAAGCCAAGGGGGTGGCATATGTGGCATGGTTGTTTATGTTAGAACAAGAACTAACCATTATGCAACAAATTGTTTTAGAGGTATAGGTCAGGCAAGAGGCACATTTGTGTATTGATTTGATTGAACATGATGTGCAGTCCTTGGTGTTGGAGGTGAGGCCAAATAGGAGGCACATTTACATATTGTCTAAATTGAGTAGTTAGGCAATTGTTGGTATTGGTTAGATCTAGATGGCAACTACATGTGTTGATTAAAATTAGGTGGCCATTACAATTAATGATTGGCAATTAATAGTGGATGCGAATATTGATTTGGTGGTAGTGGCAATTGTGAATATTGATGTGGTGTTGATAATTACATCATTCAATATTGTTGTGAGGTTGACAATATTTACAAATAGTGATTGGAATTTATTATTGGCATTGAATTGTAATACGCACTAGACATTGTTGTGGGAGGAATAGGTGAAGGTGGCATTGTATAATTATCTAGAAGTAACTACCAATCAAGTGGGTGCAATCATAATCAAACAAGCCAATGGTGACAAAGGACTCAATCACAAATGGGCCTTTTTTGAACATTTTGATTTTTTCATAGAAAGGATTTTTTTTGTAAATTTAAAAAAAAAATTACAATCCCCCCAATAAATTACATTACTTGTGTTAACTCTTTTTGAATAAATATGAATGTTCTAAAGGTGTGAAAATTTTGTCAAATTTTATGTTTTGTTTTGAAAAATGATCATACTTTCAAATCATGCTAAAATATGATAACTACTTTAAGCTTTAGTTTTTTGTATCATAAGCCACAACTTTGTTCATATGTCATACACATATGGTCCATTTACATCCAACAAATGACTTTTGAAATTTGAACATTTTGAAATTCTAAAAATTTCAAGCACCACAATTTCTTAATTATGAGTGTTTTTCATATGTGGATGGTAGGTTATCATCATTTCATTTTTTTCCCATCAAAATTTCTTTATTGAAAGAGTCCTTAACCTAGTTTTTTATAAAACTAATTTTGGGGTGTTAAAGTTCAAAAGTCCTTTATGAAAACCAAAACTCAATTTATTAAATGAATTTTTTATTGAATTCTTCAACATTCATATAAATCATTAAGCACAAATTTTTTTGATCAACATGACATTAAAGTGGCATTACATAAATATGTTAAAAAAATTGGTAGGTTTTTGGTTGTTCAACATGGTTTTTGTTTCGTTTGACTATGATCACATCCATGTTAAGGCCACCTAGTGAAATCCCAAGTTTGAACTATTTAAATGAAATTGGTGGAGAAAATGAACATTTCAATTTTGCAACAAAAAGTGAAAAATAGTTTGAAAAATTATGAAATTTCAAATTGGTAGTTAAAATAAACATCAAGTTTCTATCATGCAAAAAACTTCAAACTTGTAACAATACATGCAACTTCAAAGTCAGAACACAATGCAAAAAACAAGTGGAAAAGATGACTTTAAGAATATTTTTTCAAATTTTCAACATTAAGATCATAGAATTACAACAATTGATGACACATCTTCCACTCCCTAGGTTTCCCCATGTAAAATTGGGTAAGAAACAATGGAAATTCCAAAAAGTTAGGGGGAATCCCAAAAATCTCTCTAAAACTCATAGTAAATCCTATCTAGAAATCCTTATCTAAAGTTAGTCTAATCATTTAACTTTTTGGTCTAAAAATATATACTTTGAAAATCATTAATAAAATTTTAGTAGTGATTTCTAGTAGTAGTTTCCAGTAGCAATTTCCAGTAGTAGTTTCTAGCAACAATTTTCAATAGTAGTTTTCAGTAGTGATTTTAGTGGTAATTTCCAATAGTGATTTTTAGTAGCAATTTCTATTAGTGATTTCCAGTAACACTTTCCTATAAGTTTTCATATGCATTTGTGACAATAAATGCCATTGTTAAAGTAAATAATTCATTATAAGAGGTTTGAGGTTGCAAGGTATTAATATATATTGGAACTAAATTAATAGGCAATTGTTGAACTTGAGCTGGTTGTTTTGCAAAAGTCAAAACATAATTAAATTCAACAACAAAAACATCTAGGGCTAGCATTTCAAAAAATGAAAATAGCCCAAAATGTTTCAAGTCTTGCATTTACATGAATGAAAGAAGGAAAGGAAAAAAATCCAAACCTATGGCATTTGCAACAATGGGTTGCTTTGATGTGATGGTCCCATCATGAACTTCAATGGTGCTAACTATTGTCCTTATTTCATCATCATTAGACTCATCTTATTTTGTTGATGGAGAAGGATATTTGTTTTCCATGACAAGGGCCATAGGTCTTTTCTATTTAAACAACCACTTTGGTTTATTTTCGGATTGTCCCTTTTTGTAAACATGCACAACACATTTCATACATTCATTAGGAGAATAAAGGTTTTTTTTATTAACCAATTTTTGATCGCATGCCATCCTTGATTTCGATTTGATTACATAATTTTACTCATTTCAAGAAATTCCACATGGATGGCTTGGCACCTCAAATCAATCAAATTATGGACTAATTTGGTAAGTTTATGACATTGACTATCAATGGGGGTTGACCTTTAAAAAAAAAGTTGAGTTGTAGTAAAACAATTCACTTTAAAATGATGGACCATGCTATGTCATGTCAACCATTTGTTTAATTTGGTGGACATTGTTAATGAATGGATGAAAAAAAAATTGATGGATGAAATATTGCAATTTTTTTCCCACTATACTTCAATTTTAATGCAACTTCTTTTGCAACCATATTGAAACTTTGTTACAACTATATTGTGACTAGTTTTTACTTTACTAGAAATTTGTGACACTTTTACCAAAGTCTATAACTTTCATTATATTACGTTGCCATTAGACATCCTAAATGGGCTCCATATTGTGCAACATGGTGTTTAAGAGTAAGACAACATGTACACATTTTTGTTTGAGGTCATTGTGAATGCCATTACAATGATTAAAAAATGCTCAACACTCCATGCTTAGGGAGCAAGTCATGAACCATTGGACCATTATTTAAACATTATTTAAATAAGTGAAATAATTTGTCCCCACATATTATTATACATTTAATTTTTCTAACCTATCTAAGTATTTACCTTAGGTATCTTTCTTACCTTCTTACCCTATCTTACATTCCTACATAGCCTAGAATATTAATAGGCTACCCAAGTTTATGTGCAAGCTATCATAGGCTAGGTACTTAGGCTAACCTTAAACTATTTCTAGGTTAGTGTAGGTCACTCACTACACCAAAACATGGCATACAAGATTGAAAAAATGACTCCATTTGTAATCCTAACTAGCATATATGAATGGGCATGATTACATGACTATGAAATCCAAATGTCCCCATCATATGTGCCATAAACATATCCATGGTCATAGTTGTAACTACCATTTGTGACTATATCTTTTGTGGCTATAATCATATTTATCACATTCATGGAAAACATATCTAATAGTTAAGATTTAATTTAAGAAATATAAACATACTTTTTTTATTATTAATATTTTGCTCCCATATGGCAACTTAGAATTAAGAAATTAATTTTTTTGGCCCAATTGTGTCATGCCATGTGCCAATCAAAGTTTAGTCAAATAAGGTTAGGTGAGTTAAACTATGCAACCTAGTGTAGGACACTTAGGTTAAGTGACATAGTCTAGAAAGCCTAGCCTAGCTAGACCACCTATGTGATCTAACCTAGGGCATTTAAGTTTAGTGACATAGTTTTAAAAACCTAGCCTAAGGTAAACTGCCTATGTATTATATCTAGGTTGCAAGGGAAAGACTTGAACCCCTCACCTCCACTTTGAGGATTCAAGTCCTTAACCATTGCACCACCATTTTTTTTTTGTAATAAAATTAATTATCACAAAACTATAAATAATAGCCTAGGCTAACTTAAGCATAGCTAGGCCTCCTTAGGTTAAACCTAGGCTAATATAATATAAATTAGGGTCATTTTGCTAGACTAGGCTAAAGTGAACTAAATTAAGTTAAATAAGGTTAAATTAGGCTACTTAAGTTAAGTAATCTAAATTAAATTAAACTAAATTAAAATTTGTTAAATTAAGTTGAAATAGGTTGAAAATGTTAAATTAAACTAAATTAGGCTAAATTAAGCTATTAAAGTTAGGTTAAATTAGGTTAAACTAGGTTAAACTCATCTGAATAATATTAAATTAAGCTAATATAAGTTAAACAAAACTATTTATAGTAAATTATATGAAATTACACTAAATTAGGTTAAAATAGGGTACACTAGGTTAAATTAGGGTACTTACACATAAACTAGGCTATATTTGTCTATATTAACAAAAAAATTGAAAATAACATTTTTCACAATTAATTAAAAAAATTCCAAAAAATTCCAAGACCTCATCTAAATCAAAAAATCTAGAACTTCATGTAGATTGATGAAACATATGTAAAGATATGTTTATCTTCACAAAGGTAATCATAAACAAGGTCAATTATAAGTTAACATGACTATTAACCAACTAGTTGCATTTGTAGTCATAATTATTGATAGTCATTTATAATCATGTGGTCATAGTTTTGACCATAGTCCAAAAAATGGTCGTGACTTGAAATGAAATGTGACTACATGACAAAAAATATTGAACAATAATCACAAGTTGTCATTTAATCATCAAATCCATGATTTGGTGCAGTGACTTTAACCTACCCAAGTTTGTGTAAACTACTTTAAATTACCCAAGTTTATGTGTAAGCTACCATAGGCTAGGTTCTTATGTTGATCATAGGATACAATGACCTAGAATATTTGACAATAACTTAGGATATAATAACCTAAAATAGTTTAAAATAACCTAAGGTATAATAATTAAAAACAACTTAGGGTACAATAACCTATAGTAGCTGAAAACAACATGTAGTATAATTGACTAACTTGAATAACCTATAATAACCAATAATAGCCTAGGGTAAATAACATGAAAACAACCTAAAGTGGAATAGTTGATAATAGCTTAAAATATCAACTTAGGATTGTCAACTTAGGTTTAACATTGTTATGTCAACTACATGTTTCACTAGTGGTTGACAAAAATTATGACAAGTACTAGTGAAACATGATAATTTACATAATGATTTTATAATGACATGAACTTAAGCAAGGTGAAATGATTAAGATGGGGTGAACCTATTTCATTTTTAAGGTTTCATACTGATTTAGGTTAGTTAATTACATTTCATTTTTGGACTAGTGAACATGATGATTACATAATGACCCTATAATGACATAACTTTAGCCAAGGTGAAATGATTAAGGTGGGTGAACCTATTTCACTTTTAAAATCCCATAGTGATTTATGCTAGTGAATTGCATTTCATTTTTGTATTTATGCTTCTTTCGTGTAATATATTTTGGACTTCACCATGGGGATTACATTGAAAATGGTTTTTTTAATCTTGGGACTCCCATTTTCCTCCAACTTTGTAGGTTCATAATCTTTTTATATGAACATCAATTTAAAAAATTCCAATTACAAAGTTGTAATTTTCTATGAGATTTTTCTAATGTTATGTTGCATGCTTTTATTGGAGGTCATGTGACCTTTGTCCCTTGGGTTTTAAGATTCAAGAGTTAAATTGCTAGTTGAGTTTTGACCATTTGACTTTCAACCCTTCTTTTGCCCATGATTCCTACCTTATAGCTCAAATGGAAAATATATACCCACTTTTGATATTTACATTTAAAAAGTTTTTTAGTGATATAAAAAATTCTTCATTTGGGTAAAATTTATTTTTTGCACTTTTGTTCCAAAGATTTGGGACATTTTGGGACCCCCAATTCCCAAAATGGGAGTTCATCTAGGAGTCCTAAAAATGTCTCCCTTTCACTCTTTCAATGTGTTTGGGGTTCTTTGTTGTTTTCATTCATTCTTGACCCATTTTTTCTTTGCCTTGCCCTAATGTTTGTCACAAGTCCAAACCTAGGGTTGTAACACCTAGTTAAACTACCTAACATACTAATTAATTAGCCTACTAGGTAAGCATGGGTTACTTACGTAGCCTAACATAGTTACTTAGGCTATTAGTTAAACATGGGGTATATACCTAACCTACTAAGCCTAAGTAAGTAGATTAGGCCAAGCAAGTAGGCCTAACATAGGTAACTTATTTAGGTTAGGCCTTTTAAAAAATCATAATTTCTTATAGTGTAGGTAGGTAATATGTAGGTTGGAGGTAGGTTGTACATAGGTGGGTGCATTAGCCATTTACCTATTTAATACACATATATACATAACCAAAACTTAGTGTAGTTTAACCTATTTAGCTACTTAGGATGCAATTTTATAAACATGTTTCTAAACAATTGAAACATTGCATAATTTTGTGTAAATAACATTTAAAAAAAATCACAAATGAAGTTTTTTTATACAATGTTATTTTCAATATATTGATACAAATATCTTAAAATTTTGAAATCAATATATTGAATGAAAATTATTCAAAAAGACTTTTAAAACACTTGTAACCATTATTTTCATAATGCAAAAGGATTCATACCTAACTATTTTGGAAATTTTTTAATACATGCCTACACTTTTTTTGGAGAATTTTTTAATATAAATTTTAACGAAATAATATATAAAACACTTTAAACATCTTTAAAAGGAATTAGTGAAGAGTATATTTTGTTGGGTAGAGAAATTGGTTTGTAATTGGTGGTTGTGGACACCAAAAATAGAGCCCATCTATAATGCTAACATGACATGTAATTTGGTCTCCCCTTGTTGAATATATGAAAGATGGGTTCATGTGTTGTGGAAGTCTTGTAGATGGTAAAATAACATTGAATAGGTTTTCACCTTTATGATCTTCCACGACAACCCTTTGAATTTAAGTGTCCAGGAAACCCCTCTCACTAACAATTGATGCTTGTCAAAAATTCACAATAGCACCCCAAACCCCACCGATTTGCGAAAACCCATGCAATTATATTTTGAACCCTAAGTCAATTGTGGCAATTCTTAAATTCCTAGCCCATACCACATGCATTACTAAACACTATGCTCTAAACCCTAAACCTCACCTGTTCATACCAAGACTTAACCAAAAACTGTTTAAAGTTTAAACACAAATATGATATGATTTGGTCTCAATATGAAGCTCTAGGTATGAATAGGTAGACCAATAGCTCAAAGAGAGCTCACCAAGGAATCAGGATAGGTCTTAGGTATGTTCAAATTACATAGGTTGGAGAGTTGGACTAACCTGGGTGCATAGTGCATAGCATACCCTTGTTCGTATTAGACCCAACAAAGACTAACACTGGGTTTATCATGAAGTGAAACTGATTATTGGATAAAAGGTTTGGAGCAAGTGTTTTTGCAAATGTTTTTTCATTTTTTGATTAAAATAATTGGGGGAAAATTAATTTTTTTAAAAAAATTGTAAATTCAGCTATTTTTTCTAGTTTTTTGGTGGGGGTTTTTAAAAATAAAATAAAATTTATATCAAAAAATTGAAAAAGAAGACCCTGGGTGGGAGATGGCTGGGAAGTTTGATTTAGAACATAAGGTGCGGGACAGGGAGCTTTTGTGTAGGGTAAAGATTGAGAATAAGGCCGCTCTTGTAATGCCAGACCTGAATTCCCAAAACAGCCTTGTTCAAAGTCCTTACCTAGGGTAAAGATCTGGTAGAAATTTAACTGACTATGATTCATTCCAGAGAAAGAACTGATGTTTTGGCACTTCTTTGCCAAATATTTATTTATTTAGAGAATTGAGGTTAGGCAGTTTCAGATTAAATTTGGGGTCCACTTTCAGAACCTAAAGTCCTCCCCTCCTCTATCCTCATTTCTCCAGGGATAACCACCTAGCACCTAGCCATTATCATGCTTGGGTTTCTCTTTTTGTCACAACCTTCTCTCATGAAGTTTGTGGTTGTGCTTCAGCCTGGCCACAAAGTTCCAACACTCATTTGATGACAAAAGAGTACCCTAGCTAGCCTAGGGTCAGTTTTCACATTGACAAAACAAATAATTATTTATTTTTCAAAAACTAATTCCACTTTTTTTTTAAAATTGAAATTATTAATATCACCATGATCTAATATGATATTATTGTCATATGAGTAGCAGGCTATGATAAAAAATTATGATGATTTTCAACATTTCAACTTCATATTTTCACAAAAAATAAAATAAATTGTTTCACTATTTTGAGGATTATTTGATGAGGATTACTTGATGACAAAACTGACCTTAGGGTAAGGTAATCACACTTTAAATTGTGTGTCCCCTCTACCTACACCCCATTTTAGGGTTGTGGCAAACCCTAAATGGAGGTTGTCTCATTCCTTTGGAAACAGGCCAACCCTAGATAACTTTGGTGAAATTGGCCATGTGTCATAGATGTGGATAGAGCAGTATGTGGATAGATTGGTGCCACATGGCACATGATCCAGAGCTAGTGAGATAAACTGAAAGAAAAATCCTAAAGGTATAATATATATAATAGGCTACTATATATAACCCTAAACCCTAAACCCTAAACCCTACTACTACCCCACTCACTCATATGTTCTTAAGTCTTTTATGGGCACAAATGTGGATTTAGGATAAGGTAGTGTTGGTTGACATTCACCAAAAGCTGAACCTTGACATTAGTTTCTGTCTTTTTGCCTTCCACAAGTTGACAAAGTGTGCAAGCAAACCAAAGCTGATTCTGGGAACTAGGTTTGTTTTAATAGGGAGCTTTGCTACTTGGGAAAATACTCTCCCTACTCACCAGTTTCCTGTATACCTTAGTGAAGGTTTTTTTTGGGGATACTTTCTTTAGTGAAGTATATATATAACTCTGGTGAGAATGCTGCTCCCTTGCAAAGACAAGAACTCTCAGCAACTCCCTAGTACCAGAGATTTTAATTTTATTTATATTTATTTATTTATTTATTTTCGTGGAGGTAAAATTTTGCAACTTGGATTTTTTTTTTCCCAGAAAATGAAAAAAAAATTGTGATTTTTAGCCATTTTTTGGACCTTTTTTGAAATGAAAATAAATTAATTACCCATATCTAGACCTAGGAACAGTAATTTTGTAAAACTGCTACAACCCACCTAGGACAGTTGCCATTAATGCTAATTAATGCTGGGGGATCCTCCCCCATTGGACCTACTTGAGGAATTTGTAAAGAAAAAAAACCCTAAGTACCTCAGACAAATAATGTGAACAATGGCTTTGATGAGTCATAATATTTGTCTGAGGCACTTAAGGGGATTTTTTTTTCAACCCTAAACCCTAAACTATCTATTGGATGCCCATTGTAACTCAGTTATGGATGAACCCTAAACCCAAACCAGATGGAGGTTATCTCTTATCTATCTCCTTTTGGAAGAGAAAATAAAATAGAGAAAGAGAGAGAATATTAGGAGGAGCAAACAATGGACCCTTCATATAATAAAGTAAAGTGGGATTCATATTAATTTTAATTTGATGTAAGGTTGCACCCAAAGTGATTTTTGTTTTTTTTAATGAGCCTCTTTGACTTTGATTGTGATTGGCCCACCATCAAAAAATAATAATCCCACTATGAGCACTCGTAAATTTAAAATACTATGTGACCTTGCCTTTTGGTCTAGCTATATAGGTAAGAATGATAAAATCTTAGGCCAAAGGATATGATATAGGAGAGGGAAGTGGTGAAAGGTGGCTATATGATGAAATAAAAAAAATGTGCCAAATCACTCCCCTCACTTCCACTTTATAAGTAACTTTAATCACCTCCAAGTTCATAATGTATTTCTGAATATTTTCCCATCCCTTTGCCCCCCACTTCATGCATCATTTCCCATTCACCTCTCACCATGGGAAAAAAAATCCTTCGACTTGTTCATGAGGACATAGCCTAGTCAGTCGTGTTCACAATCCCAATGCAGCTTGTTCTTATACAATATACAATCTCTCTTCTCTAGACTCTCGTAATTGGTACTTGAATCCTACCATTCATGGTGTTTCCCAAGTTCCATTGAACAAAGAAATTCACAAAACCAACCCAAAATGTTACACACTCATGGCCACCCACCTCCATGAGTTATAGTAACAACCATGGGTCGTAAATTACCACTCAAACATGGATCATATTGGGGGGTTTTTGAGCCCCTTTTATTTATTATATTGAAATTCAACATATAGGTGAGTGTATGTTACTTCAGGCACAATGCCAAATTTCATAGTGTACCATTTGTATTTGGGTCATACCCTAAAAGGTAGAAGCTTACGAGACAAGTATTAGATACCAAATTGAGGTGGGGGAGGTGACCATCTAGGGGCCGGGCAAAAGGGCCCTCAAGCCCAGCTGTCTTATATCCCAAAATTGTAATTTAGGGTTTACTTGGTACTGCCCCCACATCCCACTTGAGCTCCACACCCACTTTCAAGTCTACTTTCTAGTGCAAGTAGTGAAGGGCATCTTTGTTGTCCGAGCCTACTCACTGGATTGGATTTGGGTCCCGGGCATCAACTTGCTTGGCAAAATCCAACACTATGGGTGAGTTTTACATCCAACCATCCAAAATGCTTTCCTAGGCCAGTTGATTTGATGAATTCATTATATTTAATTTTCACTCTTCTGGAGGCTTTTTTCTCATGATTAGGTTGGTTTTTAAAATTAATTTTTTAAAAAAATTTTAAATTAATAAAAAATTCCACGGGCCAGATTGCTTGACTTAATCAGATCCACAAATGAAGTGTGAAATAGGCAGAAACATCAGTTCAAACAAACCATAGATCAGTTAATTCGAACTATAGATTAACCATGGGTGTGTCACACTGTGGCCTTGCCATTTACATTAAAAAATGCCTTAAGGCAAAAGAAGAATTATGGAAACTTGAATATTTCAACATGCAAAATATAATCTTCCAAAAATCCTCTAAAAGAAACCAAAATCCTTCAAGATATTATAACTCTGTAACTAATCTCAAGTTTCAACCACAAGCCAAAAACATCATCTTTCAAAAATCCTCATATAAAAATAGACCTATTATTACCTAGGGGCCAGAATCCCTGAAGCTACTACTATACTCTATGATGAATCTAAACACAATATTTTAAGGGCCTTGGTAGGCAAGGCCAGTGACACACAAGATCGGAGCTGCCAACAAACAATAGATAAAACAAACAAACGATTGCCTAGGACTCTGTAAGAATTTCATCATGCGAAATGAAGAATAATATCAAAGGCTGGCCCCATTCAAATTTCAATCCGCCAGTGGGTATGAATGAATTGTTTCTTCAGGGAAAACATAACGCCACTACAGTCTCTGCCTGCCACGAGATGCTGAATGAGCTTCGCCTCATCGCAGCCCAGAGCATGGAGAGCAGTAGGCTAGCAGTAGCCTTTGTTTCTTTCTTCCGAGCTGACAAAAGAATTTTGGATCACAGGTGATGAGTTAGAGCCCACAGGATTCAAAGGTGATGGGAGGTTCTCAGAGAGATCCTGCAAAGCCAGCCGACACAAGATTGTCTTTACATATTTGCAAGCTTTGCTTGCCTGCCTGTTTGTAAGTACTTCATTACCTACCTTCCATTTGTTGGAAATGAATGCCCCTTGGCTTTGTTATTGTGGCCTTCATATTGTGAACTTGATTACAAAACATCAGTACATTCTGTCTCTCCTTATGCAAGGAATGCCTTGGACAAGGTTAGGAAACCAGTGCTGGGTGGTTATTAGAAAACGGAGGCAGACCCCTGACGGTTATCATGCAGTGCTTACGACCCAAGGGTTATCATGCCAGTGCTTACAACCCAACGGATATCATGGCTGTGCTTACAACCCAGTTTTCATATAACCATGTTCTTGAAAGTTTGGAAAAATTAAAGAATGGGTCATAAATCCCCTGGTTCTTTGCCAATTCTTTCATAAAAATGGCAACTTTTTAAAGATTTTTGAAATGACCGCCTCCAAAGGTTCTTTGATTTCAATTTTTGTCCCCACAAAGAAATGAGTGGATGGTTCTCTGATTCTAGAATGTTTAAAGAACTGGAACTGATGGCTTTTTAGAAAACAAGTTCAAATAAACATACAACATTGGAGAAAACCGGACCTTCCTACTGGTGGTCATAGAAGAGGGTGGCAGGCCAAGGGATGAATGAAACCAGTGGGAGTGTCTGGTAAAACAATTGAAAGCTAAAAGAGGGGCTCTAACTTGCTTCAACTGGGGTTAACTTTTTGAGTAAGGAAGGTGAGGCACTACTTTTTTGTCAATTTTGTGATACAGCCAAAGTGGCAATCATCCATAGAAAGGTTAAGCCAAATTTGGCTACAAGCTAAATATGAAATATTTTTATTAAAAAAATCCTTCCATATTTTTGGCTACCTACTTGAGCCATGTACAGAAATTTTTCTTAAAGTTTGGTTGAATTATGGCTATTGAAAATCTCAAAAAGTACTTGACTTTAGCACCTGCCTGAAGCAGAGCTGAGGGGGCACTTATTTCAGGAACACACAAACTCCTTGGGGCATTACTCAATGCAAAAAAGCATCAGCAGAAAATTTGGTTTTTCCACAGCTTCTTGTGATATCCGGAGGGTATCAGGGGAAAGCAGGGTAAAAAAGGGGAGGAGGAGCCTTGTTTTGAAAATTGAAACACCCGCCACCCCTTTTGTTGAGGTAAAATTCCGCTTGTAACATAGCCTTCCAGATTATAGCTGAAATTTTCTGCCAGTCCAATTTGAGGCAAATTGTAGAATGCTGGTAACTTGTCCTCCTTCACCCTAAAGAAAAAAAAGAGGGAGGCCTCTTCAGTCCATTATGCAATATTACTTCTCATTAGTTGCATGGAATTTCTATTCCTAAAATTGGCTGCCACTATTTTTGGCCTGGACTAATAGCCAACCCTACCAATTCAGAAGCCCAAACAACTTTGAATCCAAATTCTAGCTAGAATGCAGGTCACTTGTCCTCGTCCACAACCTAATAAATTTGTCAAATTCTAGGATACTTCTTCTAAACGCCTGCATAGTGGTTTGTTTGTAGGGGCCAGAGTGAATCAGCCAGCCACTAGGGGATAGTTGTAGCAGCAGTAGCAGTTGCTGCAAGGGCTGCTGCATCAGTCCTTTGATTAACCGACTTTCAGTGTGCAGAACTAATTCACATGTGTAGCCCAAGTGCCCCCATAAAATAGAGGTGATAAGTAGAGAGAATATGGTGGAACCACAGAGTACTTTTACTAGCAGGAACAGCCTTTAAAAAAAAAACAACAATTTTGTGATGTTGCACTCCAAGTTGGCAATCAGTGATTTTTCCTTTTTTTTTTTTTTGGGGGGGGGGGGGTCAATTTCGTTCTGCAGCTAAACTGGCGATTGATCCACAAGAATATTTCGCCAAATTTGGGTACATGCTAAATACGAAAGTAAAAATTTAAAACCATCTTTCTATATTTTTGGCAAAAAACTTGAACCATTTATAGAAATCTGGCAACTGAAAAAAAAGTTTGTTGAATTCTGGCTATTGAAATCTCAATATATATATAGCCAGGAAAAACACAGGCACTGGCAATTGTCTATAAAATGATGTAGCCTAATCTGGCTTCATATGATTGAATTATAAATTTTTAAAAAGCATCGTTCTATATTATTGGTTATCTACTGGAACATGGTATGAAAATGTGGTGATTTTTTTAATTTTCGTTTTTGACATGTGGTGATAGAAAATCCAAATATTAACTTTGTTTTCCAAAATTTTACAAAGGGATTAGGGTCTGAGTTGAAGTGTGGCAAGAAAAATTCTCTCTCTCTCTTTTTTTTTTGAAATTTGAAATTTTAATTTCAAAAAAGAGGGAATATGCAACAGAAATATTTTCATTTATGGAATTTGTTGGAAATTTCTCACAAAGAAAAAAAGAAAAAAAGAAAAAAGGCTGGTGAGCATTTTGGAAAGCATAACATCAATAGGTGAACCCAAAAAAGATTATTGGTTATAAATACAAGAGTGTTGGGCAAGGTTGAGGGAGCAGCTGGTTTCTTCTTCATACAAGAATATTTTTTCTTTCAGTTGAAGATTTTGCCACTTGGTGATAAAAAAGAAAGGGTGGGGTGCAACTTCTATAAAGGATTTTTTTGGGAAAAAGTGGCCTAAAGTTTTTGCGAGGGAAAAAAAAAGTTGAAATTGTCATATTTAGACCCTAGGTTCTGGCATATCACCAACTGGAGTTTCAAAAAAAAATAAAATCTACTTTTCTCTTTGACCTGTAGCCAATTTTGGCTAAATCCTCTTGTCAATGATGCACCAGTTCACCTAACTTACAAAATTGGTAAGTAAAAAAAAAAAAAAAAAAAAAAAACACCCCTGGAAATTGTGAGTAGTAGGGGTTTTTACCAAAACTTTGAAATAATGAAATCTATAGTCTACCAATAGTGAAAATCAACTTAATTTCAATTTGTGTGCTAACATTCTACAAAGAGGAGGATCTGATATAAATCACTTTCCTCACATATTTATGCTAGTTTTCTTTCACAAACCCTAAATCCTTGTGACAGTGTAATTTTTTATTTATTTTTGGATTGTTGGCTTACACCATTTGACAAATCAAATTTCTAGCTATAGATCCCACCAAAAATATACAAATATTCACCCAGACTCAATGTCCAATGTTGCAGACATGGGTAAAGATATTGACATTTAATGAATCAAATTTAAGTGGGAGTTTCTAATAGTAAAATGTTATTAGTGTTTAATTTTTAAAATAAAACCTCCAGTTATTATTTTGAGAGAAAACAGTTACTTGGGTCCTTTTATAGGAGTGCAATTGTGTGACATGTTTGACATGTGATCAAGTATCTACTAGACCTCATCACCAGTTGGTGGTGTGCATAGGCTATCTGACTCACAAAAGAATTGGGTTCTATCATGAGTTGTTGAGGGAACAAAGAAATTGGTTATGTCCTTTCACTCACCTGAAACTGGTTCCAAACTGTCCATTCTATTGGAAAGCTTGGCCACGTGTAGGATTACTCTTTTGAGTTGATTTACTCAAAGATTTGTTTGATTCAAACATTTGAATTTGGAATGTGCATTGTTTCATTTAGGTTTGGTGTTTCTTGCCTTGAAGGTCTAATAATATGCCATTAATTGTATTGATTCACCATCATGAAGGTAAATTCGAGTCTGTGCACTTTCATAAGTTTTTGCAAATTGAGTACTCTTCATTGTTCAAGGGATGGTTCCAAGTGATGATCACAAGTATGTCACTAACAAACAAATTTTGTTGAGTTTTCTTCTACAATTGTTGCACATGTTAGCAAATTTCTGTTGGGCTTTGGATTTGAAATTAAGTGCAAAATAGGTGCACTAATGCACATTCGGAGACTACTTTACTTCACCACCTCAAAACCCCATAAGGACTTGCTTGAAGGCATTGTGTTGGTGTTCTTAAAAAAGTCCAACTAATTACATAGTTTGGCAAAGAAACCACTTCCTGAACTTCTTAGCTCTCCATTGCCCTCTTATCAACCCTGCAACCTTGTTCAAACTTCATAATCTACATCATAAAGCCTGCAGAAGAGGAAGCCCTGAGTTCAATGTCACCAAAAAAAAAACCATGCAGCTTTCATACACAGAACAACTTATGTCGGAATACTTGAGATGCAACAACTGCATTATACTTTTTGCACCCAAATGTGAAGTTTCCTCTTCACTTGCTGGCTGTAGATTAAACCTGTGCTTTACTAAGTACAAAAACACTAGAATACATCTTACCGACCTATACTACAGTTAGCACTACCTGAAAATTGGGCTGTCTGGTGGATCTAAATCAGTTAGCTGTACCACACAGTGTTTCCAGAGTTTCTGAGAAAGAAAATTACCTGTGGCACAAAGGTTGACTACACACCTCGTATCCTCATGTGCATCCCAAAACTCTCAAAATCGGTCACATTTCTACCCTAAGCATCTGCTATGCAATCTACATCCTAATGTTTTCAATCCTTTTGGCCTTATTCAGGCAGACTAACTGCCATGAATAATGCAGTTATCACAATCTGGGAATTGAAAAGCTTCAAGCATTCAATTCCACAACTGCAATCTGATCTTGTGTGATTAAGATAAAAGTTTCCTTATGCCAGATTTTTGCTCATTACTTAATTGAGTTGGAAACTTGATGTCAAACTTGATTCGGAGGTTGCCTCTCTTCCCAGGCTCTTTGGCAATGGGCATACCCTCCTTGGGCAGGACTTTTTCATACCCAGGCTGGATGATATCTGGAACAGAAACACTTAATAACCTTCCGTCAAGAGTAGTTACAGAAATTGTACAGCCTGTGAGGGCATCACCAAGAGAAATTTTCTGGACCATAACAAGGTCATTCCCATCATGCTTGAATTTACCATGTGGGCGCTCCTCAATGACAAAGACTGGATCTGCTGCCATCGTACCTGGCTGCTCATTGCCCTTCTGTGGGAATGTGATTTTTGTGCCTTTCTTCCATCCAGGCTTCACATCAATTGTGAGTATCTCATTCAACAGAATCTTCTTTCTGCACAGCAGCACCCCAGAAAACAAATGTTTCTCAAGTATTTCAACACACCAGTTCTTTTCAATCTGCTTTCTTCAATCCCAAGTACAGACTTGAAAGAACACAAAAAAGTGTCTTATGAGTCTGGAAGATGGTTTCAATTACCCAGTTTCATCAGTGACATTTCTTGAAATCTTCATTTTCCTGGTGGAGCCCTTGTAAAGCTCTTCAAGAGTGCATTGAAGCTTGTTCTCAACAAGGGCCCCTTTCTGATGCCCGTCAGATTTCTGCTGCCCACCAAATGAAGGGAAAGAATTCTGAGTGTCTCCAAAGCCTCTGTACATGCTATCCCCGAATGGACCATTGCGGCTTATCCCATTCATACTCCCCATTCTGCCCATCCCTGGGAAAGGGCTAGAGGCACCAAAGAACTCAGCAAAAATATCCTCAGCATTTCGAGGGTTGAATCTTGATGAGTTTGTTGCAAACCCACTGTTGGAGAAGCCCTGTGTTCCTCCACTGGAATTGGGTGATGAAAAATTTGCCTTCAACCCCTCCTCTCCATAGTTGTCATACAAATTTCGCTTTTGGGGATCACTCAACACCTAGTATCACATATTATTTGCAGTTAAATAATGTGCTCTATGCCTTGGCAGGCAACTGCATGATAAACTTCACCCGCAGTAAAGAGACAAGACCACAGAGTGAGCAATCAACTAAAGGCTTACCTCATATGCTTCTGCAACCTCTTTAAACTTGGCCTCTGCTACTTTCTTGTTGTTGGGATTTTTATCAGGGTGCCATTTCATTGCCAGCTTCCGGTAAGCCTTTTTGAGGTCATCATCAGATGCACCCTTACCAAGTTTCAAAACATTGTAATAATCTACACCCATTCCAGACTCTGGAGTGTATTTTATTCAACTTTGCCCGTACAACAACATCAGCAACCCAATATTGTTGACCTGCAAACGCTGCTGTGCACCATAACTGGGCACCACTGCCAACATCTGGAAAGTTGTATGTATCGTCACCAATAATAATATTACAAGACAACGAGCAAGCTCCTGCAAAAGATAAATAGCTGCATGCCATTATCCATACAATCTCTTAGAAGCAACAATCCATGCCATAATGCAGAGGAAAAGCATCAAAACTTTATGACTCTATAAGTTCAGGATCATCATGAATAGACGATTATCTACATGTTAAAATCACATGCGAATGCAGCACCTGAGCAGTAGGCAAGATACTATGCATCAGATGAGTGTGACTCTAGATGCAATGGTAAAAAAATTTCTAGTATAGTTATTGCAAGTGAATTCACTCTGTAGCATAGTGTTTGCACTGAGAATGGCATGACTACTGAACTTCTGTGATAATATTTCTCCCCAGATCAACATCATTAATCATGTATCCATCCGCTGTCATGATGCAATGCGCACACCAACAGATGACTAGTCGACTAGGTAGTTCCCTCACGAAAAGAAACACGAAATCTGGCACAAGATTTTGCAAATGGAGACCCCGATTATTAGGGCTTGATGAGGGAGAAGCGCACAGCACCAAAGTCATAATGCTGAGGAAAATTGGCTTCCAGTTCTCCGGCAGTAATAGAGAGGGACAAGTACTGCAAAGCTTCATTTTCCACAGTTTGCGGAAGGAAGACATGTTGACAGACATGTTGCATCCTTTCCATATTCAAAAAGCCTACTAACCAGAAAAAAAGAAGGCCAAAGACAACATCTGACACGGAACACCAAAAAACAAGGAATACCAGAACCTCACGACGACATACGAAAGAAAATGTGACGGAGAAACTTAGCCAAAATCCGCTACAAGACGAAAAACAAGACAAGAAACCGAAAATCCAGCTGCATGAATGCATGCATAATCGCCATCTACTCACTCACTGACTGTCAGCATGGCATAACGACGGCAAAAAAAGTCAATCACAAAGAAGAAGCGAAGAGAAAAGCTCTCTAAAGAAACGTTACCAGAAATGACAAAGAGTGGATGATTGCACGGAAGCTGTGCAGCAGAAGAGCAGTAATATGATGATCGGATAAACGCAACCACCTCTTCAACTGTACGCTCCTCCAAAACTCCCTATACTCTCTCCTCTCTCTGCATGTATGTGTACATGTTTCTCTCCCTTCGTCTTTCTTTTGTCTCTCTCACTCTCTCTCTTTGTGTGTGTGAGTCTCTTTCACACACACTGAGGTCTGTTCTGTCTCTTCCTGGATCTTTCTTTCACAGGTTTTGTGCACCGAACTGGCTACCACGTGCTGTCCATTTAACTGTAGAACTAGGGGAGCAAGAGGAGGGTCCAATGTGCGAGGAAAGCATGCAAGCAAGAGGAGCTCGTCGTCAAAGGGAAGAACGAGGAAGCGCAGCGATGGCGGCAGGCGGCGGCAGCAGCAGAAACAAAGCAACCGTCAGTACTGCACACTGTGTATGTGTGTGTGAATGCGTCGGTTCTCGTTTCTCTCCCCCTTCTGTCAGCTTTGGACGAAACCAAAAAAATTACAGTGACAGAAGAGCGGTCTCATGGATGGATGAAAACATTACTCTGACAAAGTCCAGCGGTCTCATGAAAGCCTTACTCTGACAAAAGTCCAGCGGTCCCATGGAAAGATGAAAAATTTACTCTGACAAAGTCCAGCATTCTCGTGGATAGATGAAAGCTTTACTCTGACGAAAAGTCCAGCCGTCCCATGGATGGATGAAAAGATAATTCTGACAAATGAGTGGTCCCAACACCGGATGAAGTTTTTATTATGATTCGTGGATGGATGGATGGATGGATGGATGTGTATTGTTGCAACAGTTAGCTAGCTATCTAGCTGGCCCACTTATTATTATTATTATTAATTACTGGATTTTCCAGCTTTTAAATTCTCCCATTGTCGACTCTGTCAGAGCCCTTTTTCATCACTGGCCATCATCAATGAATGAATGAATGAATGAGGAGGCGTCCGGTACTTACGGAGCTTTTACATTACCTTTTTCATTTAATGAGCGGATGGATGCGCAAGTAATAAGTTCATTCGTGTAGGGCCGCTCTCAGTTTTTTATGTATTTGCTTGATTTATTTTTCCGGGCAGTTTTATGTGTTTTTCTTTCTTGACTGCTTTACATGAAGCAAATTTACATGAAAACAACAGACTCCTCATGGATGAAAGTGGTTAACCTTGTTTTTTTTTTTTTTTTTTTTTTCTTTTCTAAGGTTTTATGTTCTTTGTTACTTGATGAAAACTTGTGACCCATCCATAAAACAAAGTGCCCAACAAAGGGCGAGAAAAAGATACAACATGAAAGGACTCAAGTCCCAACAAACAAAGAATCCCTCAAAGAGAACAAATCACTAGAGGAACAAGAACAAATCAAGTACTCAAACTCTTGAGTCACGAGAAGCGACATCAAATACGGAGAGGTGTGGAACACCTGAAAAAACGACGACCTAGAAAAACCCTCACCTACAACAACCAAATATTACTTCTCATGAAACAAATACATGAAGACAAACGGCCTCCTCTTAGATGAAAAGTAGGTATTTTCATGACAATGACCAAGAACCATACCTATTTAGACAATGTATTCGAGCAGGTAATCAAAATCTAGAACGATTTTTGAAGTTTTGTGCTTTCTTCTTAACATGTACTCAAATTTGGCTAATTCCTCTTGTGGATGATGATTGCTAGTTTGATGGTTATATCACAAAAGTGAAAAATATAAATAAACAAGTGGTGTGTCACAATGTGGCAATATTTCCATTTACATTAAAAAATATCTTAATGCAAAAGAAGAATTATGGAAATTCAAATATTTCACCATGCAAAAATAATAATCTTAAAAAAAAAAAAAATCCTCTGAAGGAAATCAAAAATCCTT